>Ga0302241_1000248_pt1 | contig 53592 bp, 43 predicted proteins | sample AAG_UR_Arg_MG_FD_193532 | JGI IMG/M metagenome (GOLD analysis project Ga0302241, IMG submission 193532) | Enriched activated sludge microbial communities from anaerobic digester in WTTP, New Holstein, Wisconsin, United States - AAG_UR_Arg | ecosystem: Engineered > Bioreactor > Anaerobic >... | reverse complement strand
TTTCCTCGTAACTGATCTTTGATTTTCTTTTCATAGAAAAACTCCCCTTGTAGTGACAGTTTTATTATTTCAACTGTCTACTACAAAGGGAGCATATCATTTTGCCGATGGTCATTTTTCATTCCATATTCCAGATCCTACTGATTCAAATAGTCCACCGCAAACTGAGCGTGGAGCGCAACGCCATACTTCAGCATGTCCTCATCAACGTTGAACTTTTCGTGGTGCGGAAAGTAAACGCTGCCTTTAGCCTCGTTGTAATAGCCGAGCAAGGCAAAGGTGCCGGGGACCTCCTGGAAGTAATAGGACATATCCTCTGAGCCCATCTGTTTGTAGAGGTCGACGTTTCTGCCCGGACCATAGACTTTTTCTGCTGAGTCTTGAGCGATGACCGTGACCGCTTCATTGTTATAAGTGGAAAGGGCAGTTTCTTCGAAGATGACCTCCACTTTGATTTCGTGGGCGAGGGCGGTGGCATCAGCAAGGCGCTGGATGGCTTCGTGGACAGCCTTTCTGACGTCGGGGTTGAAATACCTCATGGAAATATCCAGCTCCGAGTATTTGGCGATGATATTGGACTTGGTCCCGCCGGAGATCCTGCCAACAGAAATGATGACAGTCTCTTTTGGATCCACCTTTTTCGTGGCAATACTCTGGAGCTCATTGACGAACATGCAGGCCGGATAAACAGTGTCTTTCGCTAACTGCGGCGTTGAGCTGTGGCCGGAAACGCCTTCGAATTTGACATAAATGGTGTCGGCGCCGGCCAGCTTGTAGCCCGGGTTGACATCATAGAAGCCTGTCTCCAGGTTGGACATGCCGTGGAGTCCAAAGATGGCGTTGACGTCTTTCAGGTGGCCATCGGCAATAACATTCTGGGCACCAACGCAGAGCTCTTCTGCCTCCTGGAAGATGCAGCGGACTTCGCCGGGGAGTTCGTCTTTCATCTCGTTGAGGAGCTTGACAGCGCCCAGGAGCATAGCGGTGTGGTTGTCATGGCCGCAGGCATGCATGACGCCATAGGATTTCGAAGCATAGGGGACACCGGACTCCTCAATGATTGGAAGCGCGTCGGTATCCGCACGGAGGGCAACGACTTTAGTGCCTTTCCCGGGATTGATCCTGGCAACTACCGAGGTGGTGCCGGCCTTATCATAAGAAACGCCCATAGCGTCCAGCTCGCGCATGATTCTTTTTTGTGTTTCAAATTCCTGAAGGCTGAGCTCCGGGTACTCGTGAAGCTCCCTGCGGATCTTAATGACGTAGTCCTGGATGGCGGCTGCGCTTTCGATTATAGTCATGGTACTGACCTCCGTTCTATTTTTGTTTTGCTTAAGACTGGGCTATAAGCCGCTGTTTTGAAACGATAAATTCCTCCTGGATAACGGCGACTAACGCCGGGTCGTTAAATAGCCTCAGAGCCGCCAGGGCCATGACTTTACCGGCGTTCAAAGCCGCCCCCACCGCCTCGTCTGAACCAGCTGCCTCAAGGAATTCCACGGTGTGCGGCATAGTGCCTTCGCCGGCAATGGCGAACCACAAATTGCAGGTTGGCAGTTCGAAAGAGACATTGCCGAGATCTGATGACCCTAGGACATCAAAGGACTTGATCAGTCCTGCTTTCGTAGCTTTGGCCAGATCGAGAACCAGACGGTCCAGGGTCGGAACCTTCACGGGTGCGCCGTAAGGTACACTCCAGGAAAGTTCCATTTCAGCGCCTGTCGCCAGGGCACCGGCCTGGGCGCAGCGCTCGATCATGTTCGCAAGCTTTTCCATGTAAACATTGTCCAAGGCGCGAACAGCCCAGTCCATCTCGGCACGGTCCGGCACCACGTTGCATATTTTTCCGCCATCCCGGATAAAGCCGTGGACTCTGGCGTCACCTCTCAAGTGTTCCCGCTGAAGTTCTATAGCATTATAGGTTATGACTGCGGCATCCAGCGCGCTGACGCCTTTTTCCGGGGCTGCGGATGCATGGGACGGCACGCCCTTGTAGACAATAGTCGCGGTTTTGGTCGCGAGGAAATCAGAGCCTGTTGCCCAACGGTCGCCGGGATGAGTGACGAGGGCGACATCAATGTCCTGAAACATTCCGGCTTCAACCATGTGAGCCTTGCCGGCTTTGCCTTCTTCTCCGGGCGTACCGTAGACGACCAGGCGGCCCTTCAGTTGAGGTATGCGTTTCGCCAGCAGAAGCGCTGCCGCCAATCCTGCTGACGCGATCAGGTTATGTCCGCAGGCGTGCCCTCCTGGCAGCGCGTCATATTCAAGCATAAGTGCTATTGAAGGGCCGCCGGACATGCCGTCCAAGGTGGCGATAAAGGCAGTGTCCATTGTCCACGGTTCCTTTGTCACCGGATGAACGCCTTTTGGGCTTCGTTCGAGACTGAAGCCATGGTTCTCAAAAATAGCGCAGAGCAGGTCGCAGGCAAAGGATTCCTTAAATGCCAGTTCAGGGTTGTCGTAGATTTTTTTCGACGCGTCCCCAATGAGCTCTGAGAAATCCGTCATTTCTGATACAAAGGCCAATTCTTCTGACGTTAGTTCTGCTCCAGCGTCTGTAATCTGCTTCAAGGTCCCAACCGCGCCATCTTCAGTCCATTCCAGTTTGAAGCCCAGGGCCTTCAGAGCGGCCTCGTCCAGTTTGAGGTCACCTTCGGGGGTTAAGCGGATCGTGCCTGAATTTTTTACGCTGCCGGTTTCCTTAATTAAGATGGTCTTGTTCTCATGATATTCTGATTTCAAGGGGTACGCCTCCTATGTGGTTTTCTAAGTGATTCAATAAATCAGTGCAATAGTTGTGCCAGTGTTATCAAAATTGTATGATAATTTCCAAATTGCTTCAAACACGGTGATTTAAGCAGTTTCGATGGTTAGTTAAGTAGAGGTGTTATGATTTGAGAAGCAGGTTTCTATCTTCATACGTAAAAAGAATTTACCTTTTGTACGATCTGTAAAAATATCAGCGTTTGAGAGGGTTGACGATCTGGGATTTGTGTGGCTGAAACCGCTCCCGGGGGAGAGGTGGGAATTGAAATGACCATCGGCAGGAATCCTAAAAAAGCTTTTTGAAAAGCTTTGAAAGAGGTTGCCGATGGTCACAGTTAATTAATCTATTCTTAAACAGACGTTATGTAATTATGTTCTAATCTATGCGGCAGCCGCAGCTTCGGCTTCAGGAAGCTTCTCCATGGTGATGCCAGTGAACCCGTAGAAAATTGAAACCAGCGGATTGATCAGGTTCAGGTAAGCGTAAGGCAGATAGGCCAGGGTGGCGACGCCCAGGGTGCCAGCCATGAAGATGCCGCAGGTATTCCAAGGCACCAGTGGCGACGTCAGCGTGCCTGCGTCTTCAAGGACGCGGGAGAGATTCTTTGGATGAAGGCCGCGTTCCTGATAAATTTGTTTATACATACGGCCAGGGATAACTATGGAGAGATATTGGTCGCCGGCCATCAGGTTCATGCCTATGATGGTGATGATCGTTGCAAGCACAAGGCTTCCTGTGCCGTGGGCGAGTTTCAGAATTGAACGGGCAATAGCTTCCAGCATGCCGGACTTCTCCATAACGCCGCCAAAGCTCATGGCGCAAAGGATCAGGGACAGGGTCCACATCATACTGTCGAGACCGCCGCGGGAGAGAAGGTCATCAATCACAGTAATGCCTGTTTCTGAGGTATAGCCGTAGTGCATGGCTTCGATAATGGAGGACATGTCTGCCCCTTGAAAAATAAATGCGAACAGAGCTCCGAGGAGCGCGCCGCCCATAAGTCCCGGGATTGCGGGCGCTTTAAAGATGACCATGAGAATTACCAGCAGTGGCGCCACGAAGAGGACAAGGGAAATATTGAAGTTGGCTTCCATACCTGTGAGGATTTCATTGATGGCAGAGGTGTCCAGGTCGTTGTTGGCAAACTTCATTCCAATGATCCCGTAGATGATCAGCGAAATGATTAAGGATGGCCCGGTGGTATAGGTCATATGTCGGATGTGCTCAAAAAGTGTAGAGCCGGCCATGGCAGGTGCCAGGTTGGTGGTATCGGAAAGTGGGGACATCTTGTCGCCAAAGTAGGCGCCGGAGACGATCGCGCCCGCAACTAAACCTGGATTCATGCCAAGTCCAATGCCGACGCCGACAAGGGCGATTCCGACCGTACCAGCAGTCGTCCAGGAGCTGCCGGTTGCAAGGGAAACCACACTGCAGAGCAGCACAGTCGCAACGAGAAAAATGCTCGGAGATAGGAGCTTCAAGCCATAGTAGATCATGGTTGGCACTATGCCGCCCAGAATCCAGGTGCCTATGATCATCCCTATGATCATGACGATCAACAGAGCCTGCATAGACATTTTTATGGTGTCGATAATCCCATCCTCAAGCTCCTTCCATGTATAACCGAGACCAAAGACTGAGACAATTGCCGCGACAACCGCTGCCATGAGGATTGGAATGTGGGGGTCACCGCCCCAAAATTGCATGGTAAAGATCAGCGCTGCAATGATAAAGAGCATGGGGATGAGTGCGTGACCCAGGGTGGCTTGTTTCTTCATCTTTGTGACCATTGAAGAGTTCCTCCTTTGCGATTTTTGGATGTAAATTTTCGGAACGGCGTTCTGATAAAATGGCATGACCTTAGATTAAACTGAAAATTGCAAAAAATCAAGCGTTAAATTTCAGATTATCCTATGAAAAGTGAAGGGAGTATCGTTTCATATGGGCACAAAATAATTTTAGAAAGACGCGGATGTCAGATTCAGCAAAGTCTTTCTCTTGAATGGCACTGACTCCTTTAAGAAGAAATATTCATAAAGAGCAAGGCAAATAATAATTGATTTTCAAATGGGTTGAACTCTGATTCTTATAATGCTATAGTGATTCACTGAAACTATTTCGGAACGACAGACCGGAAATAGAGTTGAATATGTGTGCGGAATCATTTACAATTGCTGTTAATGAAACTACACACTGAAAAGGAGGAGCAGCACATGAAAAGCGCAACACAAAAAAAGGCGTACACCGTGCTGGGTGCCGCCGCAGGGATTAATCTTGTGTCCGGGATGCTCTACATATGGGGCATAGTCAGCCGTTCGCTGATTGACCAGCTGGGATGGACCAGCAAGCAGGCATCGCTGCCGTATACCTTGGCAACTGTAACTTTCGTCATAGCCATGGTGTTCTTTGGAAAGCTGCAGGATCAAAAGGGACCCAGGTGGACTGCGACTATTGGCGTCATACTGATGGGCACCGGTGCCATTTTGTCCGGACTCAAGACGGAGCCGCTGTTTGTGGCTGTGGCCTTTGGTCTGATTGGAGGCAGCGGGATTGGGATTCTGAATGTGTCAACCACCCCGCCGGCAGTAAAATGGTTTCCAAAAGAGAAGAAGGGCATGGTCACCGGTGTGGTCGTCGGTGGCGTCAGTTTGTCCTCTATGATGTATTCGCCACTGGCGAACTGGCTCAATCAAACCTATGGTGTTTCTGCGGTATTCATTGTCGTTGGCACGATCAGTCTGGCAGTGGGGATGATCCTGGCGCAACTCCTCAAGAATCCGCCGGAGAAGGATGCTGCCAAACAGACGGTCATGGAAAAGGCCCAGGCGCTGAATGACCACACCTGGCAGGAAATGCTCCGGTCGCCAAAATTCTGGGTGATCTGGCTGATGCTCGCTATGTCTTCATCTGCAGGGCTGATGGTCATTGGTCATGTCGTGTCCATTGCCAAAGTCCAGGCAAGTTGGGCCGGCGGCTTCCTGCTTGTCATGCTGCTGGCGCTGTTCAACACCATAGGCAGATTTGGGGGCGGCAGCCTGTCAGATAAGCTGGGACGCCTCAATTTGATCCGCGGCATCTTTATTCTGCAAGCCATCAATATGCTTGCGTTCACCACTCTGCGTTCAGTGCCGGCTCTGGCGGTGGGCGTCGCGGTGGCGGGCATGTGCTACGGCGCGATCTTTTCAGTTTTCCCGGCGACCATTTCTGACTTATACGGACTCAAGAACTTTGGCGTCAACTTTGGCCTCATGTTCACTGGCTGGGGTGTGGGCGGCATAATTGGCCCTATGACGGGCGCCTGGATCTACGATCTGACCGGGCAATTTACCACAGCGTACATGGTTTCTGCCGGCCTCTTGATTGTTGCGCTGGGACTCACTTTTGTATTTTCCAGACTAAAAGTTCCAAACCGAACTTCAAGAGCTGCTTAAAAATTTTAACAAAAGCTATTGCCGATGGATTGACAACCAACAACCACTCATTGTAAAATAAAGTCGGAACGATGTTGTCAAAAATCGGAACAGGAAAGGGAGTCACATTATGACCGAAAGAATTGTCGCTGTCGATCGCGCGCTGGACATCCTGCTGGCGCTGTATCATAATAACGGCGAAATGGGCGTTTCAGAGCTTGCGAGAGATCTGGACCTCTACAAAAGCACCATTCACAGGTCGCTGGCATCCCTGGAATATAAAGGCTTTGTCCAGAAGAACCCCGAAAACGGCAAGTACTGGCTGGGGATGAAGGTCTATGCCATGGGACTCCTGGTCGGGGAGAAGTTTTCTCTCGCGGATGTGGTTCGCCCTTATGCCAAAGAGTTGTTTGAGGCTTATGGCGAAGTGGTCAACGTGTCGGTTCTCGACCGGGATCCGGAAGTGGGCTACAAGAGTGTGATCATTCTGAAGGAATTCAGTAAGAGCAAAGTGCTGTCGGTGAATCCGGGTGTAGGATCGAGCAGCGATTTGCATATATCGTCCATCGGCAAAAGTCTTCTGGCTTTTTCCAAGGATATTGACCTCATGTCCTATGCGGAGCAGCCGCTGAAGCGTTATACCGAGAATACCATTGTCAGCTGGGAAGGCATGATGGCGGAGCTTAAGAAGATCCGGCAGCAGGGCTACGCCATTGACAACGAGGAGCAGGAGATTGGGCTGTATTGCATTGGCGCGCCAATCCTGGACAAGCGGGGGAACGCCATAGCGGCGATCAGCATCTCCGGGCCTACGGTCAGGATGAATCGGGAAGATCTGGACGAGAAGATTCAAAAGGTGGTCGAGATCAGCCGGCGGATTACGCAGGAGGCGCTTTAGCAAAGAGCTGCGGATGTTGGTGTTGGCGCTGACGCTGATGCTGACGTTGATATTGGTATCGACGCTGAAGTTGATTTCGATATCGAAAAATAAACCATTTTTGAAAAAAGATAAGTCGATTATCTTTTTTCTCAGCTCAATTATTCGGAACGGCGTTCTGAAAAATGAGTTTGATAGGTGAATGACGTGTTGGAAGTGAAAATGTTGATGAAATGGGAGGCCAATACCTATGAGAATTTTGACCATCAATCCTGGCGGTACCTCGACTAAAGTTGCGATTTATGACAACGAGCGTGAGGTCTTTAAAAAGAGCATCGACCATACCCAGGCGGAGCTTCAAGGATTCAAGACGTTGTTTGATCAGTATGACTACAGAAAGAGCCTCATACTTAAGATTTTGGCGGAACAGAATGAGCCGCTGGAGGGGCTCAGCGCTGTAGCAGGGCGAGGCGGGCTGATGAAGGCCATCGAAGGCGGTGTTTACACGGTCAATGAGGCTATGATTTCAGACTTGAAAAATGCCATTCAAGGGGAGCATGCTTCCAATCTTGGGGCGGTGCTGGCCAGGCAGATCGCGGATGAGGCCGGGGTTGAGGCTTATGTGGTGGATCCGGTGTCCGTGGATGAGTTCATGCCAATCTCCAGACTCACAGGGCTGTCTGACATTGAGAAGGCTAGCTGGCTTCATGCGCTGAATCACAAGGCAGTCTGCAGAAAGACGGCCGCTAAGCTGGGGGGGCGCTATGAGGCGTTCAACTTCATAGTGGCGCACCTGGGCTCAGGGATCTCCATTGCGCCCCACGCCCATGGCAGAATGATCGACGGCAGTGGAGGTCGGTCAGACGGGCCGTTTTCTCCGGAGCGCAGCGGCGGGATCATCACTTATCCACTAGTCAAGCTGTGTTATTCGGGCAAGTATACCTATGGTGAAATGGTGGATAAGATCAGCAACACCGGCGGCATGTATGATTACCTCGGAACCAAGGACATGCGGGACATTGAGAGCCGTTGCCTGAGCGGTGACGAGAAGGCGCAGCTGGTCATGGACGCTTTTATATATCAGGTGTCCAAGGAAATTGCCATGTATGGGGCGTCGCTTCATGGGAAGGTGGACCGCATCATTCTCACAGGCGGCATAGCTTATTCGGCTTACGTGTGCCAGGAAATTGAGAAGCGTGTGGGTTATTTGGCGGAGGTTGAAATTGTTCCAGGGGAAATGGAAATGGAAGCGCTGGCCCTTGGAGCGCTCCGAGTGCTTAGCGGTGAAGAAGCGCCAAAAGTGTATCGGTGAAGGGGGCTTATGGGATGGGTTCAGGGATGATGAGAAACTTTGGAGAGCTGATTGAGGCGGCGAAATCAGCACCGCGATCTGTGATCAGCGTCGCCGGTGCAGAGGACAGAGCGGTGCTGGAGGCGGTGAAGCTGGCTGAGGAACTGGGCTTTGTCCGCTCGATTCTGGTTGGGCGTCATGCAGGGATTGAGAGCTTGGCGAAAGAGGTTGGGCTGACGGACTATGAGATTGTGGAGGCGGAAACCCCTGAGGAGGCGGTTGAGGCGGCGGTTCAAGCGGTGAGAGAGGGCCGGGCGAGCATCCTGATGAAGGGGTTCGTCAATACCAGCGTCTACATGAGGGGGATTCTGAGCCGTGACCGCGGACTCAGGACGGGACGGCTGCTCTCGCTCCTTGCGGTTTATGAGGTTCCCGGGTATCACAAGCTGATTTATGCCTCGGATAGTGGGGTCAACGTCAGCCCGGATCTGGCGCAGAAAAAGGATATATTGGCGAATTCGGTGCTGGCACTGAAGACCATCGGCATACCGGAACCTAAGGTGGCGGCGCTGACGGCGAATGAAATGGTGGATCCAAAGGTGGTCTCCACCGTGGACGCGGCGGCGCTGGTGGAAGCGGTGCGGTCTGGTGAGCTGCCGTCCTGTGTGATTGAGGGGCCTGTTGCCTTCGATGTGGCCTTTGACGCTGAGGCGGCGCGGCACAAAGGGGTCGAGAGCCGGATTGCGGGGGATGTGGATCTGCTGATTTTCCCTAATATCGAGACCGGGAATGTGCTGGGGAAGTCGTGGCTGCATTTCAATAAGGCGAAGTGGGCCGGGATCATTTTGGGGGCGAGCCATCCTGTGGTGCTGGGGTCGCGGTCCGATACGGCAGAGATTAAGCTGAATTCCATTGCGCTGGCGCATCTGGCGGCGAATTTGCAGTTATAGAGTGTTGGATTATGAGGAGGATAAGGTCATGAATTTTGCGAATCGAATGAATGCGCTGAAGCCGTCGGATATACGGGAGGTCATGAAGATGATTGCAGCCAATCCGGGGACGATTTCCTTTGCGGGCGGGCTGCCGGATCCGAAGCTGTTTCCGGGGGAGGCCATGCGGCAGGCGACGGACAAGGTGCTGCGGGAGCAGGCGGAGTCGGCTTTGCAATATGGGCTGACGCTGGGGTATGTGCCGCTGCGGCAGAAGATTGCCGGATTGATGGCGCGGGAGGGCGTGGTGACGGGGGTGGATAATATTGCCATCACCACTGGCTCTCAGCAGGCGATCAGTCTGAGTGCGCTGCTGTTTCTGAATGCCGGGGAAGTGGTCCTGACGGAGAACCCGAGTTATCTTGGGGCACTGACAGCGTTTAAGACTTTTGAGACGGATTACATAAGCGTGGACAGCGACGAGGCAGGCATGAAGCCGGAGGATCTGGAGGCGAAGCTCGTGGCGCATCCGGAGGCGAAGCTGATTTATGTCATTCCGAATTTCCAGAACCCGACGGGGCGGACCTGGTCCCTGGAGCGCCGGCAGGCACTGGTGGCACTGGCGGTCAAGTATGACCGGGTGATCCTGGAGGACAATGCTTATGGTGAGGTGCGGTTTGATGGTTCGCGGGTGCCTTCTGTTAAGTCGCTGGACCCTGGTAAGCATGTGGTACATATGGGCTCCTTTTCCAAGGTGCTGTCGCCGGGTCTCAGGGTGGGCTGGATCTGCGCCCACGAGGATTTCATCAAGAAATTTGAGCTCGTGAAATACGGCTGCGATCTTCAGCCGGCGGAGCTGGCGCAGATGCAGGTCGACGCGTTCCTTGAGGAAAATGATTTTGACGCGCATCTTGAGACGATCAAAGGGGTGTATAAGCGCAGGCGTGATCTGATGCTGGAGACTATGGAAGCGGCCTTTCCTTTGGAGGCCAGGTATGAGCGGCCGGAGGGCGGCATGTTTATCTGGGTGGAGCTCCCGTCTCATGTCGATACAAAAGCGATGCTGCCTGAAGCCATCAAGCGCGGCGTGGCTTATATTCCGGGGGAATCCTTTTATCCGCTGGCAGACCGGACCAACGCGATCCGGCTGAACTTCTCAACTATGGAGGACGACAAGATCGTGGAAGGGATCAAGCGGCTTGGGGCTTTGATTAAGGAAAGGCTGTAGCAACTGCGCTTCGTGGCTGGCGCCTAGTGCGCAGCTTTGGCGTTAAGTTTGGTGTCAGACACTGAGTTGAGATTGGTGTCAGACACTGAGTTGAGATTGGTGTCAGACACTGAGTTGAGATTGGTGTCAGACACTGAGTTGAGATTGGTGTCAGACACTGAGTTGAGATTGGTGTCAGACACTGAGTTGAGATTGGTGTCAGACACTGAGTTGAGTTTGGTGTCTGACACCGAGTTGCACTTGGTGTCAGACACTGAATTGAGATTGGTGTCAGACACTGAGTTGAGATTGGTGTCTGACACCGAGTTGAGTTTGGTGTCTGACACCGAGTTGCACTTGGTGTCAGTTACGGTAATATTTCTGTAACATTGAGGAGGATGCAAAATGAGCAAGGTATTGACGAAACCGCAGCGGTGCAAGCAATGTGGGCTGTGTGTCGCGGTTTGTCCTAAAAAAGCGATCTCTTTCAGCTCGGAGATCAATACAGCGGGCTATTTGTTCACGGTGATTGATGATGAGGCGTGCATCGCCTGCGGCATTTGTTACACCACGTGCCCGGACGGGGTCTACGAAATTCCCGGTACTAAGTGATGAAGCCAGGGTGCTAAGGCACTAAGGCGCTAAGACGCTCAGAAAAGAAGGAGGCAGCAGCATGTCAACCGTAAAAGGTGAAATGATAAAAGGCAATGAAGCAATCGCTGAGGCGGCGATCAGGGCGGGAGCCAGGTTTTATGCGGGGTATCCTATCACGCCGTCATCGGAGATCATGGAGTATATGTCCTGGCGGCTGAAGGAGGTCGGAGGGGCCTTCGTTCAGGCGGAGTCAGAGATTGCGGGGATCAACATGATCATAGGCAGCGCCGCTTGCGGCGTCAGGTCCATCACGGCATCCTCGGGACCGGGCATCAGCCTCAAGCAGGAGGGCATGACCACCCTGTCCGACGAAGAGCTCCCAGCCGTGGTCGTCAACGTTGTGCGCTACGGCAACGGCATAGGGACGCTCCTTTCCGCCCAGTGCGACTACCATAGAGAGACCAGAGGCGGCGGCAACGGTGACTACAGATGTATTGTCCTCTGTCCGTCCAGTGTCCAGGAAGCTGCGGACCTCACCGTTGAAGCCTTCGACCTTGCGGAAAAATACAGAATGGTCTCGGTCCTCATGACAGAAGGCGCCCTGGGCCAGATGATGGAGCCCTGCGTGCTCCCGGAGATGCAGGCGCCAAAGCGCTTCGAATGGGGCTTCGACGGCAAATACACGAACAAGAAAATTGGCATCTTCGACCGGGACAGCATGAAAGAAGCGGTCGCCCTCAACGAAAAATACAATAAAGTGAAGGAAACGGAACAACGCTGGGAAGCGCAGCACATAGAAGACGCGGATTACGTGTTTGTAGCGTATGGGATGCCGGGTCGGGCGACTATCGGCGCGGTAGAGCAGTTGAGGAATCAAGGCCACAAAGTGGGCTACATCCGGCCCATCACGGCGTGGCCATTCCCGGAGAAGGCCTTCGAGCAGGTCAACCCGAATGTGAAGGGCTACATTTCCATTGAAGCCAACGCCACGGGGCAGCTGGTGGATGACATTGCGCTGACGGTCATGCGCCAGGGCAAGAAAAAGGGCAGCGACTGCAGCGGTGGAAGTTGTCCGGCACCAGTCTACTGCAACCCCCACGTCTACGGCGTGCCGTCCACCAAGGCAATTATGGAGGATTACGCCAAAGTCCTCAGCGGTGAATTGAAGGAGGTCTATTAATGGCTGCGAACGCGAACATGAACACGAGCGTCAAAACCAAGGTGAACATAAAACCGAGAAAAGTACCCGCACTGATCGACAGGCCCATGAGCTTTTGCCCGGGCTGCGGTCACGGGATCATCATACGGCTGATCGCCGAGTGCCTGGAGGAGCTGGGTCAAGATGACAACGTCATCTTTGGCATAGGCGTCGGCTGCTCCAGCCTTCTGGGCGGCGGCCTCGAAACCGACCGCCTCCACTGCTCACACGGCCGGGCTGGCGCGGTTTGTACAGCCATGAAGCGCGTGAACCCGGACAACGTGGTCATTTCCTATCAGGGGGACGGGGACGCCTACAGCATCGGCATAGGCGAGACCACCAGCGCCGCCTACCGCAACGAGCGCTTCACCACCTTCGTAGTCAACAACACGAACTACGGCATGACCGGCGGCCAGATGAGCAACACCACCATGCCTGGCCAGAAAACCACAACCTCCCCCGAAGGTCGCGACTGCACCACCACCGGCATGCCCCTGCGCTTTCCGGAGCTCGTCGCCTCGCAGTTTGATGCAGCCGCCTATGTGGCACGAGGCAGCGTCAGCACACCCGCGAACATCAACAAAACCAAGACTTACATCAAAAAGGCCCTCGAAGCCCAGCTCAGCGGCGAAGGCTACAGCGTCGTCGAAATCCTGTCCTCCTGCCCGACCAACTGGGGCATGACAGCCCCGGACGCCATGAAGCACCTGGATCAAGCCGTCACGCCGCACTTTCCCCTCGGCGAATTCAAAACCAGGGCAAATGAGCAAAGGGAGGTTAAATAGATGGCAGCTTACAAAGAAATCATTTTCGCCGGCTCAGGCGGCCAGGGCGTACTCACCGTAGGCCTGCTCATGGCCGAGATGGCTCTGTTCAAAGGCCTCCACGCCACCTGGATCCCACAGTACGGCTCCGCCATGCGAGGCGGCACCGCCAACTGCACCGTCAAATTCAGCGAAAGCTACATCTACAACCCCTCCCAGGAAGAGGCGGATCTCTTACTCGCCATGAACGAGCCCTCCTTCCAGAAATTTTTGCCGATGGTCAAGGAAGGCGGCACCATTGTCATAAACAGCGACCTGGTGGATCCGGCGAAGTGCACGCGCACGGACGTCAAACTCATTGCGGTTCCTTGCTCGAGCATGGCCAAGGAGCTGGGCCACATGCTCGGGGCCAACATCATCATGGCAGGCGTCGTGGTGAAGGCCACCGGAGAGTTTACGGAGGAAGAGGCGCTGAATGGCATGAACCAGGTTTTCAGAAAGAAGGGCAAGGAGAAGTATGAGACTCTGAATTCCAGTGCGCTGAGGGCTGGGTTTGGATTTATTTAGGAAGGTTGAAAAGCCTGAGACCAGAAGCCGCATGCTTCTGGTATCAGGCTTTTCCCTAATTAACTAAAGGTGAGAAGACAAAAGCAGAGAAGATGGCGCCCCGCGCCATCTTCTCTGCTTTTGTCTTCCTGTTTAAAGTGCGGATGTGAAACTCGGTGTCAGACACCGAGTTTCACATCTTACTCAACCCCTACCCCCGCAGCACATCAATCTTGCCTTTATTCACCACATACCGCTTCACCGGCCTGCCGGCGCCTGTATTGGTTTCGTTACACCCAACTTCACCGGGCTCCTCGCTGTTGATGATGGCGAGGAAACCATCGGCAGCTAACCGGCTGAGGATGCGGTTAGCGCTTCGGACAGTAATATTCAGGGCCTCGGCGACCTGATCCGAGGTCATGTACGGTGTGGTTGTTGAATAAGCGAGCAGCCGCTCGAGATTCTTAGGGGAAATGTTGAGCTGCTTGGAGAGGCGCTCACTTTGGGACGGGAGCGGCCTGTATTCAATGCAGTTTGGGTTTCCAATAGGGCCCCAGATTCTGTTGTTCTGGTCGACCATAAAGCCATGGCGAACGCCAAAATGCCTGGCCTCGGCCAGCGCCTCAATGGCGTGAACCCGGCCTTCCTCAACGCTGCTGCCTATCCCAATCCCGATATTGAAATTTTCAGGATAGTGTTCTGACAGATAATTCAAGAGCGGGAAGGCATAATGGTCCTGTGTGCTGCCAATCTCGACGCGGGAGAAGGTGATCTCATAGACGCCGGAAAGCTTGAGAATACTGTAATTCATCTGATGGATCATTCGAAAATCGACCAGGTGTTTGTACATTGTAATTTCCAGATACTCTGTGAGTCTGAAATCCGCCTTGGTCTGATCATCTATTAACAGATCGATATGCCCAACGGCCAGCTGATTGTTACTCAGGTGGTGCAGCCTGACTTCATCCACGGCGCGCTTAATAGCGTCCCGGATCGCGGCAGCTGGTGGATAAATGTGAATATACGGGATGCCAAGGGCTTCGAAATTGGGGATATTATTGGTAATCCGTGTAAAAACAACATCAATCTGTTGTGATTTCCAGAGGGTCAGGATTTCACCCAGGGTCATCTGGTACATAGTGCTGTCATAGACAAATGCTTTTGGCGTGATGGGCATCAAACTTTTTTCAATATACTGATTCAACCCCAGGTAATCGTTCGTTTCACTGATAAAGTCAGCATAGACACGCTCAAGGGTCGCGCCGGGGGACTCCGTGAGGTATTTCAGGAGCTGGCCAAAAAAGTATTGGGTGTCTACTTCAAGGTAGCTCAGCGGCAGATCAATCTGCTGGGTGTGGTCCTTAAAATACATATACCCGAGCTCGCCGCTGAAGATGATCGCATCCCAATCCGCGTAGGACGCGTTGTAAATGTCCAGAATATCTTCCGGCCGTTTATAGGTGTAATAAAGAAACTGACAGTCAAAGGGCTGAATCTCAAGTGCCTGACGTATGGCGTCCAAGGACTGGCCTGGTCCGATTACTGCGATTTTAAGCATTCGATCACTCCGATTCGTGAGTTCCTAACTCTTAGTTTAACTTAGTTTGGCGGTTTTGTGACTATGAATTTTTTGTATTTCGATTAGCGGGTCTTAGGAAATTAAAGACTTTATTCAGCCGATGGTCACAACACCAACACCTCACCCTGAAAGGCGGGAGCCATCAAAAGTCATATTTCTGAAAAAATAGTTAAAATAACGATCGCAAAAGTATTGAAATTTTATAAAAACGTGATAGAATCATCTTAAATTAAAGACTTAAAAAAAATAAGTCCAAAATAGGAGGTTTGAAATGACTAACGCGCTTTTTCAGGAATTATTATTTTCATTAGCATTTCTGAGTGTTTTTCTTCTTTTGGGGACCTTCCTCAGAGCAAAAGTAAAAGTACTGCAAAAGACTTTTATGCCTGCTTCAGTCGTTGGGGGATTCATTGCATTGCTGCTTGGACCCGTAGGATTTAAGTTAATCCCGGTGCCTGAATCCTGGATGGCAATCTTCTCTCTCTTGCCTGGTATCTTGATTGTACCAATTGTCGCCTCGGTGCCACTTGGACTGTCCTTTGGCAGTAAAGGCTCTAAAGGTAAAGGCGGGGCAGATTCAAAGGACATTGTCCCTATGTTCTTTATCCTGACCTTAATTGTTGGGCTTCAATACATGGTCGGTTTCATAGTGCATGCCATTTTCAAGGGCGCCGGCACTGAACTTTATGACACCTTTGGCTGGGAGCTGACTATGGGCTTTGCCGGCGGTCACGGCACGGCAGGTCTGCTCGGCAACATGCTTAAAGGGATGAACCTTCCATATTGGGAGATCGCACAGGGTGTGGGGATTACGACTGCGACCATCGGCCTCCTCGGCGGTATTCTTGGCGGTATTGTGCTGATCAACTGGGCGGCGCGATCCGGAAAAACCCAGCTTCTCGATAAACCTGGGGACATTCCTCAGCACATTCAAGTCGGTTATCAGACAGATGTCACCAAGCAGCCTTCTGTAGGCAGAGAAACGACGAACTCTTCTTCCATTGACACCTTCGCCTTCCACAGCGCGATTATATTGGCAGCCAGTGGCCTCGCCTACCTGATTCTTCATTACTTAAAGGTGTTTGAAGTACCGGTGCTTAAAGACATCTCAGTGTGGGGCTACGCGATCATTGTCATGTTTGGCGTCTGGTACGTCATGGTTAAACTCAAAATTGAGTATTTGGTCGATACCAAAGTCAAATCGAAAATTTCCGGATCTTTGACTGAAATTGCCGTTGTTGCAGCTATTGCAAGCCTTCCAGTCAAAGCCATCATGGCGTATATTTCACCAATTGTCGTCATGTCCATCTTGGGTTTTATCGTCACCTTCATACCGGCGATTTACTTTGCTAAGAAGTATATCAGCGAATATTGGTTCGAGCATGCCGTAGCTGCTATTGGGACCAGCACTGGCGTTTTCCTAACCGGACTGCTCCTGCTTAGAATCTGCGATCCGGAGCTGAAAAGCCCTGTTCTGGGCAACTATTCGATAGCCTATACCTTCAACTCGGTGCTTGGCTTCGCGGTCATGCAGTTTTATGTGGGACTAATGCTGTCAAAGGGTGCCATGTCAGTAGTGATGGCTGCCGGCTTACAAGCCGTCATTTGCCTGGTCGGACTGATCGTTTACAAGAAACTCGCAAATGGAACCAGCAAGCAAGCGGTCGAGACCAATTAGTTGATCTGATGACACAATGATGGTATGCGTCTCATGCCAACATGAAGGAGAAGACCATGAAAAATTTTGACATACAAAACATACAAAATGAACTGAAGACAATAGAGCAGGGCTTAACTCAGCTGAGCGATCAGCTGTGGGAGCTTGCGGAGACTAGATTTGAAGAATATCAGTCTGCCGCCATACTGATGTCTTATTTGGAAGGAGAGGGCTTTGCTGTCGAGAATAACCTGGCAGGTCTCCCAACCGCTTTTAAAGCCACCTTTGGCTCCGGTCAGCCGGTAATAGGAATCCTGGCCGAATACGACGCACTGTTCAGCCTCAGCCAGGAGGCGGACGTGACAGAGCGCAAGGTGATCAGCGGAAATGAGAACGGCAATGGCCACGGCTGCGGGCACCATTTGTTTGGGGCAGCATCCGTGGGTGGTGCCATAATGGTGAAGCGATACCTTGAGTCGACCGGCAGCGCCGGTACCGTTGTCCTGTTCGGCTGTCCGGGTGAGGAAGGCGGATCTGGGAAAGCCTACATGGCCAGAAGTGGGGCCTTTGACGGACTGGATGTGGCACTTGCGTGGCACCCGGCTTCAGTGAATCTCGTCATATCGGCAAGTATGCTGGCGAATCACCAGATCTACTATCAATTTAAAGGCAGGAGCTCCCATGCTGCGGCGTCTCCGCATCTTGGAAGAAGTGCCTTGGACGCTGTTGAGCTGATGAATGTTGGGGTCAATTACCTGAGAGAGCACATCATTCAAGAGGCCAGAGTCCACTACGCTGTGACCAATTCTGGCGGACTGTCTCCAAACGTCGTACAGCCTAACGCGGAATCCCTCTATCTGATCCGGGCACCTCATATCAAAGATGTTAAAGAGATCAACGCTCGGATTGACAATATTGCTCGTGGGGCTGCGCTCATGACGGAAACTGAGGTTACCATCCAGTTTGACAAAGCCTGCAGCAATGTGGTGCCCAATCTGGCTCTTGAGAAAGTCATCCATGAGACCATGATGGCATGCGGCGCGCCGGCGTTTGGTCCGGAAGATCATGACTATGCGAATAAGTTCAGCGCGACGCTGGATGCTCAGGCGCTCAATAAAGACGTTTTCATGCTGACGCTGGAACAGAATAAGGAAGTCAGAGAAGTCATCAAGTCACTTGAAGGAAAGTCTCTGTGTGATGCGGTCCTTCCGCATGCGCCATCAGACAGAATAGTCCCGGGATCCTCTGATGTTGGCGATGTCAGCTGGAACGTGCCAACGGCACAATTCGCAGTCTGCTGCTACGCGCTAGGGACGCCAGCCCATTCATGGCAAATGGTGGCCCAGGGCAAATCCTCTGTCGCCCATAAGGGGATGCTGAAGGCTGCTGAGATTTTCGCTGCGGCTTCCATCAAACTGCTTCACGATCCGGAGGCTATTGTACAGGCAAAAGAAGAATTTAAGGCCAGACTGGACGGAGATGTTTATGAGTGCCCGATTCCGCCGGAGATTCAGCCGAGGCGGATGGGGAATTGAAGTGAAGAGGATTTGTGGGCTTGTGTGGCATTAGACGCAGTGGCTGAGGACTATCGACACCTGCTTACACCACAATAAAAAAGACCTTGAGGTTGCGCGACCATCGGCAAACTCAAGGTTTTTCCTTATGCAGATCATCATCTACTCACCGCATGATTTTAAAATCTGATATAATGGAGCCAGATTTGCCTGATAGGCGCCGTACCTCAATACTCCTTTCAGGTCATTATCCTTTCTTTTTTTGTCTTTACACCGATTGATTGGAGGCGAACCCTTTGACTTCTAAACTTAAAGTCTTTGTATTTGTGATCTATGAGGAGTCCATGGATTATTATCCTGCCATCCTCAGAAGGATCTTCGAGGACCATATAGACCTGGAAGTCAGACTGTATTCCGATCTCAGGCCTATAGACCCCTTCAGCGCGGACTTGATACTGTATACCTTGGGATTTTTAAAGCCTGTACTGATGGATAAATGCTTGAATCCAGCCGCGGAATTCATGCATATGGGTAATACGCTCCACGGTTCGTGCCTGGACAGCATCAAGCAGCTGGAAAGAGGCACTGATGTCCTATTAGTCAGTGAAGGCAGCATATTTCTATGGGATACAATTCTGACGCTTAAAGCCTATGGCATGGCGCATGTCAATTTTGTGCCCTACTATGGCCAGCGCCTGGATACCAGCGCTTACAAGTATGCCATCTACCTCGGCATCAGGTCTTATGAGCTTCCTGAGGTCGAGCATACGATTGATTTAGGATGGCGCGTGCTTCACCCCTATGTCCTTCGAAGAATTGGCAAGGCAGCAGGTCTTGCGGAAAGCTTTCTCGAAGAAAAAATTTCAGCTTATATCGTGGACGAGACCGCATTGTTGAATTACAACGAATGTGTGGAGATCTCCTACATCAGTGAATTTACTCAGGAGCGCCTGGCCATCATGAACCTATTGGATACCCCGGCGCTGCTGCTGAATGATCAGGATGTGGTCATGGGCTTCAACGAGCGTCTCAGAACTGAATTTCATAAGGATTTTGACCGAATGATCAGTCAAAAAGTCTCAAGAGATCAATTTTTAGACCGGCTCAGAAGCGCTTGTGAAGATCGCGGCGGAAACGGAAGCTTCGAACTTTCTCCAGATCAGCGCTATACCGTCAGTGTCAGAGCGATTGAAAGCTATGGTCAATCTGTCCATCACAGGGTTTTGCTGGAAGCGTTGCCCGTCGTTAAAATTGAATCCCAGGGTCAACTTGCCTACAAATTTGAAGACATTCTTTATAAGAGCAGCGTCATGAAGCGGATTGTAGAACTCGCCAGACATTTCTCATCAACGGATACAACCATTCTCATAGAAGGTCCTTCAGGTGTTGGAAAAGAACTGCTGGCCCATTCCGTTCACGCGGCGTCTACAAGGCGGCAGCGGCCATTTCACGCGGTCAACTGCGGCGCTTTTTCGGAATCACTACTGGAATCAGAGCTCTTTGGTTATGCCAGCGGCGCATTCACCGGCGCGCTTCGAAGCGGTAAGAAAGGTCTTTTAGAAAGCGCGCATGGCGGCACCGTTTTTCTGGATGAAATTGGAGAGGCAAGTTTGAAGCTTCAAGTTAAGCTGCTCCGCTTTCTTCAGGAAAAAGAAGTTCAGCCTATAGGATCCAGCATCGTAAGAAAAGTGGATGTCAGAGTCATCTGCGCGACAAACCGAAATCTGGAAGAAGCCATGGAGATGGGTGACTTCAGAGAAGACCTCTATTACCGCATCAGTACGGTGACACTGTCGGTGCCGCCGCTAAGCGAACGCAGAGAGGATATTGAACCCATCCTGATGGACGCGCTTGGGCAATATACGTATCATTTGAGCGAACCGCTGCGAACGTTTATCAGTCGGTATCCATGGCCGGGAAACGCCAGGGAGCTTAAGGGCTGCGCCGAGTACATGCTGAGCTTTGACACAAGGCTGTTAGAGGTTAAACATTTGCCGGATAAATATCAAAAGTGGTTACTCAAGCATTCGGAATCTGAGTCTTTCGGGTCTGAGCAACTTAAATCCAATGGGAAAAGGCCCCTCTCAGCGCCTCACATTGAGGCATCGGTTCCACTGGAGGAGGCCAAGTCATTAACGTCTTTGGAAGACCTTATTCTGCTGGAAATTGACCATGGCTGCTGCGGACGCAGGAAACTTGTCAAGCGGTTGGAGGATCAGGGCTATAGAATCACTGAATATCGAATCAATGATCTGCTGGACAGGCTCAAAAAACAGGGCTTCATTCAGGTTGAAAAGGGCAGGGGCGGCACAAGTCTCACAAAAGCGGGAAGAGAAAAACGACTTTCGGGTAAACGCAGTGTAGAATAATATGTGTATAAAAGCACGTGTAAAATCTCGCGGGGACAGACTATAGACATAGTGATTCATACCAAAGCAAACCAAAGCGAACCAATAAATCAAACCAAAAAACACAAAAAAGGAATTCATACCATTGCTGCAGTCCATTATGATCAAGACGGCGCGCCTCAGGCGCGTCTTTTTTATTTGAGAATATAGCGTTTTCAAGCTCTTGAAAAAATATCTTATGAGTATCTTATAAATTGCAGAATTGGCTCAATATTTGCATTATTTAAAATCAATGACAGTGTTCATTGCAAGTGTCAGAGATAATCAGGGGAGGTCATTTCCGTGGAGTTAAGCAGTACACAAAAAACGTTAAAACTTTCAGACAGCATCGAAAGGTATCAAAATGGTAGCTTCAGCATTTCAGGAAACGGAGAAATTAAACTTGATGAGGCGGCACTCAAAGCGCTAGGTTTTGTGATTCAGTGGTCAGATGACGGTAACGTTGGAACGCTGACAAAAGTCAAAGATGGAGAGGTCGTCCTGAGCGAGGAAGAAATGGCCTTTGCCGCAACAGCAGCCGGTTTTACTGAACTGATTTCAGCGGTAGCCCGCAAGATCTACGATCACCCCCAAATGGCTTTTACAGAAACGCATGCGTGTGAGCTGCTGTGCGAGGTATTCAGCGCACATGGATTTGAGGTTGAACGCAATTTGAGAGGTGTCAATCCGATCACCAAGGAACCATGGACCATGGACACGGCGTTTATGGCGACATTGAGGGGCAACGCGGATGGGCCAACTATAGCACTGCTGCTGGAATACGACGCGCTGCCGGATGGCCATGCCTGCGGTCACAATCTGATCGCCTCAGCCGGACTGACGGCAGCGCTGATGCTGGCAAAGCAAATGGAAGTCCTGCCAGGGAAGCTGGTCGTCTATGGAACACCTGGCGAAGAGGGGAAAGCAGGGAAAGCCCACATGGTCGAAGCAGGACTTTTTAACGGTGTAGATGTGGCTTTAACCACTCATCCTGGAGACCGCTGGGCAACCGGATCGGATTTTCTGGCGACTAAAACGGCAACCATTGTCTACAAAGGTATACCTTCCCATGCCTCTGCCGCGCCAGAAAAGGGCATCAGTGCCCTGGACGCCGCAGTGATTGCCTATAATGCCATAGAGCTTCAGCGCGAGCATCTTAGAAGCGATGCCAGAGTCCACGGCTTTATCAGAGACGGCGGAAAAGTCACCAACGTTGTGCCGGACCGAGCAGAAATGGACTGGGGCGTCCGGGCGCTGGACAACATTTACATGGAGAAGCTGGCGGATATGATCGAGCGCTGCGCAAGGGCAGGCGCCCTGGCCACAGGCGCTGACATGGAGATTTCCTGGAGTGTGACTTACGGCGCGCCGGTCAAAGTCGAAGCGCTCGACACCCTGGTCATTCGGCTGGCTGAGGCGCTGAATCCGGGATTGATCAAACCCTTTGACGTCCTTGGCTCTTCGGATGTCGGCAACGTGTCCTTCGAGCTTCCGACATGCAATCTCTGGTTTGGCATTACCCCTGAAGGGATTATGCCGCACACCAAAGAATTCCTTGCCGCCTCAGGGGCGTCCGAATCCATCCCATCGGTCCTTACCGCCGGCACCGTCATTGCTCTGGCAGCCAGAAGGCTGTTCAAGGATCAGAAACTGGTCCAGGACTATAAGACAGCTTTTGAATTATCCAAACAGAAGTTGATTGCGAAGGGCTAACCTAAGCAGTGAACCATATTATCAAGAGGAGGCTATTCAATGAAGTATGGATTTGAAATCGCATTTGTCCTTGTACTCGCCATCATTTTTGTTTCTGAAACCATCTCCGCAAAGCTGAAAGGCAAAGTTCCGGCACTGTTTCTCATGACGGTGATCACCCTCATTGGTTACTGGACTGTGATCCCAATGGACATTGTCGAAGTCTCAGGCCTGTCTGCCGTCAAAAACATCATGATGATGATCATTCTGATCCACATGGGCACCCTGCTTGAACTCGAGCAGCTCAAGCGGGAATGGAAGACAGTCGTCATAGCCCTGGCAGCCGTAGTGGGGATCGCGGCGATTTTCCTGAGCATTGGCGGTATGCTGCTCGGCGACAAGCTCCTCTCTCTGACCGCGATCGCGCCTCTGGCGGGCGGCGGCATGGCCGGCATCCTGACCAGTCAGGCACTTACAAACGGTGGATTTACCGACTTAGCCGTCTGGCCAATTCTCCTCATCACCCTTCAGGGCTTCGTAGGCATGCCGATTGTCGCTTTCCTCGTCCGCGGCGAGATGAGAGACCTCCTGGCTAAAGTGCGCAGGGGTGAGTTGAAACATCCAAAGGACGTTCAAGCGGCATCTGATGCTTCTCAAAAGACAAAACTGATCGACAAGCTTCCTGCGCTTTATAAGACGCCGGCCTTCTACTTCCTCATTCTTGCGATTCTGGGCACTTTAAACCTTGCCCTATACGTCAATGTAACCTCAAAAATACCGTATGTTTCCCTAATGATGGACAAATCCATCATGGCACTGGTAATTGGCGTGGTGCTTGGCAACCTCGGTCTGCTGGATAAAGGCGTCATGAGCAAGACTATGTCCAGCGGCATTTTGGACATCAGCTTCTATGCCTACATCATGACCTTCCTCACCGGTGCCAGCATCGCGACCATCAAGGCCATGATGCTTCCGCTCGCGCTGACGTTTGTCATGGCGACCATCGCTATAGGGGTTTTCAGCTGGATTGTGGGCCGGGGCGTGGGATACACCGGAAGGCTGGCCATGGCGGTGGGCTATAACTGTTACTTAGGATTTCCGTTCAATTACATGATCACAAAAGAGGCAGCGCGGGCAGTCGCCGGCAGCCCTGAAGAAGAGGAGATCTTATTCGACACCCTGCTCCCAACCATGCTGATCGCCGGTTTCATCTGTGTCACCATTGTCTCGGTCTTGATGGCGGGTGTGCTGAGCGCGATGATTTAAGTACATCGGATTTGTGTTCGCCTTCCTAAAAGCTGATGGAAGTTTATGTAAAATCTACTGCTGCAATCCCAATTGTAAAAGTCCCGGTCGATGGTCAAACTACCATCGGCCGGGACTTTTCTCTTAATGGATTCATTTTTCACACAGCATGCCCAACAGGCACCCGGGGCTTCTCCCGGTACAACTCGCTGAAGGCGGCACCACTCAGGATCAGGACGGCACCAATCACCTGAAGTTCGGTCAGCTGCTCGTGAAGGAAGACGGCTGAAAAGACGAGGGCGGACAAGGGTTCCAAATAGCCAATAATGGACACAGAACCGGCTGACAGGTGATCAATGGCCGCGAAATACAGGAAGCATCCAACGGCAGTGTTGACCAACCCAAAGATAAGAATGGGGAGGAGGTACTCTGTGACTGAGAGGCTTGGCGCTCCCTGTCTGAAAAAGGTATAGAGGGCAACGGTGATAAAGCTCATGACCAGCTGATATAAGGCGTTTTCAAGTCCTGTTACTTGGGAGGCTTTTTTATTGAACACAATCATGACGGCGTACATGACAGCAGAGGACAGCCCGCAGAACAAGCCCCAGGAGAGACCGTTTGTCAGCAAACCGAGGCCATTGACAAAGAGCATGCCGAGCATCACCGCGCCCAGTCCGGCGAGCCTGGCGGCCGTAAGTCGCTCATTAAACAGAAACGGGGAGATGGCAATAACCAGAACCGGTCCGCAGTAATAGGCCAATGAAGCAACACTGACCCCAATTTCTGAGTAGGCTTCAAAAAGAAAGATCCAGCTGATGCCCAGGGCGGCTCCGGAAATCAGAGCATAGACCCAGTGCTTTTTGTGATGGATAGCCTTAAACTTACCGCCGCTCATCAGGAACAAAGCGAGCAGAAAGAGGCTGCCAATCAAGGTGCGCCAAAACACGACTTCATAACTGCTGAGCAATATCAAACTGGCCATTATGCCATTGGAACCGAATAAGAGCAGTGAAAACACATATTTAAAATAAGGGTTGTTCATTCTAATCCTCCTGGTTGACGACAATTCGATAATAATATAACATTCTAATATGAATCACAAAAGCGAATTGTTGTCATGATATACATGACGAAATTTCATACAAGAGGTGTGCTGCTAAATGGATATGAATTTGAATTTGCAAAAGCTGACGGCGTTCGTTAAAACCGTGGAGTGCGGCAGCTTTACTAAGGCCGCTGAAGCCTTGAATTATACCCAGTCCGGGGTCAGCAGGATGATTCAGGACTTGGAAAAGGATTGGAATATGTCGCTGCTGGAGCGGAGCAGGGCGGGGGTCAGGCTGACGTCTGAGGGTGTTCTTCTCTTGCCCTATGCCAAAACGCTGTGCCTTGAATACCAGAAGCTTCATAAACAAGTCGATGAACTAAATGGGCTGCAGTCAGGCTTGATCCGAATTGGCACCATATCCAGCATTGCGACCCACTGGCTGCCTAACATTATCAAGGCTTTCCAGCAGGACTATCCCGGTATAGATTATGAGCTGTTGTTAGGTGATTATTCGGAAATTGAAGCCTGGATACTGGAAGGTCGCGTTGACTGTGGTTTTTTGCTGCAGCCGGCTCACCCGGATCTGGAGACGATCTATTTGGGGCAGGATGAATTGTTGGTTATATTGCCGGAGCATCACCCATTGGTCGAATTCGATAGGGTTCCCTTTAAAGCGCTTTGCGACCAGCCCTTTATGCTGCTGGATCGCGGCGGTCGGTCTGAAGTGAAGGAATTTTTTGAGCAGTATGGGATTTCACCAATGGTAAAATTTACGACATGGGATGACTATGCCATCATGTCCATGGTCGAAAGCGGGCTGGGCATCAGCCTGCTGCCGCAATTGATCCTGCAGCGCGTTCCTTACCGCATTGTCACCAAAAGACTGGATGTCCCGGCTTATCGTGAGATCTGCCTGGCACTGAGAAGCAAGCAGACCGCGTCTCATGCAGTGAAGCGGTTTCTGGAGTATCTGCCGTTTCGTAGTGAGGGCGAGACAGTAGTGTAAAAGGATGTTTGAAAATAAGAAAACCATCGGCTAAAGTGAAAAGCTTTTGCCGATGGTTTTTTGCATACTGACTTTCCAAACATAGTGAAACTGGGTGTCAGCGGCTGAAGCCTATCGACCCCCAGTTTCACCTCAATGAAACTCGGTGTCAGACACCCAGTTTAACCGACACCCAGTTTCACCTCAAGAAACTCGGTGTCAGACACCCAGTTTCACCTCAGACACCCAGTTTCACCTCAGACCCCCAGTTTCACCTCAAGCCCCCCAGTTTCAACTCACTAAATCCCCACCCTCAAAATCCTGCTGGGCCGCCCGGCCTTCCCAATGATCTTGCTCCCTACGACCTCGACATACCCCGCCTGCTCCAGACGCTCGATCATGCGGTTCATGCTGCGGAGGGAATTGCCGAACTCCTGGGCCAGCTCCAGGCTGGTGAAGGTGTCCGTTTTATAGAGATCCATGATGGACTTCAGCTTATAAATGTTGTTGATGCTGACGCCGCTTTTCTCGGAGATCTCCTTGAATGGCAGCTCGAGACTGCCCACGGGCTCATTTTCCACCACTTTGTCCAGGGCCGTGATGCGCTCCAGGCGCTTGCGGTCATAGACGACAAAGCACTGGTTGCCACCCATTTTGAAGGCCTTGTTCTTGCCAATGACCGCGTTGGACTTGGCCTCCCTGGCGGTGATGCCAAAACCAATGCCCACGCTGAGGGTGTGGGCGGTCTTCTGGTTGATCGACCGGAGGATGGGCAGCTCTCTGAGGTTGTTCGTCTCAAACTCCAGGATCTGCTTGGTGGTAAACAGCATGTAGTTTTTCTCTGTTTCGACCACCGCCGCCTGGATGCGCTGGGCGAACTTGTAGACTTCCTCCGTGATGCGGGTCTTTTCAAGCATCACGCTGTATTCGTTCTCCGAGGTCAAGTCGTATTCGTTGTCCAGGTCAATTTCCATGGACATGACCACGATTTGGCTGACCGACATGTCCTTGAATTTGATCTTTCGCAGCAAGTCATAAAGTTTGTTTTTGATGTAGTTTTCGTTAGAGATTAGGAGCATGGAGGGGATACCATCGGCTAAAAGCAGTTTGTGGACTGTGGATATCCCGGTGATGGCAATGGCGCCGGGGTGAGATAAATGATAGCCTTTGTGAAACGCCACCAGGTCCTCAATCAGGCTGTCGTGAAAAATGTCAATGTCCGACACGGCGGCTTGGTACTGGCCGCGCTCGAAGCCAAAACCGCTGTAAATAGCCTGCACCATCTCCTCGGTGTAGGAGTCAATGCTGATGCGTCGGATATCCAGGCCGTCCTTCAGCGTCGCCTCCAGGAAAATTCGCTGCAGCTGGCTCTCGTCGTTATCCAGATGGACCCATGGGTTCTGGGAGTGCATCCGGTGATTCATGATGTCATAGAGGATCTTGCCGGTAAAAATGATGCCGTCGAAGTCGTTGATGTGTTCCTTTAGATAGTTCACCGTGGTCTGAACCTGGCGCATGTCGTGAATTTCAATGGGTTCGCCCCGCAGGTTCGAGAAGCTGTTCTCGATCACGCGCTGGATTCGCTTGATATTGTCAATATGTCCCACTATGCCGATGGTTTTCACCGCCATACCCCCTGTATATTTCGCAATCGATGAGTTCATTTTACGTCGCTGCGGGATTAAAGTCAAATTAAAGACACTATAAAGCGACCATCGGAAATGGTATGCTTTAATTACTAAATCTCAGGGGGTAATTACATGGTCAAGTACGTCGCGGAGCCATTCAAGATCAAGATGGTTGAACCTCTTAAAATGACAACGAGAGAATACCGGGAAGAAAAGTTGAAAGCAGCCAACTACAACGTTTTCGGATTGGATTCTGATGATGTTTATATCGATTTGCTGACAGACAGCGGTACCGGCGCCATGAGCGACACCCAGTGGGCAGGCATCATGACCGGTGACGAGTCCTATGCGGGCGCACGCAGCTACAGAAGGCTTTTAAAAGCGGCACAGGACATCTTTAATTACAAATTCGCCCAGCCGGTTCACCAGGGCAGAGCTGCAGAGCAAGTGCTGCTGCCTTGTTTATTGAAGAAAGGGCAGAAATGTATTTCCAACATGCACTTTGACACGACCCGCGGACACGTTGGTCTGATTGGCGCGAGAGCGGTGGATATTGTTGTCCCTGAAGCCAAGGATACGCAGACTTACATGCCGTTCAAGGGCAATATGGACGTGCCGCGTCTGGAAGCTTACATCAATGAAGTCGGGGCTGAAAACGTCGGCCTCATCATCATGACGATTACCAACAACTCTGCCGGCGGTCAGCCTGTTTCCATGGCCAACATGAAAGCCACCAAGGCAGTAGCGGATAAATATGGCATTACTATGATCATCGACGCTGCGCGCTATGCGGAGAACGCTTACTTCATCAAGCAAAGGGAAGAGGGCTATGCCGATGTTGAGATCATCGACATCGTTCGCGAAATGTTCAGCTACGCGGATGCCTTCACTATGAGCGCGAAGAAGGACGCCATTGTCAACATGGGCGGCCTGATTGGCATCAAGGACTCCGAAGAGCTTTACACGAAAGTCAAAGGCTGGACTATCCCGTATGAGGGCTTCGTCACTTACGGCGGCTTAGCTGGTAGAGATCTTGAAGCTTTGGCGATTGGTCTTTACGAAGGTCTCGACAAGGATTATCTGCGTTACAGAATCGGTCAGGTCGAGTACCTGGGCGGGCGACTCATGGAAGAGGGCATTGCGTTCCAGTATCCGGTGGGCGGTCATGCAGTCTTCCTGGATGCCAAGGCGCTGCTGCCGAACATCCCTTATTACCAATTCCCGGGTCATGCATTGGCTTGCGAGCTCTATCTTGAAGCAGGCATCCGTTCTTGCGATATTGGTTCTTACTTGCTGGACCTGGATCCGGAAACAGGGAAACAGCAGCAGGCAGAGATGGAATTTACGCGACTCGCTATTCCACGACGTGTCTATACTCAGGCGCATTTTGATGTAGTCGTTGAGGCATTGATCAATATCAAGAAGCGTGCCCATGAGATCCCAGGCTACGAAATTTTGTGGCAGCCGCCGGTGCTGCGCCACTTTACTGCGAAGCTGCAGCCTATTAAGAAGTAGGACGGTTTAGGGAGAAAAGTCTAGAAAACTGAAGATGGTTCAAAGGACAGAAGCCATCGGCGCTAAGGCGCTTATGGCTTCTTTTTTATGGAATGAAGCGGAAAGTGGATGCGGGGGTTGATAGGCCGAAGGCCGCTGCGGCTGGCGCCTTTCGCCCCCCGCATCCACTTCTCTTGGAAGAAGGCGCTGGCGCGCCTTTTGGTTGCACTTGAGATACATTCTCGCATGCTCTGGCACCGAATTGAAATGAGTGACAGGCACCAAAGTTGAGCGAGTGACAGGCACCAAAGTTGAGTGAGTGACAGGCACCAAACTGAAAGTTGTCCGCGTCACCAAGTTCAATATTTCAATTTATAGACAAATAAATGTCGTATTTTGGCCTGTTTCCATATGCTATCTTTAAATTAGTCGAGGAGGGATCTTATGGTAGAACAGATCATTCAGGATATTGATTCGAGGTCGAAAGATACCATCGCTCTGTTAGAACAACTAGTCAACATTGACTCCAGCAAAGATTGCTTTGAAGGGAATGCCAAAGTGGCGCAGGTCATTGGAGATCAATTAAATCAGATTGGTTTCGAAGTAAATTACCTGACGGTGCCGGAGGTGTGTACCCATGTCCTGGCGAATAAGAAGGGCAGCGGAGATAAGAATATTATGATCATCGGTCACATTGACACGGTGTTTAGAAAAGGCACCGCTCAGGAGCGGCCATTCACAATCAAAGACAGTAAAGCGTACGGGCCGGGAGTGCTGGACATGAAGGGGGGCGTGGTCATTGCGATCTCCGCGCTGAAAGCCCTTGCGAATTCCGGTTGGAACGAGGCTAACGTCACCGTGTTTCTTGCAGGAGATGAAGAGACGCGCACAGCAGAATCCTCAACGCCTGACCTCTTTCTCAGCTATGGAAAAGGCAAAGACGCGGTCTTCAACATGGAGACGGGTTCAGATAAGGGAACAGTCGTCATTGGTCGAAAGGGCGTCATGCGTCCGACCATTCAGGTGACGGGGAAAGCCACCCATGCGGGCAAGGATCCGCAGAAGGGTGCATCAGCGGTTCTGGAGCTGGCAAAAAAGATCGTGGATCTCCACGCCTTGACGGACTATGACTCCGGCATTACCTACAATGTCGGTGTGATCTCTGGCGGGACCGTAGCCAACGCAGTTGCGGCGCAAGCTGCGGGCATGATTGATATCCGGTTTATGACAATCGCTCAAAGCCATAAAGCCCTGGAGGATCTGATGGAAGTTGCGAACCGGGTCTACGTACCCGGCACCACCACGGAGGTAACAGACACCGGCATTGGTTTCATGCCCATGGAGACCACCGAGGCAGGTCTGAAACTCTTCGAGATCGTCAAACAGCAGGGACAACGGCTTGGGATCGTACCGGACATTGAAGGCATAGTCACCGGTGGTGGTTCGGATGCCTGCTGGACCGTTATGGCCGGGTCGCCCTCCATTTGTGGCATGGGTGCAAGAGGCGAGCTGAACCACGGCAAGGATGAATACATCCACCTATACAGCCTGGATGAACGCGCGAAGCTGCTGGCCTGCAGCATTATGGCGGTTTGAACGAATGTAACCACACCGCAGTTAACTTGCGTTGAACCTTCCCCAAAAATGACAATAAAGCCAGAGACCTTTTAATCAGGTCATCTGGCTTTTTGTCTGTTCTGGGATGGTGTGTGCGGGGGACCATCGGCAGAGAAGGTGTTTGCTTTTAGTTTGGACTACGCTTTGAAATCTTTTATAGAGAGTTGCTGCCGATGGTCACTTTCCTCAACCCACAGCAACATTGAGACAGGAGCGATCTCTGTGATGGATGTCTTATAGAAACGACTCGACCTTTTCGGCTTCCAGGATGCTGTCCACAATCAGGACCAGACGTTCAGCGGCTGAGCTGGCTAAGGCGTACTCTCTGTTTGAATGGTTCCACTGGCCTTTGACGCCCATGCTGCACAGACATGGGATCCCGGCTCTGGAGATAAAGGAAGCGTCGGAGGAGCCGCCTAGCTTGACTGGCGCGATCTCGCCCAATCCATTTTTGGCCGAGATATTTCGGATAAATTCAAAGGCTTTTTGATTGTATCGATCCTCAAAAGGCGGAAACTCATTGTCGAAAAAGACTTCTGAGGTCGCGCCACTCACATGGTTGACGCTGATAATGTCGTTCAGATCATTGACTATGTGCTGTTTCAAATGATCTTTTTCATAACGGATATCAACGTCGATCTCTGCATAGTCCGGCACCGCGTTGGGAACTGTACCACCCTTGATTTTCCCAACGGAGAAGGTGACGTTATCATACTTTTGGTTCAGATCCTGAATCTTAAGAATTTTGTAAGCCATCTCATGGATGGCGTTGATGCCGTCTTCAAGGTTGGCGCCAGCATGGACGGCCAGACCTTTCGTCGCGACTCTGCATGCAAGACGTCCCTTTCGGGCAATGGTAATTTTATTGTCAATCAACCCTGTTTCGAGGTTGAAGGCTAGCTTGTAACCTCTGCTCTCCTGTTCAATCAGGAGGTTCTGATCTGAATGGAGGTGGCCATTTTCTTCGTCGCCGCTGAGTATGATTTTGATAGGCTTCGTGTAATTAAGCGCTTTCAGGATTTGTATGATGTAAAAGATGAGATTGAGACCACCCTTCATGTCAAGGACGCCAGGGCCGTAGACTTGGTCGTCTTCGACTCTGAAAGGGTTGCTCTTAATGAAGTCATCCTCAAAGACCGTGTCCATATGTCCGGCTAAAATGATGCCGTCACTTATTGGGCCAGAGCCATAGTGACCAATGAGCAGAGGTCCTGCGTTCTCAAAATGGTGAACTTGAGTCGTTACACCCAGATCGTTAAGTTTATTTTCAACAAAGCCGCATAGCTTCGCGACAGCTTTAGGATGGTGCGTATAACTTTCTATTTCAACGAGATTTTGCCAGCTGCCGAGGATGGTTTCCAAACCGATCTGGCACTTCGAGAGCGCATCGATAATACTGGGATTCATGGAGCACCTCTTTCATCTAAGTTAATTATATTATAAAGCCTCCTTTTTTGACAAAAAAGAGGCTTTAATCTGTCTATAATCTCGAGGATAGATTTTGGAGGTTAAAGAAGAGGTTTAAAGCGTTCAAAGCATTCAAGCATTAACAGCGTTCATTGCTTTCATACATCGAATATTTTTGGACACTATTCTTTAATGTAGAGTGTGATTTCATATATATCACTGGGTCTACCCGAAGTGCCGGTGACCTCTTTGTTGACAATCTTGGCAAGCTGGCTTTCCTCCATTTTCCTTAGAAGTCGGCTAGAGCTGCGTTGTGAAATGCCAAGTTTTTTAGAGAGCTCTGCAGAGGTAAAGGTGTTTTTTCGATTTTTCTCCATCAGACTATAAAGGTTCCATAAAATCGCTTTTGACACTCCGCTGGATTTCGACAATTCCAAGAATATTGCCTCTTCGCTCCTTAATACCTCATTTAACGTTGAGGTTAAAAAGTTCAGTGGCCCCAGGATTGAGGTGGAGTCGATTACAACATATGCCATATTCCTGCTTTGGCTGTCCAGCTTCTCTATGGCCAGGTTCGCGTTAAATTTGGCCTGACCAGGCGTAAAACCATATCCAATGCCCATGAGGATATCGAAATTTGTGTTGGCGTGAATTTCGTCTATGAGGTAAAATTTCTGCAAGCCATTTGTATAGTCAATCAAGTCACTTCGGTTCATTAAGATGATGAACTTATCCAAGGTATCATTGAGTATGGCTGCATTGGTATCTTTCGCGAAAAAGTAAACCTCTTCTGCCACTTTGATTTTTTCGTGCATGTAGAGATAATCGTCTTTTCGGATAGAGGAATGCTCTTGCTTTGGAATCAACTGGATCAAGATCATAGCAAACGAAGCGCTTTTTCCCTTTTGAAGCTCGTATTGATTTCTGATTTTATTGATGGTTTTGCTGATGATTTCAATGGTGGGATGAGCATAGACGCATGGTATGTCAAGTGAAGTCAAACGATCATGAACCGGTGCAAGGGCGGTGACACAACCCGCCACATCCCCGTTCTCAAAATAGGTTTGGTGCTTTTTCGACACATATTCCACATATTGCTTCCCAAAGACTTTTCGGCCTATAACTTTAACCTTAGTATCACTCAGCATCAGTCCTGTATCCTGATAAATACTTCTGACTGTCGCGACCGAATAACTGTCAATACTGACGGCAGAAAAATCAATTCCTTTTCTGCTAATGGACAGCAAAGCGTTCTGCAGAGACGACCAGTCCTTTGAAATGTAATCACAAGGTACGTTAGGTTGAAAGATGTAATTGTAATAATGAAACTGAAGTTCACCTCCAAAGATAAAGCCGTTCACCAGGTCCCTTACCTCAAGAAGCTTAGTCTCAGTTTCTTTTGAAGAATAGTAAAGGTCATCTACCAGATAGATAGGATCAATATCCGGAAAAAAAGTGTCAATGACATTCTGTATGCAATTTGATCGAGCTGCGGAGCATAAAAAACCTATTCTCATATGAACCCCCCTGATCAGATTCCTATTTTGGACATATTTAGGTTCGTTTTTAGACGAAGTATATCTGCTAATATGATAACAGATAAATAAAAGAAAATTCGAATAATTATTTATCTCAATTTGATTTATGGAGGCGAGACAATGAGTGAAGCTGCTAAAAAGATCATCAAAAACGAGAATTCACCAGAGGTGAAAAAGAAGTTCAAAATGCCTGACACCTATGTACTGCTCTTATTTTTTATTTTAGGTTCCGCGTTGTTGACGTATATCATGCCTGCCGGGACTTATGAATTCTTTAAGGATACCAAGAACATTGACCCGAACTCATTCCATTTTATTGACAGAACACCTGTAAATCTCTTTTACGCTTTCCAGTCAATATCCGAAGGCATGATTAAATCAGCGTCCATTATCTTTACCGTATTTTTAGTGTCAGGCGCTTTCAAAATTATCAATGACACGGGATCCATTGACTCAGGTATTGACTACCTGGCTAAGGTTCTCAAAGGCAAGGTACTTGTCTTGATTCCTATCATTATGATCGTCATGTCCATTTTGGGCTACTTGGGTATTATCGTCAATCAGACCATTGTCTTTATCCCAATAGGTCTGTTAATCGCCAGAAAGCTAAAGATGGACCCAATCGTTGGACTCTCCATGATGTATCTTGCTACATATGCTGGATTTATTGGCTCTGGCATGGACCCGTTTACAATTGTCATTGCCCAGAAGATTGCCGGACTTCCAATCTTGTCTGCAATTGTCTATAGAACTGTCGTCTATGCGTTCCTCCTTGGCGCGGCGATTCTATACTTAATGAGTTACGCGAAAAAGGTCATGGATAACCCTGAACTGTCAATAATGGGAACGGATTACGAGTGGGCTGTTGAAGAGCATTCTTCATATGGCTTTAGCACACGACACAAGGTCATTTTGGCGGCCGTCTTCCTGACATTCAGCTACTATGTCTATGGCGCTCAGGCAAAAGAATGGGGCATGAACGAGCTGAACACGGTCGTATTGATGCTGGCAGTCTTTAGTGGATTGGTTGGAAGAATGTCTTTCGAGAAAATGAGTAAATCCTTTGTCGATGGTTGTAAAATGGCCGTTTTCTCAGCCATTCTGATTGGCTTTGCCACAGCGATTTCAGTAGTTTTAACAAATGGAAATATCATACATACCATCATTTACTATGCATCTTTGCCACTAAAGTCTATGTCGACTTATGCATCAGCGATCTTTATCTTTGCCTTTAACTGGGTGTTCAACTTCTTCGTACCATCCGGGAGTGGCCAAGCTGCGGTTGTTATGCCGATTCTCGCACCTTTAGGTGATGTTATAGGATTATCGAAGCAGGTTATTGTTTCCGCCTATAAATACGGTGACGGCATTACAAACCTGATCATACCAACCTCCGGAACACTTATGGGCTTTATTGGATTGGCCAAAATCTCCTATGACAAATGGCTGAAATTCATTTTCCCGCTCATTTGGATCTGGACAGGGATTGCAGCAGCTGCAGTTATTGTCGGGGTTATGATTGGTCACTAAACCATCGGCAGAGTTCTGAGGTTTTAAGTCTTTATCATCTTCAAGAAGTGGCTGTGATGCACCTGCGATCATGGCCACTTTTCATATGAAATTCCGTAATTTTGGAAGGAGGAACTACTTTGGAACAGGCATTGGAAGGCATTAAGGTGCTGGACTTGACGAGAGTCCTCGCGGGGCCATACTGCACCATGATTCTAGCGGATATGGGCGCCGAGGTCATCAAGGTTGAAGAACCCGTCAAAGGCGATGACTCACGACATTTCGGTCCGTATGTAAATGGCGAAAGCGCCTATTTTATGAGCATCAACCGTAATAAGAAAAGTATGACTTTGAACCTGAAGCACGAAGAGGCAAAAGCTCAACTGTTTAAACTGGTTGCCCAGGTCGATGTTATCGTAGAGAATTTTAAGCCGGGCACAATGGAAAAGCTCGGTTTGGGTTATGATGTCCTTAAAGAAATAAATCCACGTTTGATTTACGCCGCAACTTCAGGTTTTGGACACACTGGTCCCTACAGCAAACGGCCTGCTTATGACGGGGTGGTTCAAGCTATGGGCGGCATTATGAGCATTACCGGTCAAAAGGGCGGCAAGCCAACCCGCGTGGGACCTTCAGTCGGTGATATTATGGCGGGTATGTTTACTTCGATTGGAATCCTGGGGGCGTTAAGGTACAGGGATCTGCACGGCGTTGGCCAAAAGGTGGATGTCGCTATGCTGGATTGTCAGGTCGCCGTTTTGGAGAATGCCATATCCAGATATTTCGTCACTGGAATTTCGCCGGAACCAGAGGGAAACAGGCACGCATCTATTGTTCCATTTGAGCCTTTTGACACCTATGATGGTGAAATCATGCTGGCTGTTGGGAATGATAATATTTGGAAAAAGTTTTGTGAAGTGATTGAAAAGCCGGAGTGGGTTGATCATGAGCACTTTAAAACCAATCCCCTCAGGTCAAAAAATTACAACGTGCTGCGACCTATGATCGCAGAGACACTAAAAGTCAAACCAACCTCTCAATGGCAATTTATCTTTGACGAACATGGCATTCCGAATGGACCTATCAACAACATTGAGATGGTAGTGACAGACCCCCAGGTGAATCACAGGGAAATGATTGTTGAAATTGATCATCCTGTTGCGGAGCGGATTAAAGTTCCGGGTGTGCCGGTTAAAATGAGCCTGTCACAGGGTGCAGTATGGAAAGCGGCGCCGTTATTGGGTGCAGATACGGCATCGGTATTGATGGAAATGAATGACTTGACAGAGGCTGATGTGGAGTTGCTCAGACAAAAGGGTGCGATTTAGGTAATTGAAGGGGAGGGCTTAGGTGCGCGGCATCTGAGACCCTCCCTTTTTTTATGTTTGGTTATTGTTGAGAACCTTTCCCGCATGCTCTGGCACCGAATTGAAATGAGTGACAGGCACCAAAGTTGAATGAGTGTCAGACACCAAAGTTGAATGAGTGCCAGTCACCAAACTGAAAGTTGTCCGCGTCACCAAAGTGAAACTTGTCCGAGACACCAAGCATTATTAACGAAAAGTGAGAAAGAACGGCGCCGTGCGCCATTCTTTCTCCCTAATTTTTTTGTGTTCAACATAGCGATAGTGCAATTTAAATACGCCTCAGCGTCCTTCACACATAGATTTCAAAAGTTCTAAAGCTCTCAACCAAGGCTGCGTCATCATGTCTTCGTGCTCCGGCAAGACTTCAATGGTGACACGAAGATCAGTGCCTTCGTCAGTAGATTTGAAATAGTAATTTTCGAACGCCGGGGCCCAGGCTTTGGCATCTTCGCTTTCTGTATCCTCAATGCCTTGAGCGACGAAACCGAGCATTAAGATGGATATCAGCTCGTGCAGTTTGTTCTCAGCCACTTTAGCTACCATGCCGGCCCCTGTGGGATTCAGGAAATAGATCTTTGAGCCTTTTTCCCAAGTGCCTTCATAATAAGAGCCCTCTTCAAAAACGGAGGTCCACTGACGGTAAGTGTCTGGGCTCAACATGGTTTCCCAAACTAAGCTAACCGGCGCAGCGATGGTCGTCTTGAATTCCAGAGTTTTCATTTCTGGTCCTCCTCAGGTTTAACTTCTTCCATATAGACAACTTCCCAGAGGTGTTGATCCGGATCTTGGAAGCTCCGGCTGTACATGAAATCATAGACCTGCGGGTCGTTGTAATAGGTGGCGCCCGCTGCGAATGCCTTGTCGACGAGGATGTCGACGTCTTCGCGACTATCGGCAGAAAGGGCCATAATGACTTCGGAATAGACCTTGGTATCCGGGATTTCCTTATGGGTGAAGGACTTGTAGAAGTCCTCTTTGAGAAGCATGACATAGATGGTATCCGAGATCACCAGGCAAGCCGCGTCATCATTCGTGTAGGTTGGGTTAAAGGTCCATCCTAAAGCTTGAAAGAAAGACATGGAGACCTTAAGGTCTTTGACAGGCAAATTAACAAAAATCATTCTGTTCATGTGGAATTTCCTCCTCACATCATAGTGGAATGCACAATTAAAACTATATAAAAATTCAATTCTAGAGATTTTGTGCATCTTCTATGTAAAAGTGGAGGATTAACTTAAAAAATATATACCCTCATTGGGGAGCGTTAGTCGGATTAAATGAAAATTGTTATCAGTCGATTTCCTGCTGATCTTTTTGCATCATCATGCGATGCTCATGGTTGATGCTGAAGCTATTGATCATGATGATCAAGATATACACAAAGTTCAGAAAATGAGGAAAAATTACAGGGATCTCTCCAAGGTAAAGTCGCGACCTGTAGATTCCTACAAGCATCACCATTAAAACCGTGATACCAGCAACGATTTGTAAGAAGTTTTTTTCAAAAATGAGATCCAGTCTTCTTTTGAACACTTTGCTTAAAATATAAGTCACCAGCACAAAAACTAAGCCTGTCAGAAAAAGGTCTTTCGTTAAGTCAGCAGGATTATCATCCACATATAGTTTTGGGATCGTCGTCGTTATGAACATTGCAGTGATAAGAGCGGTTTCGTAATAAATAATTTTACCCAGGCTGATGACTAATTTTGGCAGTCTGTAGAGGATAAATATAAAGACGAGACTTACAAACATCTGAATAACAGCTATACAAAAAATGATGCTAGCTATCACTACATTAAATGCCAATTCTTTCATGAGATCTGGACTTCCCGGATCGTAGGAAATTCTGCTGATGTTTGAAAATAGAAATGCCGCCAGGATCAGTCCGAAAAATCCGGCAAACAGAATGCCAATGACTTCAGACGAATCTCTTTTTTCATACTCAATCAGCAAGTAAATGCCGCTAAAAGAAAAACCAGCAAGAATTCCGGCGAGATTTGCATAATTACTGCTCATGGTCGTTATGTCATACATAGTAACACCCCTCTTTACTTCAATGGTTGAGGCCTCAATGTCGGATCAAATAAGAGGGATAATTTCCGCTCCTCTTCTTTCTGCACTGAGATGGTGGCGTATTAACTTATGAATATACTCTCGCATGTAATTATTATTCTCACCTGACACTGGCTAAAACAGGTATTGAGAAATGTTTTAGGATTTATTTTTTTGCTTCACCATATCGCCTTTAAGGCTGCTTTCAGCTTCCGAGAATATACTGAATCAAAGACACAGTGATGCGGGATCAACAGCCTGACGATCATCCGCAGAAGCTGTTTCGTACTACAAAACTTCACGGAAGGTGGCAACGCATGAAAACGCAGTCTGAAATAAAACCTATATTATACAGAAAGAAATCCAGTGCAGCAGCACTGGCACTGAGTCTAATCCTTGTTGCCAGTTCCCTGTCTGGGTGCGCCCAAGCGTCGGATGACACCACCAACACAGCCAACACAGCCAACTCAGCCAATGAAGGAGAAACCATCACAGAGCAGCCTCTCAATTCAGCCCCGGAATATGCCGAAAAAATCTTCGGAACAGACATCATCACCCTGGAAATTCTCGCAGATGAAGAGGACTGGCAAACCATGCTGGACAACGCCACAAAAGAGGAATACATCAAAGTGGATGTCGTCATCAACGGCACGACCTTTAAGGATGTCGGCATCCGCCCCAAAGGCAACTCCAGCCTGAAGCAGGTCGCCTCCTCTGACAGCGACCGCTATAGCTTCCGGATCAAGTTTGACAAGTATGTCGATGGCCAAACCTGCTTCGGCCTCGACCAGCTGGTCGTTAACAACATGATGGGCGACAACACCTACATGAAGGAATATATTTCCTGTGACCTTATGAAGACCATCGGCGTAGATGCGCCCTACTTTGGCTTCACCGACATCTCCGTCAACGGTCAGCCTTGGGGCTTATACCTGGCGGTGGAACTTTATAGCGACAGCTATGAGACAAGAGTCTTTGGAGACACTTCCGGTGCCCTATACAACGTGAAGATGAGCATGGGCCAGGATCAAATGCCAGGAGAGGGGAGGGGGCCGATGGTCAACGACCCAGCAATGGACGAGCGACCATCGGCAGGATCTGGAGCTTCTGAGTCTGTGCCACCCGCCACAACCCCTTTAGACCCGCCGACTTCCGGCTTTGATGAAGCCCCTGGCAGCTTCCCCATCAACACGCCAGGCGACTTACCCGGCGGAAAAGGCGGCAACATGGGTGCCAGGAACGGCGGAAGCCTCGCCTATACGGATGACGCCCCAGAAAGCTACAGCGACATCTTCGACAACGTCGTGGGCGAAGAGGATGCCGAGGCCAATCAGCGGGTGATCACTGCCCTCAAAGCCCTGTCCACTGGCACCGACCTTGAGACCTACCTCGACACAGACGCAATTCTCCGCTATTTGGCTGCCCATACCGTCGTCGTCAACCTGGACAGCTATTCCTCCACCATGGCTCAGAACTACTATCTCTATGAGCGCGGCGGCGAGATCGCCATCCTGCCGTGGGACTACAACCTGGCCTGGGGCGGCTTCCAGAGCGGCGATGCGTCTGCCGTCATCAACTTCCCAATCGATACGCCGGTCAGCGGTGTGGCCATGGCCGACCGCCCGCTCCTGAATCAACTGCTGTCCAATCAAGACTATTTGGCACAGTATCACGATCATCTGAGCACCCTCATCCAAAACTATTTTGCCGATGGTCACTTCACCACCAAAATCCAAGCCCTCAACACCCTCATCTCCGACTATGTGAAGAAGGATGCCACGGCATTTTGCACTTATGAGGAAAACCAAACCGCCGTTGAAGCGTTTATAGAACTTGGAAACCTGAGAGCGGAGAGTATTCAAGGGCAGCTGAGCGGCGCCATCCCAAGTACAACAGATGGGCAGAAAGCTGATCCATCCTCCCTGATTTCAGCCGATGACCTGAATTTACATGATCTGGGGTCGATGATGGGGGAGAGAAAAAATTAAAAAGGAAGCTTGGAGGCGGGCTCCAAGCCTTAATAGAAACTCGGAGGAAACTCGGTGTGAGGAAACTCGGTGTCAGACACCCAGTTTCTCAACACCGAGTTTCAATCCATTTAAGATTCAAAAGATGTTATACGGTTGAAATGGGGTAAGAAAGTAAAGAGTCACAACATCATTCAGTATCAGAAAGTAAGGAGCGATCCCCATGCCAAAAACCAGACCCATCGAAATGATCTTCACCGGCCCGCGCCCGCACTGGGTTGGAAATGGATTTTACGTCAATAATTATTTTCCGTCAGGCCAAAACTTGCTGGAGCGGTTCACCCCCTTCATCCTGTTGGACTACAACGCACCTCGGGAAATAAAGCCGAGCCTGACCCCAAAAGGTGTCGGACAACATCCTCACAGGGGCTTCGAAACTGTGACCTTTGCCTTTGAGGGTGCGGTAGAGCACCACGACAACCAGGGCAATCACGGGATCATCTACCCAGGCGATGTTCAGTGGATGACCGCCGCTGCCGGGATCATGCACAAGGAATACCATGAGAAAGAATTCAGTAAGCAAGGCGGTGTTTTCCACATGATCCAGCTGTGGGTGAACCTGCCAAAGAAAGACAAGTTTGCTGAACCGGGCTATCAGGCCATCACTAAGGAACGGATGGGGAAAGTCACATTGCCGGATGAAAAGGGCAGCGTTACCATCGTGGCAGGTGCTTTCGATGGGGTAAAGGGCCCTGCAAAGACCTTCACGCCAATGAACATTTACACTATTGAGTTGAAGCAAGGCGGAGCCGTCACGTTGAACGAACCAGCCAACTTTAACTTCGGTATGCTGATCCTCAGCGGCGAAGTCAAAGTCAATGGCCAGGTTGGCAAGGAGAAGGACTTTGTACTTTTCAAGAATGAAGAGGGCGGGGTCGAAATCGAATCAGCCAGTGATAACGTCAAGATCTTCGTCCTGAGCGGTGAGCCTATTAACGAACCCATTGCTGCCGGCGGACCATTTGTTATGAACACCAGAGAAGAGCTCAGACAGGCCAACGAAGACTTCAATAACGGTAAGTTTGGGACGTTTGATTTTTAGAATTTTTGGAGAAACCATCTGTAAAGATCTTGAAGCTCTTAAAGCTTTAAGGTTTTGCCGGTGGTTTTTATTGCATATTGAGAATTATTGTCGCAAGCTCTGGCACCAAATTAAGTTGAGTGTCAGACACCAAACCGAGGTGAGTGTCAGACACCGAACTGAAGTCAGTGTCAGACACCAAGTTGAATATTCCCCCCTTTGTGATATCATAAAGAAAAACAAAAACGGATGTGATACCATGGCCATCGCGGATTTGATAATCCAGTACGGTGACGACGACAGAATCATAGCAATCGAGTACTTGGGCGAAGATCCCGAGTGGTTCAATGCGCTGGGCAGTGATCGCTACCTGAGTGAAAAGCTCTCAAGCGCCTTTGGCGATATAAAAAATCACGACATTCTCGAGCTGGGCAACAAACTCTTCAAAGTGCAGTTCACCTCAATTGGAACTAACAAGATGCTCCTCCTGAGCCAGGACGGCTTGATGCTCAGTCTGTTCAAAGCGTCATTGGACAAGGTCTCAGAAGGGATCCAAATCTTCGACCGCAACGGTTACCTGATTCACGGCAATCCCGCCAGCGAAGCCCTGGAAGGCTACGACATCAACGCGTTCAGAGGCAAGCACCTGCTGGACATCTACGAGCTCACCGAGGAAATGAGCACCACCCTCAGCGTCCTCCGGACCAAGAAGCCCGTCATCAACCGTTGCGACAGATTCCAGGCAAAGAACAACAAAGAACTGGTGACCATCAACTCCGGCTACCCCCTGATGATCCAGGACGAACTCTACGGCGCCTGTGTCTTCGAGAGCGACCTCTCCGTCATCAACAAAATCAAAAACCAGTCCTTCGACCTGGAAGCTTTCATCCGAAACGAGCAGCCCCTGTTAAACCCCAACATGTACACCTTCAAGAAAATCATCCACCAATCCGAAAAAATGGCGGAGTGCATCCGCTTTGCCAAAAAGATCGCGCTAACCCACGTCAACGTCATGATCACCGGTGAAACCGGGACCGGCAAGGAAATGTTCGCCCAGAGCATCCACAATTTCAGCCCCCGAGCGGACAAGCCCTTCGTGGATGTTAACTGCAGCGCCGTGCCCTCCAACCTCGTGGAGAGCCTGTTCTTTGGCACGGAAAAAGGCGCGTTCACCGGCAGCATGACCAAGAAAGGCTTCTTCGAGCTCGCGGAAGGCGGGACCCTGTTCCTCGACGAGATCAACGCCATGAGCATGGAGATGCAGGCCAAGCTCCTGCGGGTCCTCCAGGAAAAGCGCTACCAGCGCATTGGCGGCAGCCAGTATCACCAGTGCAATGTCCGGGTGATCACCGCCTGCAACGAGGATCCCCAGGCGCTCATTGAGCAGCAGCTCATGCGAAAGGACTTCTATTACCGCATTTCCGCCCTCTCCGTCCACATTCCGCCCCTGAAGGACCGCAAGGAGGATATCGCTATGCTCGCGTCGCATTTTGCCCGGCAGCTGTCCGCGGAGTACGGCAAGCCTAGTCTCGCCCTGACACCAGACATGCTGGAAGTCCTCAACCATCACGACTGGCCCGGCAACGTCCGCGAGCTGCGCCACGTGATCGAGCATGCCGTCCACCAGTCCAGCGTCGAGGAGCAGGCCTTCAGCCTTTCCCACTTTCCCGCCTATCTGACCAAGGATTTATCCGTCCTCCACAATACCATCAAAACCTCCGCCGATGGTCACCCAACCCACCCCATCCCCCCAAGCACCAAGACTCTCAACGACTTACTGGATGCCTACGAGCAAACCGTCGTGCAAGAAGCCTTGGACCGAGCGAATGGCAACATTTCGAAGGCGGCCAAAGCCATTGGTCTCAGCCGGCAGAATTTGCAGTACAGAATTCGAAAGTTTGAAGCCTTGAAACCTTAAGGCGCGGCCAAACGCAAAATTAATTTGCACTATGGTGCCAAAATATTTGGCGCTTTTTTTGTCGGTAGAAACTGGGTGTCAGACACCCAGTTTCAGCTGATCTCAACTTCCAATGGTAGCAAGTGTCAACGTCGGGTGACTGTCAACCCCCAGTTTCATTTGAAAGTAAGCGTTCAAGTGACACTGGATTCTCGTATTGTTGCATTTTTGAACCTAAAACTGCGCAAAATTATTTTGCGCAATGACCCACTATCATCAGAAAGCCTCAGAAAGCCTCACAGAACCTGACACCTGCGAAAGCCGCCCATTTCAAGCCCTGCGCCAATAATAATTAAAATTTCTGTCAATTACGAGCATTTGGCACGAGGCTTGCAATCTAGAGGGGTACCAAATAAATTTTAGGAGGTTTCAAATGTCTGTTGAATCCGTAATTGACCAAAAGGTTAAGAAGCAAGGGATCCGCAAGGGCGTTTTCTGGCCGTCCATCCTGGTCGTCGGTGGGGCTGCTGTCCTGGGGACCGTCAACAATGCGCTGCTGACTGAAGTCGCACTGAACAACTTTCTGTTTTCCCTCAGAACCTTCGGGTGGCTCTACCAAATTATTTCGATAGTCGCACTTATCCTGGTTTCCATTATTACATTTTCAAAGCTCGGCAAGATCAGATTTGGCGGCGATGACGCCAAGCCAAAATACTCCTTCATGGCCTGGTTCGCTATGGCACTGACCGGAGGGATCGCCACCGGTGTCGTCACTTACGGCGCCAACGAGCCTATCATCTACTTTGGCAACATCTACGGTGAACTTGCCCAGACGGGTATTGAACCGGGCACGGTGACCGCGGCGATTTTTTCCATAGCTCGCAGCTTCTACAACTGGACCTTCATCCCTTACGCCATGTACTCTCTGTGCGGTCTGGTCGTAGCTTATGTCTACTTCAACCGCAAACAGTCATTATCCGTAACCGCGACTTTGGTGCCGCTCTTCGGTGAAAAAGTCACAAAAGGCATTTGGGCCAACATTATCGACACGCTTTCACTTCTCGCTATAGCCCTTGGCCTGGCATCTTCACTGGGCGCCGGCCTCGCGCTGGTAGGCTCCGGTGTCGAATCCGCCTTTGGCATAGAGCAGGGGCCGATGGTCTGGCTGGTCCTCACCATCATCATCACTGCGACGTTTACTTTATCTTCACTCCTGGGTCTCGACAAAGGCATCAAACATCTGTCTGACATCAACGCGAAGGTATTTTACATCCTGCTTGGCATACTCATCGTCGTCGGACCAACCCTCTACATGCTCAAAATGTCGACCGCAGGACTCTCCATGTGGCTTCAGAACTTCTGGGGTTGGGGACTAGACGCTGGCGAGGTCGGCGGCGAAGCCCTCGTCATGTGGTGGACGCTTTACGACTGGGCGATCTGGATCGCCTACGCACCGCTCATGGGCATTTTCTTAGCCATTATTTCTTATGGCAGAACGATCAGAGAATTTATGGTCATTAACTGGATCATGCCATCCCTGTTCAGTGTCATCTGGTTTGGCGTTTGGGGCTCAACGGCACTTTACTGGCAACAGGAAGGGCAGCTTGACCTGATTGGCACCATTCAGGGCAGCGGCGCGGTTTCTGGTCTGTGGGCATTCCTCGCACATATGCCGCTCGGTATGATCTTTATTCCGATAGTCATGATTACTCTAGTCCTGTCCTTCTCCACGGCGGCAGACTCCATGACGCGCACCATCGCTTCCCTCTGTACTGAAAACATGAAGCACGACGAAGAGCCGCCGACTTGGCAGAAGCTGGTGTGGGGTCTTTCCATAGGCTCAATTGCCTTCTTCATGGTTGCCTATGCAGGCGGTGCTCAAGGCGTCGACGGCGTCAAATATCTGGCCGCAGCTGGCGGTACAATGGTGCTCTTCATCTTTGTCCTTCAGGTCATCTCTGCCGTCAAGATGTTCTTTTTCGATGAGATCGTCAAATAGAGCAGCATGGATACCGGACATAATGAGACGTCAGACATTGGAGGAACGACATTGTTAAACTATTTGGAAACTGAACTGAAACAAAACGGTAACCTGGCGAAGGATACCAATGCAAAAAATGAAAACACAAACCGTGTCGAACTTGGAGGCACGGCGACTTTAGAGGCTTTGGTTGCGGTCGCGAGAGCTAAGGCGGAGGTGATCTTTTCAGACGCCTACTGCCAGCGGGTCAATCGTTCAAGAACCCTCGTCGAAAAATGGATTCGCGAAGGCAGAGTCATGTACGGCATTACCACTGGATTTGGCGCTCTGTGTGACAGGGTGATTTCAGAAGAAGAAACCGCACAGCTTCAGAAGAATATCATTTTATCCCACTCGACTTCAGTGGGCGAACCCCTCAGTATTGAACAGACCCGGGCGGTCATGTTCATGATGCTGCAGAATATGGGGCAGGGGTTCAGCGGCGTCAGTTTGGCGCTTCTGGAAAGAATCCGTCTCATGCTCAATCTGGATCTGATTCCGTTCGCACCTCGGGAAGGTTCGGTTGGTTATCTCAGCGTCGAGGCGCATATTGGGATGGCAATCATTGGACTTGGAAAGATCTTCGAAAATGGCGTTCCCGTGGAATCCAGGCTGGTCCTGCATAAGCATGGACTGGAGCCCTTTGTTCTGGGTGCCAAGGAAGGTCTGGCCCTGATTTCCGGCACCACCAGTCCTACAGCTCTGGCGGCACTGGCGATTTTCGACATGAAGACGTCGACCCTCAGCGCGGACATCATTGGTGCTCTGTCTCTCGAGGCTAATCATGGCAACATCAAAGCCTTTGACGAACGGCTGATGCAGGCCAGGCCTTATGCAGAGCAGGGCAACACAGCTGCCAATGTCAGGATGCTGCTTCAGGACAGTGAAGTTATCAAAGCCAGCGAAGGTCACCGCCTCCAGGACGCACTCTCTCTGCGGGCTATACCCCAGCTCCACGGCGCAGTGAAGCGCATGATTCAGGATGCAGTCCGAACTGTCGAGGAAGAAATGAACACCTGCAGCGACAACCCCATCATCTGGCCTGAAGGTGACGATGGTCACGCCATGTCCGGCTGCCACTGCGACTCCTCTTACGTAGGCCTCGCGATGGATTCTGCCGCCATTGCTGCCACCACTCTGGCCAAGATGTCAGAGCGCCGCAATTACAGGCTGATCACAGAGCATCTCTCCGGCATGCCATGGTTCCTGATTCAGAATCCGGGACTCAATTCCGGGCTCATGATTCCTCAGTATACACAGGCAGGGCTGCTCAACGATATGAAAATCCTGTCTCACCCTGCTTCTGTGGACAGCATTCCAACTTGCGGCGGCCAGGAAGATTATGTAGCCATGGGCTATAATGCCGCTAAAAAAGCGTTGTCCATTGCGGAGAAGCTTGAATACATTCTGGCGATTGAGCTGCTCTCGGTCTATCAAGCCCACCAGTTCCTGGATCCCGGCGTCAAGCCGGCATCAGTGACTGCGGCAATTTTGAAGGAAATTGGGAAGCACATTCCGGTGTCCTCCCAGGATCAGTTCCTCTATCCGCATATGGAGTACCTGAAGGCTCTGATTCATTCAGGACGGCTGGTTGAGATTGCGGAAAGTTATGTGGGTTCCATGCTTTAAGGACCAGGAAGGAAGGCTCTGCCTTCCAAAAGAAAGGAAGCGTGTTTGTCTATGGCAGCAACAGCGGGACATAAAGGAAGGAAACAAAAAAGTTCACCTGAAAAACAAGTGGCAGTGGATGTTCAGAAGATCTTCCTCACTCCGCCTCGGAGGCTCGGAGAACGTGCGATCCTGCTCGGTATGCTGGTGGTGACCTTCATGATTTTCTTCGGTCCCTTGAAGTTCTCACAGGTGCCGCCCCTTGAAGCCGCGCTGACCGCCATGCTTCCTGCCGCGAGCCTGTCCTGGGGATGGATCGTCTTTTTAAGGTATAGGTTTCGAAAAAGCGAGTATTTGAAAGAGGTATAGTGTTTCAAAAGACAACAGCCGCAGAGGTTTAAAAGACCTGACTGCGGCTGTTTTTTCGTCTTGTTGAAAATCATTCTCGCATGCTCTGGCACGGAGTTTAACTCGGTACCTGACCCCGAATTGAATTCAGTACCTGACCCCTACTTCAATCCTGTCCGCGCGGCTTTTGGCCTATTGTCCCCAACCAAAATTCCTGCCCCTGCTCCATAACTTCACCACAAATGGATGCTACGATCCCATTAGAGAGAAGGGAGGCTTCATTAACGATGAAGAAAGAGAACGAAAATTCAAAGCGCTCAAAATCAAATCCCCAAACAAATCAACAAAGAAAGCCCAGCATGTGGCTGATCGCAATAGCAGTGGTACTTGTTGCAGCCATTGTTCTGAGCGGCCCAGTATTGTCCGGTTTCCTGAAGCCGGCATCTGAAAGCAAATCGCAGGTCGAGACTTCCACGCTGCGCGAAGCCATCATCGAGGACGGTAATTTGAAGTTCGCCGTCGCGGATGTCACAGAACAAGTCACGCTCTATCCCTACGAAGCAGGCGAGACCTATATGGAGGTCATTGCGGTCAAGGACAGCAGCGGCACGATAAAAACTGCCCTGAACACTTGCCAGATCTGCTACAATTCCGGACAAGGTTATTATGAACAAGATGGCAGCACCGTAGTGTGCCAAAACTGCGGCAATGTGTTCAACATTGATGACATAGAAGTCATTAAGGGCGGCTGTAATCCAATCCCGGTCATGCCGGATGTCAAAACCGAAGATGGCGAGTTCATCACCATTTCAGACGAATTCTTAACTGCGAACGCTGTATACTTTGAAGATTGGAAGAGATAATCTCCAAAAGAATCATCTCCAAAAGGATCATAGCCAAAACCCACTATTAAACAGCCAAATTGGAGGAAACTATAATGTCAAACATTGATCACGAATCAGAAGGGAAGGGACCTGAAAGAAAGCATGGCCATCACCGTCACGGCCTGATGATGCTGGTCGGCTGCCTGGTACCCATCGCATTGATCCTTTTGCTTCCCGCCCTTGGCTTCAACACCGCAAAATACAGTAGATTAGCCTTTTTACTGTGCCCGCTGCTCCACATAGGCATGATGTTCATGATGCGCCGTTCTGATCACGGGAAATCCTGCTGTAAAGACGCTCCCAAGACGGAAGTGGAATAAATTCGCACTAAAAAAGAAGCACTTTAGCCACCTGTCGAAAAATAAGGTCCTTCAAACTCAAACCATCAGCAAAGCCCTCGAAGCCCCAAAAAGTTTCAAGTGCCTCTGCCGATGGTTTTTTACCGCATCATTCACATCTGTAAACACCTATTGACAAAGTACATTTATCAGTAGGTGTTTTTATTTTGCCCTCAATGCATTGAAACAAGCGGCCTGCGGGGTTACTCGCAAGAACACTTGTTTCATTATTTTGCACTATATTGTCATTAGTGGTACGAAATGCCCATTTTAGTGTAATTTACACAAACTTAAATCGTTGAACATTTGAGCCAAAGGGTGCATTTTATGAGCAATCGTTGAACATTAGGACCAATCGTTGAACATTTGAATTTAGGCCACTTTCAGCTTGCTTGTCTATATTGATAGTATTGCGTTATAAGCCTACCTGACCAATATAATACTTGAAAGATTTTTTTCGCCTGAAAAAACACATTAATTCCAGCCAATGTGAAGGCAATAGCGGCAATTAACAAGGCATCAACATACCCCGTAGGATCAGAACTATTCGCGGGATTATTGTTACAGTAAGTGAATAAATTAGGTGTAAGTAACTTGCCGCTGGAGTTATAAATGATGCAATATCTTGACTGTAAATGAAATTAATCATCACTGTATTTTATCCTCGAATCTATAATAAGCTTGCGCAGTTTCCCGAGATTTTCATCATCATACAAACTACCTTTGAAAATAATAAATTCATTGACTTGAACATGAGTGTCCTCGCAAAAGCGCTCTATGAGATCATTTCTGGAAATCACATCTGGATGAGTAATACCTGACCATAAGTAACTTCCATGTATTTTAAAAAGCATGTTTAACAGTGTACCGCGGTCATATACAGAAACAGTTTTCCGTGGGGAAGAGGACTGAATTTTTTTAAGCTTATTAAAATCCTTTTCGTTTAATGAAGGATTCCTAAAATCTCCATGAACCACTTCAATATAAGGTGTCAACTTGGCAAAAGTAATATTAGGGTCATTCACCAGTGGATGATCTTTTTTAATTAGAATCCTTGCTCTGCTGCTGGCAATCTGCTCAAAGCACAGCTTTTTATCCTTTAGGAATTTCATAAAATATTCACATTGATTTTCAGGCAATATAAGATATCCCATTTCGGAGAAGCCTTCGTTTACATCGTTAATCACTTCGAATGGAGAACATTCTCTCAGGCGTATATTAATCCCTGAATTATTGGAAAGCCCGTTGATATAGGAAGCCATCTCTTCTGCAATCATGGAAGAACGTACTGAGGATATGCAAAAGTTTATTTGGGAAATTTTCTGTTTGCTATAGTGTGATTCCAGAACCTCCACTTGATCAATAATCGATTGGGCGTAGGTCAGAAAGTCTTTACCTTCAGGTGTAGGAACAACACCTTTGGTTGTTCGAATGAATATTTTAATGCCTATTTCATTTTCCATATCACGAAGTGCAGCACTTAAATTCGGCTGAGCCATGTAGAGGTTTTCTGCAGCTTTAGTAATGGAGCCCGTACGAAATATTTCGATTACATATTTCAGATATTGCAGATTCATACAAAGACCTCCCATTCTATATGTAGATTTATATAAAGACATATAGATTATATATTACAATAATATTTTACAGAATGTTATTGTTAGTTCAAAGAATTTCGAAATTCTAAGCAACAGTTTTTTCACTCATATCTAGTGGTCATTGCTTGCAAAACCGGTAATGCATTGAGGATTTCCTATAAATGGCCAATAAGTGGCTGGAAACAAATAAGGAAGTGATATCGAGAGTAAAAAGGGTTCTAAATGAAGCATGTCGGCCTGCCAGATAACGTATGGCTTTCGGAAGTAATAAAATTCAAGATAATAGAGGGGGAATTTTTTTGGAAACAATAAATGGTAAGAAAAGAATATTTTATGGATGGTATATAGTAGCGGTATGTTTTCTAATGATGGCTCTGATATATGCACCAATGGTAAGTGCAAAAGGTTTATTTGTACCAGCTATTTTAAAAGAGCTTAAATTCGCAACAAGCGCTTATTTACTTACTAGTACAATCACTTCGCTGGTAGGTGTGTCTGTTGCAGCATTGCTTGGAAAACTTTATTCGAAAAAGCATGCACGTATTGTTCTTTTTACCTGTATTACAGGAATTAGCGTATGTTTTGGAATGTATTCCTTTGCTTATACATTAACCCAATTTTACATAATTGCATTTTTCTCAGGATTGTTTTTTGGTGGAGCAACTTTAATGCCGGTTTCCATTTTGATTACTGCCTGGTTTCAAAAGCAGCGCGGTCTTGCTCTAGGCATAGCATTCGTTGGAAGCAGCGTTGGGGCAGTTTTATTAAGCCCGATTATAGGAAAGCTTCTTGTCAGTGTAGGCTGGAGACATACCTATCAATATCTGGCTATTTTGATGTTCTGTGTATTAGCTCCACTTGTTCTGATTGTTATAAGGCAAAAACCAGCTGATAAAGGACTTAAGCCATATGGGTTTGGTGAAACAGTTTCAAGCACTAAAAAATCAGAAGCAGAGTGGAATGCATCCTTGAAAGAGCTTAAGAGCCTTCCATTATTCTGGGTATTTCTCTTTGGCGCATCAAGTATAATGCTTACAGGGGGTGTAATTGTTCACATTCCTTCATTTTTAATAAAGTCTGGTTATCAAACTGCTGATGCAGCATTGTTTGTATCAATATACTCTTTCGTTGCGATTTTCGGAAAAATTGCTTTAGGACGAGTTTTCGACAAACTTGGTGCTAGATCAGGTATTATTTTTGGTAATGGATTGTTTATACTGTCTATTGTAAGTTTATTCTTTATAAAAATAAGAATAATGATGTATGTAATGGCTATTATTTATGGATTTGGAACATGTATCGGAACTGTAACTATCCCAGTATTAACTGCAAGAATATTTGGTCCAAAAAATTATGGAGAAATATACGGTGTAGTAAATACCTTTGCACAGTTAGGAGGAGCTTTTGGTGCAACTATAATTGCAATTTTCTTAGATAAGACAGGAACTTATAATGCATCATGGATATTCGTTATAGCACTAGCTGCTGTCATGACAATAGCGTTGCTTTATAGTGCTGCTGCGGGCTTTAAAAAAATAGAAAGTAAGGAAAAAGCAGAAAATTTAAATAGTACGGTGTAAAAGCACGAATAAAAAGCCGTTTTCATCCAGAAAAGTTGGTACACTTTTAGCTTATTAATAATATGAAAATACTTTCAAGGAGAAATTCATGTGAATTCATTATTAATTGATGCAGATGCTTTACAAGCAGAACTGGTAAGTCACAGGAATTATATTCACCAAAATCCGGAGGTTGGTCTTCATTTGCCAATAACTTCTGGATATGTATTTAAGACTTTGGAGTCTATGGGATGCAATCCACAAAAGATCACAGATTCTGGAATAGTTGCAGTAATAGGTAAAGGGACAATTGACAAGACGGTGCTTCTTAGAGCAGATATGGATGCTCTAAACATAAAGGAAGAAGCAGATTTTGACAATAAGTCTGAAAATGGAAATATGCATGCTTGCGGACATGATCTTCATACAACTATGCTGCTGGGAGCTGCAAAACTTCTAAAAGACAGGGAAGACGAGTTGGAAGGTTATGTTAAATTAATGTTCCAGCCTGCTGAAGAAACCTTTGAAGGTGCAAAAGAAATGATAGAGGCAGGTGTTTTAGAAAATCCAACTGTTAATGCAGCGATGGGAATTCATGTTTCGACCGGCATACAATTTCCTGCTGGTGGAGTAATAGTGCCGGAAGCTGGTCCCTCTATGGCTGGAGCAGATTGGTTTAAAATAACTGTTAAGGGCAAGGGATGCCATGGAGCAATGCCTCACCTAGGTGTAGATCCTCTGAATGTTATTGCGAATATTTATTTCGGACTTAAGGAAATTATCAGCAGGGAAATAGTCGCCCTGGACACGGCAGTATTAACCGTAGGAGTTATGCAGGGTGGAAGCGTAAACAATGTTATACCTGAAACAGCTGAATTAAGAGGAACTCTTAGAACTTTTACAGAAAAAAATAGAGGTTTTATTGTACAAAGAATTCAAGAAGTGGCTGAAGGAATTGCAAAAACATATAGATCAGAAGCAACTGTTGAATTTTCAAATGGCACACCTGCTCTGGTAAATAATCCTGATAGTATAGCATTAGCAAAGGAATTTTTGTCAGAGTATTTCGGGGAGAACAGTTTCGTTACATTAGGTAAAGTAGCTCCAGGAGGAAAAGGGATGGGTTCAGAGGATTTTGCATTTGTAAGTCAAGAAGTTCCTACTGTACAACTTACACTTGGAGCTGGAAATTCACAAAATGGATGCATTTATCCATTACATCATCCTAAAGCTCTTTTTGATGAGTCGGTTCTTTCTAAAGGAGCTGCCGTATATGCAGGCTATGCAATAGAGTGGTTGAAGAAAAACAGGTAAAATAAATAATTATGTTAAATAGGGCTTGCTGAACGGAGCACAACCTATTTATAACATCCAATTTGTTAACTCTGATTGCAAAAATTAACTGAAGACAAAATGGACACATAAAGGACCAAAGGCTCCAGTTCAAGTTCATTACCAGAAACTGTAGTATACACAAATGGATTTTTATGTATCCTAAATTAAGTGAGTGATTTAGACCATTAATACTGATGGGTTAAACACTATCTTTCATTTTCGTTCATTTGATTTAGACCAAGTTTTTTGGTCCTCGCCTTGCTCATGGACAATGTCCAGAAGCAACAATCTCTGCTCTTTGGTTTTGTAAAAGTTACAATCATGTGTATTGACTGGCACTTCAGCAAAATAGAAAAGCACCACTGTGCGATCTCTCTCTTAAAGGATTGATCATCGCATAGGGGTGCTTTTTATATTGCAAGATTATAGCCAATTACTAAATCAGTCTTAATCACAAGTTCACATCCAGCCTCTTCAATTAATCCAATTTCCTCTACTAGTACAGCATTCTTAAATTAAGTGTGCAAACTCTAAATCTCTATCTCATCCATCTTGTATTTCCACCTATACACAACCGGCTCGGCGTTTACTTCGCTCATATACTGATAAATTCGTTGAACCAATTCGTCTTTTGTTTTTACGCGAATGCCTT
>Ga0302241_1000247_pt1 | contig 53677 bp, 35 predicted proteins | sample AAG_UR_Arg_MG_FD_193532 | JGI IMG/M metagenome (GOLD analysis project Ga0302241, IMG submission 193532) | Enriched activated sludge microbial communities from anaerobic digester in WTTP, New Holstein, Wisconsin, United States - AAG_UR_Arg | ecosystem: Engineered > Bioreactor > Anaerobic >... | reverse complement strand
AAGTTAATAAGTTCATCTCCGTGAACTTCAACACCGTACTCATCTACGACGACGACATCCTGGTTCCCGTCGACAGGAACGGCAACGGGGAATTCGAAGAATTCGAGGCACCCGGACCGAGGATACAGTTTAAGGAAATATTAGGCCTTGGATTTTCTTATAATTTTTGATAATTAACCATTACAATCTGAAACAATGAAGTTCTTAGACGAATTCAAAACATTTGCCATGAAAGGCAATATGGTCGACATGGCCGTTGGTATAATCATCGGCGGTGCATTCGGAAAAATTGTGTCATCACTGGTAGCCGACATCATCATGCCACCCATAGGTGTTCTTCTCGGAGGAGTCAATTTCACCGATCTGGCTCTGACAATAAAAAAGGCAAGCGATACTGCTGAAGCTGTTACATGGAATTATGGCAATTTCATCCAGGTTGCCATCGATTTCCTGATAATAGCATTTTCCGTGTTTCTTCTTGTTAAAGCAATCAACTCCATGAAGAAGAAAGAGGAAGAAGCCCCCGTCCCACCTCCGGCTCCCACGAAGGAACAGGAGTTGCTCAGCGAGATCAGGGACCTTCTGAAAAAATAAATAACAGCAACCAAAGCAGTAAGGACATGCCCGGGCATGTCCTTACTTGCCTAAACACCTTAGCTATGAAAAAACTCTTGCAATTCCGGGTCAGCCTCGCGGCTTTTCTGATTATCCTGTTGAATGCTCCTTCACAGGGACAGGGAACAAAACCCGATATGAAGATATGGTTCAACAAACCAGCAGCAACATGGAATGAGGCGCTTCCTGTCGGCAACGGCAGCCTGGGGGCAATGATCTTCGGAGGTCCCTCAACAGAGAGACTTCAGCTTAATGAAGAATCGGTGTGGACCGGATCACCGCGATGGGATGCTAATCCTGATGCCCTGAAAAATCTTCCGCGCGTACGGCGACTCCTTTTCGAAGGTAAATATGCAGAAGCCGAAAAACTGGCGCAGAACGGGATCATGGGCAGTTTTAAAAGAGATAATGCTTCCAGCTATCAGACACTCGGCGATCTGACACTCCGGTTTTCACACCCCGGCGCTGTTTCCAACTACCGCCGCGAACTCGATATATCGGAAGCTGTTGCTGCCGTGACCTATACTTCGGGAAAAATCAACTACAGGAGAGAAGTTTTTTCAAGCGCCCCCGATCAGTCGCTGGTTATGAGGATTACCGCCGATAAACCCGGAGCTGTCACTTTCACCGCCCGGCTTTCCCGACCGGGCAACAAAGCACTTATAAAGGCCGACGGCAACCTCATATCTATGAGCGAACACACTGGAAACGGTAACGGGGTGAAGCTGGAAGCCCGGCTGAAAATACTCAGCGAAAACGGAACTCTTTCTTCGGGCGGAGACAGTATAAGAATTGAAAAAGCAAACTCGGTTGTTATATTGCTTACGGCGGCAACCGACTATTTTGCTCCCGATCCTGCATCCCGGGCGCTGGAGAGGCTTGAAAAGGTTTCGGCACGACCTTTCGCCGACATCAAAAATGATCATGTAGCCGATTACAAAAGTTACTTCAACAGACTATCGATCGACCTCGGATCGTCCGACGGCAATTACTTCACAACAGATGCCCGGATAGCTGCAATGCAAAACGGCTATCACGACACCGACCTTATTGAGCTTTACTACCAGTTCGGAAGATACCTGCTTATAAGCAGTTCCCGCCCGGGCGGCCTGCCTGCAAACCTTCAGGGAATATGGGCCGACGGACTCAACCCGCCATGGAGCGCCGATTATCATATAAATATAAACATCCAGATGAATTACTGGCCGGCCGAAATAACCAATCTGGGTGAGATGGCGCTTCCCTTCGCCGACTTTATCAACGCCATGAGGCCCAGCGCCGCGAGAACCGCGAAGGAGGTGTACGGGCTGAAAGGAATAGTAGCCCATTATACCACCGACGTCTGGCATTACACTGAACCCCTGGGAGCAATCGTATATGGGATGTGGCCCATGGGAATTGCCTGGAGCTGCCAGAATATATGGGACCATTATCTTTTCAGCGGCGACACCGGATACCTTCGAAACAAGGCTTATCCGCTTATGAAGGAATCGGCTGAATTCTGCATGGGATGGCTGGTTACCGATCCCCGAACCGGATACCTGGTCTCGGGGCCCTCGATATCGCCCGAAAACAGGTTCAGGATTCCCGGTGGCCAGGGAACCGCGAGCATGGTGATGGGACCGACCATGGACCACATGATAATCCGCGACCTGTTTCAGAACACCATCAAAGCTGGCCAAATCCTTGATACCGATAAGGCTTTCAGGAAAAAACTGGAAAAGGCACTTGAAAAACTCACACCCATAAGGACCGGATCTGACGGCAGAATACTGGAATGGTCGGAGGAACTTGAGGAACACGAGCCCGGACATAGGCATATCTCTCATCTTTACGGCCTGCATCCCGGAAACCAGATAACACAGCAGGAACATCCCGAGCTCCTGGAGGCTGCAAGGAAGACAATTGATTACAGGCTTGCTCACGGCGGTGGTCATACAGGATGGAGCAGGGCATGGATTATAAACTTCTTCGCCCGCCTGAAAGACGGTGAAAAAGCTTATGAGAATGTCTATGCGCTGCTAAGAAATTCGACCCTTGATAATCTTTTTGACAATCACCCGCCTTTTCAGATCGACGGCAACTTCGGAGGCACGGCCGGGATAACCGAAATGCTCATTCAGAGCCACGCCGGAGAACTGGAACTGCTTCCTGCCCTGCCTGAGATATGGAAAACGGGACATATCCGCGGAGCAATGGCAAGGGGCGGATTTGAAACTGATATTGAATGGGAAAACGGGGAACTGAAAACAGTGTCCGTCACATCAAAGCTGGGAAATCCCCTGAAACTGACTTACAGGAACCTGGTATTCAAGCTTGATGCCACAGATAAAGGCAGGACCTACAGCTTTGACAAAAATCTGGAACCAGTGTGGGGTCAATAAATGATCCTGCTTTATTTCAGCCTTCCTCCCTTTAGGGTGCCCTGCCATTCCTTCAGCTCCCTTCGACTGATTCAGGCTGGAAAGCCCATGGCTTTGCCCGAAAAACACCCCTACCGGGTCTAAAGGAATCACTTTTTTCGTATTAATGGCGCGTAAAATCTGATTACATTCGCGCTGAAAAAATCCGTTAAGGATGAAAAAACCGGCTGACGAAGAAAAGGGGAAGAAGCTTTTCGGTTTCTCAAGGAACATCTTTTTCACAGGCCTTACCAGCTTCCTGACCGATACATCAGTCAAGATGGTCTATTCGGTAATGCCAATGTTCCTTCTCTCGATAGGTGCATCCAAAACCAGCATCGCCCTTATAGAGGGCATAGCCGAAAGTACAGCATCGCTTATAAAGGCTGTTTCGGGATTCTGGAGCGACAGGATAGGAAAGAACAAGCCCTTCATGCTTGTAGGTTATGGGCTGTCAGCCCTGATAATACCTCTCTACGCCCTGGTTATATCTCCCTTCCAGGTTCTTGTATTAAGGTTTATTGAAAGATTTGGAAAGGGAATCCGGACCGCCCCGCGCGACAGCCTGATAGCGGGTTCAATTGAAAAGGGCGACAGCGGCAGAAGCTTCGGACTTCAAAAGGCAATGGACAACAGCGGCGCAATAGTGGGACCGTTAATCGCTTTTTTAATGCTTTCAGCCCTTCCCGGTAACTACAGCCTGATTTTTCTTGCAGCCGGAATTCCTGCCCTGCTGGCAATAGCCGTAATAGTTTTCGGGATAAAGGAAGCCGGAAAGCAAAAACATGAGTTGTTCAGAAAATTCCATTTCAGGGATTTCCCCGGAAAGTACTGGTTCTTCCTGGCTATTGTTTTCATTTTCACACTTGGCAATTCAACCGATGCACTGCTTCTTGTAAAGGCAAACGAGATCGGCTTAAATGTCGCCTTCATACCGCTTGTCTTCCTTCTGACAAATTTTGTTTCTGTAATCGCATCCATACCCGTGGGATCACTGGCCGACAAAAAAGGAAAGGAAAAAGTCCTCATAGTGGGATTTCTGATCTATGCCCTGGTCTACTTCGGATTCGGTTTTACTGATAAAAAAGCTTCAATAGTGGCTCTTTTTGCCCTTTACGGACTCTATTCCGCCGCAACCGACGGTATACAAAAAGCTTTTATATCGGATATAATCGACAAAAACAAAAAGGGAACCGGCCTGGGCATCTATAACGCCCTGCTTGGTCTCACTCTGCTACCTGCAAGCTTTATAGGAGGGATACTTTATGATAGAGTGAACTCATCAGTGCCCTTTTATTTCGGAGCAATCACCGCTTCAGTCTCTGCCATTCTTATGCTTTTGTTTTTATTAAGGTTCCGGAAAGCCCGCTGACATGTTTTTTGTAAATTTACAACTTCAAAAAATCCAGGCCTAATGAAACAGGTGCTCAAATATACAGGCTATGTTCTCGCACTCATAATCCTCGGATACCTTCTCTGGAGATTCTCATACATCATAGTCTGGGTGCTTATTGCAGCGATGCTTTCATTTATCGGTCAGCCCCTGGTAAGCCTTTTTGACAAAATACATATAGGCAAATTGAAAATGCCAAGGATTGTCAGCGCGTTACTGTCACTCCTGGTACTGGTTCTTATCGGCGTGGGATTTGTATCCGTGATAGTTCCGCTTATAATAAACCAGGCCGAAACAATATCATCGATCGATGTCAATGCCCTAGTCAGAAACCTTGAGGGCCCGCTGAACCGTCTCGACAAAATACTTCACGACCTGGGAGCCATACCCGCCGGTGAGACCATCAACCAGTTCGCCGTTGCCAGGCTAAAGGAAATAATAACACTCGGAAGTATCGGCACTGCACTCGGCAAAGTGATAAACACGGCGGGAAGCATTCTCGTGGGGATCTTCTCCATCCTCTTCATCTCCTTCTTCTTCCTGAAAGATGAAAACCTGTTTGAGGATGGACTCCTGCTGCTCATCCCCGAAAAGCATCATAATGCTACCAGAAAAGTGGTTGAAGACTCCAAAAAGCTCCTGATACGCTATTACCTCGGCGTTCTGCTTGAAATCATCGGTGTCATGACGCTCGTCGCCGTTATCCTGAAGATATTCGGATTCCATAATGCACTTCTTATTGGTTTCTTCGTGGGGCTAATGAATATAATTCCATACATCGGCCCGATAATAGGAGGCCTGATTGGCCTGATACTCGGCACCATCTCCTTAATGGCCGCCGGAGCCTGGAATGAGCTGCTGCCTGCTTCGCTGAAACTTGTTGGTACTTTTGTGGGGGTTAACTTTATCGATAATAACATACTGATACCGCTAATTTACTCGAGAAGCGTAAAATCGCACCCGCTCGAGATTTTCCTTGTGATAATAATCGGGGGAGGACTGGCAGGATTCGTTGGAATGCTTTTCGCCGTTCCCGTCTACACCCTGCTGAGGGTAATCGCGAAAGAGTTTTTCCAGCAGTTCAGGGTGGTAAAGAAACTGACAGAAACAATTAACGACGAGTGATAAACCATTTTTTACTGACACAATGATTTTCTCCGGAGTCAAACACCATAAAACAATAACATACGCGATGATGAAAATCAATATTAAAACAGGGTTCTTCCGGATTATCCCGGTATTGCTTGCCGCGGCATCACTATCCATGTTGCCCTCATGCAACAGGCAGAAGACAGTGTCGACCGGAACCGGGATCACAAACGCCGAAAAACTTGGTTTCCCAAAGGACAGCAAGGTATTAATACTTCACTGCGATGATGCAGGCATGTGCGAAGAGGCCAACATTGCCGTGAAGAATTACTTTCAAACCGGCGACATCAGATCGGCAGCAGTAATGGTGCCCTGCGATTTTGCCATGGACCTTGTGGAATGGGCAAAGACACTGGATGAACCCGATCTGGGAGTACACCTTACACATACAAGCGAATGGAAGACCTGGCGCTGGGGAACTGTTGCCGATCCGGCACAGGTACCCGGACTGATAGATCCCGACGGCAAAATGTGGCGTAGTGTTCCCGAAGTGATAATTCATGCCACGGCCGAAGAAATAGAAACTGAAGCACGTGCACAGATAGACAAGGTCATTGCAGCAGGTTACCGACCTTCACATATCGATACTCACATGGGTACAATGTACGGATCGGCCGACAATGTAAAGGCCTTCCTTAAGATCGCGGAGGAATACGGGATACCCGCGAACGCGATCGACCTGTCGGATGAAGAGGTTGTAGACTTCTTCAGGAAATCGGGATACCCGCTTACCCCGGAGGTTGTTGACATACTCGCAGGCTATTCCCTCCCAAAACTCGACTTCTTCTCAAGCGTTCCCGATGGAGACAGCTATGAAAACAAACGGGAAAACTTCTTCCGGCTCGTTGCTTCACTTAAACCCGGACTGACTGAAATAATATTCCATCCCTCGGTGGAGACTGACAACCTTAAGACCATTACGGGTTCATGGCAGCAAAGGGTCTGGGAAGCTCAACTTTTTTCAGATCCGGTGGTAAAAGAATTTTTTACCGATAACGGGATAATCATTACAAACTGGCGTGAAGTAATGACCCGCCATGAAAATAAAAAGCAACAATAAACACTTTCTGAGAAACTCATCCCGGCTGTTAGGGCATACTTTTATCCTGCTCGGGGAAATCTGTCTTTTCTGCCTGCAGTAAGGGAAAGATTTCCATTTTTGCTACATTTGAAACATCACAAAAGACATTAGGATAAACAGTCTCCAAAACCTTTAAATCATGGGCAGATACGTTAACAACCACCTTATCAGGAATGAATCGGTGGTATTCGAAACAAAATATCACTGGGTGATCTTCATTAGCCTTAAATCGCTGTTCACACTTACGCTTGCTCCGCTTATCCAGAGGGCGATGTCGGAATTCGTGATTACTAACCGGAGGATTATTATCAAAACCGGTTTCATAGGCAGAAGAACCTTTGAAATGAACCTTTCCAAAATCGAAACCGTGAACGTTGACCAGTCGATTATGGCGAGAATCTTCAATTATGGCATCATTACCATTATAGGAACAGGTGGTACAAAGGAGATCTTCCACAATATCGCCAAACCCCTCGAATTCAGAAAGGCCTTCCAGGAACTCTGCTGAATAGGTTTATTAAAACCTGCATTTTTTTATTTCGCTTCCTTAGGGCACGGGGCGCAGAGCGCCCCTTCCAGGCTGCCCATCCAGTAACCCAGGTTTCGCCCGGGTAATACTTTCTTTAAGAATTGGCACATGTTTTGCCATAGATAGTTTGAAACAAGTTCTTTTAAACAACAAGGTCATGAAAAAGTTCTTAATCACCCCAATTTTCGCAGCGATAGTTGCGATCGGGACAGCAGCAGCGGCTCCGCAGAAATACCCGGATGAATACCTGGGCCTCCCGGGGGATAACTTCAACCTGTACGCTGTAATGGATTTATTTCAGAAGTCGGAGACCCTCGAAGGTTTCGAAAGAAGCCTCAACGATGAGAATAGCAGGATAAACAACCTGGATCTCAACAACGATAACTATATCGATTACATAAGGGTGATCGACTATGTCGACGGAAATGTCCACACAATAGTGCTGCAGGCCATACTCGACCGGGATGACAGCCAGGATGTGGCCGTGTTCACAGTGGAAAAGTTCCGCGACGGATCGGTTCAGATACAGCTGATAGGTGATGAGGCTCTATACGGCAAAAACTACATAATCGAACCCTATTATGCCGAAACCCCTAACCCGGGTTATACCGGCCGACCCAGAAAACAGAATGTAAAGGTTGTGAGAACCACTTATGTGTCAGTGAATGCATGGCCCGTGATCAGGTTTATCTACCTCCCCACCTACAGGGTCTGGCGCTCCTCCTGGTACTGGGGCTACTACCCCTCCTACTGGAGCCCCTGGAGACCTTACTACTACCACTACTACTACGGTTACCACTACCACTGGTACCCTCATTACTACGCTCACTACAGGGTATACCACACTCCCAGGTGGAGCGGCTGGAATGACTACTACTACCGTAGCAAGAGGATATACTCCAAAAACGTTACCATCAATATAAACAATAACATCTACAAGACCACCTACTCGCGCCCCGAGTCAAGAAGGGATGGAGAAGCCCTGTATGCAAAAGTTCACCCTGAAAGGGCATCAAGCATGAGCCAGACAGCACAAACGCTCAGCAGGAGAAGCGCCTCCGGTGCAACCAGACCGGACCGGAATGCCGGAGCAGCCAGCAGCGTCTCCAGACGCGGAGAAAGCACGGCTGCCGGAACAGGCAGAAGCTCGACCCAGTCAGGCCAGGCTTCCGGTAATGCCCGCAGGTCATCGACCGAAACCCGGCCGGCTGCAGGCACTACCCAGAGGAGCAGGGCAGGCACAGGTTCAGGCAGCACCACCGGCAGTGAAAGAAGACCGGCCGCCACGGTCAATCAACGCAGCAGCTCCGGTTCTTCTAATGCTCAGACCAGCAGCAGGAGATCAGGCGGGACTTCAGTCACGAAACCGGCTGCCTCCTCACAGGCAGGAACAAAGGCTGAACCGGCCAGAAAAAGCAGACCGGAAACTTCAGCACCTGCAGCCAGATCGCGCAGAAGCTCCGAAAGCTCAGCCTCAAAGGAACCCGTGGTCAGACAGAGAAGCGGCAGTACCTCAAAGGCAAGCAACAACAACAAAACTGAAAACACTTCCTCAAGAAGAAAATAAAGCAGACTCATGACAACAGAGCCCCCTTCCCCAAAGAAGGGGGTTCCTGTTTTTTACATATCTTTACTCCACTAACAACTTTTTCAAACATCATGCACTGCTATCTGATCATGTCACTTGCATTGCTTTTTATTACTGCTGCCGGAATCCCGGAAAAAAAGAACAAACCGGTGATCCACCTTGTCGGCGATTCAACCGTAAAGAACGGAAGCGGACTGGGAGAAGGGGGTTTATGGGGCTGGGGAGCATTTCTCCACACCATGCTCGACACATCAAAGGTATCGGTCAGAAACCATGCCCTGGGCGGAAGAAGCAGCAGGACATTCATTACGCAGGGTCTGTGGGACAATGTTTTATCCACTGTTAAACCTGGTGACTATGTGATAATCCAGTTCGGGCATAACGATAGCAGCCCGGTGAACGACGACAACCGGGCCAGAGGAACACTAAAGGGTACCGGTGAGGAAACGCGGGAGATTGATAATATGCTTACGAAACAACATGAGATTGTCCATAGCTACGGCTGGTATTTACGGAAATATATAAACGATTCAAAGGCAAGGGGAGCTATCCCTGTTGTTTGCTCACCGGTACCCCGGAATATATGGGAAAACGGCAGACTTGCAAGGGCATCGGCCGATTACGGGCTGTGGGCCGGGGAAACCGCTGAAGCCGCGGGAGCATATTTCATTGACCTGAATGAGATAATCGCGTTGAAATATGAAGCCCTGGGGCAGGAAGAGGTATCATCAAAACTTTTCCTGACAGACCATACTCACACGAATGAGGCAGGAGCAATTATTAATGCAACAGCTGTAGCAGAAGGACTCAAACAACTGAAGAATTGCAAACTGAAGAAATATCTCAGAAAGCGGTGATTATTCCCATGTTCAGCTTGCCATAGTCAGGTCCCCTGAACTGCTGAGTGAACTCACCGACAATCCTGGTATTGCGTCTCAAAAGATAACCGGCATGCAGCGTCGCCGATGCATAGTCGAGCGGATCATAATCCGATTCTACCCAGTTGATAAGGCCTGTCAGGTACCATTTGCTCATATCCCCCTTTGGAGAATAGATTAATTCGGCGAAGGCTCCAAGTGTTTCAACATCCTCCCTCATACTTGATGGAAAGCCGGGTACAAAAACCCTTGAATCGGTCCTCTTGACAAACTGAACGTTAAGCATAATTCGTTCATTGAAGTCTAAAGTGATGTCGGGTCCGAACATCATGATATCGCTCACGTCCGAATAAATTGCATCACGAACCACCTCCCGGCCGGTATAACCGAAAAACCCGACCGTAATGAACTGACCCACATCCTGATTTACCCTCAGCATGAAATTCTTGTACTTGTCCTTGTCAAAAAGGTAGCCGTCGTCTGCCGCGCCGATGCCATTCCCGTTGACTATCTGCCCGACTATGGTGGTTCCGGTGCTGAATCCCTTGTCAAACACCACCCCCTTGTCATATTTCAAATCCGCGTTTGAAGTTCCCGGCTTTGACCCGTATATCCTGTATGATTCCAAGGTGTATCTCAGTTCGCTCTTGAAAAGCGGGTCCGAAACTGCAAACTGCCCCATTGTAATGTTAATGCCGGTACCAAGAAAATCGGAGTATACCAGGAAAGCATCCTCGATCCCTGCTATTTTACCCCTTTCACTGAACAGAAAGTAGAAGTAATATGAGAGATTATTCGATAATTCGCCGCCTGACAATATCTTCAGTACGAAGGGAGCTGCCATATCGGTGCTTCCCCTGTTATCGAAATTGTATGTGGCATGTCCGTCCATCCTGACAGCCACGGGAAGTTCCCTGAAAAGGGACAGTTTATCGTCGCCTGCCTGAATGAAATGACGGGGCGATTCATATTCTGTCATCCTGAAACCGTTCCCGGCAAACTCATCGCCGAAGGGCTTCAGCCGGGGCATTGCAGGAGAATGACATACCTGGCAGCTTATCTGGTATTTCCTTGCAAAGGCGGGAATCCCGTCAGCTGACGGAGCCTGCAGCAAACATCCGAAAACGACTGTCAGCAACAGAAACTTAAAATATCCTGAGTTCTTCATGGCAATAATGAAAATGAGTTTTGAATACTTTTTATAGGATTCTGTCTTTAAGGATATATTTCAACTGTTGTAAAATGCTCATTTACCAGCTTGATCTCTGATTCATCCTCCGGCACCTTGAGAAAATCGGCAACCGGTTTCACCAAAAGCTGGTAGTTTAGTGTGGCTTTAACCGTCATTTCCCCGGGAGCCGCATCATAGGGTATTTTGAAAGTGAAACGTTCAACTTTGGTCTCCCTTGGACCGAGCCGGTAATCAACTCCCAGTTTTGCAGTATTCCACTGCATCATGGTCATCCTTCCCTCCGGATCGAAATAGGGCATCCTGAATATCCTGTTCCCTGCAGGTATCCCGTCGCGCTGAACACCCACGAAATCAGGCAGCCCAAGAGGCACACCCATATCCTGGTATGCCAGATAGTCGCCTGAAATGGTGTATTCCTCACCCTCAAATCCCTTTTTGTCGACATTCAGATGGTAAACCTTTCCCTTTGCATCGGTCGCTTCAACATTAAGCCACAAAATACGATCCTCAACCGATCCGGTCGGGAATTTATGCCCGGTTTTCTGGTTGAACAGAGCCACTGTAAAAACTATTGTCTCGCCCGGTTCGGCATCCCGGATATCCGGCTCTATCCTGAGTTCAATGGTTCCCCTTACTTTTCCCGGATCGTGACCTCCGTGGAAAAGATGAAGCCTTGCATCATCATAAGGTTTGGTCATCAGGGCATTCAGATAAGGTCCTCCTTTGGGCATATGACAGTCATGGCACCTGACTCCTTCCTTTGCATAAGGGCCTTCCTTCCACTCCAGCTGAGTGCTTTTAACCCATATCCCGAAAGGACTCATTTCGTTATGACAGTTGCCGCAGAACTCTGTCGTTGTATAGAAATCATTGGTGACGATTTTGTGAGCAGGCGATTCAACAGCGGGCTTCCTCACTGCATATTTTGTCATTCCCGGTTTTATCAGGTAGCTGAAGTTATATGCAGGTTCAGTCTGGGCCGATTGAACCAGATGACACACTTCACATGAAACCGATTCATTTGCCATGGTATTTTCTGAGGGACGGGGAGGCGGGAATTTCTTCTCACTCATCCAGCCAAGGGGTGTATGACACCCGTTGCAGCCATCAACAGCATCCTTCATGCCGGGATCTGCTTCGGAATGCTTTACCGCCAGATCGAAATACTCAATTTCATCCCAGTGATGGGTGTAGGCCTGCGACATAAGCGACTGCGACCATTGCTCATATATGCCGGGGTGACAGGAACGGCATTTCTTGGCTGATTCAAAGTCCTTGTAGGCGTATTTGCTTTTCAGGCTTTCCTGGGGAACAAGACGGCTGAAAGCTGTCAGGAGCACGACAACAAAGAACAATGAACCCGCGAGAAGGGCAACAACCGGAAGGCTTTTCCTTGCTTTCATCATAATGTGTTTTTAATGTTTATGGTCTGATGCCTGTACCGCTCAGGTGGGGGAACCGGTATAACTGGAAAATTATCAACATACCTGCCTGTGTATTTGATACATGTGAGTTTCACGGGTAGATGTTTTCAGGACTGAAAGATAATCATTTATTAAATCCCACTTATATTAACTTATGAAAATATATTAATAATTTGAACCGGGGCTGTAATGGTCTCAACTGCCACCTGTTAACAGGTTTCTTAACTGAAGAAAGCCGGCGCAAATATCCCGGTAACAAGGATTTTGAAAACCCGGCTGAGGATGTTACCTTTGATCTGATACGAAACCGGATTTTTAATGAAGACTTTCATCCTACTGATCATTCTTTCCATTTTCCTCCCCGGACCCCGGAAACCTTCAGGCTCATCTCCGACAGGACTCATGGTCGAGTTCATCAGGGAGCCTCAAAATGTTTTGATTCGCGATCCAAAACCCGAGTTTAGCTGGATAGTTCCTGATGTCGCGGGAAAACAGACAGCTTACCAGATCCTTGTCAGCTCTTCGGAAGAACTGCTGGAGAGAAATATCGGAGACCTCTGGAACGGATTGAAAACCACAGGCTCACAATCGACCGAAGTTGAATATTCAGGCGCGGCCCTTCCCGCCAATTCATTATGCCACTGGAAGGTAAGGATATGGGACAAGCGGTCGAATCCTTCCCCGTGGTCGGCTGTTCAATCGTTCAGGACAGGAACATTCAACGACTACTGTACCACGGCAAACAGCCTGGTCGAAACGGAGATCAGGCCGGAGACGGTTACCAGAACCGGAAATGATTCATGGTTTGTTGACTTCGGGAAAGCTGCCTTCGGGAAACTGGTACTCGAATTGAAACCTGTCAGGAAAGATACACTGCTTATTCATATTGGGGAAAAGCTCAGCGCGAAAAACCGCATCGACCGCCAGCCGGGAGGCACAATACGCTATTACAGTGTTGCCTTGCCGGTTGAACCGGGCAAAACAAGATATGTTGCAGAGATAGCTCCCGATGAAAGGAATACCGGACCTGCAGCAATTCATCTGCCGGATTCTTTCGGAGTGGTCAGCCCTTTCAGGTATTGTGAAATAGAGAAGCTTGAAAATGAACCGGATAAAATAATCCAGAAAGCTCTCTGGCATTATTTCGACGACAGCAGCAGCTCCTTTATCAGCTCCGATACTATACTGAACAGGATCTGGGACATCTCAAAATACACTATCAAGGCAACTTCCTTTACGGGCATCTATATCGACGGCGACCGCGAGCGTATTCCCTATGAGGCCGATGCCTACATCAACCAGCTCGGGCACTATTACACCGACAGGGAATATTCGATGGGAAGGCGAACAAATGAATATTTCATCCATCACCCTACGTGGCCGACTGAATGGATCCTGCAGACGGTTCTTATGTTTCACAACGATTTCATGCATACCGGCAATTCCGAATCAATGGCAAGGTATTACAGGGAACTGCAGTACAAAACACTTTCCGCACTGGCACGACCCGACGGACTGATAAGCTCATCGGCCGTAAACGATGAAATAATGGCAAGTCTGGGCTTTTCAAACGTGAAGGAGAGAATAAGGGATATTGTTGATTGGCCCCCGGCGCAGAAGGACACGGGATGGAAACTTGCAACAGCCGAAGGGGAAAGGGACGGCTACGACATGAGGGAGATCAACACTGTTGTAAATGCATTTTATTACAGAAACCTTGTGCTTATGTCGGAATTAGCGGGCCACCTTGGCAATCCCGTCGATTCGGCAATCTATGCCGGCCAGGCTGTCAAGGTTAAAAAAGTCATCAACGAGAAGTTGTTTGACAAAAAGAGGGGAGTCTATCTCGACGGTGAATTCTCGGAGCACTCATCTCTTCATGCAAACATGATGGCCCTTGCCTTTGACCTTGTGCCGCCGGAACATCTTTCTTCCGTCATCGCTTTTATCAAATCGCGCGGAATGGCCTGCAGTGTTTACGGAGCTCAGTTCCTCCTTGAAGGTCTTTTCAGGGCGGGCGAAGCCGATTATGCTCTCAGCCTGCTGACAGCCACTCACGACAGGAGCTGGTGGAACATGATAAAATCGGGTTCCACCATGACCATGGAAGCCTGGGATATGAAGTACAAACCCAACTCCGACTGGAACCACGCCTGGGGAGCTGCTCCGGCAAACATCATTCCGGGTTTCCTCTGGGGTATCAGCCCCGCCCTTCCCGGTTATTCCAAAGCCACGATAAGACCGCAGCTGAGCCGGCTGTCATACAGTCATATCAGCGTCCCTACCATAAGGGGCAATATTGTTGCCGAATTCCGAAAGGATAAGGAGTCTGGTTTGTTCATCATAACAATTCCGGCGAATATGGACTGCGATTTCGTGATTGACACTTCACAATATCAAACGGTTGTCCTTAACTCCTCCAGGGTCAGGCCAAAGGACGGAATCCTGCAACTAAGACCGGGTACCAACAGAATAGAATTCTAAACTCACAGCATGAAAAAAACACTATTATTGCTTATCTCTGTTATCCTGGCATTGCCGGGTTTTAACTGCAATCGCAACAGGGGAAATCAGGTCTTCGAAGCCGACCTGATAGTATACGGGGGAACTTCAGCCGCGGTCACCGCGGCAGTTCAGGCACACAGGATGGGACTTGAAGTGATTATTGTGTCTCCCGACATCCATCTGGGGGGAATGAGCTCATCAGGACTTGGTTTTACCGATACCGGAAACAAGGAAGTTATCGGAGGACTTGCCAGGGAATTCTACCAGCTGATCTACCAGCATTACGACAAGCCCGAATCATGGAACTGGCAGAAACGGTCGGAATACGGGAACCGCGGCCAGGGCAATCCTGCCATCGACGGTGAAAAGCGTACCATGTGGATCTTCGAGCCCCACGTGGCGGAAGAATCATTCGAAACCCTGATAAAAAGCAACAACATACCCGTTTACCGTGATGAATGGCTCGACAGGGAAACTGGCGTCAGCAAGAAAAACGGAAGGATTACATCCATCCGGACCCTCAGCGGACTTACATTCAGGGGAAAGGTTTTCATTGATGCAAGCTATGAAGGCGACCTGATGGCCTCCGCGGGAGTAAACTACACTGTGGGCAGGGAAGACAACAGCCTTTACGGTGAAAGCTGGAACGGAGTTCAGAAAGGTGTCTTTCACCACGGGCACTATTTCAAGGATAAGATCGACCCCTACAAGATCCCCGGGGATCCTTCCAGCGGACTCCTTCCCCGTATATCAGACGAAACTCCCGGTGAAAACGGAACCGGCGACAATAAGGTACAGGCTTACTGCTACAGGCTCTGCCTGACTCAGCATCCTGAAAACAAAGTGCCGATAACAAAGCCCGAAGCATACGACAGTACCCAGTATGAGCTGCTTGTCAGGCTGGCAGAATCAAGGTGGGATGAGTTCTTTGCAAAATATGATGCAATACCGAACCACAAGACCGATGTCAATAACCACGGACCGTTCAGTTACGATAACATAGGTATGAGCTGGGAATATCCCGAAGCCTCATACGAAAAAAGAAAAGAAATACTCGCGGAGCATATCAATTATCAGAAGGGACTGTTGTATTTCACCTGCACCGACAAACGCCTTCCCCAATGGGTGAGGGACACGATGAACACATGGGGCTTTTCACGTGACGAATTCGCCGATAACGGATACTGGCCCTACAATATCTATGTCAGGGAGGCAAGAAGGATGATTGGTAAATATGTAATGACCGAAAATGATGTCCTTTGCCTGAGACCTGTCCCGGAACCCGTAGGCATGGGTTCATATACTATGGATTCCCACAATGTACAGAGATACGTAACACCTGAAGGTTATGTCCAGAATGAAGGTGACATAGGAGTTCGGACCCCAAGACCATACCAGATAAGCATGGGATCCCTGATGCCCTTTGAAGAGCAGTGCAGCAACCTGCTGGTGCCTGTCTGCATTTCATGTTCACACATTGCCTTCGGATCCATCAGGATGGAACCGGTTTTTATGATACTCGGACAAAGCGCTGCAACAATGGCATCACTGGCAATAAAGAGCGGGAAAAGCATTCATGACATTACATATGAGGAGTTAAGCAAACAGTTGCTTGCCGACGGTCAGATACTGGAATATTGACATCCCTGCTTTTTTAACAATTATTAGGTTTTTAAATCCTTCCCGGCCGGCGACAAAAGTGTATTTTTGTCTACCCCCTGACCACCTGATCATGAATCACAGGCTTTTTTTTACTGTTTTTTCGCTGGTTCTGTTCCTGTTCCCTGTAACAGGACAAAACGGCCAGCCGGACAGCAGAAAAATCCCGGTCATAATTAAGCGTATTTCCTCTCAGCTTGATTTCAACGGAGTTCCCGACGAGGATTTCTGGAAAGATGCCGCTCCCTTCCAAATGATAATGCATTCACCTGTCTTCGGAAAAGAACCCACGGAAAAATCCGATATCAGGATAGTTTATGACAACAAATTCCTTTATATAGGTGCATGGCTGTACTATGACGATCCGTCGATGATGCGGTCGGTAAGCTTCAAACGGGATTATCTGGGTAAAGGATCCGACCGACTCGGCATATTCCTCGATACCTACAATGACAAGGAAAATTCCCTGGCGTTTTTCACAACACCCGACGGCCTGAGATTTGATGCAGGTATCCAGAAAGATGCCATTCCCCCGCGTCCCGACCAGGAAGCCATGAACCCGAGTTGGAACACCTTCTGGGATGTAGTGACTAAAAAGGATTCGAAAGGTTGGTCGGCGGAGATCAGGATACCCTTGTCAAGCCTCCGTTTCCAGGAGATCAACGGAGAGGTGAAAATGGGACTTACCATCGAAAGATGGATACCGGCAAAAAACGAGGTTAATGTGTTTCCGGCAATACCTCCAAACTGGGGCGAAATATCTGTTTTGAAACCTTCCCAGGCACAGGAGATCGTATTTCACGACATCACTCCCGACAAACCACTGTATGTTGCCCCTTACGCGCTGACAGGATTTGAAAGTACCCACAATCTTAACGACGACAGAAGCTCTTACCTGAAATCAGGCAAGCCCGGCCTGGAAGCCGGTCTGGACATAAAATACGGCATTACGAAAACACTCGTGATGGATGTTACCGTAAATACCGATTTCGCTCAGGTGGAGGTTGACGACCAGCAGATTAACCTTAGCAGGTTCTCAATGTATTTCCCCGAGAAAAGAACTTTCTTCCTTGAGCGTGCAAGTGTTTTCGATTTCTCGATGGGCGGCAACAGCAACCTGTTTTACAGCAGAAGAATTGGCCTGCTCAATAATTATGATGACTCACGGGACGATGAGGAAGCCCAGACAGTAAGGATTTACGGCGGCGCGAGGATAACCGGCAGGATGAACAAATGGGATGTGGGTTTTCTCGACATGCAGACGGCTCCCCTTTGCATGAAAACACCCGACGGATCATCAGTTACAATGGTCCCCTCGGAAAATTTCGGAGTCGTGCGTTTCCGACGCCAGATACTGAATGAAAACACATACGTGGGAGCAATGACTACAAGTCGCCTTGGAACCGACGGTTCATACAACCTTGCATACGGACTTGACGGTATATTCAAGGTATTCGGAAACGATTACTTTGAATTCAGATGGTCACAGACTTTCGAAAATGATGTGAAAAACAATTCCCTGAAAGAACCCTCCCTGCTGATGGCTACATGGGAAAGAAGATCACGAAGAGGACTTGCATACAATATGGGCTATACACAGTCGGGAACCCATTTCAACCCCGGAATAGGTTTTGAGATGATGAACGATTACACTATCATCAGGGGAGGACTGAGCTACGGATGGATATCCCCTGAGAAATCGTGGATATATTCGCATGGACCTGAGACGCGGGTCATGTACAGAACCTATATCGACGACGGCACTTTCATGAACCTGACCAACTTTACCGGCTGGAAGTTCCAGACTAAAAGCCAGTGGATAGCGAACCTGGAACTTGTTTACAATAAAGACAGGCTCAGGGACTCCCTCGAGATCAGTGCCGACAGACTGTATATCAGCCCCGGACTGTATGAAGCTTTCAGCTTCAGAGGCAACCTCTCAACACCGATGTCAAAGCCCTTCTACCTGCTTTTCCTGACAGAGGCAGGTCAGTACTACGACGGAAACAGGCTTTCTATGCGCTTTCAGCCCACATGGAACATCTCCAGGCATTTCGAACTGGGCGGAACCTACAACTTCGACCGCGTGCTTGTAAAGAAAAGAGATCTTTCAATGACAAATCATATTATAGGAATAAAGGCCCTGTACATGTTCGATACCAAACTCTCAGTGAATGCATTTGTACAGTATAACACTGATTATAACATTGTTATAACGAATCTGAGAATCAGGTACAATCCAAGGGAAGGAAATGATCTTTACCTGGTGTTCAATGAAGACCGGAATACCGATCTGTACAGGGAGATGCCTGTCCTTCCGGTTTACAATTCCAGGGCCGTCATGCTCAAGTATTGCTATACATTCAATCTATAATAATGAAAAATAATTGTTTCAAAGCCCCGTTATACAATATCACGGGGCTTTTTTTGTTAATAACTTCACCCGCATGTTAAATAATTGCATCGATGCGGTTTTTGGGAAATGGCACGCTTACTAATTTTAGATTCTGAATATAACCTTATTCCGGTTGCGGTTTTATGCTATACCTACAGCTTTAAACCCAGCCGGTGTTTACGATTTGATAATAAGTCAGTTTAATTAAATTATTAACTAACCAAACAAGAAAATGAAACAGATCATTAAATTCCTGGCAATTGCAGTTGTAATGTTTGCATTTGCAGGTACGGTACAGGCTCAGACAGCTACAGCCTCTTCAAATGCTGCTGCTGTGATTATTGCTCCGCTTTCGATTACTAACACCGCAGGCCTTCATTTCGGAACCATAATGAGAAGTGCAACGGCAGGTACGGTTTCAATAGCAACAAACGGCGACAGATCCTCCCTTGGAGGTGTTACCCTTTCATCACTTACTCCCGTACATTCGGCTGCAACTTTCGATGTTGAAGGTGAATCGGGCAGAACCGTCACCATTACTCTTCCGGCATCAACAACCATTACCAATGCGGCATCCGACAACATGGTTGTAGATAATTTCGTGAGCGATCCGGATGATGCTAATCCCGTAACCCTTACCGGAGCTGCGACAGTACTCAGGATCGGGGCTACGCTGAACGTGGGAGCTAACCAGCCTTCAGGCACTTATACCGGCACGTTCTCAGTATCGGTGAATTATAACTAGGAGTCGAATAATCCCTTCTACCGGACTGGATTGTGACAGCAAAGCTTAAAATATTCTTAAGCCTGGGATTCCTTGTTTTATTTAATCTCAGCCATACACATGCTCAGGGAACGCTGCCAATAGGCGCTACCGGGCATGTGTATGCTGAAATAATTCCGGTTTTCTCGGCCAATGAGATTACCAGGATGAATTTCGGAAGATTTTCGCCGGGTCCCCAGGGAGGCAGGATTGTCCTGAGCCCCCAGGGCACGGTTTCGGTGCAGGGAAGCATTGTAATCGGAGTTGGAAGCCATAATGCCGCAAGCTTTGCCGTAACTGGTGATGAAGATGCTTCTTATTCCATAAGCCTTCCAACCGATCCGGTCTTACTCAGACATACCTCAAGCGAGAAATCGATGCTGATTGAAGAATGGAATTCCTGGCCATTGCCCGGACCCGGGAACGGACGACTGCAGAACGGAATCCAGATGGTAAATGTAGGCGCAACTCTCAAGGTCGGAACCATCCACGATAATCCCGCGGGTGTTTATACAGGTACCTATATAATAACATTCGACTTCAACTGACAAGATCACTAATATGACCCGCCCCATGAACAGATACAGAAAAAAAACCACTGACCCTTCCGGATTATTGCATGGGTTGAAGTCTGCTGTGATATTCATCACGGCAGCTCTTGCTTTGATGTATGCATATCCTGCTTCAGCCCAGGGCGACCTGATGATCACACCCCGGCGAATTGTTTTTGAGGGAAACAAAAGAACTGTCGATATAAACCTTGCAAACACGGGAAATGACTCTGCAAGCTATGCTATTTCACTGGTACAGATCAGAATGCTTGAAAATGGAGGTTTTGAGACCATAACCGAACCTGATCCGGGCCAGATGTTTGCTGACCGGTTTGTTCGTTTTTTCCCAAGAAGCGTAACCCTGGGACCAAATGAAGCCCAGGTTGTTAAGGTTCAGCTGTACAGAACAAGCGAACTTCAGACCGGGGAATACAGGTCACATTTCTACTTCAGGGCTGTACCAAAAAAACAGGCGCTGGGAGAACCGGAAACACCGGCCGACACTTCAACCTTTTCAGTCAGACTCACTCCTATTTTCGGGATTACCATTCCCGTTATAATACGCAATGGTGAAACTTCAGCCAGCGTAAGCCTTTCTGACCTTGCCCTTACAATGGGAAATAATAACCAGCCAAGACTGAGCTTTGTCTTTAACAGAACAGGCAACATGTCGGTTTACGGTGATATTTCAGTTGATCATATTTCGGACAAGGGCACAGTTACAAGTGTCGGAATAGCCAACGGGGTGGCGGTTTATACCCCTAACAGTATCAGAAAGTTTCAGATGGACCTTGATAATCAGCACGGCGTGGATTATTCAAAAGGAACACTGCGTGTAATATACTCTGCTTCATCGGATGTCAAACCGGCCAGGCTGGCAGAGGCTGAACTGGCTATTCAAAGATAGAAGAATTATCCCGGTAACTATTACCGGGTTTTTATTGCTTACAGAATGAAAAAGCCGTGCCTGATCATTAAATCATTTTTTGTAGCAGCGGCTTTGATCTCTGCTGTTCAGGATTCCTTTGCCCAGACCCAGACTTTCAATTCAAGCGGAACATTTACGGTACCTGCCGGTGTATCTTCAATTGTTGTGGAAGCATGGGGAGCCGGCGGGGGAGGCAGTACCATTACCAGCTCAAGACGACGCGGAGGTGGGGGCGGCGGCGGAGCCTATGCCCGCAGCATAATAGCTGTAACCCCCGGGAGCACGTACAGCGTTGTGGTAGGTACAGGGGGGGCTGCAAACAGCAGAGGAGGTAACTCCTCATTCAATAATAACACGGTTGTGGCTGAAGGTGGTGAAGGCGGCACTAATAATTCAAGTGCAGGAGGGGCAGGCGGATCAATTGCAGGATCTACAGGAGATGTTGTCTATCAGGGAGGCAATGGCGCCAATGGTGGATACACATTTTCAGGAGGAGGAGGAGGAGGAGCAGGCAGTAACGGCGATGGAGGTTCGGCCTCAGGTAGCACAGCGGGTGCCGGAACAGATGAAAACGGCGGTGATGGAGGAGCCGGAGTAAGAAACAGCAACAACGGCAACAATGGGAATGCCTACGGGGGAGGCGGAAGTGGTGCCTGTACCAATAATAATACAGACAGATATGGGGGATCCGGTGCAAACGGACTTGTAGTGATTTCCTGGGCATTACCATATTATTCCCAGACATCGGGAAACCCTTCCGTTCTGTCAAACTGGAACTCAAATCCCTCCGGAGGAGGCTCCACTCCTGCCAGCTTTACAGCTAACAATCAGGCTTTCATCATCCAGTCAGGGCATACCATGACAACCACCAGTTCAGGCTGGACTGTGTCAGGAACAAACAGCAAGGTGGAAATCAGCAACGGCGGTATTCTTACGGAATCCTACCCTGTTACAATAGGCTCAAGCTCAACTCTGCAAATAAATTCAGGGGGCATACTAAACCACAACGTCAACTCCCTGACAATCTTTGGAGGCATTGAGTCTTTTGCCTCCAACTCAACCGTAAACTACGGCTTCTCAGGAGCACAGAATGTCCTCCAGGAAACATATGGAAACCTTACTTTATCAGGTTCAGGTATAAAAACCCTAGCGGGAACTTCTACAGTCACCGGAACCCTGCTTCTGTCAGGCGGAAACCTGAGTCTTGGATCAGGCAATAATAACCTTATTATTGCTGACGGAGCTTCAATTGTTTCGTCAACCGTGTTCGACAGCAATCACATGATAATATGCGACGGAACCGGAAGCATAATCAGGGAAGGTGATTCTGCTTCCGATTTTGTTGCAGTATTCCCCACGGGAACCGGAACTTACTATACTCCTTTCGAGATCACCTCCTTAACTGCAACAGTCGCAGGTACTGCAACTATTGCGGTGAGAGCAGTGGCATCAACAGCACCAGGCCCACCGGCAGCCGCCACCACCGACCTTGCAAAACACTGGCTCGTTTCATCAACAGGTCTGAGCATAGTAAGCTCAAACCTCAGTATCAGCTACGCAAATCCGGGCGAAGTCGGCACGGGAGGTGACCAGACCAAATATGTTCCGATGATCTATACCGGCGGAAGCTGGATACAACCGGATATCATAAGCTCAGCTGGTGCAAATCCAATGACGGTTACCGGGACAGATGTAATTGACGGCCAATGGACAGCAAAGGAGGAATTGATTTATGGCACTTACTATTCTTACCAGTCCGGACCATGGAATGACCCGGTAACATGGACTACAGATCCGTCGGGAACATTATCGGTCAACCCGAAGGTACCCGCTGAAACCGACCGCGTGGTAATCCTGAACGGAAGAACCGTTACAGCCACAGCAAACGGTGAAAACGTACTTTCACTGGCAATAAACGAGGGAGCTACACTCGACCTTGGCACTTTTACCAATCAGTCGTTTACAGTTATCCGGGGGAAGGGGTTGCTTCGTCTCCGGACAGATGCTTTTCCTTCCGGAGACTGGAGTGACTTTGTTTCGGAAAACGGCGGATCTGTCGAGTACTACAATACCTCCAACTTTGTCTTCTCACAACAAGAATACAATAATCTTATCATTAACCTGTCGTCGGATGGTATCATTGCTACACTGGCCGGCAACATGACCATCAACGGCGATCTTTCAGTCAACAGCGGGTACTTCCAGATAAATAATACACTTAATACCAGCCGCAACCTCGATATTGCCGGAGATGTAATCATTGCCTCAGCAGGAAGGATGTCAATAGGTACAGGAAATGGCTACCACAGGATAACCGTCAGGGGCGATTTTACAAATGAAGGAACCGTAAGGCTGACAAACCAGACAAGCCCGAATTACACAACAGCTCCGGGAAACGGACGCTCTGACCTGGTATTCAACAATCCCAACGCCCACCAAAACCTTGTATGCAACGGACAGAGCGATTTTTACAGGATAGAGATCGACAAGGGCATCGATCAGACTTACATCCTGAATATTGATGCCAACAACAATACAAATTTCAGGCTGTTCGGGGTTACCAACATGCAATCGAGCCCTCCTTCAAATTCACCTCCTTCGATTGAAAATGCAAACGCACTCGGACTTCTCGCCGGAACTGTACGATTAGGACCAAATATTATCATCCCAAGTCTTGCCAACAATAATGTTTACAATATTGATCTCGATGCCCAGCTCTGGCTCGACGGAGCTGAGGTGACCTTCACAAGCGTATCAGGATCATACAACTCTATTGTTGTGTACGGTAACCTGCGGGTTTCCGGAATGGGAACCTTGAATGCCAATGGAGGACAGGGTATAGTGATGCGCGACCAGAGCGAACTTATAATAGAATCGGGAACGGTAACAACCGACTGTATCAGGACATCCTATATTTCGGGCGCTCACAGGGGAGCCTTCACAATGTCGGGAGGAACCCTTAATATTGAAGGCAACACACTTAACATAAGCGGCCTTGGCATCTATGCATCCTTTTCGCTTCCCTACCCCGACAACGTCTTCAGGATGAGCGGGGGAACAATCAACATCCTGTCTCCGACAACTGTCAGCGGTTCAGCAAACAACTTCAGCTTATTACTGGGCATGAACCCCAACAATGCTTCAGTTACAGGAGGTACCGTGAACATAACAATACCTTCGAACCGCAATGCATATTTAAACACCACAATCCCCCTCTGGAACCTGAACTTCACAAGTACTTCCTCAACATACAGGGGACAGATACAGGCTTATTCGGGAAACTTGAGTCCGGCAATTCCTGCCAGTCCCGTAAGGCCACTCGAGATACGCAACGACCTGAATATCCTGAACTATGCTGTTTTTAATGCCAATGCCGCTGATATTTCAATAGGCCACAACCTGACCATTAACAGTTCGGCGGAATACGAAACCGGAAATAACACAACAACATTCAACGGCTCCGGCGGGCAACGTTTCGACAATGCCGGAACCATTCACAACGGCACAGGTCTTTACAACCTCACAATAGCCGACAGTTCAAACACCGATATCTATTCAAATAATCTCATCCTGAGAGGAGAACTGTCGATAGCGACGGGTTCGACCCTGAACGACATCGGACACACAATAACCGTCGCCGGAAATATATGCAACTCGGGAACCCACACAAGTCAGGCCGGCGGAGCTGTAATACTCAACGGAACGACCGACCAGTCAATAGGCGGATCGGGAAAGGGCACTTTCGGCAACCTTACAATCAACAAAACATCGGGAAGCACATTGCTCACAGCCAGCCAGTCGCTAACAGGAAATCTGCGCCTTGCACGGGGAATTCTCGATATTTTTAGCTACAACCTGTCGCTTGGCCCAAACAGCAATGTTTATGATGCCCTCTCAGGGACAACTGCCGTTTTCTCCGCCTCAAAGATGATCAGGCTCTCTGGAAACCAAAGCGACGGAGGTGTCACAAGGACATTTTCGGGGCTAACGACTTTCCTGTATCCCATCGGAACAGCTTCCGATTATACTCCGGCTACTATACAGTTCTCATCGGCACCTGCTCAATGGGGGTCGGTGACAATCAGGCCGGTGACACAAAGGCACCCTCTTGTAACGGGAAACAATGTTCTCAGCTATTACTGGACAGTTAATGGAAATGGTTTCTCCGGAATCCAGCCGGGATCGGTATCATATACCTTTCAGTATGTCACTTCCGATCTGACAGGGTCAGAAAACCTTTATATCCCTTCGGCATACAGGCCATACAGCTGGTTCCCGATCAACGACAACTCAAAGGTTGTGGATGCTTCAAACACAATCCTGTTTGGCAGCATAAACCATGTTGACGGTGACTACACCGCCGGAGAACCGTCTGCCTTTCAAAACATCAAGGTGTACTACAGCAGACAGGACGGGAACTGGAATGATCCTTCCACATGGAGCTCTGCCGGTGTTGGAGGAGCAGTCGACGGGTCGTTACCAGGAAGCGGAAATCCTGTGGTAATTGGTGATGGAAGCATTAATCATACCGTCACCGTACCAGTAACGCTTAACAATATAGTGGTGGGAGGACTTCAGATAAACAGCGGATCGACACTTGACCTGCAAACCACCACGGGGCATAATTTCGGGGCTATCCCTGATACCAGGGTTTCGGGTACAGGCCGACTGATGATTTCATCTTCCTCTGCCACTGCAGTTTTCCCCGGAGGAGACTTCGGCAACTTCCTTGCCGGCGGAGGTGGTATTGTAGAATACTACAGCACCGGAACTATCGGCCAGACTAGTTTCACACTGCCTTCGACCTATGTATCGGGAGCAAATACAATAAACATTACCGGATACAATAATCTCACTCTTTCGCCCGCATCCTCAAAAAACATCATACTACCCAATAACGACCTGCATATATATGATGACCTTACAATATCCGGAGCAGGTATAAGCCAGCTTAATGTTCTGGCTTCAACACGGACTGTTGAAATTGACTCCTCGCTTAAAGTCACAAGCGGCACCCTCAGATACATGAATGGCAACAATACTGCCCAGAACATTATCGTATACGGAAACATTACCATCGACAACGGCGCTGTTTTCGACGTTAACACCTCAGGTACGGCAGCCAATATGCTTACGATTCACGGAAACCTGACAAACAACGGGACTTTCGATATGAATACAGGAACCGGACGGGTGTGCAATGTGATCTTTTCCGGACCGGCAAACCGGGAAATAAACGGGACAGGTACGGTGACCGATTTCAACACTATTGAAGTCAATAAAGGATCCTCGAGAAATGCGATCCTTGAAGTAAAATCCTCAGCCCTTTCCCTTAATACCTCACTTGCAACAGCTCTGAATCTTACAAACGGTACTTTCAGGCTGACAAGTCCTTTGGTGCTTAACCTGACCAATGCAGGAAGCTTTACCATTCCCACGTCAGGCTGCCTCTCTGCCAACGGAGGTACAATCAACATAGGAGGCGCAAGCGCTACAAATGCAACCGACCTGATCCTCGACGGAAGACTTGAGATTCTCTCGGGAAATATTAATGTCGGAACACCCGGCACAAACCTTAACAATGATATAGAATACTCGTCGGGAGGCACGCCCGAGATCATAGTGGCAGGAGGAAATCTTTTCGTCAACGGCCAGATCCGAAGGGTCACAACAATTAACACGGGATCGCTCAGCTATACCCAGTCAAATGAATCAAGTACGGTAACCATTGCAGGAAGAAACGCAAGCAATGTCAGATCGATGTTTGAGATACTGAACACCGGCAGTAAATTCAATATGAGCGGCGGTCGCCTGATAATTTCGGAATCCTTCGACAATCCATCGTATATCGACCTTTATCTTGCCCCTGATTCAAGCACGGTAACCGGAGGAACAATTATATTCGGCTCCACGGAAACGCCTTCCGGCATCGCCTTCAATGCAGTCAGTTCGGTGCCTCTTTACAATGTGGTAATTGATGCAACCACTAACAGCAAGACAGTTGACCTGAGAATTTATCCGCTGACAATCAAAAATAACCTTGTGATCAACGGCAATAGCGTATTCAGGGCCAACGGGCTTAATATCACTATCGGAGGCAGCCTGGTAAACAGTAATAGCACTTCCGGTCAGGGACTGACCACGGGAGGTTATCAGCCCGGTACTTCAAACCAGGTAACAAGCTTTAATGGTACCGGATCGCGCTCCATTACAGGAAGCGGTTCAAACCTAACCAATTTTGCTAACCTCACTATCTCATCATCCGGAACTCTTGCCCTCACGACCGGAAGTAACATAAGGGTCAACGGGAACATGAGCCTGCTTTCCGGAACCTTTGAGGACGGTGGAAACACCATATCCCTGACAGGCAACCTGCAAAACAGTGCCGTTCACACAAGTTCTGCAGCCGGAGGCGGAATCATCCTGGAAGGATCTTATACTCAGGTCATCTCTGGCAATGGGAAAGGCTGTTTCGGGAACATTACACTCAACAATACCACAGGAATAAACCTGGTCGACAATGCCACCATAAACGGCATCCTGACTTTTTCAATGGGATCGCTCTACATCGATGATTATCTGCTTACCCTGGGAGAGAACTCTTCAATTGCAGGGATCCCCGATAAAAACAATATGATTATCCTGAACGGAGTAATTTCAGATGCAGGCCTTAGAAAAATATTTCCTTCAGGAGCTGCGGGATTTTCATTCCCGGTCGGTGTCGCAGGAAAATATACCCCTGCAAGCTTTGTCTTTGCCGCGAACAGCAATATCAATTCCTCAATTACCGTTGTGCCTGTCAACTATCACCACCCACTGGCTGCACTTCCACAAGGCGATGAACTTGATTATTACTGGAATGTGATCTCAGACGGGTTCTCAGGAACTTTTAATGTAACCCATAGCTACAGTTACCTCGAAGAAGACGTTAACGGAACTGAATCAAGTTATGTAACAGGGCGCTTTTTGAACGGTATATGGATTCCTGACGGAGGGATAAACGAATCATCAGTTAATCCGGCAACTCATCAGATAACATTATCCGACCGTGATTTCATTGACGGTGAGTACACAGCAGGAAGTTCTCTGAACTTTAGCACCAAGCCTGTGCTATACAGTATAAAATCAGGCAACTGGTTCGGCGACAATACCTGGTCGACCACAGACGGCGGCCCCTCATGCAACTGCGATCCCGATGGCAATCCGGTGGTTATCAATGCTTCGCATACGGTTACTGTTAACAGCAATTCGGCTTCAACTTGTTCAATAGCTATTCTTGGGGTACTCGATATAGGAACCACACTTTACCACAGCCTCGGGAAAATAAGCGGGGACGGCCTTCTCAGGGTATCATCAACAGCCGGCGGGATTTTTGTGATTCCCGGAGGTGATTATGATGAGTTCCTTTCAAGTCAGAACAGCACCATCGAACTGTTCGGAAACAACCAGGCGGTCATCCCGTCAAAACCCGGCAACATTTACAAGCCCTTCAGCAATCTTATTCTTTCAGGTACAGGCAGGAAAATTATTCCGGCCGATGATATTAAAGTTCTTGGAAACCTTACAATAAGAGATGCATCAACGGTTCTCAGCAATGAGGTTTCAAACAGAAAGCTGTATGCAGGCGGCAACTGGACCGACAACAATACATCGTCAACAGGCGGTTTCATACCAGGGAAAGGACAAGTCATATTAGACGGCACCACTCCCCAGCTGATTACTATAACCAGCGGAACAACCATCAGCCAGTTTTACGATCTGGCAGTGTCAAACGTGGCCGGGGTTACCCTTGCCGGTTCCGGAAAGACAAATGTCTCCGGCAGGCTCAAACTTGAAAAGGGGATAATTAGCTCAAACAATGTCAACATCCTGATGATCTCCAATACATCCTCCTTTGCTGTATCAGGAGGCGGTCCCGGCTCATTCGTCAGCGGGCCCCTTCAGAAAAACATGCTTGCAGGAGGCAGCTTCACTTTCCCGGAAGGAGACGCTTCAGGTGCAAGATATGGCAGACTGACACTGTCGGAGGTTACAACTGCCGGTTATTATACTGCATGGTACCATAATCACAATCCCCTGCTTGACGGATTCGATCCTGAAAACAAAACAGCACCGATCGATGTGGTTAGTGATTCCGAATACTGGGAAATAACCGGGCCTGCTGCTTCTTCCGGACATGTAACTCTCAGGTGGGATGCCAACAGCAATATCATTCCGGCAGATGCTCTCTCCAGAAGCAAGTTAAGGGTTGTGGAATGGAACCTATCGTGGATAAACCGCGGGAACGGCGGCATAACAGGAGACCAGTACTCAGGCACAATTAAAACAAATCCACAGCTTGCCCTTTCAGGAACCCGCAGGTTCACGATCGGAGTGGAAAGTCTTCCCACTGCCACTATCACGAGCGGGTCTGCAGAAATATGCGACGACGGTTCTTCAACAAATATTTCAATCGACCTGACGGGAACACCACCCTGGACCCTCAGGTACAGGATCAACGGAGCCAATGAAACAACTGTTTCCAATATTGCCAACTCCCCCTACATACTTGTGGTTTCAAACGCAATTCCTGCACTGGCTTCAGGAGGACCTGGCATCTATTCATTCACAGTATCCTATATCAGGGATGCCACCGGAACCACCGGAATAAGGGATTTCGAAACAGCAGCCAATATAACTCTCCATGCCTCTCCTGTGCCGTCAATCACAGGACTCTCTACCACCCCGGCCAATTCGCTGGTTAGCTACAGTACCATGCCGGTTCCCGGTACGACGTATGCATGGAGTGTTACCGGAGGAACCATTCAGAGCGGCCAGGGTACAAGCAGCATTATCGTTCTTTGGGGAGCAGGACCGCTTGGAACAGTAACACTCTCCGAGACTGTTGTTATTGGAGGTTGCAGTGCAACCACGGCTCCATTCCAGGTAACCATAACGGACATTCCCAATCCTTCTGTTACAGGGAAAAATCCGGTCTGTCTCGGGACAACCGAGGTCTATTCAACACCGCTTGTAAGCGGACACAGCTATTCCTGGACTGTCACAGGCGGAAGCTATACAGCCGGCCCGACCAGTAATATTATAAATGTCACCTGGACAACAACAGGAACCGGAGAAGTGAGAGTAGCTGAAACCGGTTCAACAACAGTTTCTTCATCTCTTGCCGTTGAAGTTAATCCTCTTCCACCCAACGACAACGCGGTTTCCGATCCAATTACATGTGCCGGTGCTCCTGCCAGTATAGTAATATCAGGAGCTGCTGCAGGGCTGACCTTCCAGCTTCGCCTGAATACCGACAACAGCCCTGTAGGTCTGCCGGTAAGCAGTATGGGCGGTGGTGATGTGGTTCTTACTGCTATTCAGTTAGTTCCAACTACATATAACGTATGGGTTACAAATGAATACGGATGCGGCGTGATGCTGGCCGACCAGGCAGTTGTAGGCATAAACAACGATCAGGTATGGACTGGTACCACAGGACCCGACTGGAGCGTTCCCGATAACTGGTCGTGCAGAATTGTTCCCACTCCTGATGCCAGTATTACAATCCCCGTTTCTGCAAATAATCCTGTTATAAATACCGGTGAAACAGGAATCGTGACCAATCTTGTAATTGATCCCGGAGCAACTCTGGTAATAGACGGAAGCACCCTGGAGTTAACAGGTTCGATGACCGGAGGAGGGATAATAGATGCCTTAGACGGAACCATTGTGATGAACGGTATATCCGCGCAAAGTATAGATCCATCCATGCTCCTCAACAATACAATAAGGAACCTTACCATTGATAATTACGCTGGAGTCAGCCTTGGCGGTCCTCTCAACCTTACAGGAATACTCAGGGTTCAGAGTGGTTCATTTTCATCCGGGGGCAACCTGACCCTGGTTTCCACTGCTTCAGAAACAGCCCTGATTGACGGCTCCGGATCAGGAATTGTAACAGGTAACGTAACCATGCAGAGATACCTTCCATCTGCATTCGGATATAAATACATCAGCTCTCCATTCCGGTCGGCAACAGTAAGCGAGCTAAGCGACGAACTCGATCTTACTTCGGATTTCCCCGTTCTGTACAGCTACAACGAAGCAAGCACAACATCGGGTTGGGTCAGCTGGACAAACCCCGGCGATCCGCTGAATCCCCTCTCGGGGTATGCCGCCAATTTCGGTTCATCGGGAACACAGCTTACTGCCGATATTACCGGAATAGTAAACGACGGAGCCCTGTTTGCCACATTCACCAATAACAATAATACCTATACTGAAGGTTTCAACCTTGCAGGTAATCCTTATCCTTCGCCCATAGACTGGAATTCACCCTCCGGCTGGACAAAAACCAATATCGATAATGCCCTTTATTTCTTCAGGGCAAGTTCAAGCGATGAATTCGGAGGAACATACAGCGCTTACATAAATGGAATATCGCTCGACGACCTGGCTTCGCCGGTGATAGCTTCAATGCAGGGCTTCTTTATTCATGTATCAGACGGCGCTTACCCGGTGACAGGCATACTTGGACTCGACAACAGAGTGAGACTTACGACACTATCGCCGTCGCTCGCGAAATCGGAAGGAAAAGCACCCTCCGGAATCCTGAGGCTGACAGCAACATTCGCCGGGGATCCTCTTTCCTCCGATCCTGCCGTTATCTACTTTGACGAGAAAGCCGGAAGCGGTTTTGATCCCATGCTTGATGCACTCAAGCTGATGAACACCGATTATCTTGTGCCAAACCTTTACTCTGTGGGGTCCGACGGGAAAAAGCTTTCAATAAATGCACTGCCCCAGTCAACCGACACCCTGCGGGTCATAGCACTCGGATTGAAAACAGAGATCGACGGGGAAATCGTTTTCACTCTTACGGACCTGCCGGAAGAAATCAACGAAACCAGGATATTCATATACGACAAGGTAACGGGTACAGAAATTGAAATGCATGAAGGTAGCGAATACCGGGTCCGCCTCGATCCGGGAAATTATTCCGGTAGGTTCTTCCTGAACCTTCGTTCAACTTCGACCTCTGTCATAAATCCGCTTGCAGAGGAACTTTTCACAGCCTACAGTTCCCACGGTTTCCTCAAGACGATAGTGAAAACGGAAATAACTGGTCCGGGGCACCTGAGCGTGTTGAACCTGACAGGTCAAACTGTTTTTATTGAAAAGATTTATGATAGCGGCTACCATGAATTCAATCCCGGACTAAAGGAAGGGGTTTACATTGTCACATTCACCTCTTCGAATTACAAGGGATCCAAAAAGATATATTTCCGGAACAGATGATTATTTCCATTGAATCCATAAGAAACACTCTGCTCAGGCTGCTGATGATCACAGGAGCAATACTGTCGTTGAATCAGACAACCTTTGGACAGGAGCAGCCCCCGCGGCCGATAAGGATTTACCCAACCTCACAGATACTGAGCTTCGGGGCATTTTATCACGGAGCAAGCGGCGGAACCGTAATAATTGATCCTTCAGGAAGCCGCTCCGCCACCGGTGATGTTATCCCCCTCGGTTTGGGATATTCTTATTCCGCTGCCATGTTTGAGGTCCATGCCCACAGGGGAACGGTGATATCGATACTTAACGGACCTCCCGTTAACATTTCCGGAAGCAACGGGGGATCAATTCAACTTGTTACCGGACCAACAAACCCGGGGCCCACGTTCGTGTCAACCGTGCATTTTAACGTCCCCATACCGTTGTACGTGGGAGGGACAATCACTGTTGGAAGCCCGGTAGCAAATCCGCCGGGTACATATAATGGCACATTCAATATAACCATTGTAAAAGAATAATAACTCCAGAAGCAAAGGCAATACAATTTTATGGATGAACTGAAAGCATACACGGAAAATCTTCTGACAGGAAGGATTTCTGTGCGCTTTCTTCCTGTAATTTTCAGCATTGTCTTTTTACTGCTCGCATCTGTAAACAATGGTTTGCTGGGCCAGGGGCTCCCTGAATATGATGAGATAGCCGTAAACATCGAGATTCCCGGACTGGGAGCATTCGAGATGGATGCACTGATAAAAGACGAGAAACTTTACCTTCCCGTGGTAAACCTTTTCAACTTCCTGAAAATAAAGTGCGAGCCTTCACCCGATATGGATATCATAAAAGGCTTCTTCTCCTCCCCCGAATCAACATATATTATCGACAGACCCAACCGGCAGATCACCTACCTGGATAAAAAATACGAACTTGGACAGAATGACATAATCAGGACAGAAACCAATGTTTTCCTGTTGTCATCATGGTTCGGGAAGATATTCGGGCTCGACTGCAATTTCAGCTTCAGATCGATGTCGGTGATACTCACAGCCCGCTCCGACCTGCCCCTAATCAGGGAAATGAAACAGGAAGAGATGCGAAAGAATATTTCCAGGCTGAAGGGAGAGTTCAAAGCCGATACGGTAATCGGGAGAAAATACCCGGCATTCAAGTTCGGGATGGCCGACTGGGGAGCCTACACATCACAGGAAATTGACGGTAAATCAGACACAAGGCTGAATCTCGACCTCGGAGCCATGATAGCCGGCGGTGAGGCAACTGCATCGCTTTACTACAACAGTTCAACTCCATTCAGTGAAAAACAGCAGCGCTACTTATGGCGCTACGTGAACAACGATTTTGCTCCTCTGCGACAGATACTTGCCGGAAAGATACATACAGGTGCCCTTTCAACACTTTACAATCCTGTTATAGGAGTGCAGCTTACAAATACACCTACAACCTACAGACGTTCATTTGGCACATATCTTCTCAGCGACCATACCGAACCGGGATGGACAGTAGAGCTTTATGTGAACAATGTACTTGTCGACTTTGTCAAAGCAGATGCATCAGGATTCTTCAGTTTCCAGGTACCTCTGGTCTATGGCAACACCATTGTGAAACTTAAGTTTTTCGGCCCATGGGGCGAGGAAAGGACACGCGAACAGAACATAAACATACCTTACAACTTCCTTCCCGAAAAAACCCTGGAATACACTGCAAGCGCAGGAATTGTCGAAGACAGCATGGCCAGCCGCTTCTCAAGGGCAAGAATCAGTTACGGACTATCAAGAAACATCACTATCGGAGGCGGAGCCGAATACCTGTCATCCGTCACTTCACAACCCTTCATGCCTTTTGTAAATGCCTCGGTGAAAATTACCAACAACATCCTTGTCTCCGGCGAATACGCACACGGAGTAAGGGCAACAAGTACCTTATCATACAGGCTTCCCTCCAATATGCAACTCGACATTAACTATACCTGGTACGACAAGGAACAAAAGGCCATATTCTATAACTACAGGGAAGAAAGAAAGGCAAGCCTTACCGTTCCTCTCAAACTCGGAAAGGTTTCAGCATTCAACAGGTTTACGGTCAATCAGATGGTTCTTCCTTCATCAAAATACACAACCGCGGAATGGCTAATCACCGGTTCATTGCTCGGGATAAATACCAACCTTACAAGCTATGCCCTGTTCGTCGACGAAATAAAGCCGTATGTCTACTCTAATCTGACGTTGGCTTTCAATGCCCCGCTTGGATTCTTAGTGATGCCTCAGGTACAGTACAGTTACAGCAACAATGAGGTTCTTTCTGTAAAGACCAGGATCGAAAAGAAGGTCTTTAAACAAGGATTCCTCAACATGTCGTTTGAACGCAACTTCCGGCACGATATCACCCTGGCTGAAGCCGGACTCAGGTACGACTTCTCCTTTGCACAGGCAGGGGCCTCCGTGAGGCAGTACGGTGACAAGACCAGTCTCATTCAGTATGCCCGGGGAAGTGTCATAAACGACAGGAAAACAAAGTTTCTGAAAACCGACAACCGGACAAACGTGGGAAGAGGCGGGATAATCGTGATACCATTCCTCGATCTGAACTCAAATGGCCTCAAGGATGAGGGAGAACCAAGAGCAAGGGGTCTGAATCTCCGCACCGGCAGTGGAAGGATACAGATCAGCGAACGGGACACAAGCATAAGTATCATTGGCCTTGAGCCATATACAAATTGTTTTATTGAAGTCGATCCCAACAACTTTGAGAGCATCTCTTGGAGACTTCCCAAATCGAGTTACAGTGTTGCCGTCGATCCCAACGTGATGAAAATTGTCGAGATACCAATCAATATAACCGGTGAAGGAACCGGATATGTCAGGCTCCGGGATGAGCAGGGAACAAGAGGCCTTGGCGGGATTATTGTCAAATTCCTCGATGAGAAATCAAATCCCGTTGCGCTGACTTTAAGCGAAGACGACGGATACTTCAGCTACTTTGGATTCACTCCCGGAAAATACTTTGCCACGATCGACACGGCTCAGCTCAGAAGGCTCGGAATGCTGTCAGATCCCGGGAAAATGGATTTTACAATAAAAGGCGGAACGGAAGGTGACATTGCCGAAGGACTTGATTTCCTCCTGACAAGGATACCCGAAGATACGGTTGCCGTTGCCGCCGAAGAACCCTTGATCCCTGAAAAGCCGGTTGTAACGACCGACACTTCCTACCTTATACTTCATGAACTGACCGAGGAGGTCTATACCATAACGGAAGACTGCTGGGCCATCCAGATAGGAGCATTCAGGAGCAAATCGTATGCAGAAGAATTCCAGAGGATGCTTGAACGTGAGCTTGGGAAAGATGTACAGATAACCATAGCAGGCGATTATTACAGGGTTCGTATCCTCGATCTGCCGACCAGGGCTGAGGTTGACGAGAATGTCATCAAGCTTAACAAGCTTGGATTCAAGGAACTCTGGATAATAAGGCTGCTTGCTATGCAGCAGCAGAGAATTCTGGTAACAAAAGAAGATTCTATAGCCAGGATCAGGGAAACCATAACCGGGAGAGAACAGCCGCTCACTCCTGCAAAAAGGGCCGAACAGTCCCTGACCCGCATTACCGGCAAATACTACAGGCTTGAAACTCCTGATCAGCCGATTCTTGACCCTATAGTACTTAAAGCAATAAGGAATCTTGATCCGGAATATGGAGAACTCGCGATGAAGGATGAATGGACAGTACGAACAGTAACTCCCTTACCCGAAGAACCGGAAGAACCGGCAGTCAGAGAACCTGTTAGCGTGGCAAAGGTACCGGTGATCCCCGAACGGTCTGTTGCTGTTTACGGCCAAAAGCCTTCCGGTATGATGCTCGAAAGAAGACCCGCATTTACAGAATCTTCCGTTGCTCTCCAGGTGGCTATCTACCACAGGGAGGCACAGGCCCTGAAAGCCCGGAGAAGAATAATGTCGAAGCTCAATCTCCCGGTCGAGATTGTGAAACAATATGATTACTACCATGTGATCGTCATTGGTTTCTACACCCGCGAGGAAACCTATCCTTACTATCCCGAACTCGCCGGAATTGGTTACCCGGGAATTACACTCATCGAGAACTACAAAAAGCTAAGACAACCTTAATTCACCAGCTGTTTTAATTGAAAATCCCGGGAAATTTTCTTAACTTTATAGAATATAAAACCCGGAAATAATCACCCGTGTTAAAATAGCTGTCATATCCCCATTTTAAGAAAAGGAAGGAACATCCATTAATTACTTTATGTTTAATCTGAAAGATAAAAATGAACTCACTAAACGGAATAATGATCAAACTTGTTGCAATAGCTTTACTGTCAATAGTTCCTGCCATTTGTTCAGGACAGAACCCGGATGTTGAAACAAAAATGATATGGGACAAGGGCAATCACAATGCCTTTACTGATCTTGTCCGTTACAAATCGGCATTATATTGCACTTTCCGCGAGGGGAATTCCCACGTGCCAAAAGATGCTTCTGAAAACGGCAGCATCCGTATCATCCGGTCGTATGACGGCATCAACTGGGAGTCTGTCGCTTTTCTTAGTGATAAACTATACGATCTCAGGGATCCCAAGCTGTCAGTAATGCCCGACGGCCGGCTGATGGTAATTATGGGAGGTTCGAATTATTCCACCGGTAAGCTTTCCGGTACGGTTCCACATGTATCATTCTCCTCTGACGGACAAGATTTTACACCGCAAGTACCTGTCTCATTCAAAGACGGGGAAAGCATAGGCTTCGACTGGATATGGAGAGTTACCTGGAAGGGAAAAACAGGATACGGAGTTGATTATCAGTCCGGGGCAGCTGATTCAGGAACCGGCTTGAAACTCCTTAAAACCAGCGACGGCATTTCATGGGAAAAGCTTGCTTCATTCAGTATCGGGTCTTTCCCCAATGAGGCAACAATAAGGTTTGACAAAAACGGTAGCATGATGATACTGCTACGAAGGGAGTCCGGAGCAAACGGAATGTTGGGAATCAGCCAGCCTCCCTACAGCGACTGGAAATGGACCGAACTCGACTATCGTCTGGGAGGCCCTGATTTCCTTGTTCTTAAAAACGAGCTGCTGATAGGCACCCGTTTATACAAATCTCCGTCAAATTCAACAGTGATATATTTAACCGACAAACAGGGAAAAGTGAAGAAGACTGTTCTGCTCCCAAGCGGAGGCGACACCAGTTATCCCGGAATGCTGATAAGCAAAAAATATCTTCTGGTATCGTACTATTCCAGTCACGAAGGTAAAAGCCGTATATACCTGGCCAGAATAAAGATGAAAGACCTGCTTGCTAAATAGCAGGAATGATTTCCTCCCTACCAAAGGGCTGCAGGCAACAAATCATGCTTCCCCGGCATATCCCCTCTAGTCGGATTCTATAAGATATTTGTACAACTCGCTCCTTGTTGAAAGGATAATTGTAGTTGTGGTGTCAAATGTCTTCTCAAAGGTCTCCATCGATTTAATGAAGCTGTAAAGATTTCTCGCGGCAGCCGACTGGTTGTAGGCATTCGCGTAGATTGCAGTGGCCCGGGCATCAGCCTGGCCCCTGATCTCCTCGGCTTTCCTGTAGGCTTCAGATTGAATGACCTTCAGATCCCTTTCCTTTTCACCATTGATCTTTGATGCCTCCCCTGCCCCTTCCGACCTGAACTTCTCCGCGATACGATAACGCTCGCTCTTCATCCTCTCGTGGACCTGGGTTTTGACTTCCTCAACATAATTGAGTCTCTTAAGCCTGACATCAAGAATGATAATTCCAAGATCGATGGCTTTCTCATTTGCCGATTCAAGGATAAGTTTCTGAATATCCAGCCTGCCCGTCGTTATGTCGGATAGAGTGTCGCCCACTTCCTCTCCGATGGAACCCGATGGTGTAGGAACCCGGTTAGTCGAGCGTACAACTTCCTCCAGATTATGATTTGCAATATAGTCGCGGGTCTCCCCGTCGAGTATGTCCGACAACCTCGACAAGGCCCCCCTTTCGTCGGTCAACCTCTTGAAGAACTGCAGCGGATCGGTTATTTGCCAGCGGGCATATGCCTCAACGAAAATGAATTTCTTATCCTTGGTCGGCACCTGATTTGGATCACCATCCCACTCCATGAACCTCTTTTCAAAATAATTGACCTTCTGGATAAAAGGGACCTTCAGTTTCAGTCCCGGAGTGGTTTTGGGTTCACCAACAGGTTTCCCAAACTGCGTTATAACAACCTGTTCGGTCTCCCTGACCTTGAAAACCGTATTCAGGACAACTATCAGGGTTGCGAGCAGTGCCGCTGTCAGAATCAGAATTTTAGCGTATTTTGTCATGATAGTTCCTGTTTATTTTTTGTCATACTGCATTTGTAGAAGCGGAAGTACATTGTTCCCCTTCTCATCGGTTATAATCTTGTGCCCCAACTTGGGAAGCACATTCCCGAGTGTCTCAAGGTAGAGCCTCTTTTTGGTCACTTCCGGAGCCTTGACATACTCCCTGTAAAGGGCATTGAAGCGGCTGGTTTCTCCCAGGGCGTTGTTCACCCTTTCCGTAGCATAGCCTTCGGCTTTCTGGACAGTCTCATCAGCCTGACCCCTGGCCCTCGGAATTATCTTGTTGTATTCCGATCTTGCCTGGTTTATCATCGTTTCCTTTTCCTGCTGAGCCTGGTTTACTGCATTGAAGGCATCCTTTACCGGATCAGGCGGATTGACATCCTGAAGCACCACCTGCTCGATGGTTATACCAAGCATATACTCCGTGCAAAGCTTCTGCATTTCCTGCTGCACGCTGATGGCTATCTCGGTCCTTCCCACAGTCAGAACCTCATTAACAGTGCGGTCACCTACTATCTGCCTCATGCAGCTTTCCGAAATGTCCCTCATCGTTCTGACCGGGTCGCGTACCTTGAACAGGAAATTGTAAGGATCGTCAACCCTGTACTGGACAACCCATTCGACATCTGCAAGGTTGAGATCGCCGGTAAGCATAAGCGACTCGTCGGTGGTTCCGGTCTTCGTATAGTGAGACTGAATACCGGTGCTGGTGGTCCGGAAGCCAAACTCCTCCTTTTGCTGGCGTTCCACAGCCACCTTGTACACTCTTTCGAGTATGGGCAACTTCATGTGCAGCCCGGGTTCCTCCGACCTTACATACTTTCCAAAACGGGTGATCACGCCAACCTCTTCGGGCCTTATCTGAAAGAAGGTGGTCCAAAGAAGAATGGCTGCCAGTAATCCCGCAAGGATGTAATTGTAGCCCGCCAGGTACTTTTTCCAGTCGGGCGGAACCCTGCTTTTGTTAAACTGGTTAAACTGATAATAAGCCATGTTTTGAGTATTTGCTGTTTATACAAAATTAACATTATTCGCCGTTTTTAACCCTTTCCTGCCATCCGGATTAACCGAAAAACGGCATTTTCTGCATTTTTTCATCATCGGAATGCAGCCGTTCGTCAAAAATGGAAGCTGTTTGTAAAAAAGCCTTTTCACGACAAGGTATGCCTCTGAATATCTGCGTGTTAAATGATTAATGAAACGGAATTTCCCGGTTTTTCCGGCGTACGGATGTAAATTTCATCCTGGTTTTGACGAATGACTCTAATTTTTATGTGAAGAAACGGAAGTATTAAATCATCTGCCCGAATCGGATGACAAACGGATGGCTGAACAAGTCGCATTTGCCCACTAAATGGGAAGATGCTACTTGACAGACATGGTTTTGATGGCTAATTTTACATTGAACAAAAACACAAAAAAATGGCAACTGTTTCAATCCCCGGTAAAGAAGCAACTGTTAGTGAAACCAAAACAATTCACTCCGACAGCAGAAAAAGTACACACGGCGTTTCGGGTTTTTTCCCGGCCATTGTCAACATGATAGCAGAAGACGGCGGTAGTTTCTTCAGTTACCTGAAGGAACTGGGCCTTGACAGGGAGAACAATCTGGTTGTTCTTTCTTCGCGACATCATTATTTTTATGATGAGGATGAGCTTAAAAGAGTGAAGACCCTTATCAACCTTAAAAAGCTCAACCAGATAAAGTACCTTGATGAGTTTCTTTGCTCACTCAGCCAGATCCTTCCGGAAAACACAAAGTTCTTGGGCTGTTTTATCGACAGCTCCTCCATGGGAGATGCCCTGCTTCATCCAATAAAACTGCTGAAGCAGACAGTGGTCCGTCTAGACCTTCTGGGTGAAAGAATCCTGAGCAGGAAAAAGGTTACCGAAATAATGGAATCAGCAGGTTTCGGGATTGACAATATGACCGAAAGGAATGGCATCACATATTTCTGTGCCATATCAAAAAACAGCTCGGTCAGATTGAGGAGAGCATAAGCTGTTGAAGGCAGAACTGATCTTAATGATCATAGCTCTTCTCTCTTTCAGTCGCCTCCTTTACCCATCCGGGAAGCACTGTTTCAAGAAAGATTTTCTTGTCATCGTTATGCTTCTTCATATCAAGACCGATAAAGTCCTGGGCTTTCGCCTTAGTGCTGATGTCGGGATAGGGAATTTCCCTGTTATGTCCGAGAGTCGCCAGCAGTCTGGCAAGTTTTACCCTTGCTTCCTGGGCCACAGCTATTCCTCCTGAGATAAGCCTTCCAAGTTCCACCGGCGAATGGAATGAACTGCCATGCCCGGCAGCGGAGAAATCCCATCTCCACTGAGCCCTGCGGATGTCGGTCAGAATATCTTTCATCTGCTCTTCGCCGGCACCCAGGTCCCAGGCTGTCTTAGCCTCTACATGACACCTGACCAGAAGGGTCTCAAGAATATCCCTGTTTTCAATAAGCTTGTCCTGGCGGCTGTAAACATCCCTGATAAGCTCTTCGGTTTCCTCCCTGTGACACACCTGGCATGAATTTGAGATACTGTTCAGGGGACTCTGAAGATGGTGATCCGTGAATTTTATACCGCCTTCGCTTATAAAAGGCATATGGCAGTCGGCACAGGAAACACCCCTGGAAGCATGTATCCCTGTCAGGTAAATTTCATAATCAGGATGCTGCGCCTTGATCATGGGCGCCCTGCTGAGCGCGTGAGTCCAGTCTGAAAATTCAATCTCGTCGTAATATTTTTCAATGTCCTCGGCTGTGGTGCCATTCTTCCACGGGAATACCAGGTACTGTACTCCCTCTATCATATTCTTGTTGAAATAATACTCCACGTGACATTGTGCGCAGACCAGGCTTCGCATTTCCTGATGAGTCGCCTTTGAGATATCCATTCCCCTTGCCTCGAAAGCCTCTATAAGCGCCGGCCGCGATATTCTCAGGTTCATGGTTTTTGAATCGTGGCAGTCGGCGCATCCTATAGGATTTACAACTTCCGGCCCTTTCGTATCCCATGTCCCCCTGTAGAACTCAGCCGGCCCTGTCTGGCTTATGAGCCTTGGAACATCCGGACTCTTGCAGGCCCAGCAGGTATTTGGCTGGGGACTGGGAACACCGCCAGTGCGAAGAGTCTTCTGTATATCCTCTATCGCGTAGTAATGACCCCTCCCCTGGTTGTAATCCCTCGAAAAAAGATAACCCGCCCACAGAACGACCATCCTGGGTGATTCCTCTAACATATCGACCATTGTACTCCCGTTATACTTGCTTTTGAAAGTAGTATCGGCGGTTTTCAGGTAGCTGTTGTACTCTCGGGGAAACAATTCCCCCCACTTGCTGTTTCGGGGTTCATTTTCGGAAAAAGTAACCTCCGGAGTGTAGGCAAAAACCGCTTCTGCCCTTCTCTGGACTATTGACGATGCAAGCATCCCCAGAAGAAATACAAGCACCACGGTTGCAATAAATATCAGCCACCCCAGAGCAGGCTTTTCCTTCAGTATTTCCTGAATTGACTTCATATGGATCGGATTATTTGTTTTTAGCTTTTATTGCATTGTTCAACCAGCCGGGTGCCACGGGACCGGGCAGCGGAACCCGCGCATTGGGCACGCTCGAAAGGCTGTTCACGCGTCCATGAGGCGTAACGCGATGACATTCGAGACAATCGCGATTGCGCCTGAACTCATTAGTATTCCTGTTGTAATTCATCAGCCTGCTGTCGGTCAGAAGCTCCGAATGACAGCGTATGCAGTTCTGACGGACTACTTTCCTACCGGCCTCCCTAATGTATATAACCTGCGGTTCAAGTCTCAGGGTAAACATCGAAGCATGTCTCAACCCGTCCTTCGCCTTGAAGTAATACTTGCTGATGATATTGCCGTGGGGAACATGACAGTCGTTGCAGTGTGCCCATTCGCGGTGTGAACTGTGGCTCCAGGTGGCATACTGCGGAGCCATGATATGACAGTTGACACAGGTTTCAGGCTTATCCCCAAGGTACGACGAGGCATTTGATATGTGAAAGGAGAAGATCCCGAGACCGGTAAAGACTCCAAGCGCAAGAATAACAGGAAGTTTCCAGTTATCAGGCGGAATAAGCTTTTTAAATAACTGCATCTTCATATATGCAAATATGTGCGGAAATATAGTGAAATAAATCCCGCTGTCAAAAAGCGATTTTCAGAAAAAAAGCCTACTTTGAACTTTCAACCGATACTCCTTAATTAATCAAGAACGAAATGAAAATAATTCAGGCATCACCGCTAAACAGGATCAGTAGCTTCTGCATGCTTGCCGCGCTGATTTTGCTTATCCCCCGGCCGGCTACGGCCCAGATTAAAATATATGTGAACACTGATCTCGAAGGAATCAGCGGCGTTTACAAGTTTGCCCAGACCAGGGAAAAGGATTCTCCCCTTAACATCCAGGCATGCGAATACTTTATGGGCGATCTGGCCGCAGTCGTAAGAGGTCTCAGGGACGGAGGGGCAGATGAGATAGTGGTTCTCGACGGTCATGGTACGCAATGTATAATTCCCCACCTGATGGAGCCGGGAGCAAAGTATATCACCGGCCTTCCCAGGCCAGGCGCCGGCAACCTGTCAGAGCTCGACAGTACCTTCTCAGGAATGGTTATGCTGGGTTTTCATGCAATGATGGGTACTCCCGACGGTGTTCTCCATCACACCCAGAACTCAAGATCAGAAAACAGATACTGGTACAACGGTGTGGAATCGGGCGAGCTGGTCCAGAATGCCCTGATAGCCGGTCATTACAATGTGCCGTTCATCATGGTCACGGGTGATGATGCCACCTGCAGGGAAGCGCGGCACTTCTTCGGTGACGATCTTGTCACTGTATCAACAAAGAAAGGACTATCAAGGGAAGCTGCCGTCCTGTATCCTTTTGAAGAAACACGCAAAGCCCTGTACGAAGGAGCAAAAAGGGCGGTAAGCCTGATTACAAAATGCAAACCTTACCGCATCGAAATGCCCGTAAAGGTGAAGATGCAGCAACTCAAAACGGATCCCGGTTCAGGACTACAGGAACCCGTAACTTTCGAATGGATTTCAGAGGATGCCATTCACATCCTCAATCCCAAATAATTTCATTTAAAACAGGTTTTTTGTCAGAAATATTTTATACATTTAGAAGGCAGGGTTTTTTGGCAGATCGTAGAGCAGAAGTTAAGATAGTCCGGTGTTTTTATCCATATAGATTATTTCTTAGTATTCAACAAAAACCTGTTCGTATGAAAAATTTGATTCCTTTAAGCCTGATCATCCTGCTGGCTGTTTCATGCAACCGGCAGCACGTCCATGACCCCAAGGGCGGATGGCAAATGATCCAAATGCAAATGGTCGATAACGGAAAAGTGACCAATTATTTCTCCGACCGCTATATTGTCAACCAGACTAAAATATGGGACGACAATTATTTCATTTTTGTCGGAAAGTACCAGGTGGACACAGCAACCACCTACCGCTACGGTGTCGGAACATGGACACTGAATGGGAATATTTATGAAGAAACTATCAAGTATCATTTTGACAAATCCTATGAGGGTACCAAGAACAAGATATGGCTCGAGTTCAGACAAGATACCATGTTGCATATCTTTCCTGTAAATGATGCAGGAGTACCCAACAATAAACACTGGGTGGAAAAATATGTCAGGCTGAAGTAAAAGAGATAAAAACTTGACATTGTGTAGGTTATAATAAAAGGCGCGGTTGTTCTTCAATCGGGCCCGATTTGTTAATGTTTGTATGTCAGATGGCTGCATGATTTATTAACAAAATCAGGTTGCTAGTCCCTCTGACTCTATCTTTATTATATAAGCTATTGTCTTTGATAAAAAATATATAATTTCTGATCACGCGGGTTACCCCCACTTAAGCACGCCACCACTAAAATCAATACTATGATGAATATAAAGAATGTTATCATCGTTGCCGGACTGATTCTGATCCCGTTTCGTAGTTTCGGACAACAGTCCAATGTCAATCTTGATTACAACCCGCAAAAGAATACCGAAGGCCTGATCCCGTTCAGCGCGGCCGTAAATTCGCCCGAGGTACACGACGACAATACAGTTACTTTTCGTCTGAGGGCGCCCAATGCACAAAAGGTTGTTCTTCCCTCCGGGGCAATACACACCGCCAACGGCCTGGGCAGGGAAGCTCTCCCGTTCACAAAAGGCGAAGACGGTATCTGGACACTTACCATCGGGCCGCTCAAACCCGATATGTATGCCTATCATTTTAATGTCGACGGAGTACAGATTGCAGACCCCGGCAACACTTACGCCGCCTTTACGGCCATGCCGCCCTACAGCGAGTTGATTATACATGGCGACGGACCGGCTTATTACGATGCACGGAATGTCCCCCACGGAACCGTAACCCGGCATGTTTACCACTCGGAAGTGACAAATGGTGAGCGCGAACTTTACGTTTACACCCCGCCCGCGTATAACCCTAAGAAAAAATATCCGGTTTTATACTTGCTGGGCGGAAGCGGCGAACTGCCGTCCAACTGGGTGTTCGACGGAAGGGTGAATTTTATAATGGACAACCTCCTGGCCGAAAGAAAAGCTGTACCCATGATCATAGCAATTCCCAATAACCAGGTAATCCACCGGAATCATCCAAAGCACACCGAACTGACTTTCGATATCTTTGAAAAAGAGATGCGGAATCATGTGATTCCACTTGTCGACCAGGCTTACAGCACTATCAGGTCACCAAAAGGCAGGGCTATTTCAGGTTTGTCGATGGGAGGCCGTCACAGCATGTTTGTAGGTTTCCGTTCACTCGACCTGTTTGCAAACTTCGGTATCCTTAGCGCCGGCGATACCAATGCAGAAACTTCGCTGGCTCAGTTTTTAAACGATCCCAAAGTCAATGAAAAGGTAGATTACCTTTTTGTCGGCCAGGGGACTGAGGAAGCCTCAGGTTCTATGGGACGAAGATGTGTGGCTCTTCATGAGGCCCTGGAAAAACATAATATTGAACATGAATATTATACGGGCGGCCATGGCGGTCACGACTGGGCTACCTGGCGACACCTGCTGTACTACAGGTTCCTTACAAATCTGTGGAAATAAATCAGGGTTCCCCCATGACTCATGAGCCCTGACAAAACTTCCTGATCTCTGATCCCTGAGCCAGAATTGAGACTTCTTTTAGTCTATATCCGGTATATTGCCAAAAAGCATTAATGAAGTTAACATTGATGGGTTTCTGATGAAGGTAATTTTCTTTATATTCGTTTTTACTATAAATGACATTATTTAAACAAATCAAAAAAATGAAGATAAAATTTTTGTTCCTGAATCTCTGTCTGTTGGCAGTGTTGTGTTTTACCGATGCTTCTGCACAGCAAAAGAAACCACGTATAGGAATTGCCGGAATACAGATTGAAAACAGCGTTTTTATGCCCAACCGGCAGGCTATAGTAGGCAGGCCGATATCGTTGCCGTCCTATCTGAGTGAGGATTCCGTTATGGGACAGTCTGCAATCTGGCTTCCTTCTTTAATCGGCGGAGGCAGCGGACGCGGGCCGGTAACCAAAGAATCATTTGAGGCTTTTGTTGAGAGTGCGCTTGAGATTATCCGGAATAACATGCCTTATGATGCATTCTGGTTTTACAATCACGGGGCTTGCAGTGTTGATGGTCTTGATGATCCGGAGGGGGAATTTATGGAGAGAGTAAGGGCTATAATAGGTAATGATGCCCTTGTTACAACAACCATGGACCTCCATGGAAATGTCTCCTGGCGTGTGGCTCTATACTCTGACCTTATTACCACATTCCGTACAGCTCCTCATGATGATGCTTTTCAATCACATCGCCGTGGAGTGGTTAATCTGCTTGATCGATTGTCGTCCGGAAAGGGACGTCCGGCCTATAAAGCCTGGGTGGCAGTCCCGGTTCTTCTCTCCGGTGAGTGGACAAGTACCCGGGTGGAACCTGCCAAATCACTCTACGCGATGGTTCCTGAAGTGGAGGCCATGCCCGGTGTATTGGATGCCGGTATCTGGATAGGCTATGTATGGGGAGACGAGAGACGTAATCAGGGTGTGGTTATGGTAGTAGGTGACGATAAAGCACAGGTGGAAAGCGGTGCAAAAAAGCTTGCCCAGAGATTCTGGGATGTACGCCGGCAATTCAGCCTGGAAGCGCCGGGATATCCTCTCGAAGAATGTCTTGATCTGGCTATTGCCAGTAAGAAAAAACCTTTCCTGATCAGCGATATGGGCGATAATCCCGGTGGCGGCGGTTCCGGCGAGGTGACATGGACCCTGGCAAGGGTATTGAAACGGCCGGAATTTAAGTCTCCAAAGGGGAAAAGCCTGCTTTATTGCTCTATTCCGGGAAGCGAAATGGTGGAAGCCGCCCGAAAAGCCGGAGTTGGTGGCCAGGCTGAAGCTTATGTAGGGGCAATGACAGATAATTCATATGAACCTCCTATTCTTTTATCAGGAACAGTAATATATGTCAGTCCTGCCCGGGAAAACGACCAGCAATCATCCCAGTACCGGAGATCTCCTGATATAGCAATTATTAAAACGGGAAGCATATACGTGGTCGTGGGAACATCTTCACCCACACCAAACCTGGCAGGTACAGGAATCGATCCTAAGAAAATGGATATCATAATGGTAAAGCAGGGTTATCTTGTGAAACAGTGGTATGATATGCAGGCCGATTGGGTGATGGCTCAGACTCGGGGAAGTGTTGATCAGGATTTTAAAAGCCTTCCCTATAAACGTGTTGTAAGGCCTATCTTTCCACTGGATCCCGACATGCCGGATCCGGAACTGAATGTTATAATGGTACCATCCGCAAAACAGATGTACGGCAGATAAAAGCATTCAGCTAAATTTTTTAAAATCAATTCAAAATGATAAGAACAACAATGTTTCTTGTTGTTTGTCTGGATTGTATGCAACATCAGCAAATGATGCTCTGCCGGTTAAATAAGATCTTTGAACCGGAAGTTTAATGAGCAGACAGATTTTATTTTATAAATGATGATTTGGAGAGACAACCTTTCAGGCTGTCTCTCGTCTTATAGTCAAAAACAACCTACTGAATATCGAGGAGAAATATATAAAAACCGCGGATGGCGCCCCCGGATATTATTGACGCTCGGAGCATAAGGCTTCATTGGAGGCAGAATCACAAGAGGTGAGTCATAGTGTTAATTTTATAATAAGATATAAAGGAGATTAATAAAAAACGGTAAATTCAAAACTTTCTCCCGCACAGCTCATGTGAAAATAGATGGTAACAGAGAATATATATGAAAGCAAGAATATAATAATATGAGATTTAGATATTTGACTCTGATCATTTTATTGATCAGCTTGCCGGCATGCCAGGATCAGAAGAAAATTATTATAAGGGGGGAAATAACAGGAGAGATACCGGAGAAATTGGAATACACGGTACCGGTACATGGTGTTTGTAATTATGGTTTTAAAGATTTTGTTCAGCCCGATTCACTTGGGAAATTTAAAATTGAAATCGAAACCGAAGAAGAAGTGTTTATCAAATTGATGATAAACAATGTACAGGGGACATTGATTTCCGAACCGGGGAAATCATATAATGTTCGTCTTGATTTGAATAATAAAGAAACACCATTTTCTGTAAGCGGAAAATATTCTTCGGTTCAGGAAGCCTACAATAAGCTGCCCTCACCTGTTCATATTCAGATAGGAGCCGGTGAGTTTCTTCGTGATACTCTGGCTGCCAAAATCAAAACAACAATTGATCAGAGAAGAACTGATGAAATTGCAGTTTTTGAAAAATTCCTGGCCGACAAAATGATATCTCCAGGTGTGTTTGAACTTATAAAAAACGACAGGAACGCGTATTACGATGCAATATTATCGACCATAGCCTGGATAAAGGACTTGATGGTCATTCAAGGAGCGGTGAAATCATTTCCGGATGATTTTAGAAATCTATGGATAGAAACATTTGATCAATCTCTGATTTCTAATCCTGTACTCGTTAAATCTCCATGGTTCAACTTTTATGCCGAGACCTATATTTATTTTAAGGATTATATGAATGGTAATTTCACCAAAGAAAAGATTGATTCGGTAATGGAGTCAGGTCAGATGAAAGCATACCGGGTAAGCAAGGCAAAAGAATATCTTCCCCCAGAAATCCAGGAGTATTTCATTGCTGATTATCTGTATCAGGAGTGTATTCAAAAACAATATGAAAAAGAATTAGTCGGGTTGTTTGACAATTTCAAATCGGATTATCCGGAGAGCAAATTCAACCATTATATTTCACCATTAATTGATGAGATAGTTGAATTTCATCAGCCCTCTGAATTCAGTGAAAAAATGATATTTGTGAATAATTATCAAAACAAGAATTCCCTTGCAGAAGTAGCCGCTACACTACCAGAAGGGAAGATCTATGTTGATGTTTGGGCTTCATGGTGCGGTCCCTGTAAAGTTGAATTCAACCATAAGGAAAACCTGACAGGTTTGTTACAAAAAAATGATATTCAAATGTTATATATTTCAATCGACCGTGACAGGGATTCTATACAATGGAAGAACATGATTAAGTTTTACAATCTCGAAGGTTATCATGTAAGGGCAAATGAAGAACTTCAGGACGAGCTGATAAAAATATTCGACAATAACGGCTCAATAAATATACCATGGTATATGTTAATTGATAACAACGGAAACATTTTGAAAAAACATGCCGGCAGACCATCTCAGATAAAGCAATTAGAAAAAGAAATCAATGAGATTTAACAACTTACACTCCGTGATACTCTGGCTGTTGACACTGCTAAAGGGAATCGCGAAAACATTGCCTGGTAATACGGACTGATTGAAACACATATGTATTGTAAACACAAACACTTATATATATAATTTTCAAACATGTGCGGTTCCCCCGCTTGAGCGGGACAGGCATCATACTATTAAAGTTAAAACTATATTCTGATGAAAAAAAATATATTTGTAATCATCCTGTTGGTTTTCCCTTTTACAACCGTTCTGCCACAGACTGATAATAATAAGCCCTCCCGAAGGCAATCCGTCTCGTTTGAAGCAGGGTTTATTTATCCACAAGGGACAATAAAGGAAAGCCTTTCGATCAGGCAAAACCTGAGTTACTATTATGTTAACCAGTATTCGGATGGTTCCATTTCCTCCTCAACCTCCGGTATGCTTCTGGGTGCAAGATATGAATACGGCCTTCCGGTAATCAAAAGCGATATCTCAACAGGTTTGCGTTTTGTCGGAATAAACTCTGAGATAACCGGGTATGCATCAGCCAATTCTGATTTCTTCTACCTGAGATACTCTATGGAGGAGACCGATACAAAATTCGCCCGCGTTAAGTCTTTGACAGAGTGTAACTACATTCTGAGTATTCCTCTTGAGATAAGAGTTTATCCCTTACGTTACAGAAACATATCATTTTTTGCCATGGCAGGAATGGAATATAGCGTGATATGCTTTAAGAAAGCTGCGAATATCACTTTCAGGGAAGAAATAATGAACCCGCGAAAAGATGTTGTCCTTGGAAATATCGCTGGTCCGGTAAACAGGAATTACTCAAGCTTCTACAGTTCAATAGGCCTTAAATTTGGCAGGGAAGACAAGCTGAACTACACGATTGAGGTGATGCTTCCTTCATTCCTGCTGACCGGGAACAATTTTTATTTTATTGATGTTGATTACCTTGAAGGTTTCAGGCTGTCTGTTAAACTCCCTCTTAAACGCAAATAAAAACAATACTGATATGAAATCACTTAAAATATTACTTCCTGCCATACTGCTTCTGATTATCTCTTCATCATGTGATAAACTTGATGATTTCAATCTCTCAGGTACCATTTTCATTGAAGACCCTTACTATCCGGGTCTCCCCATCTATTCCGAATGGGGATATAATACCTTCGGGGCATACATTGACCGGAAACCCTTTGTTTCCACTTCTGACGACCTGCCGGTCAAAGTGATTGTGAACAGCGATACTCTGAATATCATTTTAAGAGGCCACATGGGTTCAGAAAATGTTGATCTGAAGTTTTCAATCAAGGGGTTTTCTCCTCAGACATATTATGACCTCACTGAACTGGATAACACAAGCTTTAATCTCAAGGAAGCGGGACGGGCTGTGACATTGAAAACAGGGAATGTCACTACCGCGCTTAATCTTATTGAAGGAGAACTTATTATTAAAAAAGTTCAAAGATTATACGTGGATGAGGAGCTCAGCAGAACCATCATGTCAGGATACTTTAACCTGAAGACATTCCTGAATGACGAACCAATTGCAATATCACAGGGAAGATATGATCTCGGTATCGGATATGAAAATTTTTATAATCTTTAATGTCTAAAACAGACAGGATGAATGACCTATTATTCAGAGTAACAGATTTCCTGAGAGACAAACGTCAGTCAGTCTTATGTATTGTCACCTCCGTAACTGGCTCATCACCCGCTAAAGCCGGAGCGAAGATGATAGTGTTTGATGACGGAGCCCATGAAGGTACCGTTGGAGGTGGCGCCGTGGAGCAACAGGTGATCAGTGATGCCGTGGAAATCATAAAGGAACAAACTGCTCAGTCAAAGAAGTACAATCTTCAGAATGATCTGTCAATGGCCTGCGGGGGTATGATGACAGTTTACTTCGAACCCCTTAGGAAACCGGCAAGGCTCTACATCTTCGGGGCAGGGCATATTGGCAGGCAACTCGCGGAATACACGCCTGCATTTGGATTTGAAACCTTCCTTATCGACTGGCGTAAGGATATCTTCGATAAAAGTGAAACCATCAGCTACACCCAAATATGCAAACCCTATCTCGAAGCTGTTGAGGAGATAACTTTTAATGAGAATACCTATTGCGTCATTGTAACTCCCGGGCATGAGATGGATGAAGAAGTTCTGGCTGCCGTAGGCAGGAAACCTACAGCCTATACGGGAATGATTGGCAGCAGGAATAAAATTGCGACACTGCGAAAGCGGTTCCTGAATGAAAAGATTCTTAGCGAAGATGAACTGAACCGGGTTGACATGCCTATTGGCATCAGATTTAATGCTATTACACCGGCAGAGATATCCATCAGTATCCTTGCCAGGCTTATTGATGTTAAAAACACGCGATGATACAGGATGAGATATATAAATTCCTTAATCTGAACTATAAAAATCAGGTTGAGGGCTTGAAGATTGATGAGGTTTGTTTCGGTTCCCACCTGACTGCTGTCAGGCTTACAGACGGAAGTTATGGTGTTGCAAGCACTTTATCAGGCAAGCAACGTCATTGTACAAAGCAAAACCGTGATTTCGGGGATTTTTCCCCGTTGAATATCAGAAATCAGAGCGTTAAATCGCTGTTTGAGACAAAGAGGTTGTCGAATGCCATAGATACTCTCAGAATAGCGGTATTGAACGCGATATCGTCAGGAATAATATCAAGTGGCAGATACAAGGTCATTGAGGACAAAGACCCGATAGAGCTGATTGATCTGAGAGAAGCCGGAACAGTAACCATTGTTGGCGCATTCCATGCATATATAGAAGCAGTTTCTGCCGCCGGCAGCAGGTTGTATGTTCTTGAACTGAACAGGGATGCGCTGAATGAAGAATGCAGAAAGTATTATGTCCCGGCTGAGGATTATGCAAAAGTTATCCCGGAATCAAACGTGGTGATTATCACCGGCATGACACTTGTGAACAACACTATTGACGGTCTGCTGTCGGTAATAAACCCGGAAACGAAGGTGATTGTCACAGGACCATCAAGCAGTATAATTCCCGATATTCTTTTTGAAAACAAAGTAAGCATTATTGGAGCTACCAGGATTGAAAAGCCTGAGCTGCTTTTCCGGCTGGTCAGCGAGTTTGGCACGGGATACCACCTGTTCAGGTATTGTGCCCGCAAAATCTGTATAATTAACGAGTGACGGCAGGCTTGGCGAAAAACAGATAAGGGCATCAGGCAATCCGGACTGCTTCAGATTAACCCCAGTATTTGTTATAATCATCGCGTGTGTTGATGTTTCTCAGGAGCGTGTCATCAGGCATTTCCATGTTAATCCTGGGGAAAGAATTCAGGATGTCCGCAAGCGTTGTTGTAAGATCATGAGTACCGGCTATCTCTCCTATAACCGAGGAAGGGATCAGGACGGGATGACCTCCCTTGCCGGCATAGACGGGTGAGCACCACGCACCCGGGTCACGCAAGGCGAAGAGTCTGCTGATGACATCCCGGTTTACAAAAGGATTATCAACATTATGAATAAAACAGAAGTCGGCTTCAGTGATCTCGTTGATACCTGTTCTTACAGAAGAGAACCTTCCTGACTCAGGATGTTCGTTTATTATAAACTTCACGCGTGAATGGAGCCTCAATCTTCTGCAATCGGGTTCTATTGACTTGTTTATGACACATATCACGGGGTTACAGTTAAAGCTGCAGAACTCATTGATTATTTTTTCAATGAAAGTGGTTGAGCGGTTCCACTTCAACAGCGCCTTTGGTTGTCCCATTCTTTCCGAGAACCCGGCAGAAAGAATAATTGCGGGGCAGGTATCTGCCGTATTTTTATTCTTATTCATCAGGATACTTTTATTCTTCTTTTGGCTCTTTGCCTGAAGGGGTCAGCGTTGCCATAGCTCACCCTTAAACTGATGTCCTCAAAAAGAGCCTCTCTCAGCATAGACGGACTGATCTTTTCCCTGGATTCTATCACGAGGTCAAGGGTAATCCTTCCGTTTTCATTTTTCAGGAATGCATTGAATCCTCTTACTGACCTGTTGACAAAAATCAGGTTATCAAGCTGGTATATATTCAGGTGCCTGCCGTTTCCCAGCGGGATATTATTTGATACGCGTCCCTCAACAGGGGAAATCATGTGTGTCATGCCGCCACACTGGCACCGGGAGTCAATCAGGCGCGACAGGTTGCCGGTTTTGTACCGT
>Ga0302241_1000245_pt1 | contig 54211 bp, 43 predicted proteins | sample AAG_UR_Arg_MG_FD_193532 | JGI IMG/M metagenome (GOLD analysis project Ga0302241, IMG submission 193532) | Enriched activated sludge microbial communities from anaerobic digester in WTTP, New Holstein, Wisconsin, United States - AAG_UR_Arg | ecosystem: Engineered > Bioreactor > Anaerobic >... | reverse complement strand
GACGAACCCGAGCGTCGCTTCGCTCCGAGAAACTGTCCGGCAAACTCCGGAACGCTGTCCGACATCGACCGGAATCCTGTCCGGATCAAATCGGAATCCGTGTCCGATTTCATCGGAATGCGCACTTGGGGTCGGAGTTGTACTCGGCGATTCCCTGACTGTCACGAGCACCCACTATGAAAAGGACCGTGATGGGGATGGGAGTCCGGATCTGATCACGGATAGTTTGAAATCAGACCAAGCTTGATTTGGCCGTTGCGGTAGGGGTACTTCCAGTCGCTCTTACGGGTGGATTGTATGGCGTCTTTTACTGCGCGCTTCTCACAATCCCGCTCGCTCTTCTGAGTTACGTACTGCTGAGTCAGTTTCCCCGTTTGGCCCAGAACGGGTTTCTGCAGGTTGTCTTCGTCGTAGCCACCTCCTTGATCGGTTTGGGCTGGGCGGCCTACACGAACAAGGCTTTGAACACTGATCGCACGGATTGTGCCTTGCTATTGGCAGGCTTCCTTTTTGGGGCAGTGCTTGGTGCGGCATCGGTCTGGTTATGGCACAGCCCAGTGTCGACAAGAGAGAGACCGGGTGGACTCTCGAACGGTGTCCCGCCGGTGGGGTGAACGAGAAATTCTGCAGATGCCAGTCAAAAGAGCCATGACTGCAACAGTGGTGTCTTGGATTATTCCAATCCTCGGGAAATCCGGGAACTGACTGCGGAATTGGAGAAACTGACTGTCATCCTTCATAATTCGTTCCTCTTTGCCGGCTTGATTGTAAGCAATGCTTACACTAGGCTCCCTCGTGTGAATGCCACGATCTATGGGCGCGGACAGATGGTCATCCCGGCCCGAGCCCGGAAAGAAGCCCGGATCGGCCCGGGAGACGTCGTTTCGGTCGAACCCGAGGGTGACGGGCGCATTGTGCTCGTCCGGCTGGAAAAGCCGCGGCCTGAAGGAGCCAAAATCAGAATTCGGTACCGGAAGAACACCCACGCCGTGGCCACTGCCGGCCGCCCGATCACCAGCGAGCGGGTCCGCGCTCTGCTCTTGGATTTCCCATGAAGTACCTGCTGGATGTCAATGCGCTGATTGCGGCGGTCTGGACCGATCACGTTCACCACGCGGCCGTGGACGCCTGGATTGAAGGCAAGTCGCTGGCGACCTGCCCGCTGTCCGAACTGGGGTTTCTGCGCATCAGCACCCATCCCAAGGCGTTTGCCGCCAGGATGGACGATGCGCGCAAGCTGCTTCAGGATTTCATTGCCAAACACGAAACGGAATTCGTGGCAGCCGACCTGCCCGCCCTGCAATCGCAAGCCAGGCAAAGCGCGGAGTTGACCGATAACTACCTCGCCGACCTCGCCGCCCAGAAGAACCTGAAGCTGGCGACTTTGGATCGCGCCATCCCGCATGAGGCGGTCGAGGTCATATCCTGATGTCTAGTGAAGACGGAGGACAAATACTGGGGGTCGATCTCCGCCATCAACGAGAGTTTTGTATTTCTTTTGCGAGATCATGCACGAGCTGCGGCGAGTGGATTTGCTGCTTCGACATGGCCATCCTGGCGACATTCATGGGCGTCCCGAAGGAAGGCCCCTCGGCGGGCATCGCCTTGGTGGTCGGGATCATCTCGGCGCTCAAGGGCCTGCCGGTGCGAAACGACTTGGCCATGACCGGCGAGATCACGATCCTGGACAAGGTGCTCCCGGTCGGCGGCATCCAGCAGAAGCTGCAAGCTGCCTGCGAGGCCGGGGTGAAGGAGGTCGTCATCCCGAACGACAACCTGACCGAAGCCCAAACCCTCCCCGCCGCGATCACGCAGAAGCTCGAGATTACGCCCGTCCAAGTGGTGGATGAAGCGATCAAAGCGGCGTTGATCGTGCCTAAAGCATGGAAGGAGGAAAGTCGCTACGTTCCCGAGGAGGCCAGGGCCAAGGCGTATTCCTTTGATCCCCCACATTACGGCCCTTGGCATAGAGAGCCGCTGGGGCCGTGTGACCCTTGAAGCGGCAGGATTTCGCAAATCTGGTCAGTCGCTTTCTGATGTCGTCCAGATGACGTTCACTTAAACCCTGTGCCTGCTTGGCGACAAACATCTCCTTCGTGCCTGCTTCCGAGGGTGATGAGAATGGCGGGAGCGGCGGGGCTCGAACCCGTAACCTCTGCCGTGACAGGGCAGCGCTCTAACCAATTGAGCTACGCCCCCGCATTGGGACCGGCACTATAGAAGAGAACCACCGCGGTCGTCAACGCGGATTTCGAGTCTGACGAATGCGCACGCATCTGACAGTTGTCGGTATTCTGTCGCCCGGTGAGGGCACCGGGCTAGAAGGGATGGAGCGTCCCGCTGCAGGCCGCGTGCCCTGCCTGCGCCGCAAAGGGCAGCGGCCTGTCTGCCGTGTCGGGCACGGCACAAGCAGGCAAGCAGGCGCGGCAGGGTGGGGCGGCTTGCGTTCATTCCTCGAGTGCTGGATAATCAGGCGGTGAACGGGCCGACTTCCAAGTTAACCGAGGACCTGATCGCATCGTACGCGCACATTGGCGGCATCAACCATTTGGACGGCGAGAACCTGCCGTCGAAACGGGCGATTGCACTGATCACGGTCGATCTGTTGCGTCTGCTGTTTCCGGGCTACTTCGACGAGCGGATTGTCCACTCGTCGGAGGTGCGGACGCAGACGGACGCACTGATAGGATCGGTGCAGCGGCGGCTGGCGACCGAGTTGCGCAAGAGCCTCGAATACGCACCGCCCGCGGACCGTGAGCTCGGGGATGTGGGGCGTGTGGCATCGGAACTGACGGTCGAGTTCCTCCGGTGCCTGCCGCGGGTGCGCGAGGTGCTCCAGACGGATGTCGAGGCGGCTTATCAGGGCGATCCGGCCGCGCTGAGCGAGGAAGAGGTCATCGTGGCGTACCCGTTTATCGAGGCGATCGCAGTCCAACGGCTCGCCCATGAGTTGTATCGGCACCGGGTGCCCCTGATCCCGCGCATCATGACCGAGTGGGCGCACGCCCGCACTGGGTTGGATTTGCACCCGGGCGCGCGGATTGGCAGTCACTTTTTTGTGGACCATTGCACCGGCACGGTCGTGGGCGAGACCTCGGAGATCGGGCGCAACGTGAAGTTGTATCAGGGCGTCGGCCTGGTGGCCCGTTCGCTCACGGGCGGCCAGGCTTTGCGGGGACAGAAACGGCACCCGACCATCGAGGATCGGGTGACCGTATACGCCGGGGCGACCATCATGGGGGGCGACACGGTGGTGGGGGCCGGCAGCACCATCGGCGCCAACGTCTTCCTCACCCAAAGCGTGCCGCCCGGCTCGCTTGTGCTCAGCGAAGACGTCCGAATCCGCGTCCTCGCGAAGTCGGACCTGGCGCCCGGAGGAGATTATCAGATCTGAATTATGCCAGTCCCCGTCGTCACGATCAGCCAGATGCGGGAATGGGAACAGGCGACGTGGGCCGCGGGACAGACCCCCGACGCCGTGATCCGGCGCGTCGGCGAATGCCTGGCCCGGCGCGCCCTGAGCCTGACCCGGGAGGGCGACTTGATCCTGATCCTGGCCGGACGCGGGCACAACGGCGACGACGCGCGATGCGCCGAGCCGCACCTGGGCGAGCGGCGCGTCGAGGTTCTGTCGATTCGGGACCCCGCCGCCAGCCGGACCGCATTGGTCGCCGCGTTGGGCAAAGGCCCCGGGCTGGTCATCGATGGTCTGTTCGGCATCGGATTGAACCGCCCGCTGGATTCGGCGTGGATCGAGTTCATTGCGGCGCTCAACGCGGCGCGGGTGCGGGTGCTGTCCGTCGATGTGCCGTCCGGGATCGATGCCGACACAGGGGAAGCGCTCGGGGCTGCGGTGGAGTCTACGGTGACGCTCACCCTGGGGGCGCCCAAGGTCGGCTTGCTTCGTTCCGGGGCATGGGCGGCGGTCGGGCGGCTCGAACTCGAATCCGACATCGGCCTGGTCCCGTGTCCGTGCGAATCGGATTTGCAGTGGATGTCCGGAAGCGACTTTGCCGGTTATCCTCCAGCCCGGCTTGCTGCCGCTCACAAGGGGAGCTTCGGACACCTTGCGATCGTGGCAGGCAGCCTCGGGTATCACGGCGCTGCCGTGCTGGCGGCGCGCGGGGCGCAACGGGCTCGTCCGGGCTTGGTATCGCTCTACACGGCTCCGTCCGTGCACGCGCCGGTGGCGAGCCAGTTGCAGGCTGTCATGGTCCACCCGTGGCGCTCCGACGTCCGATGGCCCGATGGGGTGAGCGCCTTTTTGTGCGGACCGGGGTTGGCGGATCGAAATCTGCCGGGCGACCTGCGTCATGCCGTGATCGAGCTGTGGCAGGATGCCGACGAGCCGGTGATTGTGGACGCCAGCGCGCTGGATTGGCTCCCGGCGAAGCCCACGGCCAGCCGGGCGGTGCGCGTCGTCACGCCGCATCCGGGGGAAGCGGCCCGGATGCTCGGTTCGAGCGTGGCGGATGTGCAGAGGGATCGGACGGCAGCCCTGCGTGCGCTATCCCGGCAGTACGGCGGGTGTTGGGTGGTATTGAAGGGGCACCAGACGCTTGTCGGACGCGACCGCGGACCCGTCTGTGTGAACTCGACAGGGAATCCCGGTCTGGCTCAAGGCGGGAGCGGCGACGTGCTGGCGGGCTACCTGGCGGGCTTGCTGGCGCAACCGGCGCTCGAAGGCGATCCGGCTTTGGCGGCGCGTTACGCCGTCTGGCAGCACGGCGCGGCGGCGGATCGGTTGTCGGAAGGCCACCCGAACTGGACGATCGAGGATCTGGCCGCGCACCTGGGCGGTTGCGCTGAGAGCGGGGAGGCGTCTGGGTGGTGGGGGCGTCTGAGTTGCGGCAGCGGGAAAAAGCGGTAAGCTGCGCGCATGGATGGACAGCAGATTGCGGCGTTGGGGATCGTTGTGCTGACCGCGGGCCTGATGGTGAGGGGCTGGCTGAGGCGGCGGACGCGGCGCGGCGTGGACGTGGGCGTCTGTGTGAAGTGCGCCTGTGCGGCGGGTCGGGGTATCGAGCGACGGAACAGTGCATCTGCTGGTTCTCGGTGAGAATGGAGTCTGCGCCGCGTGGGGGCCTGCCTGCCGCGCCTGCCTGCGCCGTGCCCGACACGGCAGACAGGCCGCTGCGCTTTGCGGCGCAGGGAGGGCATGCGGTGCACAGTATGAGTCTCGATCCGTTGCAGGCCCGGCGTCCTCACCGGGCGACAGTATACCGACAACTGTCCGATGTACCGGCGACGGAAGCGGACGCAAGCGGAGGCTTGAAAGGCGGGCGGAGGTGCATTAGCTTCACCGGCATCAATGGCCTTGAACAAAATTTCGGCAACATTTCAGTTTGCCAAACGGCCTCAGCTTCACACGGAAGCGACATCCGAGGCGGCATGGACTCCGAATACGGACGTCTACCTAACGGACGGCGGGTTGGTGATCAAAGTCGAGCTGGCGGGGATGAGACGGGAAGATCTCGAACTGACGGTCGAGGGCAACCGGCTGCGGATTTGCGGTTTCCGGCGGGACGCGTGTCGGGAGGGCCGGTGCAAGTTTGTGCTGATGGAGATCAACTACGGACCGTTCGAGAGCGTGATCGAGCTGCCTCCCGGCTATGACGCGAGCAGCGCCAAGGCGGCCTATCAGAACGGCTTCTTGCGGGTGGACGTTCCCCTGTCCTCGCCCGCTGCCGCCCAGACGTTCAGCGTCCCGATCGACACCGACGACGGTTTTTGACTTTTCCGTGAAGCTTCTTCGAGGCGGGTGCATCTAATCGCCTGTCTAGACTGAACTGGGGATGCACTCCGCCGACACCGAATCGATCAGTATCTCGAATCAGACCGGGACTTCCGCGGACTTGCCCAACCCGCGCGTCGCGGGGCGGGCATTGCCCGACGTTCTGCCGATTCTCGGGCTTTCGGACATCGTGGTGTTCCCGGGCATGGTGGTTCCGCTGGTCGTCGAGTCGTCCCCGAGCACGCGCCTGATTGACGATGTGGTGGCGGGGGACCGGTTTGTCGGACTGGTGCTCCAGAAAAAGGCGGAACTCGAGAACCCGGGTCCGGACGATCTGTGGACTGCGGGCTGCGCCGCGCGCGTGCTCCGCATGTTGAAGTTTCCGGACAACACGACGCGTGTGCTGGTCGAAGGCCTTCGCCGCATCCGTCTCATCGAGTTTGTTTCCCAGGACCCGTACCTGCAAGCGCGCCACGAGCATGTGCCGGACGTGACGGACGACTCGATCGAGACAACGGCCCTGGCGCGGAGCGCGCGCGAGCATTTTGTGGAGGTCATCGAGCACTCGCCGACACTCAACGAGCAGATCAAGATTCCCGCTCTACAGACCGAGCAACCGGGGCGTCTGGCGGATTTGATGGCGGCCCACCTGAATCTCACGCTCGAAGAACGCCAGACATTGCTCGAGACGGCGGATGTCAAACAACGGCTCAAGCGGATTCTGCCCCTGCTCACACGCGAGCTCGAGGTTTTGAAACTGGGCTCGAAGATCCAAAAAGAGGTCACAACCTCGATGTCGAAGAGCCAGCGCGATTATTACCTGCGCGAGCAGATCCGGGCGATTCAGCGCGAACTGGGCGAAGGCGAAGAGGAAAACACGGAAGCCGCCGCCTTGCGCGAACAGATCGAGGCCGCCCAATTGCCGCCCGAGGCTCACAAGGTCGCGCTGAAGGAACTCGATCGGCTCCGCCAGATTCCGCCCGCTGCGGCCGAGTACACGGTCTCGCGCAACTACCTCGATTGGATCGTGAACCTGCCGTGGGCCAGGACAACGCCGGACAAGCTCGACCTGGCGGAAGCGGAGCGCATTCTCGATACGCAGCACTACGGCCTGATCAAAGTCAAGGATCGGCTGATCGAGTTCCTGGCCGTGCTCAAGCTGCGGCAGCAACTCAAAGGACCCATCCTCTGCCTGGTCGGCCCCCCCGGCGTGGGCAAAACCTCCCTGGGCAAGAGCGTCGCGGATGCCCTCGGACGCAAGTTCGTGCGGATCGCCCTCGGGGGAATGCGTGACGAGGCCGAGATTCGCGGTCATCGCCGCACCTACATCGGCGCCCTGCCGGGTCGGATTCTGCAGAGCCTGCGCCGTGTCGAGAGCCGCAACCCGGTCATGCTGCTCGACGAGATCGACAAGGTCGGCGCCGATTTCCGCGGCGATCCCGCGGCCGCGCTTCTTGAAGTGCTCGATCCGGAGCAGAATCAGGCGTTTGTCGATCATTACCTCGATTTGCCCTTCGATCTCTCCCGCGTTCTGTTCATCACGACGGCCAACTGGCTCGATCCCGTTCACCCCGCCTTGCGGGATCGGCTCGAAGTCATCGAACTGCCCAGTTACACGGCCGAGGAGAAGTACCACATTGCGCGCCGCCACCTGTTGCCTCGTCAACTGGCCGAACACGGCCTGCGCCGGCGTGACATCCACCTGCCGCCCGCCACGCTGCGCCGCCTCATCCGCGATTACACCCGCGAGGCCGGCGTACGCCAGTTGGACCGCGAACTCGCGGCCCTGTCCCGGAAGGCCGCCCGCCGCCTGGCGCGGCGCGGGGGAAAGACCAAGCCACTCTCGGTGCGTCCCGACGCGTTGTCGGATTACCTGGGGCCAGTGAAGTTTTTGGCCGAGAGGGCCGAGACGATTCGCGATTGCGGGATTGCGACAGGTCTGGCCTGGACGCCTGTGGGTGGCGAGATTCTCTTCGTCGAAGCGACACGCATGCCGGGGACCGGCAAACTGACTCTGACCGGCTCGTTGGGCGAGGTGATGAAGGAGAGTGCCATGGCGGCTTTGAGCTACTTGCGCAGCCTGGCCTCGAGCCCGGACACTCCCGGTCTCAAGTTCGACAAGCACGACTTGCACATCCATGTCCCCGCCGGCGCCACACCCAAGGACGGGCCCAGCGCGGGTCTGACGATGGTGGTGGCCCTGGCCTCGCTCCTGCACCAGCGGCGGGTGCGATCCGATACGGCGATGACCGGCGAGATCAGCCTGCGCGGACGGGTCCTGCCGGTGGGAGGCATCAAGGAGAAGGTGCTTGCAGCGGCCCGATCGGGTATCCGACGTGTCATTCTGCCCCGAGGAAACCAAAAAGACTGGCGTGAAATCCCCAAAGAGGTGAGTCGGCGGCTGGCGGTCGAGTTTGTGGATCGGATTGATCAAGCCCTCGAGGCCGCCCTGGCCACCGGGCATCCGCGCAAATCAGTGAATCGGAGAAAAGCGAGGCGAACCTTGCCATGAACCGAACCTTGGACGGGAGGACGCCTGCGGCGCCAGGTTCATGTTCATTGGGCCGCTCCGCCAGGAACATGTAGCTTTCCATGAACCGTGGTTCCGTAGCCGCGGACGTGAGTCCGCGCCATCTCGCTCCGTCAACAGCAGAAATCAGCGCCGACTCACGTCGGCGGCTACAAATCGGTTCATGGGTCCAATGCGCATTAAACCGTTGAATGTCAATGCTTTCCATGAACCGTGGTTCCGTAGCCGCGGACGTGAGTCCGCGCCATCTCGCTCCGTCAACAGCAGAAATCAGCGCCGACTCACGTCGGCGGCTACAAATCGGTTCATGGGTCCAATGCGCATTAAACCGTTGAATGTCAATACTTTCCATGAACCGTGGTTCCGTAGCCGCGGACGTGAGTCCGCGCCATCTCGCTCCGTCAAAAGCAGAAATCAGCGCCGACTCACGTCGGCGGCTACAAATCGGTTCATGGGTCCAATGCGCATTAAATCGTTGAATGTCAATGCTTTCCATGAACCGCCTGCGCAAGTCGTTGATAATTAACAAAAGGGGTAATCCGAACGTCCAACGCGCAACGTTCAACATCCAACTTTCAACGAACCGCTTCGTTGAACGTTGAGCGTTGGAAGTTGGGCGTTGAACGTTCCCCGGTTCATGGGTCCAATGCGCATTAAACCGTTGAATGTCAATGCTTTCCATGAACCGTGGTTCCGTAGCCGCGGACGTGAGTCCGCGCCATCTCGCTCCGTCAAAAGCAGAAATCAGCGCCGACTCACGTCGGCGGCTACAAATCGGTTCATGGGTCCAATGCGCATTAAATCGTTGAATGTCAATGCTTTCCATGAACCGTGGTTCCGTAGCCGCGGACGTGAGTCCGCGCCATCTCGCTCCGTCAAAAGCAGAAATCAGCGCCGACTCACGTCGGCGGCTACAAATCGGTTCATGGGTCCAATGCGCATTAAATCGTTGAATGTCAATGCTTTCCATGAACCGCCTGCGCAAGTCGTTGATAATTAACAAAAGGGGTAATCCGAACGTCCAACGCGCAACGTTCAACATCCAACTCTTAACGAACCGCTTCGTTGAACGTTGAGCGTTGGAAGTTGGGCGTTGAACGTTCCCCGGTTCATGGGTTCAATGCACATTAAACCGTTGAATGTCAATGCTTTTCATGAATCACGCTTTACTTCGGAGGGCCGCTCCCGCGGCTGCGGCAGAGGCCATGATCGGTGATGATGATTGTCTCTATCCAGGGACTCGCGGAGTTCGTCGCTCCGAGAAGGGCTCATGTTCACTGCGCACTTCAACACGGAACAGACTGCTGTTCATGAACCTGACTCTCTCGATCGTGTTTGCATTCGCCCCGGGGGTTGTGTGGTGTGCGGAACAGACGCCCGCAGAGGTCGAGGGCCGGCTCTTGGCGGCCGAACTGCGGAATCAACGCCCGGAAGAACCTCTCAGCAGCAGCGGCGTTCTGCGGACCCGGGATCCTTACGGCAAATGGCGGGAGGCGATTCCCGTGCGGCTGGAGATCGCGCCCGGCGCGCAGTACTGGCAGACGCGGTATTGGGCCCTGGGCGCCAGCCAGGAGCCGTTCGAGACTCTGACTGTGACCCATGCGGAGGGGGCGCCCACGCGCTACGACTACTCGCGCGCGCTCGGGACGGCCGCGGTCTCGGATACGGTCACCTTAACCGGCGACGCGGCGGCCATTCCGTTCGCAGCATCCGAGTTCTGGCTGTCCGATCTGGGGCTCGAGTTTCTCGATTGGCCGGGGCAACGGGTGGTGCGGAGTGAGATGCGCAAGGGACGATCGTGCAAGGTCCTCGAAAGTCTGAATCCAAATCCGAGTTCAACCAACTACGCGCGCGTGCTGTCGTGGATCGACATCGAGCATCGGGGCATTCTTCGTGCCGAGGGCTACGATCAGAAGCGCCGGCTCCTGAAGGAGTTTTCGATCGGCAGCTTCAAGAAGGTCCAGGGCCGCTGGCAATTGAAGTCGATGGAGATTCGCAACGAAGAGACGGACGCCCGGACGCGGATCGAGTTCGATCTCGAGATCGAGGATCGTTAGCGAGGCTTCGCATCAGACCAAGGAGGCGTGCGAACAACTCGTAACCACCGGGTGACAACCACGGTCACCGACGCCCGATGCATCGACTCGACTCATTTGCCGCAGATTTCACCTGGGGAGCAACTCCAGTGAAGCTGCCTAACCCACATGGCAATCATCTTGCGAAGTCTGACCGCCATGTGCACTGACGGAGTGAAATACTCGAGTCAGGGCTGGAAGAGGCGCGGGGCGATCTGGCTCAGATACCCCCGCCAAACCGGCCAGCTATGGTTCCCTTCGGTCAACAGCCATTCGTGTCGGATTCCCTTCTCCTTGAGCACGGCAATGAAGTCTTCGTTCCGCCTGAGCAGAAAATCGTCCCTGCCGCAGGCAATCCAGAGCAGCTTCACTTGGGCATTGATGGACGCGGCATCGTCGAGCGCGGATTTCACGGCGTCGCGCATCGGCGTGGCGGCGCTGAACCCGCCGATCCAGGCGAAACGATCGGGGCGAGTGAGCCCAATGCGGAGGGCCTGCTCGCCTCCCATGCTCAGGCCGACAATCGCGCGGGATTTTGCCTCCGCGGCCACGCGGTAGTTGGCTTCGATGAAGGGCATGGCATCATCGATCAGATCGAGCTCGAAGGCGGCCGAGTTGCCGCCGAAGGCCGTCGGACCTCCGATTGCGGCGTGGCCATCGAGCATCACGATCGTCATGGGTCGGGCGCGACCTTGAGCAATCAGGTTGTCGAGAATCCAATGCGCCTTGCCGTGGGCTGTCCAGGTGGCCTCGTTGTCTCCCATCCCATGCTGAAGGTAGAGGACCGGGTACCGTCGATCGGGCTCGAGGCCGTATCCGGGCGGCGTGTAGACGACCATCGAGCGCGGGCGGCCCAGGGTCTTTGAGACATACGTGTGCTGATGCAGCGCGCCGTGGGGGACATCTCTGAAATCGTGGAGGAGCGGGGGATCGCCGGGCAGATGCAGAATGCTAGTGCGGGGTTGGCGCATCGGTTTGATGGCCGGATTCCCAGGGTCGATCATCGCCAACCCGTCGACCTGGAAGCTGTATTCCCACACCCCGGCGTCGATCGGGCCAACCTCGGCGCTCCAGACACCTTGCGCGTCCTTTGTCATCGGCGTCCGCCCGTCAGGCCACTGGCCCATGACGACGACCTCCTCCGCTCGAGGCGCCTGCAAGCGGAACGTAACACGCCGGCCCGATTGCACCTCGGGAGACACGACGGGCATGGCGCGCGGACGCGACGCCGGTGTCTCGGCGGCATCGAGCGTGAGAGCGGCAAGCAGCAGGGGCGCCAGCAGAACGATGGAATTCATAAGCGAATCCTTTACGCTCCTTGGACGCGCGTGTCAAACCCGGCGCTCTTCCCAGACGAAATCCGTGGCAAATGAGTCAAGTCTTGGCGCTGCGCAGCGGCGCCACGGGTGCCGGTGATCGCGGTTGCCACCCGGCGGCCACGAATTGTTCACACGCCCCTCCTTGGTCTGAAGCGAAGCCTCGCTAACATTCGCGCGTCTTCTTGAGGCCCGGCTGGGGAGACGGATAGAGGCCATCCGGCCCCGGTCGAACCGGCGCGGGCGAATCGGCAGTCAACTGTTCGAGGCCTGGCGCGAACTCCTCGTCGCACTGGAGCATGTCGTCGAAGGTGACGATCTGACCGGTGTGAGCGGCGCGACGGCCCATGAGGACCACCAGGCTGGCTTCGGCGCCGCGTTTCACCTCGTTGAACGGCTGGTCCTGCTGAATGGCTTCAACCAGGTGATCCCATTCGAGCTGGTAGGGATCCGGCTCGGGTTGGGGAAACGCCCAGGCCAGATTCTCGCGGGCCATGGCGTGTCCCCTGTAAACCCGGCACTTGGCGGGGGTGTGGACGAACGTCGAGATGACGGCGGCGCCGCGTGTGCCGTGGGCGTAACTGGCGAATTCCTCGTGGCAGCCGGGCATGTAGCGTGACTGGAGGAAAAGCTTGGTCCCATCCTCGAACGTGTACTCGATCGAGTAGTGATCGAAGTTCTGGTCCACGGCATCCCCGCGGTAGAGACGGGCGCCCATGCCCTGGGCTTGAACCGGCCAGGCCTCCTTCATCCAGCAGCATTCGTCGACATTGTGGGCGACGTAGTCGTGGAACACGCCGCCGCTGGCCCAGAAGAAGCCGAGATACCGCTGCACCTGGTAGAGGACCTCGCTCATGCCCTCGGGCTTGGGCCCCGTGAAACCGGCCGGCGCAACCAACCGGTAAGTCCGCAACGTCGTGATGTCGCCGATTTCGCCCTCCTTGATCCGCCTGTACAACTCCCAGCGGGCCTGGCAGTGACGGCACATCAGCCCGACGCCGACCTTGAGGTTCTTTTTCACCGACTCTTCGCCCAGTGCCAGCATCCGGCGCGTGGTCGGACCGTCAGTCGTGATCGGTTTCTCCATGAACACATGCAGCCCCTTGCGAATCGCGTGCTCGAAGTGGATCCCGCGAAAGGCCACTGGTGTGGTGAGAATCGCGATGTCGCCCGGCTTCAGGCAGTCCATCGCCTTCTGATAAGCGTCGAACCCGAGAAAACGCCGGTCAGGCGGCACTTCGATTTGGGACGCCGCGAAGCCGCCGACTCGGGTCTCGGGCGCACCCTCGATCGGGGCGGTGGCGGCCTGACGCAGGGCCTGGTAACTGCCGTCCAGACGCTCGGCAAAGACATCCGCCATCGCCACCAGCTTCAGCGAGCCGTGCTTCACCGCCAGAGCGTTGGCCGCGGCCCCCGTGCCGCGTCCGCCGCAACCGATCAAGGCAACTTGAATCGTGTCGCTGCCCGCCGGATGGACGCGCGGCAAGGCCACGCCGGCCAAGGCGGACGCGGCCGCGAAACGGCCCGTGTTCTTCAGGAAGTCCCGACGAGATGTCAGCGCGATCGGCGGTCGATTCATGGCGCGGATAGTGTGCATCGGGCCGGCGCAGGTCAATGCGGCATTGGCGACGGCGGACATTCCTTGCGCCCCGGCGTCGGATGCGTACATTAATGCTCGTCAAGGAGAGGAGGTAGTCCCATGAAAACACGGTCTGGCTTCACGTTGATCGAGCTTTTGGTGGCGGCGGGCATTCTGGCAATTCTGGCAACGTTGCTCCTGCCCGCCCTGATTCGGGCCAAGTCCCGCGTCCAGGCAATCGAGTGTGCGAACAACCTGCGCCAATGGGGCCTGGCGACCCAGCTCTACGCGGCGGACCACGATGACTATCTGCCGCCTGACGGCTCCCCCAACCCCACTCGAACAGCGACGAACGTCGGATGGTACATCCAGTTGCCCGCCCAGTTGGGCCTTCCGAGGTACCACGATCAGGCCTGGCGAACGAATCCTCTGGCGGCTCCGGCCAAGTCGATCTGGACATGCCCGGCCAACAAACGGCGCAGCAACGGGCGCAACCTCTTCCACTACTGTCTGAATGAACACGTCAACGGCACCGGCGACGAGGCGCGTCCGATCCGGCTTGGCGCAATCGCTGAACCCTCCGCTGTCATCTGGCTGTTCGACACCAAGAACCTGCCGGCCGTCGGGGGTTGGTCGTTTGTCCCGACCAACCTGCACAATGCAGGGGCGCAGTTTGTGTTTCTCGATGGCCACGTCGTGCGCCACCGGTGCACGGCCTACTGGGATTTCGAGCGCGGCAAGGCCCGCACCAATCACCCCAGCCTGCGTTGGTGGCCCTGACGCCGCCCATCCTTCGCTCAGGATTCGGTGCATCTGGTTGTTGTCGGTGCTTATGCCGCCCGATGATGGCACTGGGTCTACATCGGTTGCAGACTCCCGGTGTAAGCCGTGTGCCCTGCCTGCGCCGCAAAGCGCCGCGGCCTGTCTGCCGTGTCGGACACGCCGCAAGCAGGCGCGGCAGGCAGGCCCCAGACGGCGCAAACTCGCTCCCCACCGACACTCTCCAGATGCTCGGAATTGAGCGTCGGGATTTGAGTTGCGGGGGCTGCGCGGCTGCCGCTATAAGTCACGCCGCTTTTTGATGCGCCGGAACCCGGAAACCGCCTCCGGGCCTCTGCAACCGTTGTACCCTAACGAGTGCCCTTATGCCTAAACGAACCGACATCCACAAAGTCCTCATCATCGGCTCCGGTCCCATTGTGATCGGGCAGGCCTGCGAATTCGATTATTCCGGCACGCAGGCGTGCAAGGCGCTGCGCAGCCTGGGCTACAAGATCATCCTCGTGAACTCGAATCCGGCCACCATCATGACCGATTCGGGCACGGCGGACGTCACCTACATCGAGCCGCTCACGCTCGCAGCTCTGACCGAGATCATCGAGAAGGAACGACCCGATGCCTTGCTGCCAAACCTGGGGGGCCAGACCGGATTGAACCTCTCGGCGCAACTGGCCAAGGCGGGCGTGCTGGCCCGTTACGGCGTTCAGATCATCGGGGTGGAGGCGGATGCGATCGAGAAGGGCGAGGACCGGATCATCTTCAAGGAGACGATGAAACGCCTGGGCATCGAGATGCCGCGCAGCGCGCCGGCGTTCAGCGTCGAGGAGGCGGAGCGTGTGGCGGCGGAGCTGGGCTACCCGGTCGTGGTCCGTCCGGCTTACACGCTGGGGGGCACGGGCGGCGGGCACGTCTACAATGTCGAGGAATTGCGTCTGGTGGCCAATCGCGGGCTGGCGGCCAGCATGGTGGGACAGATTCTGATCGAGGAATCGGTGCTCGGGTGGGAGGAACTCGAACTCGAGGTGGTGCGCGACGCCAAGAACCAGATGATCACCGTCTGCTTCATCGAGAACGTGGATGCGATGGGCGTGCATACGGGCGATTCCCTGTGCGTGGCGCCGATGCTTACAATCGACCCCAAACTGCAGGCCCGCCTGCAGGAGTACTCCTACCGCATCGTCGAGTCGATCGGCGTGATCGGCGGCACCAACGTCCAGTTGGCCCACGACCCGCGGACCGGACGGGTCGTCGTCATCGAGATCAACCCGCGCACCTCCCGATCGTCCGCGCTCGCGTCGAAGGCGACCGGCTTCCCGATCGCGCTGATCTCGGCCAAGCTCGCCAGCGGGCTGACGCTCGACGAAATCCCATACTGGCGGGACGGCACGCTCGAGAAGTACACGCCCTCGGGCGACCATGTGGTGGTGAAGTTTGCCCGCTGGGCTTTCGAGAAGTTCAAGGGGGCCGAGGACAAGCTCGGGACCCAAATGCGTGCCGTCGGCGAGGTCATGAGCATCGGCAAGAACTACAAGGAAGCGTTTCAGAAGGCCGTCCGCTCGCTCGAAAACGGGCGGTACGGACTCGGCTTTGCCAAGGATTTTAACGGGAAATCGCTGCCCGAGCTGATGGCGCTTCTGAACGAGCCGACCAGCGAGCGCCAGTGGCTGATGTACGAGGCGCTCCGCAAGGGCGCCACGGTGGACGAACTCTCCGCCAAGACCCACATCAAAGCCTGGTTCATCCAACAGATGAAGGAGTTGGTCGATCTCGAAGAGAGGATTCTCGCGCATCGCGGACGTCCGCTCCCCGACGCCCTTCTCATCCAGGCCAAGCGCGACGGCTTCGCTGACAGGTATCTGGCCCAGTTGCTGGACGTGCCCGAGGCCGATCTGCGGGAACGGCGCATCGCCCTCGGCGTGGTCGAGTGCTGGGATGCCATCCCAGTCAGCGGTGTCGAGAAGGCCGCTTACTACTACTCGACCTACAACGGCCCCGACCGGGTCGCCGTCAGCACTCGCAAGAAGGTCATGGTCCTTGGGGGTGGACCCAACCGCATCGGGCAGGGGATCGAGTTCGATTACTGCTGCGTGCACGCGGCCCTGGCCCTGCGCGACGCCGGCTACGAAACGATCATGGTCAACTGCAATCCGGAGACGGTGTCGACCGACTACGACACGTCCGACAGGCTTTATTTCGAGCCGCTGACCACCGAGGATGTATTGGCGATCTATCAGAAGGAACAACCGGAGGGCATGGTCGTCCAGTTCGGCGGACAAACCCCGCTCAATATCGCCGGCGAACTCGCCGCGGCCGGCGTGCGCATCCTGGGCACGTCGCCCGACACCATCGATCTCGCGGAGGATCGGGACCGCTTCCGCCAGATGATGGAGCGGATGGGCATCCCGATGCCCGAGTCGGGCATGGCCAGCACGTTCGAGGAGGCGCGCGCGATCGCCCAACGCATCGGCTATCCTGTCATGGTCCGGCCTTCGTTCGTCCTGGGCGGACGCGGCATGGAAGTCGTCCACGACGAGGAGATGCTCCGGCGCTATGTGGCCGCGGCGGTGGATGTCACACCCAAACGCCGCATCCTCATCGACCGGTTTCTGGCCAATGCCATCGAGGCCGAGGCCGATGCGCTGGCGGATGGCACAGACGCCTTCGTGCCGTCGGTGATGGAACATATCGAGCTGGCGGGCGTGCACTCGGGCGATTCCGCCTGCGCCATCCCGGCGGTCAGCCTGCCCGAGCAACACCTCCGCACCATCGAGGAGTTCACACTGCGCATCGGGCGTGAACTCCACGTCTGCGGGGTGATGAATATCCAGTACGCCATCTGCGACGGCCGGGTGTACGTCCTTGAAGCCAATCCCCGCGCCTCCCGCACCGTCCCGCTGGTTTCGAAGGTCTGCAACGTGCCCATGGCCCGCATCGCGCTCCAGCTCATGCTGGGCGCCCGGCTGCGCGATCTGCGCCTCGAACGCCGCACCATCCCGCACGTCGGCGTTAAGGAAGTTGTGCTGCCCTTCAACATGTTTCCCGAAGTCGACCCCGTGCTCGGGCCGGAGATGCGATCGACGGGAGAAGTCCTCGGCCTGGCGCCCACGTTCGGCCTCGCCTACTTCAAGAGCCAGGAAGCGGCCACGCCCCCGCTGCCGCTCCAGGGCACGGTGTTCATTTCGGTGACCGATGCGGACAAGCCCGCGCTCGCGGACGTGGCCAAGCATTTCCTGCGGCTGGGCTTCCGGGTCAAGGCCACCGAGGGCACACAGGCCTTCCTCGAACGGCAGGGCATCGCCTCCGAACGCAGCTTCAAGGTCCGCGAGGGCAAACGCCCCAACGTGGTGGACGAGATCAAGAGCGGGGCGATCGCTCTGGTCATCAACACCCCCATCGGCAAGACCAGCCAGTTTGACGATGCCTATATTCGCAAGGCGGCCATCAAGTACAAGGTCCCCTACCTCACCACCGTGGCAGCCGCCCGCGCGGCGGTCGTCGGCATCGAAGCCAGCCGATCGGGCCACGCCGGGGTGAAATCACTCCAAAGCTACCACGCCGACATCGGCTAAGGGTCCGTGCAAAATTACTTCCGATTTTGGCGGGAGCGCCACCGGGCCAGATGCAAGGCTCGAGGCAGGGAGTGTATCCCCTGAGATACTCGACCGACCTAGGAACGACGCAGATGGCCCGGTGCCGTCCCGCCCCGAATGGCTGGGGGGCTTTGGCTCGATGGTCCCGCGCCCGCGGGATTGCTCCTCGCTCACAGACCGCTGCGGGTATGCTCCCTCGTCGCGCCTCGCCAGCGAGCCAAAATCCCCTCCAGCAAAACCGGAATTGATTTTTGCACAGGCCCTTAGGGCCACCTGCCGACACCGCCGCCGCGACTGGCGCCATGGCTGGAAGTTCCGGTCCAAGACCAGCCGGGCAGTGTTTGGGTGCCCAGAGGCTTGGCAAGAGGAATTTCATCGTCGTTTTGGTCTTAACACAAAAACGCAAAACGGCGCTGAAATTGGCATTGCGCGCCTCCAGGATTCTGGTATTCTCCCGCCTCTTTTGCAGCCCGCGACGCCCGGTTGCGGGGCAGGCTGCGAAAGCGATCACGGCGTCGAATCCCGGGCCCGAGTGGGCGCGGGGCGCCACAATAACAACAGACACAATCCCGTGTCCCGCGGGATGGTTCGCCGGCGGATGGGCGGACTGCGAACCCAGGGAAGTATGTGATTAGCGTAGGCATTAAAGAACTCCTCGAGGCCGGTGTTCATTTCGGCCATCAGACCCGTCGTTGGAATCCGAAGATGAAGCCTTTCATCTTCGATGCGCGCAACGGGATTCATATCATCGATTTGGGAAAGACGCAGGCTCAACTGGAAACGGCCTGCAGTTTTCTGAGGGAGGTCGTCGAGCGCGGCGGCCAGGTACTCTTCGTGGGCACGAAGAAACAGGCGCAGGAGGCCGTGAAGGACTCGGCCAAAATGTGCGGGCAGCCCTGCGTGACCGAGCGGTGGCTGGGGGGCACCCTGACCAACATGAAGACCATCAAGCGGTCGATGGGGCGCCTGCGCGACATCGAGAAGATGGTGGCCGACGGCTCGATCGGCGATTATGGCAAGCAGGAGCAATCGATGTTCCGACGCGAACTGGCCCGTCTGCTCAAGAATCTGGACGGCATCCGCGACATGGAAGCGCTGCCGAGCGCCCTGTTCGTAGTCGATATCAAGCGGGAACACAACGCCGTGGCCGAGGCTCGCCGCCTCCGCATCCCGGTCGTCGCCATCGTCGACACCAACTGCGACCCCACCGAAGCGGACTATCCGATTCCCGGCAATGATGATGCCATCCGGTCCGTACGCATCATTCTCGCCTTGATCACCCAGACGATCGGCCAGGCACGCGCCGAGTACGAGGCCAAGCACGCCCGGCGTGTCTCCGAGGCGGAAAGAGCCGCCGCCGAGACCCCGGCCCAGCCCGCGGCGTCCGATGGCGCAGCCGCCCTCGCCGCCGAACCGACCCCGCCGGTCGAGGCGGTTCCCGCCGCGCCGCTTCCCGCGCCGGTGTTGGCGCCCGAGGTTCAACCTGTGCCGACCGCCCCGGCGAACTGAAGAAGTTAACTCGAGGACACACGGGCGGCCTGGCGACAAACCACGCGTCGCCATCCCGTGTCCGAACACACCTGAACAGACTGTTTTTGTATGGCTGAAATTAGTGCAACCCTGGTTGTTAAGCTGCGCGAAATGACCAGCGCCGGCATGATGGACTGCAAGAGAGCGCTGGTGGAAACAAACGGCGACCTCGCCGCCGCAGTCGATTTGCTCCGCAAACGCGGTGTCGCCACCGCGGCGAAGAAGGCGCAGCGCGAGGCCCGGGAGGGTGCCATCGCCCAGTGCATCCTTCCCGGCGCGCGCGTGGGCGTGCTGCTCGAGGTGAATTGCGAGAGCGATTTCGTCGCTAAGAACGAAATGTTCCGCGCCTTCTGCGATCAGGCGGTGCGCGCGCTGGCGGAGAATCCGGCTGCGAGTCTCGAGACGCTGCGCACTGATGCCATCGCCCGCATTCGCGAGAACATCAAGATCGCGCGGCATCAGCGGTTCGAGGTCTCGGGCAACGGCCTGGTGGCCGCCTATATCCACACCGGCGCCAAGGTCGGCGTGCTGGTCGAGGTCGGGGCTGGCAACGAGGCCACCACGACCCGCGACGACTTCCGGCAATTGGTCAAGGATATCACCTTGCAGATCGCTGCCGCCAGCCCGGTCGCCGTCTCGCGCGACCAGATGGATCCCGCCATCGTGGCCAAGGAGAAGGAGATCGTCGCCGCCTCGGATTTGCTCAAGAACAAGCCGCCTCAGGCCCTTGCCAAGATCATCGAGGGCAAGCTCGAGAAGTTCTTCCAGACCGCCTGCCTGCTCGATCAGGGCTTCGTCAAACGCAATTCCGAGATCACGGTGGGCGAGCACCTGGCCACCGTGGCCAAGCAACTCGACGATCAAATCACGATCCGCCGGTTCGTCCGATTCCAGGTCGGCGAGGCCTTCGCCAGTTAACCCGTCGAGCCGGACCCGATTCGAAGGATGCGCCGGCGCATCCTCTTCTGATGCCCATCCCGCGGGCTTGAAGGAATCGTCCAGTCGGCCGTCGGCCAGGAGACGCGCCATGCCGGGGCGAAATGCGCCGTGCACATTGGTGAAATCCCCGGCCACAACAATGCGTCCGTCGGGCTGGACCGCAACCGATCGGACGAAGTCATCGGCGCCTCTGCTGTTGGGGAAATCGGGATCGAGTGCGAATGGCTGGGCCAGCGCTGCACTGACGCCCGCCGCGGCCAGGAGCGCGACCGTCTTTATTCTGACGGCGACACTACCCGATCGAACACGCTTTTTCCATCAGGAACCCGATGCCAACAACGCCATGCCCATCCACCCTTCGCCGAGACTTTTCTCGCCCCCCCTGCGCTATTCCAGCACGACCCGCTGGGCGCGGTTCTGGGCGGCGCGCTTGCGTTGGACCTCATCGAGAATCTTCTTGCGCAGGCGCAGATGACGCGGTGTGGCTTCGACGTACTCGTCGGACCCGATGTATTCGAGGGCTCGTTCGAGCGACATCTTAAGCGGGGGCTCGAGCTGGATGCCCTTGCCCTCGCCCTGAGAGCGCATGTTGGTCAGGTGTTTGGTCTTGCAGGGATTGACCGGGATGTCGTTTTCGCGGGCGTTCTCGCCGACGATCATGCCCTTGTAGACCCGATCGCCCGGCTCGATCATCAGGCGCCCGCGTTCCTGGTTCATGTTGAGCGCGTAGGCCGTGGCGATGCCGTCCTCGATGCTGACCAGCGAGCCGTTCTTGCGGGCGGCGATCTCACCCCGGTCGGGCCCGTATTGCTCGAAGAGGTGGCTCATCGCGCCCAGACCGCGGGTGAGATTGATGAGGTCGCTCTCGAAACCGATCAGGCCGCGCATCGGGATCAGGGCCTCGATACTGATGTGATGGGTGTGATGGGTCACGTTGATAATCTCCGCCTTGCGCCACGAAAGGTTCTCCATCACAGCCCCCATGTAGTCGTCCGGCATCTCGATGAACAGCCGCTCGATCGGCTCGAGCAGAATCCCGTCCGCGCCCTCGCGCCAGAGCACCTCGGGCCTCGAGACGAGCACCTCGTACCCTTCCCGGCGCATCTGCTCGACGAGGATCGCAATCTGCATCTCGCCGCGTCCGCTCACGTTGAACACCTTCGGGTCGGACGTGGGCTCGACCCGCAGAGCCACGTTGGTGCGTGTCTCCTTCACGAGCCGCTCTCCGATATGGCGCGCCGTGACGAGTTTGCCGTCCTTGCCCCCCAGCGGACCGTCATTGACCGCGAATTCCATCTGGATGGTGGGGGGATCGATCGGCTTGGACGGCAAGGCCGGCCGATCCGGGCTGTCCGCCAAAGTCTCGCCAATGAAAACATCCTCGAACCCGGTCAGCCCGGCGATATCACCGGCGTGGGCCTCGGACACCTCGATGCGTTTGAGTCCCTCGAAGTGGTAGATCATCGTGATCTTGCCCTCGGTCTTCGAACCGTTCGCGTGGATACAGACCGCAGGCTGCCCCTGCACCACCTTGCCGCTGTGGATTTTCCCGAACGCGATGCGCCCGAGATAATCGGAATAATCCAGGTTGGCCACAAGCATCTGAAAACCCTGGCTCGCAAAGGCCCGCGGCGGCGGGACGCGCTTCACAATGGTCTCGAAGAGCGGTTCCATCGACTCGCGCACATGATCGAGTTCGAGCTGGGCGTAGCCGTCCTTCGCGCTGGCGTACACAAAGGGGAAATCGAGCTGTTCGTCCGTCGCCCCCAGTTGCACGAACAGATCGAATACCTGGTCGAGCACCTTCTTGGGATTTGCGTGCTCCCGGTCGATCTTGTTGATCACAACAATCGGCTTGGCGCCCGCTTCGAGCGCCTTCCGCAACACAAAGCGCGTCTGAGCCTGCGGACCATCCGCCGCGTCCACAACCAGCAGCACGCCGTCGATCATGCTCATCGCCCGCTCGACCTCGCCCCCGAAATCCGCATGCCCAGGCGTATCGACGATGTTGATGTGGTAATTCCTGTACTTGAACGCGGCGTTCTTCGCCCGGATTGTGATCCCCTTCTCGCGCTCGAGATCCATCGAGTCCATGATCCGTTCCTCGCGTGCGATCGCCTCGTTGGCCCGGAATGTCCCGGACTGTTTCAAAAGGCAATCGACCAGTGTCGTCTTGCCGTGGTCGACATGGGCGATAATGGCGATGTTCCGAATGTGCTGCATATAGGGCGAATCGCGTCAATCGAGCCCGGCAGTGTGCTCCCCCCGCGACAAAGGTCAAGCGCCGCGAAATCTGCCACGAGAAGCGCCCTCAGCGCTGGAAGGGAGTCTCTTTCACGATTCGCTGAACACCACCGGCGGCCTGGGCGGACTGCTCGAAGCCCTCGCCAGCCAGGCGCTCGAGGACTTGCGGCCCGATCTTGAAATTGCCCAGACCGGCTTTCGAGATATGGTGGACCAGATACACGCGCAACGTGACCTGTCGAGAGCCGAGACCAACGAGTTGATCGCTGTCCCCACGCGCCTTTCATCGTTGCAGGTCCTCCGGAGGATCGTCGAACAGTATCGGAAGCACCCGTTGGCTGCCGAGCGTGAGATCGTTCTGGACCCTTTGGCTGTGGATCATGAATTCACCAGCGATCGGACGTTGCTCGGACGGGCGCTGAACAACCTCCTCAAGAACGCCCTCGAGGCCTGCCCCGCCGGCGGCGCGGTGCGGCTGGGCTGCGAAAAGACGGGCGAGACTCTATGCTTCTGGGTGCGCAACCCCGGCGTCATGCCGCGCACGGTCCAACTGCAGGTCTTCAACCGCTCGTTCTCGACCAAGGGAGAAGGCCGGGGGTTGAGCACCTATGCGGTCAAATTGCTCACTGAAAGATACCTCGCGGGCAGCGTCAGTTTCACCAGCCGGCCAGAAGACGAAACAATCTTCCGCGTGACCTTGCCGATCACGCTCGCTTCGGTGGGTTGAATCCGATGACGGTTGCAGGGTTTCGCGCCCGCAGGGCGCTGGTCCGCTCTTGGGGCGCACTCTGCGGGGAAGGCGGCTGTGGTGGGGCGCTGACGCCGAGGATCCGAATGCCGAAGGTGGCCGCGCCGACGTGCGGCTGCGAGGTTTCTTGCTTTTCGCGGCCTGGTCTTGGGCTTACTTTTCCTTGTGAATTCCCGCGCGAGGGCTGCGGCTTCGTCCAACATCAATGTATTCGTCCCGGTGGGAAGAACGACCGGGACGGAATCGTGTGCCCGTGGCCCCGCCGGGACGGATACATTGCTAACTGTTAGCCGGCTACCGCACGCACTATGCCAGACATACGTTTCCATTGTTCCAACTGCGGTCAGACACTTGACGCACCAGAAGAGTTGGCCACGCAGTCGATTGCATGCCCGACATGCAAAGAGACCATCTTAGTTCCACTGCGTGGCCGTCCTATCGAGCGACCGAAGCCGCCAGAGCGGCCACCGAATGCAGGGACTATTCCCGCACCAGTGCCCGGGCCGCAACCTCCGGGACTCGAACTGCCGCCTATGGAGGGTTCGGGAGTTGCCGCTTTTCTGACATGCATGGCTGTTTTCGAGCTCGTCGCCGCACCACTTGCAGGACTCGGAGTTGGCTCGGTGAACACAGTCGCAGGTTGGGTTGTTTTTCTCGGCGGAGTTGTCAGCGGATTGAGTTTGCTCGGATTCGCACGGGTGATTGAGAGTACCTCACAGTCCGCACAGCGTTTGCGACGAATTGAGATGCTTATCCAGAAAGGGCATGATGACAAGAAGGCTGGCTAACCCGGCGCGCCGGCCCACGTCGGAACAGTGTCTCGGTTCCAGTCGAGCGCCGCAGGACCAGGCGTGGCTGCTGCCGGTCAAAAGCAGACATCGCGCCGTCTCACGACGGCGGCTACGGAGGCGCAGCCGTCCCGCGGCCGTCGCGTAGCCGCGGACGTCAGTCCGCGCTGACTCGCTCCGGCGAATACTGACATCAGCGCCGTCTCACGACGGCGGCTACGGAGGCGTAGCCGTCCCGCGGCCGTCGCGTAGCCGCGGACGTCAGTCCGCGCTGACTCGCTCCGGCGAATACTGACATCAGCGCCGTCTCACGACGGCGGCTACGGAGGCGTAGCCGTCCCGTAGCCGCGGACGTCAGTCCGCGCTAACTCGCTCCGACGAATACAGACATCAGCGCCGTCTCACGACGGCGGCTACGGAGGCGTAGCCGTCCCGCGGCCGTCGCGTAGCCGCGGACGTCAGTCCGCGCTGACTCGCTCCGGCGAATACAGACATCAGCGCCGTCTCACGACGGCGGCTACGGAGGCGTAGCCGTCCCGTAGCCGCGGACGTCAGTCCGCGCTGACTCGCTCCGGCGAATACAGACATCAGCGCCGTCTCACGACGGCGGCTACGGAGGCGTAGCCGTCCCGTAGCCGCGGACGTCAGTCCGCGCTGACTCGCTCCGGCAAAAGCAGGAATCAGCGCCGTCTCACGACGGCGGCTACGGAGGCGTAGCCGTCCCGTAGCCGCGGACGTCAGTCCGCGCTGACTCGCTCCGGCAAAAGCAGGAATCAGCGCCGTCTGACGACGGCGGCTACGGAGGCGTAGCCGTCTCGTAGCCGCGAACGTCAGTCCGCGCTGACTCGCTCCGTCAAAAGCAGGAATCAGCGCCGTCTGACGACGGCGGCTACGGAGGCGTAGCCGTCCCGTAGCCGCGAACGTCAGTCCGCGCTGACTCGCTCCGTCAAAAGCAGGAATCAGCGCCGTCTCACGACGGCGGCTACGGAGGCGTAGCCGTCCCGCGGCCGTCGCGTAGCCGCGGACGTCAGTCCGCGCTAACTCGCTCCGGCGAATACAGACATCAGCGCCGTCTCACGACGGCGGCTACGGAGGCGTAGCCGTCCCGCGGCCGTCGCGTAGCCGCGGACGGGAGTCCGCGCTGACTCGCTCCGTCAAAAGCAGGAATCAGCGCCGTCTCACGACGGCGGCTACGGAGGCGTAGCCGTCCCGTAGCCGCGGACGGGAGTCCGCGCTGACTCGCTCCGGCGAATACTGACATCAGCGCCGTCTCACGACGGCGGCTACGGAGGCGTAGCCGTCCCGTAGGCGCGGACGTCAGTCCGCGCTGACTCGCTCCGGCGAATACTGACATCAGCGCCGTCTCACGACGGCGGCTACGGAGGCGTAGCCGTCCCGTAGGCGCGGACGGGAGTCCGCGCTGACTCGCTCCGGCAAACACAGACATCAGCGCCGTCTGACGACGGCGGCTACGGAGGCGTAGCCCTCCCGTAGCCGCGGACGGGAGTCCGCGCTAACTCGCTCCGGCGAATACTGATATCAGCGCCGTCTCACGACGGCGGCTACGGAGGCGTAGCCGTCGCGTAGCCGCGGACGGGAGTCCGCGCTGACTCGCTCCGGCGAATACTGACATCAGCGCCGTCTCACGACGGCGGCTACGGAGGCGTAGCCGTCCCGCGGCCGTCGCGTAGCCGCGGACGGGAGTCCGCGCTGACTCGCTCCGGCAAACACAGACATCAGCGCCGTCTGACGACGGCGGCTACGGAGGCGTAGCCCTCCCGTAGCCGCGGACGTCAGTCCGCGCTGACTCGCTCCGGCGAATACTGATATCAGCGCCGTCTCACGACGGCGGCTACGGAGGCGTAGCCGTCGCGTAGCCGCGGACGGGAGTCCGCGCTGACTCGCTCCGGCAAACACAGACATCAGCGCCGTCTGACGACGGCGGCTACGGAGGCGTAGCCCTCCCGTAGCCGCGGACGGGAGTCCGCGCTGACTCGCTCCGGCGAATACTGACATCAGCGCCGTCTCACGACGGCGGCTACGGAGGCGTAGCCGTCCCGTAGCCGCGGACGGGAGTCCGCGCTGACTCGCTCCGGCGAATACTGATATCAGCGCCGTCTCACGACGGCGGCTACGGAGGCGTAGCCGTCCCGCGGCCGCGGACGGGAGTCCGCGCTGACTCGCTCCGTCAGACGGAAGTTCCATTAAGTTCTGATGCCGGAATCGTGGTTTTGGCCTTGTTTTTCAAGGGGTTTACGCACGTGGTTGATTTTCTTGCGCGTGCCTACGGTCACTTGGGCTTCGGGCACCGTCGCCGGAAGAACCAACTTCAGTGCCTGGAGCAGTTGCTGCTGGCGGGCAGTGGGCTCGGGCACCTGACGCGCCACGACCTTGCCGCTGCCCGAGTGAACCAGTTCCATAACGCAGAGCTGTTCGAGTTGGCGCAAGCCTTCTTCCACCGTGACTTCCAACGACCGCCAGGCTTGCTCCACATGACGGCGCACTTTTAAGGCCAGCATCGCCGTCAATGCGTGGGCTTGGGTGTTGTCTGCCGTGCATGCCGCTTTCTGGTCGGTGCGAATCATGCCCCGGTCGCCCACCAGGGTGACGCCCGTGCAGCCCAGCTCCTTTTTGATCTTATGGACTTGGTGGCCAAAGGTTTTGAGATCGTTGGTGTTGCCGCGATAAACCTGGATCGAGACCGGCTCCCCCTGGCTGTCGGTCAAAAGCCCGATGACGACCTGTTTCTTGCCCTCCTTGTGGTCGCGATTATACCCCCAAGCCGCCAAGGCGTTGGAGTCGCCCTCCAAATAGCTGCTGCTCACATCGTAGAGAAAGAGTTGGTCCTTGGGAGGCGCGGGCCGAGCGTGCCACAGGCGCCGTTCGATGAGGGCGTGACGGCCTTCGAGCCAGGCGCCGTTGGCATAGAAAATATGCCTACATAGTATACCTCTATTAATCAATGTAAATATAATTATTCAAGAAGTATGTGAATAGTAATCTGTCTACATTTGAGACAAAGTTGAAGGTGTATGAAACCCGCGTCAGATCGAGGCCCAATGAAGGTTTAGGGCCAAAAATTCACTGGAATATCCGTTAGGAGGGGGTTGTGAAGGAATATCGGCAGGTTTTGCTTGAATGGCACATGTCGTCCTGGCATTTCAGCGGCGACTCCTCGAGGGAAGGGTTTGTGGGCGACTTTGACATTGAAGGACTGAGTGCGTGTGGGGACGTTGAATTGTGAAATTGGTTCGAGGGTCGGGTTGCGCGTCTGTGTGGCGCTGGCATGGCTCCTATGCTGCCTCGTGGCTTGGGCGGCCGAGGATGATCCGATCGCGTTGCTCGAACAGTATGGCGCAGGGCCGGACCGGGCGCATCTGACGGCGGTCGAGGATTTGGTGTGCGCCGCGACATCCGATCCGAAGCGTGCGGTCGATGTCGAACTGCGACTGCTGGGCATTCTGCAGTCTGGCGCCTCGATCGAGACGAAGCAGTTTGTGTGTCGTCAGCTTCGGCTGGTCGGCTCGGATTCCTCGGTGCTTTTCCTGGGGCGCATGCTCAACGAGCCGAAGCTGGGGCACATGGCAAGGCAGGCGCTCGAGGCGATGCCATCGGCGGCGGCGAGCGCTGCTCTGCGGCAGGCTCTCCACACGACACGCGGTGATTTGTTGGTGGGGGTGATCAATTCGCTGGGGGAGCGGCGGGAGTCGACGAGCGTGTCTGCGCTTACGGCTCAACTCGACTCCCGCGACGTTGTGGCGGTGCAGGCCGCCATCAGTGCGCTGGGCAAGATCGGGGGAGAGGCTGCGTTCGACGCGCTGCGCGCGGTTGCATGGCGCTTCGATCCCGCGTTGGGCGAGGGGACATCGATCTCGGTCAATCTGTCCGAAGACGTGCGACGGCGTCTCGATGTGAGGTATCTGTTCGACGCGCTGCTGATGTGCGCGGAGCGCCTGATCGATAACGACCGGGCAGACCGGGCGGCCGACACCTTTGCGCGAATCTACCGCTCGACGTCGGCGCCCCGTCCGCAACGCATCGCCGCGCTCGTCGGGTTGACGCGCGCCGCTCCTGACCGCGCGGTGCCGCTGATCCTGCAACTCCTGCGCGGTCCGGATCCAGCCTCGCGGGCGGCAGCGGCGAACCTGGTGGGGCGGTTGCCTCCTGCCTCGGCTGCGCCGATTGTCACGCTGCTCGGCACCCTGCCGACCGTCCAGCAAGCGCTGGTCATCGAAGCGGTGAGCGGGTGTTCCGACCGCGCGTTGCTCTTCCCTCTGTTGAAGGCGACCATGAGTCCCGACCCCGCGGTCCGGGTTACCGCGCTGCGCGCGTTGGGGCACCAGCAAGGCAACCGCCAGATCGTTCAACTCCTGGTTGCGGCGGCGAGCGGCGGGGGTGCGGAGAGCGCCGTGGCTCGGGAGAGCCTGAGCCGGATCGAGGGGCCGGAGGTGGACGCGGATCTCATGGCTCAGCTTGATCAGACCAGCGTGGCGATGCGGGCCGAGGCCGCGCGTGGTCTTGGGGTCCGAGGCGTCACGAACGCCGTTCCGCGCCTTGTGAAAGCCCTGGGTGACGCCAACGGTCCCATTCGCTTTGCGGCCATCGAGAGCCTGGGGCAGCTCGGTGGGGAGCAGCAGCTTCAGGACCTGCTGGATTACCTCGGTCGGGCGGACGTGGCGGCTGAACAGGAGGTAGCGGCCCGAGCAGTGCTGGCGATCGCGCGCCGCATCGCCTCCGTGTCGCCCGGTCCGGCGCGGGCAGCGGCGGAGAAGGTTGCCGACTCGACAACGGCCGGCCCTATTCAGTCCGAAGCCAAGGCGATCCTGGACTCGATCAAGTGATGTGGCGCGCCTCGTTGGCGCTTCATTTCATCCGTGCGAAGGCGACGTCGAACGTCTCGTTCAGAGCGGCCTGGAAGTAGATGCCGGTGAGTTGGTCCTTGTCGGGATCGTAGGTCAGTTTGTACGTGCAGCCCGGGTAATTGACGTCGCGCAATTCGACAAACACACGGAGTGTTTTCCCATCCTCTTCGGTTTCGGCGCGGGAGACATGGATGGGGTTTGGGTTCAGGTAAGCCACTTCGAGTGAGCGATCCCCTTTGACGCCTTGGATGTCCAGGATGTATCCGCCGTCCGGGCGGAGCCATCGTCCGATCAGCCGCTGGGGATTGGCCTTGGCCTTCGGGTCCGAGGCCGGGGTGGTGGCGGCCGGCGCATCGGTCGAGCGGGGCGGGGTGGATTTGGGGAGGCCGCTGAATCTGGGGGCGACGATGAAGATTGCGGCGGTGAGAACCGTGCCGAGCACCAGCCCCACGAGTCCCATCGGGAAGCGGCGCTTGCGTTTGCCAAGCCGATGCGCGCGATCGTGTCGATGTTTGGTCATAAGGGTGTGTTCAAAAAGGAGAGAACCACCAACCGCCTGGATTGGCACGTAGAAAAGACGCTAGGAACGTCCGGTCTGCAGAGGCAATACCGGAGGGAAGGGAGGCACTGGTGTCGGCGCTCGTTGGACTGGAGGCGGAAGTGGAATTGCGGGACGGTTGTCTGGGCGGCACGTTCGCCGGAGCCCAGTATCGCAGGCTGGTGCAAGGCCTGCATGACCCCAAAATCAGGAGCCATTCGAGTTCCGTTCGTTGCCGGGAACCCTGTTCGGAACAGCGAGCCCGGGCTTGGCGCGCGGATCAACTTACGGCCTGCACGCAGCGTCCGCAGAGGGTCGGATGAGCGCCGTGCTGGCCGACATCCGTTTTCCAGTGCCAGCAGCGTTCGCACTTCTGACCCTCGGCGCGAGCGACGCTCAAGACGGGGGTTGTGGCGCCGTCGTCGGTCACCAGATCGATTTGCGACACGTTCAGCAACTCGCGGAGCGCGTCGCAGTGCGACCTGACCTCGATCAGCGCGGCTGCCGGGGCACGGATCGCGAGGCGTCCTTCGAGGGCTTTGCCGATGAGTTTGGCCTGGCGGGCCTTTTCAAGTTCGGGCAAGGCGGCCTCGCGGAGCGCGAAGAGCCGCTTCCAGAGGTTCTGTTCCGCGTCGGTGCGGTCGATCCGTGTCGCGGACCAGGCTGCGAGGTGGACGGAGGGGGTGGGGTGACCAGGGACGTGTTCCCAGACTTCATCGGCGGTGAAGACAAGGATGGGCGAGAGCATCAGGCACAGGCCAGTCACCAGACGCCAGAGAGCGGTCTGAGTGGCTCGCCGTCGGGTGGAATCGGGCGGATCGGTGTAAAGCCGGTCTTTGACGACGTCATGGTAGACTGCGGACAGATCGACTGCGGCGAACTGGCTGACCCGTTGATAGACGACGTGGAACTGATAGCTGTCGTAGGCCTTGAGGACGTCCCCCTCGAGCTTGGCGAACGCGTCGAGAATCCAGCGGTCGAGGCCGGTCAGTTGGTCGTCAGGGACGCGGTGTTGGGCGGGGTCGAAGTCGTAGAGATTCGAGAGTTGGTAGCGGAGCGTGTTGCGCAGCATGCGGTATGTCTCGGCGACTTTGGCGAGCCGATCCTCGCTGACCACGACATCGCTGCTGAAGTCCTGGGAGGCGACCCAGAGCCGGAGGATATCGGCGCCCCATCTCTTCACATAGGCCTCGGCGTTTTGAGGTTTTTCGTAGCCTCCCTGGCTCTGTTTGCTCTTCGAGATTTTCTCGCGATCCGCGTCCACCATGAATCCGTGCGTGAGCACCGTGCGGAAGGGCGCGGCGCCGTTTGCGGCGAGCGAGAGAAGGAGCGAGGACTGGAACCAGCCGCGGTGTTGATCCGACCCTTCGAGGTAGAGGTCGGCCTGCCAGGGGTGGATGGACCGAGCGGAGTCGGGCTGCTGGAGTTCGGGACGCTGCATGAGGACCGAGCGTGCGGACGAGCCGGAGTCGATCCAGACATCGAGTGTGTCGGTCATCTTGGCCACGGGATCCGGGCTGGTCCAATCGGCGGGCTTGACCTGGGGCCAGAGTTCGGCGGCGGTTTGCTCGAACCAAATCTGCGAGCCGTGGCGGGCCACGAGATCGGCGACGCGGCGGACGATGCGGGCATCGAGGATGGGATTGCCTTGGGGATCGGAGAAGGCGGGGATGGGGACGCCCCAAGCGCGCTGGCGGGAGATGCACCAATCGGGCCGGCCTTTGACCGCGGCTTCGATTCGCGTGCGGCCCCAGGCGGGCACCCAATTGACCTGGCCGATCGCCTCGAGGGCTTGTTGTCGGAAGGGGGCGGGCGCGTCGGGCGGCGCATGGTCGACCCGGAGGAACCATTGGTTCATGGCGCGGAAGATGATGGGTGTTTTGCTGCGCCAGCAGTGGGGATAGCTGTGGTGGTAGTTCTCCTGGTGGAGCAGCGCCTTGCGCACCCGCAGCGCATGCAGCACCGTTTCGTTCGCGTCGCTTTTTCCGTGTTTTTCGAGGATCGACTTGCCAAGCATATCGGTCGGCATCTGTTGGTCGTCCGGCAGGTCGGGGGTGTGGGTGAAGCAGCCGTCGTCATCGACGGGCGAGTAGATGGGCAAGCCGACGCGCATTCCCAGGTGATAGTCTTCGAGGCCGTGGCCGGGGGCGACATGAACGAAGCCGGTGCCGGTGGCATTATCGACGAATTCGTCGCCGGCGAAGAACTTGCCGGTGCGCTGGCAGAACGGGTGCTGGTATTCGAGTTGGGCCAGATGTTCGCCGGTGAGGCTCTGGATGATCTGGTAGCCATCCCAGCCGCACTGCTGGGCGACGGCGGACAGGCGGAGTGTGGAGACGATGTAACTCTCGGTGCCGGCCAGCACGAGCGAGTAACTGAACGTCGAGTTGTAGGCGACGGCCAGATTGGCCGGGAGCGTCCAAGGCGTGGTTGTCCAGATCACCGCGTTGAGTCCCGGGTGTCCGACGATGGGGAGCTTCACATAGATGCTCTGGCTGACGTGGTCCTGATACTCGACCTCGGCCTCGGCCAGGGCGGTCCGGCAGGGGATGCTCCAATAGACGGGTTTCTTGCCCCGATAGATGAAGCCCCGCTCGATGAGGTCGGCGAACAATCGCAGTTCGGCAGCCTCGTACTCCTTGTCCAACGTAAGGTACGGTTTCTCCCAGTCGGCCAGGACGCCGAGGCGCTTGAACTGGGCTCTCTGGATGTCGATAAACTTCCGCGCGTAGGCGTCGCAGGCTTTGCGGATCACGGCGGGGTCGGTGGCGGCCACCCCCGACTTGCGCATCTCCTGGCCGACTTTGAATTCGATGGGCAGACCGTGGCAATCCCAGCCGGGCACATACGGCGCCTGGAAGCCGCGGAGGGTCTTGTACTTGATCGTGATGTCCTTGAGGATCTTGTTCCAGGCGGTTCCGACGTGGACCTCGCCGTTCGCGAAGGGCGGGCCATCGTGCAGAACGAACTTGGGGGCCGTGGCGCGGGCGCTTTGGATCTGGTGATAGAGACGGGCCGCCTCCCAAGCGGCCAATCGGTTGGGTTCGCGTGCTGCCAAATCCGCCTTCATGGGGAAGTCGGTGCGGGGCAGATTGAGTGTGTCTTTGTAATCCATCGAAGCGCGGGAACGTACCAAGCCCTGCCATGCGTTGACAAGCGTCACCTCACGAGGCGCGCCTCAGACACCACGGTCTTTTCATTTGGAGCGGTGCTTGACGAGTATCTGGAAAGGGATTTGGGGATTGTTCTGGCAGCGCTCCTGCAGGGCGGGCCAAGAAGCCTCGGGGTGAAGGTCCGCCTTGAGCGCGATCAATAAAGAACCTGTCACTTTATTTTGCGGCTGAAGACCTCCGCCGCAAGACGAGCCGCTTCAACGCAGGTGCGTCAGCGAGAAAATCAGCTCCGGCAGTCGATACCCGATCTCCCATCTCCCATCTCCGATCTCCGCGCTCTCTGTGCCTCTGTGGTTGATCCCCCTCGCTGACTGTCACCGTACGGAATGAACCACAGAGACGCCGAGGACACGGAGAAGGCCATGACCGGGCAATCTGTGTTCCTCCCCGAATCTGTGAGGGACGGACTCCACACCGATTCAGGGCGGAACACAGATTGACGCCGAGACGGTGATCCCTCTGAAGGGCGTGCACGCCGCGTTGTCCAGTGCTCTTTTTGGGCCTCATCCCCTTCGTGCAGCGCGGTGTGCCGTCTTTGGGCGAACATGGCTAAAGCCGCGAAACGAACGCCAATGACAGCCGGGGAACCGGCGGCGCTGAACGATGGATAAAGTGACGGGTTCTTTATCTGAGGCACGTCGCCCAGATAGTGTTCGCGGTCGAGCAGTTCGCCCGCCCGCTGGTATTGCTCCGGTTCCAGAGCCCGAACCTTTAGATTCTTGAGAAAGGAAACGGGCGGATCGGCACTGAACAGTTGGTGGTTTGTCGAGATCATCGCACGCCTACTACGCACCAAACCACGCCAATTGATAAGCGTTATTTCTAACCTCAACAACAGCAACCCTTCAGGAATTCAAATGAAATAACCGTGCTTGACCCCCTTCAACGCAGCACAGAAAGCTGACTTGTTTACAGCGAGTTTCGCCGGTCGAGGATTCTATTCGGGTTTGAACCCGGGCTGTCCGGCGGTCTCTGTTGGCTGGATGAGCCAGTTCTGGGCGCCGGAGGTCTGACGGGCGGCGCTCATGGCGGCTTGGTATGCCGGCTTGTTGGATCGGGCGATCCAGAGCCGATTCGTGGCGAATGTTAGCATCGGCAAGTCTCCGGGACTGTCGCCCGCGGCGAGGAACGGAGGCTGTCCGATCACGTCCCAGAGAGCGGCGACCTTGCCCGAGTAGACTGGCGCAGGAAAGTGAATCTGGTCCGAAATGCGGAATCGAGCGAGCGCTCGCATGTTCATGTCCGCGTAGGCGGGATCGGTGCGGACCAGGACAGAATCTTTGTGAAACCGTTCGTGCCGGTCCACGAGCAGAGTCGAGACGCCGATCACGTGATCGGCGCGGATCGGGATACGGGCACGGAGGGAGCGCAGCAGTGGATTGAGTGCTTCGAGGACCATCCACCGGACGCTCCAGACATTGCTTGCCGAGACGATCCAGACGTCGAAACCGCTTTGGAGCAACACGGCGACGAGGTCGATCATTTCCGGGTAGAAGAAGGGGATCGGGTAACCGGTCCGCCCGGGAGCGGTCGTGATGAAGGTGTTGCGTCCAGGGCGGGAGAGCTTCCAGACCTCTCGGGTGGCGCGCGCCACGTCCTGGACGCTCAATCCCTGCATCACCGTCGCGGCCCACACGTATCCGTTGGCCAGCGGAGTCGGATCGAGCCCCCCGTGGGCCGTCGGGTCGAGTAACGCCTCGTAATAGTCCGTCAGATCGGCGCCGGAGCAGGGCGAGATTCGCCGGCCGCCCCTGGATCGAAACTCGGGAGCGATGTGGGGGGGCAGGTGCTCGGCTCGAATCAGCCCGTCGCGCTCGAGCAAAGCCAAAGTCGCCTCGCCAATGTCGCCGCAGACCAGGGTATTGTCGAAGTCGAACGCGGCCGACCGATGGCGGCCTGCCCCGGTCCGAATCAACCTTTCTAGCCGCCGGCGGGTTGCGGGCTGCCAACCGCGGGGTTCAAGGCGGAGGGCGTCGTTCATTTCACTTGGCTCCTTTCGGACGTGCATTCCAGATGGCGATCATAAGGAGTGCGGAGACAACGGCAAGGCCGGCGATGAAGTGGAAGACCAGCGCCCAGTCGCCGTGTGCGCGGTCCTTCAGCCAGCCGATGCCGGCTCCGGAGAAGATCGCGCCGGTGGCTCCCAGGCACATGGTGAGGCCTGTGGCGATGGACGCGGCTTTGGGATGGCTGACGTCGACGGTGGCGGCGCCGCTCATGAGCATGTCGGGACCGTAGATAAAGAACCCGGCCAATCCCATGGCGATGGTGGCCCAGACCCATTCTCCCTGGGGAATCCAGGCGAAGCCCACGCAGACTCCGGCCAGGGCGATGAGCATGATGGCACAGACCGGCGCGCGGCGTTTTCCGAAGAGGGTGTCAGAGGCCCATCCGGCGGCGATGGCGCCCAAGGATCCGATCAGAGGGATGGCGACGGCGGTGAGGGCGCTGCCCTTGATGCTGCGCCCCTGGAAGTCGGCCATGTACTGGACGCTCCAGTTCATGAAGGTGTAGCGGACCGAATTCATGCAGAAGAAGCCGACAGCCAGCACCCAGAGAACACGATTCGACAAGGTGAGGGCCAGAATCTGCCGTGTGGACAAGGCGGCGGCAGGGGTTGCGGCGCACGCGGGTCTTGAAGCCTCTGCCGGGGTGTCGTGGCCGACGTCGTCCCGGACCGGCGCGAAGCCTGCGTCTTCGGGCGCGTTGCGAAGGAAGGCGAAGAAGGCGGCGGCTATGGGGAGGAGAATGAGGCTGGGGACCCAGAAGGCGGCGCGCCAGCCGACGGTGTCGCAGAGCATCCCCGCGAGCAACCAGGAGACGACATTGCCGACCTGGTAGCAGGTTGAGATGAGGCCGATGACGGTGCCGCGGCGTTCGGACGTGTTCCAATTGGCGATTGTCTGTACCAGAAGCGACCAGCCGGCCGACTGGGCGTATCCGTTCACGCCCCAGAGGGCGAGCATGACGGGGAAAGACGATGTGCGCGAAAAAAGCAGGTTGGTGAAGGAGGCCGTCAGGAGGGCCATCGTCATCAGGTGACGGGCGCCGTAGCGTTGTCCGAGCGTGCCATTGACGAGCTGGCCGGCCGCGTAACAGGCCGCGTAGACGGAAGGAATGGTGCCGATCTGGGCGGCGGTCCAGTCGGTGAACTCCTTCAACATCATTGGCTGGGCGACGGCGAAATTGACGCGGCACAGGTAATAGGATGCGTAGGCGCCCCAGAGGAGCCAGAAGATGCGGAGCTGCCAAGCCCAAAGGCTTGCGGCGGGAGCAGAAGTGGGCGGCATAGGGCGTGAGATCGAGTGCGCGCTCAAGACATGTTGGCCCGCCCGTTATGGCCATTTCCTCGACGCGCGTCAAATTGAGTCGACGCGTTTATTGAAATCGTTCGTTCATTGAAATCGTTGTTGAAATGTCAAACGACTCTCTTCATACTCTGCCCGAGCAGCCGAACGGTGACGAAGCGCATATGATCATTTCTCGCGCCCCGATGGTGGTTGAACCCTCAACCTGGGAGAGGAGGTGAGACGACGTGGCCGCAGCCAAGAAACCTGCCAAGAAAACAGCCAAGAAGCCAGTTAAGAAGGCTAAGAAGAGGTAACCTCATCCACGTTGGTCCAACTCCAGGCCGCCAAAGTGCGGTCCCAATCAAGCGACCGCCGCGGCTTGGAGTTGGCCTTCTTTTTTTATGGCGACTCTGGTCTTCGATATCGAGACGGCAGCTTGTTCGCGCGAGGAGTTTGACGATGCGCAGTGGGAGTTCCTGCACCGCGATGCGGAGCGCCTCGCCGATCCCGCCGCCCGCGAGGCGCGTCGCGCCGAGATCCAGCACCAATTCAGTCTGTGGCCTCTCACGGCGCGGGTGGTCTGCATCGCCATGCTCAACGCAGACACCGCGCGCGGCCAGGTTCTGTTCACCGCGAGCGACTACGACCCGGGCGAGGGTGAGGGGGGCGCCGAGCCGGTGGAGTTTGTCGCCTGCATTGACGAGTCCGAGATGCTGACTGCGTTTTGGGATGTAGCCAGGCATTACGATCAGATTGTGACATTCAACGGGCGCGGCTTTGACGTGCCGTTTCTTTACCTGCGCTCGGCTCTGGTGAACGTGCCGATCACCCGCAAGGAATGGCTGGGATACCGGTTCGCCACCGAACCGCACTGCGACCTGGCCGAGCAACTCAGCTTTTACGGCGTGAGCGGACGCGATGGGGCGGCGCGCCGATTCAACCTCGATTTCTACTGCAAGGCGTTCGGGATCGATTCCCCGAAGAGCCACGGCGTCACCGGAATGGATGTGGGACGCCTGACGGCCGAGGGACGCCACCGCGAGATCGCGGAATACTGTCTGCGCGACGTCCAGGCCACCGTCCATCTTTACAAAATCTGGCGCCAACGCCTGGCGGGGATCAAGTGACCTGCCGGACGGCCACGGTCAGACCTTGACAACGAGACGCCCGCCGGTCTTCTCGACGCCATGATTCGTCTGGTCGGCTGGCCCGACGGCGCCGGCAACCGCCATGTGCTTGTGGCCGCATCGCACGACGAAGCCGCGGCCTCGCCGCGGAGCGCCATCCTCGACTCGCTGGTTGCGAACCCAGGCGCTGTTCAGTCCTGACCGTGCGTCAATGCCAGCCTCGGACCGATGGCCACAGCCGACATCGACGGCGATGGCTTCGGGGATTTGTTTCTGGGCCAGAACTTCTTCGGCTCGGGTTCCGATCTGACCCGCGACTGATGTCGCCCTCGAACGGCATTCACTTCGTCGGATTCCGTGTCGCCCTCGGCCCAGGAGCGGCAAGGTCAAGTCGTTAGCGCGAGTCTCAAGCGCGACGCTGGGCGAGGCGATCGAGGAGTTTCTGGTGCAGCCCGCCAAAACCGCCGTTGCTGAAGACGCAGACCACATCGCCTCCCTGAACGCTGCCGGCCAGGTGCTCGACGATCGAGTCGACGTCCGGCAGGTAGGCAGCCGTCTTGCCCGCGGCCTGGAGATCGGCCATCAGGCGCTCGGGGTCGAGGCGTTCGTGGGGCGCCAGCAGTTCAAGTCGGGACACTTGCGCGATGACAACGGCGTCGGCGCCCAGGAAGGCGTCGGCCAGTTCGCGCTGGAACACGTTGCGGCGGGTGGTGTTGGTGCGCGGCTCGAACACGGCCCAGAGTTTCTCGGCGGGGTGCTTGAGGCGTAGGGCCTTGAGGGTCTCGCGAATCGCCGTGGGGTGATGGCCGAAATCGTCGATCACCACGATCCCGCCGGCGACGCCGCGGACTTCGAGGCGCCGCTTGACCCCTTTGAAGGTGTTGAAGGCTGCCTGAATCTGCGCGTTGGTCAGGCCGCAGTGCCGGGCGCAGGCGATGACCCCGAGGGCGTTGCGCACATTGAGTTCGCCGATCAGGTTGAGGTGGTACTTGTGGTTGGGAGTTTCGAACTCGGTGGCGGTCGCTCCCAGCCGCAGCTTGAAGGCCCGCAAATGGTTCTCCTCGCCAAAACCGAACCGTTTGATCGGGCAGTGCTTGAATTCGAGGAGCGGCTCGAGATTCGGATCATCGCCGTTGGCCAAAACCAGTCCGTTGCGCGGCACCAGCCGAATCAGATGCGAGAAACTGGTCTGGATCGATTCGAGATCGCGGAAGATGTCGGCATGATCGAACTCGAGGTTGTTGATGATCGCGACCTCGGGGAGGTAATGCACGAACTTGCTGCGCTTGTCGAAGAAGGCCGTGTCGTACTCGTCACCTTCGATGATGAACCAGTCGCTGTCGGTGAACCGGGCGCCCTGGCTGAAGTTGTTCGGAATGCCGCCGATGAGGTAGCTGGGATTGAGTCCATTGTGCTCGAACACCCAGGCCAGCAGCGCGGTCGTCGTGGTCTTGCCGTGCGTGCCCGCCACCACAAGCGAGCGCTTGCCCCGGATGAAGTACTCGCGCAGCAGCTCCGGCAGCGAGCAGTACCGCATCCTGTGGCCGAGCACCGCCTCGGCCTCCGGGTTGCCTCGCGAGATCGCGTTGCCGATCACCACCAGGTCCGGCCTGTGCGCCAGATTCCGCTCGGCGTAGCCGTTCATCACCTCGACCCCGCGCTCGGCCAGAAAGGTCGACATCGGCGCATAGACGTTCTCGTCCGAACCGGTCACCACATATCCCTGGTCCTGCATCGCGCCCGCCACCGAGGCCATGGCCGTGCCGCACACGCCGACAAAATGAAACGAACGAATCTCGGGCCGAAACATGCCGTCCATGATGCGTCCGCGCCCGACAGTGAAAAGCAGAAAAGGGAAAATCTCTTTGATGAGCGAGGCGCGCCCTCGGACCAATCCAAATCCCCGTCCTCATGAACGGCCCTTCAGGACTCTCTGCGCCTCGCCCCGTGCCATGCTGGGTGCGGGGCCCGGCGTCGCTCGAGATGCTCTCGCCGCGCGTCCAGCCGCCGCGCCTCACTGCGCTGGGCGGAAGCGTCGACACGCCGCCGGAGGGAATCACGGCGGACCTGCTCATCGTGCGCGACTTCACCGAACTCACCAACCGCGCCCCCGAGGCCCGCGCTGTCGGAAGCCTGATCGGCTCCCCGACTCCGTTTTCGATGCAAACGCCCCAGACGGGCATGATGCGGTACGAGGACGGTGTCCCGCGAATCCCTCACGCCGCCCTGAGTGTAGAGGACCTGCTGCTGTTGCAACAAGAATTGACCCGTTCAAAGATTCATGGCCGGGCGTGCCGAATCCGTGTAACCTCGGGGTGTCGATTCCTCAGGAAAGGGCGGCATGACAAACTCGATGCCACCTTCTCACTGTCCCAGTTGCGGGGCGGAAGTGCCGTTCGAAGCGCCGCAGGGGCTGTGTCACCGCTGTCTGCCGGCCGGCGTTGCGCAAGCGACCGAGTCGGCGCCAACGGCTCGGAACTCGGATGGGCCGCCATCGATCGATGTGGTGAAGTCCTCGTTCCCGCAGTTGGACATACTCGAATGCATCGGGCAGGGGGCATGGGCGTGGTGCACAAAGCCCGCCAGCCCAAGCTTGAACGCCTTGTGGCGCTGAAGCTCATGCAGTCGTCCAAACGGTGCGCGACAGAGCGGATGTCGGGGCCGAACTCAGGCACCTGATCGATGTCGTGGCGACGGGGGCGTGAGGCGCCGGATCGGGATGAAACAGCCCGGTATCAAACGGAATGAAACTTGACTTGACCGCAGATCTGGAGTTTGAGGACCTCCAAAAACACCATGACAACACACGACATCATCAATCGACGCCACTTCATCGAGACTGCCGGAGTCGCGGCTGCCGCCGCGGGATTCCTCGGAAGCGCAGCGCCCGCCCGCGCCGCTGATGCGCCGCCTGCGGCGAACGCGAAGGTCAGGATCGTGGGGATTAGCGGGAGCCATCGCAAAGGCAAGACGACCGCCACGGGGCTTCAAATGGCGCTCGATTCCGCCAAGGCCGTCAGTCCCGAGATCGAGACCGAACTGATCGAGTTGATGGACTACAAGTTGCTCCCGGCTGTGCCGGGCGGCGAGATCGAGGACGACTACGCCAGGATTCACGCGAAGATCACCGACCCGTCGGTGGGGGGCATCATCCTGGGGTCGCCCGTGTATTTCAGCAACATGAGCGCGTTGATGAAGATGTTCATCGAACACTTCGGGCCCTACAAGAAGAGTGGGGCGCTCTCGAACAAGGTCGCGGGGGTGTTGACAGTCGCCGGCGTGCGCAATGGCGGCCAGGAAGGCGTCGCCCAGTCGATTATGGCTGCGGCCCTGGGCGTCGAGATGATCGTCGTTGGCGACGGGCGTCCGACAGGCCACAGCGGCGCCACGCTATGGAACAACGCCAAGGACGACATCACGCAGGACGAATTCGGATGCAGCACGGCGAAAGGCCTGGGCAAACGGGTCGCCGAGGTGGCGCTCCGAATGGCAGGCAAGGCGAGGTCCTGACCTGAAAACTGCACACAGCCCGGATTTCTCACCAATGGAAAGGCGTAACGGAAATCCGGGCTGCGGCACAACCGCGCCCGGGTCCGGGAGATCGGGAAATGTGACAGGCCGTTCCCATGGGCGAACGCCTTCGGAACCGACAGGAGGCTCTTGGCAAAGCGGTGTCGGTCGGGCATGTTGGCGTTATGCGGACCGCGGGGGCATTTCACTTGCGCGAGACGACGGGGACGTCGGGTCTCGAGGCGGCGCTGCGCAGTGCGGTCGAGGCACTGGCGCGGCACGAGGTGCCGCATCTTGTCGTTGGCGGCCTGGCCGTCCAGGAACACGGCTACTTCCGCGTCACGACGGACTGCGACCTTGTTGTGCCGGACGTGTTGGATGCGGTCGAGGTGCTGGTCGCCGATCTGTCGGGGTCGTTCGTCAAGCACGGGGACTGCGACGACACAGTGAAATACAAGCGGAACGGGGTGCTGATCAACCTGCTGCCGGCGGGGCATGTCCTCAAGGCGGGCTGTCGGGTGCCGTTTCCCGTGCCCATCGAGGTCTGGGACGAGCCCCGGTTTGTCTCACTCGAAAAGTTGATCGCGCTCAAGCTCGACAGTTGGTCGAACAGCCCCAACCGCCGGCACAAGGACAAGACCGACGTGATCGAGTTGATCCAAGCCCTGCGTCTCCCTCGGGACCTGGCGGTGGACGAATCGGTCCGGACCCTCTATGTCGAGACCTGGGACGCGCTGGCGGCGGAGCCTGGCTAGTCCGCATAGGAGTCCTCTTGCGAAGCCTCAGTGCCCTGTGCACCGACGGGGTGCGAAATATGCAGGCTAGAAAAGCGTCGGGAACACCTCGATGAGGTCATCGATGTTCGCTGCGGTTACGAACAAGTACCGGGCTTCAAACTCGTCGCGGTCATCTCGCTGGATCGCGGCGGTTTCCGGGGGCGCGCCCGGGCGATTGAGGACGGCGGCGACGATCTTGCCGGACTTGAAAGCGGCGGCGATGGCCCGCGCATCGCCGATCAGGCGGAGGTCGGGGAGGAGGAGGGCGAATCGGAGAGTGGGGTTGCGCCAGCAATCCAGGGCCTGCAACCCGGCCGGAAGCCCGATGACGCTGACGAACAGGGTGGCGTCCGGGTGTTTTAACGCGAGTGCGTCCCATGCCCCCTGGGCGGTGAGAAAACTGAGCGGCGTCGTGGTGTCGGGGGGCAGCGGGACCGAGGATGGATTCTGTATGGCTGCGGGAGTCAGTTCCGGATAATCGACTCCGACTAACCGGATTCGGTTGCCCCAACCGCTGCGGAGTCCGCGGATGGCTGCCTCCTCGAAGGCGTAGACCGCGCGCGCCTGGCCGGGCATTTGCCCGAACGGATTCGCCACGACGAGCGCTGCCTGGCCGGGCGTCTGGCCGGCTAGGTGTTCGCCCAGAACGCGCAAGGCGATTTCGCGGCGGTCCAGGGCGCGCCCGCGCGCGAGGCGGTCGGGAGTGCGGAACATGCGCCAGACGAGCAGGGCGGCGACGGCGACGAGGACCGCGACAAGGACAGTTTTTGCTTTCATGTGGCTGCTTCACTGGCGCCGACGAGGACCGCCGTTTAGAATCCCCGGGAAGACGGCGGAATGGTTGTGAACCGTTGCCCCACTCACCCGCCTCCGCCGAAGTAGCCAGGGATGGTGTCGACCTCGAAGAGAGCGGCGATGCCCAGGCTCTCGAGGCGTTTCCGATTGCAGCCTTCGACGTGCCCATCGAGGAACAGGCCGTTGGCCCTCTGCGAATGGCGCGCATGCACTTCATTCTCGTTGGCCGCGCGGAAGAAGTAGAATTGTTGCGAGCCGATCCCCAGGCGTCCGCGGCTGGTGGTATCGGCCACATGGAGGTACTCGAGCGGATTTGCGATGCTGTCGACGTGGAGGAGTTCGCTGAAGGCGCCTCGGGTGTAATTGGTGGGCGGGTCCAGACGCACGCCGTAGGTGCGAATCCAGTTGGTGAGCTTGGGCGGGGGGTATGAGGGGCAGAGGAAGAGTTCGAGGGGACGGAGGTTTTCGTTTGTGCTCAGGAGCGAGGCCCAGGTGACGCCGGGATCGAGCGGGGCATTGATGGGCACCAAACCCTGGTTGTCCTGGGCGTAGGCGAGCGTGGCCAGGCCGATCTGCTTGAGATTGTTGACGCATTGGACTTGCTTGGCGCGTGCCTTGGCACGGCCGAGGGCTGGCAGCAATAAGCTCGCGAGAATGCCGATGATGGCAATCACCACGAGGAGTTCAATGAGGGTGAACCCCGTTGAGATTCGGCGGCGCATGCAGTTCCTGTTCCGTGCGGGCGCGTGGCCGACCTGCAATCCGCACTCCGGCATCCGGAGTGCGTGTCCGTGTTTTCGCTCGCCACCCGCATCGATCGGTCTAGCATATCGCAGGCCATGATTGGGTCAATCCATCGCCATGTTGTTTAACTCGGGTGTCTTTCTCCAGTTCTTCGCGGCGTTCCTGCTGCTCTATTACCTGGTTCGAAACCGCCTGATGGCGCGGAATGGCCTGATCGTCCTGGCCAGCTACCTCTTTTACGGCTGGTGGGATTATCGGTTCCTGTCGCTGTTGGTCTTCTCGAGCCTCCTGGATTACGCCGTGGGCCGGGCGCTGGATCGCTGCACGCATCCGGGACACCGCAAACTCTGGCTGGCCCTGAGCCTCGCCACGAGCCTCGGTCTGCTCGGTTTCTTCAAATACTACAACTTCTTCATCGACTCCGCCGCAGTCCTGCTCGCGCAACTGGGGCTGTCTGTCGAACCCCGAACGCTCGACATCGTTCTGCCCGTCGGCATCTCGTTCTACACGTTCCAGACCATGAGTTACACGTTCGATGTGTACCGCCGAACTATGCCGGCGACGCGCGACCTGCTCAGTTTTCTCGCGTATGTCGCGTTCTTTCCGCAACTGGTCGCCGGCCCGATCGAGCGGGCCAGCCGCCTCTTGCCTCAGTTCACCAAAACGCGCGTCATCACACGCCAGCGGCTGATCGAGGGCACGTGGCTGATGATTTGGGGCATGTTCAAGAAGGTGGTGGTCGCCGACAACCTCGCGCCGCTCGTCGAGATGGTGTTCGATCATCCCGCGCCGACGGGACTCATGGTCATACTCGGCACGGTGGCCTTTACCTTCCAAATCTATGGCGATTTCTCCGGATACTCGGACATCGCGCGCGGTCTGGCCAGCGTGCTCGGCTTCGACCTGATGCTCAATTTCAACCTGCCCTATACCGCCACCAGCCCGCGGGATTTCTGGAGGCGCTGGCACATCAGCCTGTCGACCTGGCTGCGCGATTATCTCTACATCGCCCTGGGAGGCAACCGCCGCGGAGTCTGGCGGACGCGATTCAATTTGCTGGCGACCATGCTTCTGGGGGGATTATGGCACGGAGCGGCTTGGAGCTTTGTTCTTTGGGGGCTCTGGCACGGCCTGGGCCTCGTCCTGACGCGCCCCGCCCAATCGCACGTCCCAGCGCCCGACCGCCCCCGGTGGCGGCTGCTGCAGTGGGCGGCCACGATGCTCTTTGTGCTGTATGGTTGGCTCCTGTTTCGCGCCGGGTCGCTCGCGCACATCGTCGAGCTGACCTCCGCCCTGGCCTGTTGGGAGTGGCCGACCTGGGGACTGAGTTATCTGATCAACCTGATGGCCTTCTCGCTCCCCTTGGCGCTCGCTGAAGTATGGCAGGCCCGCGCGGGCGATCTCATGACCCCAGCGCGCTGGCTCGCCTCGATGAGGGCTCTGCTGCAAGGCATTCTGTTGCTGGCGATCGTCGTTTTCTGGCAAAAAGAAGCCGCCCCGTTCATCTACTTTCAGTTCTGAGGCACCCATGAATCCTCAAGATTCAATCGGCGGCACATCCACCAAGGCCATGACCACCGCACAGACCCATCTGCGCAGCCACCAATGCGCCTTCACGGCGCGCGATTTGGCCGAGATCGTCGGCGCGCCGCTCGGTGTGCTGCTGCTGCTCGCAGCGCTGTTTCATTTTGCGGCCGCCGCGGACTGGCTGCCGGCGCCCCGACCGACACTCGACATGGATCGCACCCTGCTGATTCACCAGGCGGACTCGAGCCGGTCGGCCCAGGACGCGACGGTCATCCTGATTGGCGATTCGTCCTGCCTGATGGATGTGTCGGCGTCGGACCTGACACGGCACTTGGGCCAGCCAACTCTCAACCTGGGCCTCCTCAGCTACCTCGATCTGCCCAGCTTCGGCATCCTTGTGCGGAACTACGCCCATGCGAACCCCGAGCGTCTCGAGACTGTCGTGTTGCTGCTCCACCCGGAAAGCCTGCGGCTCCAGGCGCCGTCGGCCTATCACCGCGCCCAACTCGAGGACTATCTGGCCGGACGCGACGCTCACACGGCTGGAGGGATCGGGGGCCGGTTGCAGACGGCCCTGGGCGCCATCCTGGTGCGCGGGAGGCTCGAAGCCCGGGTCATCCCTGCCCCGCTGTCCGGCGTGTATGGCCGCTTCTACGGTTTTACCCGCGACTTCTCACGCTGGTTGGGGGCGCACCGGGGCAGCGCGATCGATCCGCAACGCTTCGACCGCACCAGGGCGCAAGGTAACGCTGAATATCGGCTGGCCCCGCGGCTCGAATCCGAAAGCCGTCTGCTGCGCCAATGCGTGCCTTCGGGCGTGCGGCTGGTCGTGGGGCTGACCCCGGCCCCGAGATCATTCGTTCGCCCCGACCATGAGGCCACGTGCGCGCGCATCCTCGAACAATTGGCCAAGTGGTTGAAAGCCGATGCCGTGCTCGCCGGTCTTCCAGCCTCGATGCCTGATGAACTGTTCGCGAGCGTCACGCACCTTACCGGAGAGGGGCAGACTCTGTTTACCCAGCGCCTGGCCGCGGAAATGCAAACCGCCGCCATCGTCCGGACACCGAGGCCCGACTGGATTCCCCGAGCTGAACACTTGATGCAGGAATGAATCGTGCTAACAATTCTCTCGTGGTCAGTGATTCGAACGGCGATCGCAGGCAGTTGCGCATGGTGCCATGCCCGAACTGCGGAGTGAGGCTCTTTCTGGACGGAGACCTCCCGCCGTTGAGCACGGTGCCCTGCACCAAATGCGGCGAGTCGGTCATGATACCGATGCGCTTGCGGCAGTTCGAATTGCAGGCCGTCATCGGAAAAGGAGGGATGGCGACGGTCTACCGGGCATTCGATACGACGCTGCAAAGGGATGTCGCCGTCAAACTCATGAACCCCGAGCTGATGCAGGATCAGAACGGGATGAACCAGTTCCTGCGCGAGGCGCGGGCGTGCGGGCAGCTCAACCACACCAACATCATCCACATCTACACCTTCGATGACCTGGATGGACAGGCCTACCTGGTGATGGAACTGGCCGATCGGGGGAGCCTCGACAGCCGAATCGAGAAAGGCCCCGTGTCCGAACTCGACGTGCTCGATATCGGCATCAAAGTCACCTCGGCGCTCGATACGGCCCTTAAACACGGCCTCCTGCACTGCGATATCAAACCGGGCAATATCCTGTTCAATGCGGAGGGCGAGCCCAAATTGGTCGATTTCGGAATCGCTCGCCGCACGGACGCCGAATCTGACCGCGATGGAACCGTGCTGGGCACGCCGTACTACATTGCGCCGGAGAAGATCCGGCGGGAACAAGAGAACTTTCTTTCGGACATGTACAGCCTGGCGGGCACGCTTTACCATGCGATCACGCAACATGTGCCGTTCGAGGCGCCGACGGTCGAAGACGTGCTCGCCGCCCACGTGCACACGCCGCTTACGCCGCCCGATCGCGTCAACCCGGACATCACAGCCCCCACCAGCGACGCGCTGGTCCGCGCGATGGCCAAGAAACCGTCCGATCGATTCGAGTCGTACGATGCCTTCATCATGGCGCTCAACGCCGCCCGCAGCCAGTACCTGGTCGGACGCTATATCAATCCTCAGCCCGCCCGGCCCGGGAGCCGCCTCAAGAATCTGTTCCGCCGGTAACCCCATGAACCACCCTCACCCCCACCAGCACTGCTCCGGTTGTCTCTCCCACTGACGCAGCCTGCAACTGAGGCGGCGAGGGGAGAATGTCCAAACTCCTGTGCCTGCCGCCTGCCTGCCCTGCCTGCGCCACAAAGCGCAGCGGACTGTCTGCCGTGTCGGGCACGGCACAGGCAGGCGCGGCAGGCAGGCCCAACGCGGCGCAGTTTGGATTCCCGCCTACAACCTCTTGAGGCACGGCGACGGAATCCGTTGCCCGCCGGGCAGGGGGGCTTATTCAGAGTACAGAAAATAGGGCTCACGTCGTTCCGCGAAGGCCGCTTCCTCGGGCGTCCAGGCGGAGACAATGTCCTCGCAGGACGCTCCGGCCTCGAGTGCAAGGCGCTCGCGGCTGCTGCCGAAGAGCAAATCGATGGCGATCGGGTCCGCAACAAACTCATACGGTTCCGTGCGCCATGCGAACCGCGGGCCCGATGCCGAGCGCAACGTTTCAAGCACCGCGAGTCCGGTACGCACCGATGCAAAAGCCGCACGGTCGCGCACGTGCAATTGGACGCCGCCGCAGACGCATCCGGCGTGCTTCTGAAAGGTGGGTTGGAACCATGCAGCCCGGAAACCGACCCCGGGGAGGTTTCGCCCGTTAAGCTGCGTTTCGAGGGCCGGCGCGTCGATCCAGGGCGCGCCGCACAGTTCGAACGGACGGGTTGTGCCGCGGCCCTCGGAGAGATTGGTGCCTTCGAGCAGGCATTGGCCGGGATAAACCAGGGCGGTTTCCACGGTCGGCATATTCGGTGAAGGCAGCACCCACGGCAGTCCGGTGTCAGCGTAGCTCATCGACCGTTTCCATCCCTCGCACGGCACGATCTCCAGACCCGCATTTTCGAGTCGCTTCTCGCTCCGATAGAGCGCCGCCAGTTCGCCAATCGTCAGGCCGTGCCGGATGGCGATGTCGTGGGCGCCGATGAAACTCTCGTAGCCGGGCATCAGGCGCGGGCCCTCGACGACAACGCCGCCCAGCGGGTTGGGCCGGTCGAGCACGAGCAGGCGCAGCCCAACTGCGTGGGCGGCTTCGAGCGCGTAGAGCATCGTGGCCTGAAACGTGTAGTAGCGGGCGCCGACGTCTTGCAGGTCAATCACCAGAACGTCCAGTCCCTCGAGTTGGTCCGGGGCGGGGCGCAAGCTCGAGGCCGTGTCGCCGTAAAGGCTCACCACTCGAGGGCCTGCCGCATCTGTCGGGGTCGTGCTCGGGACCGCTTCGAGGTCCTGGGCGTGGCCCATCCAGCCGTGTTCAGGGCCGAACAGGACCTCGAGACGGACGTCGGGCGCCGCCAACAGCAGGTCGGCGGCATGGCGCAATCGGGCGTCCACGGACGCCGGGTGCGCCACCAATCCGACGCGCTGCCCGCGCAGCCGCTTGAATCCCTCAGCCACCAGCACGTCCAGGCCCGTTCGCACGCGAGTCATGCGCCTGAGTCTGCCAGGACACGCGCCGACCGCCCAGCGTCAATTCACGATAACGCTCAGATGCACCGCGTCCGCCACCAGAGCAGAGAGTGCTTGACCCGCCAGCCCGGCACTTTAGCCTTTCGCTTCGCAACAGAACACGCGACACGACATCCCGTTTGACTATGAAATCCACTCTGCGTCTCCTCTACCTCCTCAGCACCGCAGCCTGCCTGGCCCAGGAATCGCCCGACCCGTACATGGGCGACTGGAAAGGCACGATGACCATTGACGGCAAGACGCAGCCGGTCTGTCTCTTCCTGATTCCGCACGGCTCGCAACGCTACGAAGCCAAGCTGGTCTCAACGTTCGACAAACGAGTGCCCACCCTGTTCCAGCTCCGCGGTCGCATCGATGACAGCGGCTTTCAGTTCGTGGACGCCATCCCATTCGAGGCAAATCGAGTCGTTCGAACCACGGACGACGGCGTCGTGATCGGCGCCTCGCTCTGGTCGGGCGGCGGGCAAGACGACAGCGCCTACGGCACCGTGGCGGGCCGGAACAAGGGCAGCTTCGAAATCGAACACATCCAGCGCCTCTCGCCCACGTTGGGCAAACAGCCGCCCGCGGACGCGATCGTTCTATTCGACGGGCGGAGCCTCGCGGCCTGGCGCCCGCGGGATCCAAATGCCGGCGAGGTGAAATGGAAACTGGTCGAGGGAGGCGCCATGCAGGTCAATGGCGGCGACATCATCACCCGCCAGAACTTCGGCAGCTTCCGGCTCCACCTCGAATTCCAATTGCCCTACATGCCCGAGGCGCGCGGCCAGGGCCGCGCCAACAGCGGCGTCTATCTCCAGGGCCGCTACGAGGTGCAGGTGCTCGACAGCTACGGACTCGAAGGTGAAGACAACGAGTGCGGCGGCATCTACCAGATCGCCCGCCCCATCCTCAACATGTGCGCGCCGCCGCTCCAGTGGCAGACCTATGACATCACCTTCACCGCGCCGAAGCTCGACGCCGCCGGCAAAAAGACGGCCAACGCGCGCGCCACCATCCTCCTCAACGGCGTGGTCATCCATGACAACCTCGAATTGCCGCGCATCACCGGCGGCGCCGTGGATAACAAGGAAGGCCGGCCCGCGGGCATTCTCCTGCAAGACCACGGCAACCCGGTCCGCTACCGCAATATCTGGATCGAGAAGCTGGATTGAAGCCACGCACCGGTTCCCGAAGGCGGAAGCTGAGTGGGCCGCACTATACGCGACAAAGACCCCTCGCCACGGCCCTCTCCCATCCGATGGGAGAGGGTGACGGTGTCTCGTATCCTACCGATTCTTCTCGAACAGGCCGACTCAGTTCGCCACAGCCCGGTAGAATAGGGGCAGGCTCTTGCCGGCCTGGGCGTCCTCGAACACCCCCGTCCCGGCGGCGTTCATGGTGACGCTCCCAACCTGCGTCCAGACAGCCGCTCCGACTGTGCCCGTGCGCTGGATGGTGTAGGTGCGCAGCGGTGTCCCCGCCAGCGTCATCTCCGGGTTGCCGTTGGGCAGCATGCGGCACCCGGTGAAGGTTGCCGCCGCGCCCGTGCCGCCGGTGCCCGTCTTGACGGTGAAGGTCGTCTGGCGCCCGATGTGCCCGCTGCCAGACATCTCGGGCACTGCGTTTGTCGAGAAGTAGAACATTCGGCCGAACATGAGCGTGGCTTCGTACGTTCGGTTGTTTTGCAGCGTGTTGGCCGGAAGGACAATCGACGTTGCGGAAACGGGAAGTTCCCTCGGCACGCAGAGATCGGGCGCCCGAAAGACCACACCACCCACGTTCCTGTCGAAGATGATCAAGGAGAGATGGTCATTGGCGCCGGCGCCGGTGAAGGCATTCCAGCGGAGGGTGAAATCCTGCGCGTGGTTGACCGACTGCGCCTCGGTGTAGTTGGCGATCTTCGGCACCGGCACGGTCGCCGTCGGCATGGTCATCGCAATCGCACGCTCGGCTTGCCCCGTCTGCGTAAAACGCAGCGTGTATTTCCCCGCCGGATAAGCCGCCTCGAGGGCGGCATCCGATCCAAAATCCTCGGTGTACATCAGAAAACCGATCATCGATTCCCCTTCGAGGTTCTTCACGGTCCCGTTGGGCAGCGTCACCGAACCGGACGTGACTGCCGGGCCGTTCCTCGGGCTCACGACCATCGCGTTGAAGTGGAAAGGCGTCTCGGGCGCCGGCGCCGGATCAGACGACGACGTCTGTTCGTACTGGGCAATTCTCATCAGGGAATAGCTACCTCAGCTCTCAGGAATGCCGTCGGGCGTGCAGTCGTCGTCTCCGCCGTCTTGGGCCGTCTTGAAGAAGCCCGAGTAGGTGCCCTCAGGCAGGGCCTCGCCCGTCTCGCTCTCGAATCGGACTGAGGACGATTCCGGGTTGAGAGTCCAGGCAATCACCGTGTTGGCCGGGAATCCGCCCGCATGGCTGCAGGTCAATGTCTGGCCATCCGCGCTCCACGAGTAGACGAACTTCGCCGGATCAACCCCGTCGCCCTGCCATTCCACCGCATCTCCAATCACCGCGATCTTCTTCATCGGCTGGTCAAAAACGAAGGTTACCGGCGTGTTGACGGCCACCCCCATCGCGCCATTACTGGGTGTCGAGGCGACGAGCGCCGGCTCGGTGCCCCCGCCGCCGCCCGCGCCCGTGGTGAAGCTGCCCGAGACCTCGACTAGATCGACGCCGGATTCGCTTGTGATCGGCACAAGCACGCCCGCGGGGTTCAGGCGCCACCGGATCCGCGTGTTCGGCGGCCAATCCGACGACGGCACGCACGTCAGCGTCCGACCGTCCTCGCTCCACAAACCGTTCAGCGACGGCACGGACTCGGCCGGGCTGAGGTCGAGGTTGCCAACAAACACGCCCGGAATACTGGGGATAATCGGCACCCAAGTCAGCATCGGCTGGTCAAACACAAACACCAATTGCGTCGTGACAGACACGTCGCTCGCCCCATTCGCGGGTGTGACCGAGACAATCTTCGGAGCTGTCTGAGCCAGCGCCAAGTTGCATCCCAGCAGGAAAGAGAGCGCAACCAGCGCAGCGGTTCGGATGACGGCCGCGGCGCCGCGAGCGCCGCAACCAACAGAACAAGACGATCCATTCATAGAGTGTCAGTATTCTCTTTCAATTCTTGCCATTCTAGAAACCCCGTCCCGTATGGCCAGCCCCATCTGCGGCGCTTTTGTGCTGCAAGTCTCGCCGTCCAGGCTCACCATGCAGCCCATGAAAACCATTCTCCGATCGGTTGCGAGCCTGGCGGCGATGCTCACCGCGGCGAACTCGACCGTGGCGGCCCCGGCATTCGAGATCGCCCAATGGATCGCCCCGCCCGTCGCCACCAACCGCCCCGCGCTGCCGATCTTTCGCAAGGAGTTCTCGATCGCCGCCCTCCCGGACCAGGCGACGCTGCGGATCGTCGGCTTGGGCGACTACGACGCGCGCATCAACGGACGGCGCGTTGCGGAGACAGGCATCAACCAGCCCTGGTCGCAGTACGAGAAAACGCTCTATTACCGCGATTTCGACGTCACATCCCTGCTGGCGCCGGGCGCCAACTGCATCGGCGTGATGCTGGCCAATTCCTTTTGGGACAATCCCAACCCGCCTCCGGGCCGCTACAACAAGGGAGGCCCCCAGCGCGCCGCCGACGAGCCGTTCCGGCTCTGTGTGGAACTGATCCTGCGCGGTAAAGACGGCACGCTCGAACGCGTGGGATCGGATGCGGCCTGGCGGACTACCGAGGGGCCGATCGTCTTCTCGCACATATTCGCCGGCGAAGACTACGACGCCCGGCGCAGGTTGACGGGTTGGGACCGGGCCGGTTTTGACGACCGCGGTTGGTCCTCGGCGCGCCGGCTCTCCCCGCTTTCGGCCGCCCTGGAACGTCAATTCTGGTCCGGCTTCGCAGAACTCGACCGATTCCAACCCGTGTCGGTGAGCGAGCCGGCGCCGGGCGTTTTTCTCTACCAATTCGCGCAGAATTGCTCGGCCCAAATGCGGTTCAGAATGACCGGCGGCAAGTCCGGCGATCGTGTGTCGTTCCGGTGCGGGGAGCACAAGAACAACCAGGACCGTCTCTTCGGCGGTTACGTCGTCGGGTGCGACGCGGTGACCGACGGCCAGCCTTTCGAACACCAATGGATCTCCTTCTACCTCGGCATGCAGTTTGTCGAGGTCAGCGGCGCCGTGCCGGCCGGGCATCCGAACCCGGACGGCCGCCCGATTATCGAGTCTCTCGAACTGAGGCACGTGCGCGCGGCGCTGCCCGAGGCCGGGACGTTCCACTGTTCGAGCGAACTCTACAACGACACGTACAGGATCATCGACTGGGCCATGCGCGCAAACACGAGCCACGTGCTCACCGATTGCCCGCATCGGGAAAAGCTCGGCTGGCTCGAATGCGCCTACCTGCTCGCCCCCAGTTTCCAGCACCGCTACGATTGCCGCGACTGGATGGCCAAACTGACTCGAGATATCCGCGACGCCCAGAAACCCAACGGCCAGGTCCTGACGGTGGCGCCCAGTTACCCGGGCGGCCGGTTCGGCGGCGGATTCGACTACACCCTCGAATGGGGCGCGGCGGCTGTCATGCTTCCATGGCACCACTACCAAGCCTACGGCGACCCGCACATCCTCCGTGACAACTTCAATGCCATGAAACGATTCACCGACTTCGTCGCCACCACGGCCAAGGACGGCATCGCGGCGGGCGGCCTGGGCGATTGGTACGACTACGGCCACGGGCAGCCGCCGGGCGAATCGCGGTTCACCCCCACTGACCTCTCAGCCACCGCAACCTGGGCGCTCTGCGCGCTCACCGTCTCGCGCGCCGCGGAAGCGCTCGGCCGCGCCACGGAAGCGGACGCTTACCGCGAGCGGCATGCCCGCATCGCGGCCGATTTTCAGCGGCGCTTCCGCGATCCCGCCACGGGCAAACTACGCCACACCGGCAGCCCGCAATGCGCCAATGCGATGGCCCTCTGCGCCGAGATCGTCCCGCCAAACGACCGCGCCGCCCTGGTCGACGAGATCATCGGGGATTTGCGCCGGCGGGATTGGCAGCAGACGCCCGGCGATGTCGGCCATGTCTATTTCATCCGCGCACTGGCCGAGGCCGGGCGCTCGGACATTCTCCACCGCGTCTACAGCCGACAGGACAAAGGCAGCTACGGCGGCATCCTGGCCAAGGGCCTCACTGCCCTGCCGGAAACCTGGGACGCGATGATGGACGGCAGCCAATCGTTGAACCACTGCATGCTGGGCCATGTCATCGAGTGGTTCCATGAATACGTCGCCGGCCTCCGCCAGCCACCCGGCAGCGTCGGCTGGCAACAGGCGCTCATCGCGCCCTGCCCAGGCCCGTTGACCTCGGCGGAAGCGACGCTCCGAACACCCCGCGGACGCATCGCCAGCCGCTGGCACAAGGACGCTGGTCGGTTCCGCCTCGAAGCCGAACTCCCCGAGGGCATCGCCGCCCAGGCGATCATGCCATCGGGCACCCGACACCCTCTCTCACCCGGCTTCAACGCGATCGAAGAGCCGCTCTGAACGTTCGCGTGAGGACTTGATTCCCGACTCAACTGTGCCAATCGCCCACCTGACTCAGACGCCCGGTGACGTCGTTGAGGTTCCGTTCGCTCGCGCCGTTGATGTAGAGTTCCATTGCTCCGTTGCCATACACTGGAAGTTCCATTAAGACCTGATGCCGGAATCGTGGTTTCGGCCTTATTTTTCAAGGGGTTTGCGCACGTGGTTGATTTTCTTGCGCGTGCCTACGGTGACTTGGGCTTCGGGCACCGTCGCCGGAAGAACCAACTTCAGTGCCTGGAGCAGTTGCTGCTGGCGGGCACTGGGCTCGGGCACCTGGCGCGCCACGACCTTGCCGCTGCCCGAGTGAACCAGTTCCATGACGCAGAGCTGTTCGAGTTGGCGCAAGCCTTCTTCCACCGTGACTTCCAACGACCGCCAGGCTTGCTCCAAATGACGGCGCACTTTTAAGGCCAGCATCGCCGTCAAAGCGTGGGCTTGGGTGTTGTCTGCCGTGCATGCCGCTTTCTGGTCGGTGCGAATCATGCCCCGGTCGCCCACCAGGGTGACGCCCGTGCAGCCCAGCTCCTTTTTGATCTTATGGACCTGCTGACCGAAGGTATTGAGATCGTTGGTGTTGCCGCGATAAACCTGGATCGAGACCGGCTCCCCCTGGCTGTCGGTCAAAAGCCCGATGACGACCTGTTTCTTGCCCTCCTTGTGGTCGCGATTATACCCCCAAGCCGCCAAGGCGTTGGAGTCGCCCTCCAAATAGCTGCTGCTCACATCGTAGAGAAAGAGTTGGTCCTTGGGAGGCGCGGGCCGAGCGTGCCACAGGCGCCGTTGGATGAGGG
>Ga0302241_1000212_pt1 | contig 60767 bp, 56 predicted proteins | sample AAG_UR_Arg_MG_FD_193532 | JGI IMG/M metagenome (GOLD analysis project Ga0302241, IMG submission 193532) | Enriched activated sludge microbial communities from anaerobic digester in WTTP, New Holstein, Wisconsin, United States - AAG_UR_Arg | ecosystem: Engineered > Bioreactor > Anaerobic >... | reverse complement strand
CGGCCTCAGGCTTCGGAGCGGCTTTCTTCTCGTCCTTCTTAGCGGCCTTGTCGTCCTTCTTCGCGGCCTTGTCGTCGGCTTTCTTCGGGGCGGCCTCAGGCTTCGGAGCGGCTTTCTTCTCGTCCTTCTTAGCGCATTTATCGTCTGCCTTTTTCTCCTCGACCTTTACCGCCTTACCGGCTGTGTCTTTTTTCGGAGCATCGGCCGCAAACGCCGTGGTCGACACGACAAAAGCAAGAGCAACCAAAAGGCTTAATACTTTTTTCATATACGACTCCTTTTTTGATTGTTAAAATCATAGAACCCGGGGTTCTATACCTTGTAAAACAATCGAGACCCGATTTTCGGACATTATTTCCTGAAAAATATGCTTACCGAAGCGCGACTGCGTGATATTTACGCATTATACAAAAAAGAATTATTTGTATATATTTATCGATTCGCTCACTCACATGAGTCCTCGGAGGATATCCTTCAGGACTGCTTTGAAAATCTGATCAAATATTCCCTTAAATATGAGCTTGTCGACGTGAACATAAGGTCGTTCCTTTATAGAACGGCGCATAATCTCGTCTTGAATTACCGGAAACGCGATCGGCGCATCACTCCGGTTCCGCTCGAGGAGGACAGCAATATATCCGCGGAGGGATACATGGAGGATGCGCTCGAACTGGACGAGCTGAACCGGGAGATATACCGGCACATACAATCGGCCGACGAGGTCTCCAGGTCGATATTCATAATGAGCAAGGAATCGGGGATGAGTATCCCGGAGATCGCAAATTCCCTGGGGATATCCGAGCGAACCGCCAGGAGGAAACTTGCGGCATTGATAGATGGTCTTGCCGCGCACCTTAAAAAAAAATGTTTTATATAAATTTTTTGTGCAAAACATGGCAGCTTTAAGTCTTACGATTGTTTTATCTTATAGGATGCCGCTGTTTCCGAACAAAACAGGCCATCGTGAACGGCCGGCAATGACGAAGCGCAATATCGGTGATACAATCATCTAAAATAAGAGGAAGAGATTGAAAAAGGGCGCCCACATCGACGACAGGTCCATGCGCTCCATCCTCCTTGGGGGAGGGATAGGGGACGCCGTGGTCCATCATCTCGACAATTGCGCCGACTGCCGGGAACGCCTCAACGGACTTAAAAAGATCCTCGCGCCATCGGACACGGAAACCATAAACCCTTCTCCGGAAATGGAAAGGCGCGTCCTGGCGGCTTACTGGAAGGCATATCGCACTTCGGCCAGGCTCTCCCTTGTGGAAGCCATCCGCGGCGTTCTGAACGGACTGAATCGCAAGGCAGCCGCCGGCGCCCTGGCGTTTGTTATCGTTGCCGCCGGTGCGGGATTTTTCGTCTATAAAATCCGCGCCCCCAGGCCGCTTCCGCTATACGTATACCATATCAGGGGCGGAGCGCTTGTGGATGGATCTCCCGTCAACTACCAAAGCACTATCTACGAGGGAAGCCTCATCGATGTCCCGAGGAAATCCATTCTGGTGCTCTCCTACAAGAACCATTTTCTCCTGAAAATTCATGAAAATAGCGAGCTGCGCCTCGGAAGGGCCATGATGAAACACGGGCGGGGACAGGCCGAATTCGTTTTCAAACTCATTAAAGGCACCCTTTTTACACGATTCAACAATCCGGAGGGCGAGCCGGAATACTTCTATATGACCCCGAACGCGCGGATCAAATCATCGAGAACGGAGTTTATTCTTAAAGTCGCGGGCAATAAGACGATCCTGATACCCAGGAGCGGGACCATCAACATCACCTCCCTCGAAACCAGGGAGGAGGTGCTTACACTACCGGATAAAAAGTACGTAATAACCTCCACCATCGAGACGAACGAAAGCGGTGAATATGAGGACGTCCGCGAACAGCTCTCCAACGACGCCGAAAATCCACTCGGCGAGAGCGGCCATGGCGAGGCCGCGAACCCGCTCGGACCGATAGGCTGAGCCCGTTTACAATCCCAGGGCCCCGGCCATTAAACGATACACGTCGGTGGTATGATGCACACCACCGAAAGAACGCGTATGCTTGGCCGGCCCCCAGGCCGTAACGAGCACCGGGCTGGCCGTGTGCCCGCCCGTGGACCACACCACGCCCTGCTCCGGCGCCACCGCCCTCGCCATGAGATTGCTTCTGTTCTCCATGGCAGCCGTGTAAAACTCCGGGAAGTCCCTTATCCTTGGGATTTTATAAACGCGCTCCTTCTTGAACATGAAGCCGGGTGGCGCGTCCATCAGCTCCAGGATGCCGGCCGCCTGTGACAGGCTTATTTTAAACTCCACAGCCTCGTTGAACATGCGCATGAAACGCTCGGGGGTTTGCAGGGCGGTATCGAGGGCTTCGAACTCCCTGCGTATGTTCTCGAAGCTCTTCTTCTGAGCGTAAAGCCTGTCGAGCACCGAGGGATTTACATAGTTGTTTCTTGCAGAATACTCCTTATCCTTAAACGCGGCTCCGGGAAGCCTTATAGCCGGAGGAGGATTATGGCGTGAATAGCTAAAGGAAAATCCGCCGGTCGCGTGGTCGGCTATCACCACCACGAGTGTGTCGGAGCGTCCGCGCGCCCATCGGTATACTACATCCGCCGCTTCATTGAAGACGAGCATCTCGTGGAGAAGCCGACCAGCGTCGTTACTGTGTCCCGCGTAATCGATCTGTCCGCCCTCCACCATAAGAAAGAAGCCTTTTTTATTTTGAGAGAGCGTTTGAAGAGCCTTTTCAGTCATCTCGGCGAGTGTCGGGACGGTGCGCTCCTTATGAGAGCGCGTCCTGTTGACGGTTATCGCGTCGGGCATTTCGGAAGCGGCAAAGAGGCCGAGGAGTTTCGGTGAGGAGCTCTCCTTTAAGGAGGCCCGGTCGAATACCGTCGCATATCCTTGGCTACGGACCTCTTCGAGCAGGTTCCTGCCGTCCTTGCGCGCGGAACGTACCGGGAAGCCCACGGAGCCGGCGGGCTTCAAGGCCGACCCATCGGTGCCCCCGGGCAGCCAGTGGCGAAGCCCCCCCGAGAGCAGCACCTCCGCACCCGAATCCAAAATGTCCAGGGCTATCTCGCTTTCCATGGCGCGGCTGGGTCTGTGCGCCGCGAAGGCGGCCGGGGTGGCGTGCGTTATGCGCGTGTCCGAAACAAGCCCCGCCGAGCGGCCGCTTTTGCGGGCCTTTTCGAGAATGCTTTCGGCCCGGTTCCCGTCGCGGTCCAGGCCTATCATTCCGGGCCGCGATTTTTTGCCCGTGGCTATCTGCGTGGCGGAGGCTGCGGAGTCAGTCACCAGGAAACCCTCGGGGCTGGTGAGGGCGATTCCTGTCGTGCCCTCATTCATAAGCTTCTCCAGGGCGAGGGCCCTGTCCTTTAGGGCCGGGCTCTCGGAGTATCGCGCATAGCTCAGCGCCAGTCCGATCTCCTGCGGTCCCATGCCGTCCCCTATCAGAAGAATGAGGTTTTTAACCTCTGAGCCGGAGCGCGAACAGGACAAACAGGATACTATAAGAAAGAGAATGACGGGAAACGAAGGGTACGGAACAAGGCCTCTAAGGCGGGTCTTCAATCGGCGCATCATGGTTCAAGCTCCTTCAGGCGGAGACCGTCTATAGGAACTATCCTGCGTATCTCCGCGTTTTTGATCGGTTCCATCTCGCGGTGCCGTTCGGGGGAAAGTCCGAGAAAGGCCGCAAAGAGTATCTGCAGGGTGTCACCGTGCGATATAAGAAGGATCGTCCTTCCCTTATACCGGCGCTCGCACTCGTGCACGGCGGCAAGGGCTCTTAGTCTCACCGCGGCAGGCGACTCGACCCCGGCCTCCTGATTGTAGGGATTGCCCCAGTCGGCCCTCCAGACCTCCTGGTACAGTGTATCATCACCTCCATCGTACGTCCCGAAAAAACGCTCACGCAGGAGGGGCGTGTGTATGGTTTCTTCAATCGGGAGGATTTTGGCGATGGCCTCCGAGGTCTGGCGGGCGCGCAAAAAATCCGATGAGCACACCACAATGTCCCGCTCCCCGGCGAGACTCTTCGATGCCGCCTCCCGCGCCTGGCGGACTCCTTCCGGCGTAAGTCCGCATGAATTAAGTCCTCCGGCCGGCGAACTGCAGATATACCGCCCAATATTCGCCTCACTCTGGCCGTGGCGCATGATGTAATACGAATTTTTAAGGCGCAAACCGTTACGGCCGCCCATCGACCTTACTCTCATTCATTATCGCATAACGAATTACGAAGGAGGATTTCACGCTGGCGGAGTGCTCGCCGCTTTCATCCGCCATCGTTACGATAAGCTCGAACGGGACGCTGACCCCGTTCAGATGGCCTTTTGGCGCGGGCTTATCCCGTATTCCCTCGAAGAAGGAGCCGAGCAGGCTCCCAACAAGGGAAAAGCCGGATATCCTCTTTCCCTCTACATCCAGCCTCTCCGCGGGGAAACGCCTGCCGCTTTCGGGATCAACAAACCATGCCCGAACCGCGCTTTTCGCCACAGGCCGCGAGGCCCGAACGCTGAAACAGACCGTATCGCCCTGAAAATAGATGTGATTGAAGAGATCCCGGTTTGTGCCCTTCTTTAGAAAAGGCCTGAATGTGTACGCCAGCGATTCGTCGGCCATGGAACCGTCGGGCTCGAGGCTCGATCCCAGTACAAGGCCGTCCAATGGCGGGCCGGGAGGGGAACAGAGACAGCCTCCCGCAGAAAGGGCGAGGAGAAGCCGGAACGCCCGCGCTCTCCGCCGAAACGGGACCCTTTTTATATCAACGCACGATATCAATTCTCCACCATCCCTTGAGCGCCAGTTCGTCATCACGGTGGAAGGAATATCCGCCGAAATACTCCGCCAGACGCGCGCGGAGGCCATCGCCCGGAGCTCCCCCGCCGGCGGATGGACAAAGCTCGGGGAACGACTCCTCGATTTTGTCGCGGGGAAATCTGTCGTGCAACGGACGATAGCGCGAATAAATATGGAGGAAAAGCGGCTCGAACACGGCCTTCGCCCTCTCGAGCTCCGGGGCTGTAGGATCGGGCACGTTGAGGCAGGCGGTAAAGTGCTCGAATTCCACGAAAGGGTATAGGGAAGTGGAAACGGGGAAGATGTCCCGCATGTCGAGGCGTCGGTGGATTTCCATGGTCGCTTCGCGATTTCCGGTCTCCTCGAAAATGGCAAAGGTGTGAAAATACTGGTCGGAATCGGTGTAGGTCGAATCCACTAATCGCACCGGCAGGAAGCCGGTCCCGGGAGCGGCCTCCTTTTCCACGGGCACGAGACGCGATTTAAAATATACGCGATCCGTCGCGTAGGACGGATAATAATCGGTGCCCCCCCTCTCGAGTATCTCGCCCGCCCCGCCGCCGTATTTTAAATCTATCCGGAAGAGATGGACAAAGTCGACAAGGTTTCCCTCCAGACGGCGGGCCAATCGCAGGCTGTGCTGGTGCGCCGCGGAGATCCCGCTCGCAAGACGCCTTCCGGCCATATAGGCCGGGATGTACCGCGCTATCGACGCGAGAATGTCTGCGGCGGATGCCGGATCTATCTCCTTGACCGGAAGACGGGGTATCTCGATCCTGCCGTTGAACAGAACGAACTCGTTTTTTACGCTGTTTATATAGACCGCGCCCGTATCGTTGTCCGCGCCGGCGTCTATGCCATTCAAGATCTCATCTATTTTTTCGAGCGGGTCCATTGTCATCGAGATTAGTTTCAGGCTGCATACCGCTCGTGTATGCCCCTTTTCTTTTGAAAAAGCAAATAAAAAACACGGTCCACTCTAATTCCCTTGACAAACGCCCTTCAAGATCCCTAACATTAGGGGCTTTTCGGGCGCTTCCGGTCCGGCTGCCCCGAGGCGGGTAAAACGCTTCGAACGGGCCGCCAGGCGAGTTCGAATACGGTTTTCATGGCCGGGCCGGGCATCAGGCCGAAGCCGGGATGCCGGCCACGCAAGGACCATGCGCTTCTGGAGTCGCATCGAAAAACAGGGGATCCCAGAGTTACAGGTATGAACACACTAATAAACGTCGGAGTCTCCCAGATGGGAGCATCTTCCAGCCCGAGCGTTCTGAGGACGATACTGGGAAGCTGTGTCGGAATCTGCATATACGACCGGATGAAAAAAATCGGAGGGATGGCCCATATTCTTCTTCCAAACAACCCCGGAGACGGCGTCGCCGAAAAATACGCCGACAGCGCCATTCCGCTTCTGGTAAACCGCCTTCTCAAAGACGGGGCAAAAAAGGAATTCCTCTCGGCAAAGCTGGCCGGAGGGGCCTCGATGTTCAAATTCAACGCCAGTGTCACCCTCGGCCAGATCGGCGAACGCAACGTCGAAGAGAGCAAAAAAATACTCGAAAAGAACGGCATCCCGGTCCTCGAGGAGGACACCGGAGGAAACATGGGAAGGGTGATCGATTTCTTCCTGGAGGACGGCCGGCTTAAAGTGAAGGCCGGCGGTCAGGAAAAACTCTATTATAAAGTATAACCACACCGTGGAGTAAACCCATGCACGCGCATATACAGCAAAGAATACAGGGAATCATCAACAATCTGGACCAACTCCCATCCATCCCGGATGTCGCGAGCAAGGTCCTCACCATGGTCAACGACCCGGATATCTCCTTCAAGGCCATAGCCGAAGAGATCTCCAAGGACCAGGCCATCACAACGAATATACTAAAGCTCTGCAACTCAGCGTACTTCAGCAAGGGCAAGGAGATTTCCTCGATCGACCGGGCCATCGTCACGCTGGGGATCAAGGAGGTCAAGGATATCGTAATCGTCGCCGCCACCCGCGAGGTGCTTAACAAAATCATTGTAGGCTACGACCTGGCCCGCGGCGAGCTCTGGAAGCATGGAATCGCCGTGGCGGTCCTTTCCAAGAAAATCGCGATAATGAAAAATAAAAAGGCCGTCGCGGACATCGCCTTCACCGGCGGGATCATCCACGACGTCGGAAAAACGGTCCTTGCCCTGTTCGTGCAGAATACCTTCCGCGAGATCCTCGAGCTCACCCAGGCGCGCCAGATCCCATTTGCCCAGGCAGAAAAGGAGATAATGGGGTTCGACCACCAGGAGATCGGCGAAAAAATCCTCTCCAAGTGGAAGTTTCCCGAGGTTCTCAAGGCCATAGTGCGGCACCACCACGAACCCGAAAAATCCCCGGCGGAATTTCTGCCTATCGTCTCGATCGTCCACATCGCCAACACGCTCTGCCTGATGGCCGGCATTGGAATCGGAGCGGACGGTTTGTATCATGAATTGAGCGATACGGCGATCAAGACGCTCGGACTCTCCAACCGCGAGCTCGAAGAGCTCTATCGCGACATGCCTCAAATACTGGACCAGGCCACGGCCATCCTCTGAGGAAAGATACTCCTTGTTTCTGGTAAAGGAATGTCCATCCTGTGGGAGGGGGCTTCGTTTCCCGATTGACAGGGGCAAGATACGCGTGCGTTGCGTCTGCGGGCACCAGTTCATAGCCGATCCCGACGATACCGCCCTTTACAGGAACGCCCGCTTCGACCTAAAGCATAAACCGGCGGCCTCCGGCCGCCGGCGGCTTGATCTTGCCGGACGTTTGAAGTCCATCGATCCCGCTAAAATCTGGGAGGCGTCGGTGCGCGGCCTTCTATCCGTCAAGTACACGCTGCAGAATTTCCGACTGCTTCCGGCCGCCCGCCAGCGGCGCATAGTGCTGATCGCAGTCATTGTAATTCTTGCACTGGCGCTTCTTGGCCGACTGCTCTGTTCCAGCGGCGCCGCGACCGACGGCGGGGCTGTTTATATATGAAGCCCTTCGTAAGCTCCACGGCCGACTATCATCGCCATCACCTGAATTCGCTGGGATGGGAGCTCACCGTGTGCGCCATGACCGAGGATCCCGAAGGCCCCTGCAGGCGCGCCCTTGGCGAAGACCTTTCGTACGGAGCGCACCTTTCGAGGCTCCTGGCGCGGCATCTTGACTGGATGCGGGTCAGCCGGATGCTGGAGATCGGAGGCGGATACGGTTTCGTTATGCGCGACCTTCTTGCTGCCCATCCCCGCGTCCGGGCGACGATGCTCGACATCTCTCCGCACCTCCTCTCGCGGCAACGCGAGACGGTGGGCGCGGAGAGGGCCGAATTCATCGAGGGGGACTTCTTCGAGTTCGACAAAGAGCGCCTTGCGAGCTATGACCTCGCCATCCTGAACGAAATCATCGGCGATTTCCCGGCGCTCTGCGATATCGACGCGGAGGCGCTGGAGGGCGCGTGTGAAGTCGCCGAGGTCCAAACCGCCCGGCGCCTGTTCCGGCACTATGGCCTCGAGTTGCCCAAGGGGCCCTTCGTCTTCAACCTCGGCGCCGCGCTCGCCGTCGAAAAGCTGTGCGCCGCGGGCGTGCCCGCAATCTTCGTAAGCGAGCACAGCTGCGAGGCGATAGCTCCGCCGGAGCTTGCGCCCTTCTTGGCCATGGACCCGCCCGGATTCCCGGAGAGGATCGGGCTTAAGGGGCATGATGAATACACGATTAAATTCTCGCACCTGGAAAGCGTCGCCCGCGCCCTGGGATATCGTTCGGCGCGCGGCCCATACGCGGATTTCCTCCATGTGCGCTGGACCGACGAGGTGCGTTTTATCCTCGCCTCGCGCTCCGCACGCGACGAGCACGAGGCTGTCCGGCAGTTCATCGAGGATCTGTACCGGTACGAATACCTGATACTCGTTAAAAAGGGCTAAAGCGATGCTATCAGCCGAGCTCGGCCAGACGCATCACAAGATGGCGATAGTATCGTGACTTCACGTGGTTTTCCTTTCCGAGCTCTTCCATCTTTTTTTTAAGCTCGGAACCGTCCATCTTGTTGATCTTTTTGTTTTTTGCGGGCGCCGCCTTGTTCTCCTCGGACATGCACTCCTCCTTTGCACTGGGGCCTGAATTTAAACTCGCGCTATTATGTCTTAAGGGCCTCGAGCGCCTCCCTGAATTTCGGCGCGGCGCGCTGGATGACTCCCTCGGAAACGCAATAGGCTATGCGGAAGTATCCCGGTCCGCCGAAACCCGAGCCGGGCACGGTCAGCACGTTGAATTTCTGCAGATGGCCCACAAAGGCCACGTCATCGGGAATCGGCGACTTACAGAAGATGTAGAAGGCGCCCTCCGGTCTGGCGAAGTCGTACCCGGCGGACTCGAGCCCGCTCATCAGAAGATCGCGCCGATTTTTATAGACGCTCATGTCGACCGAGACCCCTCCCAGGCGGGCGACGGCGCGCTGCATGAGGGCGGGGGCGTTCACGAAACCAAGTATGCGCGTGGAGAGGATGAGCCCCCCCAAAAGGGCCTCGACCCCGGCGCAACCGGGATGAACGGCGATGTATCCTATCCGTTCCCCTGCTATGGACAGCGTTTTGGAATACGATGTCACGACTATCGCCTGCCGGCAGTGCTTCAGGATGCTCGGCGCCTTCACTCCGTCGTAAACGATCTCCCTATAGGGTTCGTCGGAAACCAGATAGACTATGCGGCCTGTAGACTCCATGTGCTCTTTGATCAGCGCGCCAAGGGCCGCAATATCCTTCTCGGCATATACTCGCCCGGTGGGATTGTTCGGAGAATTTATGAGCACGGCCCTGGTCTTCCCGTTAAGCGCGGCGCGGATGTTATCGATATTCAACGAGAAATCCGGGTTGGTATCCACAAGCACGATCCGGCCGCGATGGTTGTCGATATAGGCACCGTACTCCACGAAATAGGGCTTTGGGACTATCACCTCGTCATCGGGGTTTAGGATCGTCTTGAGGATGACGTTGAGGGCCCCCGCCGCACCGCAGCTTGTTATTATATGCCTGCCCTGGACATCGACCCCCTGTTCCTTCGACACCCTTTCGGCAATGGCCGCGCGCACCCCGTCGAAGCCCGCATTGGGCATATAGCCGTGCACCCCGCCTTCGTTCTTCTCGACAAGCGCCTTCAGCGTGTCGTTGAACTCGGCCGGCGGGCTGAGGTCTGGGTTCCCCAGACTGAAGTCGAAAACGTTCTCATTGCCGAATTGCGCCTTGAGCCGAAGCCCCTCCTCGAACATCCTGCGTATCCACGACGATTTGCTAACCGACTCGCTTATCTTGGCCGCGACGGGCATGGCGCACCTCTCGAAGAAGGATATGATCGGATAAGCAGACCCGTTTTCGAGGCGATAATCAAGCACTTTTCTTCTTGAAAATAATGGCCGCCTCCGCATACTTCGAGAAAATTTTCCGGGGATTCCTCATGAACATCGACAGCGGGGCTTCGCCATACGGTCTTCCGCGCCTTTTCAGGTTCGTTTTCGCCATTGCCGGCATACTCGGGGGCTTTATTGCCTGCAGACTGGTCCTTGCCGGTTTCACCGTATCGGACAATTCCATGAACCCGAATTACGGGCCCGGGGACCGGGTTTACGCGGTTAAAATAGGCGCACCCAGCGTCGGCGATGCCGTGCTTGTGAACAGCCCCATCGAGCCGGGCAAGTATCTGCTTAAAAGGGTCGTTGCCGCCGAAGGGGATGTCGTCGAGCTCCGCAACAGGGTCCTGTACATCAACAACGAGCGCGCGCGCTTCCACTGGAAGGTCCACTCCGTGGACAACCGGACATTTCCTATGAGCTTTTCAGGACGGGACACCATGACCGCGGTGAAGATGGAGCGGCATCACTATTTTCTGCTCGGCGACAACCTCGACTACAGCCTGGACAGCCGCGAGTTCGGGCCCGTAAGAGAGAATGACGTAATAGGAAGAGTCGTTTATCACAGATAAGGCCGCCCGCCCATCGTCCGCCCCGGCTATTTTTCCGGCCCTCCGGGCCGCTCCTCCGGCGGCCCGCCCGCGGGCCTCAATCCAGTTGCGCGCCCAAGCCGTTCATCCTCGGCCCTTTCCTTCATTTTTTTGCGCATAACGGCCAGACGCGCAACGGCCGTGTCCATCTCGCGCTTTACCCACTCCATGTTTTCGATCTCGCGGGCCCGCGCCACCGCCTCCAGCGAGCCCCGCATCCCGGCCTCGCCTAAATAAACCGATGACCAGAAACGGGATTCCGGATCGCGGCTCTTAAGCCCCTCTTCGAGCAGCGCCACGTTTTTCCCGGGCTCGTCCTCCAGCATGGCAAGCGCCCAGGCCGCTGCGAGGCGGACGCGCTCGGCTTCGGCCTTCGCGGCAAGCTCCCGTAGCGCCGGGACGTGAACAGGCCCACCCGAAAGCGCCGCGGTCCTTATAGCCTCGAAGCGCACCCCCTCGTCACTGGACGCAAGGCCGTCGCGGATGACCTCAGACGTCCCTTCGGAGCGGAAAAAGCTTATCGCAAACAGTATCGAACGGCGGACCTCCAAGCTTTCCTCCCGCCCGTATCGGGCCACCAGGTGGGGCAGCGCGCGTTCGTCCCGCAGCCTTCCAAGCGATTCGGCCGCCGCCGCGCGCAGCCGGGTTCGCCATCTCTCGGATAAAACGCCCTCCTTCTCTCCGGAGAGGTGCCCGATAAGATAATAAAACGCCTCCTTGTTCCCGGAGAATCCCCCCTTCAGCATGGCGTCCAGGCGCTGTTCGTACGAGCCGGAGCGCAAAAGCTCGATGGTCGAGCCTCCGGCCTGCGCCGCCGAAGTGAGTATCGGGAGGGCGGCCAGAATTATAGCGCATAACATGCTCCGATGCTTTTCCAGGCGCTTGCCTCCGGTAGTTTGTTTCCTTCAGCATATACACGTAGTTTTTTATTGACAAGCCATTTTTGGCGGATGACAATCCACCGAAAGCGCGCCAAAGGGATCCGATCGGTCCCGGAAGCGACAATCCTCCGGGCATGCCGGAGGCGGGAAAGGACGGCGACCGCATGAAAGCGATCATTATGGCCGGGGGGGAGGGCACCCGCCTGAGGCCCCTTACGAGCAACCGCCCCAAGCCGATGATACCGATAATCAACAAGCCGGTAATCGAGCATGCCGTAAATCTGCTCAGAAAACAGGGCATTAGCGACATCGTTATCAGCCTTTTCTACCGCCCGGAGAACGTCCAGAACTACTTCGGCGACGGCTCCGAATGGGACGTCAACATCACCTATTCCATCGAAGAGTCTCCACTAGGAACCGCCGGCGGCGTCAAGATGGCCGCGGGAAACACGCGCGACACCGTCGTGGTGCTTAGCGGCGACGGCATAATAGATTTCGATATACGAAAAATCCTCGACTTCCACCGCGAGAAAAAATCGCCATTCACCATAGTGCTCACGAGGGTGAGCGAGCCAACCGAATACGGCATCGTCATCGCCAGGGAAGACGGGCGAATAGACAAGTTTCTGGAAAAGCCGGCATGGAGCGAGGTGTTCAGCGACACCGTGAACACCGGCATGTACGTCATCGAACCGCATATACTCGACCGTTTCATCCCCGAAGACGCAGCTTACGATTTCTCCATGGACCTCTTCCCCATCCTCCAGGAGAGGGACGTACCCCTCTACGGCTATGTAGCCGACGGATACTGGTGCGACGTGGGAACGCTGGGCTCCTACCGCGACGTCCACCGTGCAATTCTCGACGGCCTGGTAAACATCGATTTTCCGGGAAAGAAGATCGGCGACAACGTGTGGGTTGGAAGGAACGTCGAGATCTCCCCGGATTCGGTCATACGCGGGCCGGTGGTGCTGGGCAATTTCGTGCGCGTAAAACCGGGCGCGGAGATTTCCGAGTTCAGCGTCATAGGGGACAACTGCGTTATCGACAGGGGGGCCTCGGTCCGGCGAAGCATAATACTGCACAACACCATCATCGGCTCGAAGAGCGAGCTGCGCGGCGCCGTTATAGGAAAACGCTGCGTTATCGAGGCCGGAGTCGCCATATACGAGGGGGCCGTTGTAAGCGACGACTGCGAGGTGGGCAGCGGCTCCGAGATCCCCCCCGGCATACGGGTCTGGCCGGAGAAGATAATCGAGCAGGGGACGCGGCTTACCGCCGATCTTGTCTGGGGCCAGACCGAAAAGAAAATGCTCTTCGGAACGGACGGCATATTCGGTTCCTTCAACACCAGGATAACGCCGGAATTCAGCACCAAGCTCGGCTCGGCCCTGGGGGCCTTCCTCGGCAACAATTCCATCGTGGTCATAAGCCGCGATACGACCGCGGCCGCACGACTCATCAAAAGGGCGCTCACCGCCGGTCTGCTCTCCATGGGCGTGGAGGTTTACGACATGGAGATAGAATCGATACCCATCAACCGCTACTCCACCCGCTTTATCAGCGCCGACATGGGCATCTACGTGCAGATTTCGCCCATGACCGGCCTCCAGTTTGTCCAGATCAAGATTTTCGACAGGCTCGGTTTTCCGATTTCCATGACCGAGGAAAAAAAGATCGAGAACATCTTTTTCCGCGGCGATTACCCACGCAAGGATGCCTACGAGGTGGGCCGGCTGGTATATCCAATCCACCACCTGGAATCTTATATGGTTAACGCGAGAAGATACATCAACCACGAGGTCCTCCAAAAAAAGCGGTTCAACCTCATAGTGGACTGTTTTAACGGCGCCACCTCGTATGTTTTCCCCGATCTGCTCGTCGGGATGGGATGTTCGGTCTCAGTGCTTCGCGGACAGATCAAGGAATCGGTCAGCGAGGACGAACTGAGGATCGAAACCCGAAAGGCCCTGGAGGCCATCGTCGACATGACCCGGGCCAACCGCGAGATCGGCATCATCATCGGACCGCACGGCGAACACCTAACGATAATCGACGAACGCGGCAACCCCCTCTCCCAGGACGAGACGGGGGCCCTGCTCGCTCAGTATTACATGAAGTACCGGGGCGAGAAGACCATCAACATTCCGATAACCTCCCCCTCCATTACCGAAAAGATCGGCCATGTCTACGGGGCGACCGTCGTCCGCACCAGCACAAAGATACGCTCGCCCCAGGACGCCACCGACATCTTTCAGGCGGGGCCCTCGGGGCGCTATCCCTATCTGGAGATGACGTATGATCCCATGATCGCCGCCCTCCTTCTGCTCGAGCTCGTGGCGCTTGAAGACCGGCCCCTTTACGAGCTCAGGGAACGCCTGCCGCGGGCGAACACGCACAGCGCCTCCCTCCCGTGCAGCGTGGAGGAGAAGGCCTCGGTGATGAGGATGCTCTCTTCCATGACCCTCCCGGAGGGCGCAAGGATGGAAATGACGGACGGCGTAAAGATACTGCGCGACAATGCCTGGGTGCTCATACTTCCGGACGCGGCGCTGCCGCTCATCCACTTTTACGCTGATGGCGATTCCATCGAGGCGCGCGACGCCATTCTCGACGAATTCGTACTGATGGTCAAAAAATTCAAGAAAGGATGATGGACGGGTGAAAAAAAAATACGAAATCGACGGCAAACGGCTGCAAAACACCTTTATTGACCTTGTAAAAAGGCCATCCCCATCGTGGGAGGAGAGGCCGATAATCGAATACCTCGTTCCAATTTTCAACCAACTCGGCATATCCTGGTCGCTCCATCCGTGCGGCCAGTCGAACAATCTGCTTGCGAGAATCGACGGCGATCCGGACAGAAAGACCCTTCTGTTTTCATGCCACATGGACACGGTCGTTCCCTGTGAAAACATAAGACCCGTCATAAGAGGCGGGAAAATAACCTCCGACGGAAAGACCGTGCTCGGCGGGGATGACAAGGCGGCCATCGCGGCCTTTATCGAGGCAATACGCGTGCTCCATGAAACCGGCATGCCGCACGGGCCGCTCGAGTTTCTATTCTCCTGCGCCGAGGAAATCGGCCTGTGCGGCATAAAGTGCTTCGACCTTTCGATTCTAAGGGCCGACTACGCGTTCGTATTCGACAGCGGCGGGGACATCGGCGGCATAGTGCTCGAGGCTCCGTCCCAGCTCACCATGGAGCTGTTTGTAAAAGGAAGGGCCGCCCACGCCGGCATGGAGCCGGAGAAGGGCGTGAGCGCCATACGCACCCTCTCCGAAATCATTACGCGCATACCGCACGGACGCATCGACAAATACACTACCTCCAACGCGGGAATAATCAGCGGCGGCAAGGCCACAAACATCGTCGCCGAAAACGCCTATTGCAAGCTCGAGGTGCGGTCCATCAAGCCCGAGAGGATGCGTTCAACGGAGGCGCGAATAAGAAGGACCGCCATGGAGACCGTCGTGCGCCTTGGCGCGAAGGTGAGCATTACGCGCAATCTCGAGTATTCCGGCTTTTCACTCAAGGAGACGAGCCCAATAGTAAAAATGGCCGCAGAGGCGGTCCGCAGTATAGGAAAGACCCCCAGATTCGAGAGCTCCGGAGGAGGCAGCGACACCAACATCATCAATCGCGCCGGCATAAAGGCGGTCAACCTCTCGATCGGCATGAGGGCCGTCCACACCACCGGCGAATACATTTATATGCGCGACATTGTCGCGGGCGCCAGGCTGGTCCTCGCCCTGATAGACTCCGCCTGAGGCTCAGCGGCCGCACCCCAGTTTAACCACGAAATACGCCCCGCAGATCAGCGTCAGCGGCAGGGTGAGAAAATAGGTGAGCAGGTCCCGCGAGGTGACCGCGCTTGCGTGAATGACCTTTTTGCCGAAATATGAATAGTGGTAGTGCTGCGGGTCCTGGGAGCGCCGATAAATACGGACCGAAACCCGCCCCTTGATGGCGAGCATGAGAAAAAAGATGAGGCCGGATTCGATGAACAGCACCCGGTCCAGATTGAGGGCCCTGACCTCCGCGGGATTTATGAGAACCAGGACCGCAAGGAATATCCCTATGAAAATATTGGTGATTGCGGTGGTGAGAAAGCCCTTGAAAAACCTGTCCTGCTTCCTGGAGATATAGCTTACGAGATAGTATATATGAACGACGAAGGATACCTGGAGTATGGCGATAAAAAAAAGCGCAATCATTCGCTGAACGGTTGTTTTTCCGGAATCCGTTATGACTTGACATCCGGCTCGAGTATAGACATAGTACCTGGAAAGTCAAGCAAAAGGGGCCGGACCATCCGCCATGATCGGACAAGCGTGACCGGAAACAATCTTTTCAACCTATTGCGCGCCGCCGCCGACGCGAGACCGGATTCCCCCTTCTTCTACAGCGGCGCAACATCCGTAAGCTACGCAAAAGCGCTTCAAATCACCGAGCGCTTGTCGGGCGCTCTGCGTTCGCGCGGAGTGGGGTTCGGCGAAAGGGTGATCATCCAACTGGGCAATTCTCCGGAATACATTTACAGCTTTCTCGCCCTTTCGCGCCTGGGCGCCGTCGCGGTCCCGGTCAATCCCGCCGCCCGGCGTCACGAGATGCGCACCTATATCGACATCTCCAGGCCGGCGGGCGTCATCACCACCTCCGACAGGCTCCTGGAGCTTCGCGACGAAGGTTCGTTCCTGGTCCCTCAGGCATCCATATTTGTCGCCGACCATGCCGCCGGGTTCGATTCGATATTGGACATGGGCTCCGATGATCGGGCCGATTGCGACGCCGCCGCCATCGGCGCCGACCATCCCGCGGCCATTATATTCACCTCCGCGACGGAGGGCCTTCCGCTGGGCGCGCTCCTCACTCACCGTGGCATATACGAAACCGCGCGCGCCTCGGCCGCGATCTTCGTAAAACAGGACGACGCCTTCATTACGGTGCTTCCGCTCTTTCACGCCTTCGGGCTCACATCATCGCTCTTCATACCGCTCTACAACATGACGCCGATCCATCTGGCCGGGCGCTTTTCGCCGCGAACAATTACCTCCGCCATCGACGCGGGGGCCACCGTTATGGCCGGAGTTCCGGCCATGTTCACCCTGCTTGCCGCGGCCTTTCCGGCAGGCGCACGCTTCCCTGGAATGCGGACCTGGATATCCGGAGGGGAGGCGCTCTCCACCGACACGCAGAGGATAATGCTGGAAAGATACGGGATCGATGTCCGGCAGGGCTACGGGCTTACCGAGGCCTCTCCGATAGTGACATGGAACGCCCCCGGGGGGCCGAACCGCCCCGGATCCATAGGGACCCCTATGCCCTACAACCGCATCAGGATCGTCAGGGAAAACGCCGATTGCCCCCCAAAAACCGAGGGTGAGATCCTCGTCAGCGGCTCAAACGTCGTCCCCGGATATTTCGAGCGGCCGGACGCCACCGCCCGTCACATCGTCGACGGCTGGCTTCACACAGGCGATACGGGCTATCGCGACGAGGACGGCTATTATTATATCACTGGGCGTATTAAAAATATGATCATCCGGAAGGGCTTCAATGTCTATCCCGCCGAGGTCGAAAAACTACTCCTCTTCCATCCATCGATAAAAAGTGTCCGGGCAACAGGACGCTTTAATCGCAATATGGATAGCTCCTTTACCGAAGAGCTCGAGGCGGAAATCCGCCTCAAAATCGGTCATGAACTAACCGCCGAAACGCTTCGCTCCTGGTGCCGTGAAAACATGTCCGCTTATAAAATCCCCGACAGATTTATGATTCATCCTTGAATCCTTAAGCGCAATTTGCCCATTAGAGATAGGGGAATGTCCCACTAAAAAAAAAGAGGTATTCGTGGAGAATACCTCGCGCAAATTTAGCGGAATATTTGGAAGGAAATTAAAGTGTACCAGGATTATCCCAGCTCACTGCTTATTAATAAGCACATATCATGCCAGCAAGAGGATTCGACAAAATAATCCCTTTTTTCACGCAAAAAAAAGACTTTAAATGGTTTTTTAATTATAAATTATAGCGGAATGTACAGATGAAGTGTGCCGATTTATAAAGGTGCTGTACAATAGCGGGGGGCATTTTGGATAAGATAAATCGGAAATCGGAGAAATATGTCCTATATTCAGTACATGTGTTCTGAATATAGGACATATTCATTATTTGAAGTATCGACTCGCGGTTTCGGCGTTCAGCTTTTTAACGGTTTCGAGGACGAAAGGATCATAGGAGTTCTTGCAATACACCCAAACGGTAATGATGGGACTTACTCGGACCTGTCCCATATTGTTGTATTTCACCTCGAACGCCAGATCCGCTCCATGCACACCGTTGTCTGAAAAGAAATAATTCACCCTTTCCAGGCCCGCGACGTCCGGGTCGAATCCGGAAACACGGAAACCGTTGCGCATTTTGACGATGTTCGACGGCTTTTCGGTGAGCACCTGCAAGTAGCCGGCACCTTCGGGATTTGGGCTGACCAGGCCGCTCTTCCCATTGACGATATCCTCTTTCATCTGCCGGAACTGCGCGTCAGCATAGACCGTGTCGGGTTTCGGCGTAATGTCGACAGAGCCGCTGTCCACATTCCATACGCAGGCGAAATCCACCTTGCCGTCCGCGTCCCTGTCGGTAATGAGTACAATCTGCCTTGTCCCGGCCTTGAATCTGCCGACGATCACATTGCTTACCCTGCCGATCGATTGAAAAATCGCGTAATCTTCGTTTGTGGCCGGTATGGGCAGATGTTTGATGCTGGATATGGTGACAAGATCGTTGTGTATGTATTTACCGCTAACAATATTATGTTGAAGCGGCTTTCTGACGCCCTGCGCCCCGACATCGACGAAGGCCCCAGAGCTTATCGCAAGCGCCATCGCCAGGACCGTTAAGTTGTTTTTCGCCTTCAAGCCCCCTCCTTCCGCGCAAATCCAGCATAAGCCCGGGCATGTCAATGAACCATCCGCCGGGCCTTTCGTGGAATTGCGTTAAAATATAATAATCCGGATAATAAAGCATCCAAAACAACATCGAAGCAAGCTATAAAACGCGGTGGGCAAATGGCAACAATAATATCGTGAATAGAGTGAATTTCGCCGCCAATTTTCTTTAAAATTGAATGACGACTGATCCGCGGCCGCCCTTGGAACAAGGGCGCGGCACAGGCGCCGCGCCCTAATATTGGAATTGCGCTTTGGCTTTACTCCTGCCCCGTATCCAGATCGAGCGACTTCACTCCAGTGCGCGCGTGAACGACCAGCCTATCGTCACGGATCTCGAGCTTTCCGTCGTTTTCGATGTTCTTCCGCCATAGGACCGGCCCCTCTGCGGACGCGCAATAGACGTAATCGCCGGAGGCAATGTAAATCCGGTCATCCCTGCGTATCGGAGGATTTATTACCTTCCCCTCCCAGAGAACGCTTCCGTTCTTGATAAAATACACATCATATCTCGTAACGAGGAGGCGTCCGTCCGGCTTGGGCTTCTCCTTTTCCAGCTTTACTATCGCGGCGATCTGCCTGATCACCTCCCTGGGACGCTCCTCGACCGCGATCAGTTCGCTCTTCTCTTCCTTGAAGTCCTCCACCTTGAAGGTTTGCACCTCCTTCCGCGAAACGATCACATCGTCCTTTACCTGCTCAACGATCTTTACCACCGCGACCTCGAGTCCGGCCGCCCCCTCCTTGGCGAGGGCGTCTTCAACCTTTTTCTCCGCCTTTTTAACGTCATTCTCGGTGACTATGACCTTTTCTTTCTCCTCGACAGCCGCGGCTTCCTCCATTATTTTATCGAAGGCCCCCTCCAGCCTGTCCACCCTCTTTATTACCTTGACCTTCCCATCAAAAACCTTGATCCTGGTGGTCTTCATGGTGTCGGCCTCGACGGTAAACCTTGTGCCTCGCACCCCGGCGACCGCAGTCGGCGTCTTGACGAGAAAGCTCTCGTCTTTCATGAGCTTTTTCGGCTTGCACAGCATCTTGCCCACGTCCAGACCGAGCGCCGTATTTTCCATTGCGCCCTTCTTCATGAGCTGGGAAATGAGCACGGTGGAGTTCTCCTTGATCCGTATTATTGATTCCCCGATTTTAATATCGCACGAGGATTGTCCCCCGGTGACCAGCCGATCGTTCTCCTTGACCGCCTCGCCGATCTCTATCGACGCGTTGTTTTTTGTCACGTTGCCAATGAAAAACATTATGGTCGCGTATTCATCATAGGCTTTTCCGCAGCCCGCCCACAGCGATGCCGCAATTACACAACATGCAACAATGGTTTTTTTCATCGGAATCCCCCCTTGAAATACCCGGTCGGACGCCCGTCCCGGACAATGAATAATACTATCGTTATTCATAAAAATGCAACTACGATTGCCTTAAAAAGCCCTCCGCGCTTTTTCCAAACGCCTTGGCCGTTTTTTTCCGCTTCGTATTGACATTACCGCAAAACGGCGCGAGTATGCCGTGATTACCCCGAAATGGCGCAATTAGGATGAAACCGGACAGAAAAAGGGGCATTATTATAGGCGCCGCGATAGGCGACGCGCTCTGCAGCCCGCTGGACGGGCTTGGTCCCGGCCATATCCGCTCGATCTTCGGCAGGGTAAGGGAGTACCTGGATCCGGCACCGGCTCTCAAGGGCAGGCTCGATCGCTGGAAAAAGCCCGCCCTCTACACATCCATCTCGCAGACGATCATGCTGATCCTTATATCCGCGCGGGAGGATGGAGGGCCGGACATGGACCGGTTCCTCCGTTCGCTCGAGGACAACCCGCCGGTGGAGGGTAACCTCTATGGAGCTTTCCGCCACCCCGGCCCCGCCGAGCGAATCCTCATCGAGAAACGCGTTCGAGGCCCGGAAGCGTCGCCGTCATTCAGTTGCGCGCGAACCGCGGTCATCGCCGCGGCGGCCCGGGCCGTGTCGGGATACGGCGCATCTCCTCTTTCCGAAGGGCCCGGGATGGAGCTCGCCCTCAATCGAGAGGTTCACTCCCTTGCCGCGGCCCTGATCTTCGGATCTCTGCTTGAGGCTCTTGCGGTCGGGCCCGGCATGCCGGCACATGCCCGGCTTTTCGAAATGGCCATTGCCGCCGGCGAGAGGGCCCGCCGGGCGATCGACTCCCGCTCCGGCCTTGTCTTCGCGGCCGGCATAAATCCCGAAAGCCTTCTGCGCGCCACGATGGACTTCCAGGGGCTTTTTGAGCGGCTTGCGCGCCTCTCCGTTCGAGAGGACGCGGAGCGGGCCATTTGTGAGGCCGTCAACCGCCTCGTGAAAAGCCCCGTAAGCAGGGCGACCGTCAACCACCCTCTTGCCGTGCCGCCGTACGCGCTCGTGTTGTGCGGTGCGGGAGCGGCTTCGCCGGCGGAGCCGCTTTACGCGGCGGCCGAAGCCGGCGGCTCGACCGGGCCGCTTGGCGCCCTGTGCGGGGCCATCGCCGGAGCCGCCATGGGGACCTCCTGGATCCCGCCAAAGCTCCTCGACGGACTGGTCAACCGGCGCAGGCTCCTTTCCCTTGCCGGGGCCCTGGCGGACTCCGGTAAAGCCGGGGAGCCCCGCGAATTCCTCGCCTCGGAGGCACAGCTCACGCGCAAGGAGATCGAGGAATATGCCGCCAGGAACCGCCACAGGCCGGGCAAGGCGGGCAAAAAACGGACGAAGGGGGATCCGGAACGCGAACTCTCGCGTCACGTGGTGGAGAGCTGGACAAAGCTCGACAAGGCCCGATGGAAAAAGGAAAAGCGGCGCTCGGAAGGCGACGTCTGAGCCTCAAGGGTTGAGCTTGCGATGCACCTCGGTGATGAGAGAGAGCGCCTCGGGCACTATATATCCGAGCATCTTCTCCTTGTACTCCGGGTCCGTCAGCCAGCGCCCGCTGACCGTAACGATTGGAACGAACCGGCTGCCGCGCACCGCAAATACGCCGCCGCCGCACGAGACGATCTTTCTTCGGTGCCTCCCCTTTACACCCGAACAAAACCCAACGGAGAAGATCCGGTCATCGAGAAAAACCGGGCCGGCGAAATGCACCGAAAGGTCTACTGTAACCCCTCCCTGCCAGACCGTCAGAAATCCGGCCCATGCAAGCGTTTCGTCCATGATCGCGATTATCGCTCCGGGATGTACGCGGCTTTGCGAAATCGTGTTCATCTCCGTGCACTGCATCGATCCGCTTTCCCCCTCGTGCAGGCATTCCGTATATATGCGCCCCGTCCTGGTTTCCCTGAACTCGAACACCCTCCGCGTGTGCAGCGACTGAAAGCGCTCTCGGAAAATTATCCTGTCGGAAAAAACCGGGATGGTAAACGAGCTCTCGGTTTTTACCGGCTCGGCGAGCAGCGCCTCCATCATTTCACGCTCGGCCCGGGCTATGCCGCCCGTCACCTTGCGCAGCGATGCGCGCAGATAAGGGTGGTCTCCGCCCGGCCTGTATATCGAGCCGTCCCACAGGCCCTCATCCCCTGCAATCTCCGCCGTGACCTCATCGCCAACCCCCAGGCGGTCGCCCCCAAACCGGAAGTCGGCGCGCCACTCCTGGTCGAACAGTGACGGGTCGGCGAAATCCGCCAGCTCGATGATCGAGGTCATGCCGACGCCTCCATGAGGTATGCCGGGCCACCCCTCATGCCGGCGCTCGATTTTCATCCTTGTGCGCACCCCGTCCCCGGTACGCTCCCAGTCGGAGAACAGGAAGCCCCCGGGACCACAGAAATAACAATCCACGTGGCGTCTTTGCGGGCCGCCGCTCACGATATTTTTCTCCCATTTTTCCCGGCGCGCGAGGTGGAATCGGTTTTTCCACCCGCCGCGCCAACGGGTTTCCCCAGGTGGCCGTGGATGTCCCTCTCCGAAGCGCCAGCCACGGCATGAAACCGTATCTCTCGTTTCGTTTCGCTCCTTTCCGCAACGCCCCTGGATTCCAGGAACCGGAGCGTAAGCGCCACCCATCCGCGCGCCATCTCATGTTTGAAACGCCCCTCCCCGGCATACAGCGCCCTTACGACTTCGTCCATGGTGGCGCCTCCGTCGCGCGCCTCCAGCGCCTCGTATACCTGCATGGTGCGCTTCCACCTGAAGTCGATAATCTCACGAATTCGCTCCCGGGGGTTCGTCACCGGACTGCCATGGGCCGGCAGGACCACCTCGAGTTTAGGTAGATCGAGCATGCGCTCGAGAGAGTCGATATACGCCTCGAGATCGGAGTTGGGGGGGCCGAGCCAGGTGGTGATCGATCTGAGAACATTGTCTCCCGCAAAGAGCACCCCGCGCGCGGGGCTGTAAAGCGATATGTGGTCGAAGGCGTGTCCGGGGGATGAAAAGACGCTCCATCTCTCCCCGTTGATATCGAGCTCGGCCGTATCCGGGAGCAGTTCATCCGGATCGGGCAAGAAATGGAGCCCGTAAAGCCGCCGGTAGAAATGGCGCATCAGCATTCTCCTGACCGCGCTGCGCATCCCCCCCGCCCTCCTCCGCCGCAGGAGGAATTCATCCTCTTCCTCCGCGTCCATCGATCCGTAGAAATCCTTGGCGGACCGGATCACTTCGGCGGAGCGGGCGGGGATCATGATCTTAAGGCCGAGTTCGGCGCGAAGGGGGATGAGCCCGGGGAAATGATCGGGGTGGGCGTGGCTGATGAGCACCCTCCGCACCGCGAAGGGCCTGCCTTTAGAACGGAACCTGTCCCCGATGGCCCCAAGCTCCCGCATAAGATGCCGGACGGCGCTCCGGTTGCCATAACCGGCGTCGAAAACAAGGCCGTCGGGCCCGGCCAGCACGTAGATGTTGATCTCGGGCTTGAAGGCGCCGAAGGCCCCCCGCTCCTTTATGACGTATATGTCTGACAAGAGCTCGTTCATGGCGATTCGATCCGCCGTCCCGGGCGGAGCCAAATTCCAACCGGCCTATACCGGAACCGGCATATTGGCAAGTAATATTGGAACAAAAATTGACGACTCCCCTCTTTGAGGATATAATAATGTCGAAAAATGTTGACAATTTATGCGCATTGGGCATTTACCGGTACTGTGTTAAAAGATATACAGCCTGACGGGATCCCCCCGCATTGACCTACAGAGGAACCGATGAAATTCGCAGAATTCAATCTTCACCCCCACGTATTGCGTGGGATCGACGACGCCGCGTTTGACGATTGCACGCCCGTCCAGGAAAAGACGCTCGACAAGACCCTTCGCGGTACCGATGTCTACGTCCAGTCCCAGACCGGTACTGGGAAAACGGCGGCCTTTCTAATCACCATCTTCCACCTGTTCCTGACAGGCGATCGCTACAGGAATAAAAAGGCGCTCATCATAGTGCCGACTCGCGAACTCGCCGTTCAGGTGGAAAAGGAGGCCAAACAACTGGGCAAGCACTGCCGTTTCAAGGTCGGCAGTTTCTTCGGCGGTATTGGTTACGAAAAACAGGAAAAACTTCTAAAAAGCGATCTAAATGTCTACGTTGGCACCCCGGGACGCCTCATCGACTTCTACAAGTCCGGAAAGCTCGATCTAAAGGCCTTCGACATTCTGGTTATCGACGAGGCGGACAGGATGTTCGACATGGGATTCATACCGGACATCCGCTATATGGTAAAAAAGATGCCGCCTCCGGCCGAACGGCTCACCATGCTGTATTCGGCCACGCTAAGCCAGCGGGTAAAACAGCTCGCCTGGGAATATATGAACGACCCTGTCGAGATCGAGATCCAGCCCGAACACGTCACGGTGGATACCATCTCTCAGAAGCTCTACCATGTCGCCCGGGATGAAAAGTTCAGCCTTCTCCTCGGCCTTCTCAGGCGCGAGGAGCCGAAAAGCCTGCTGATTTTTACAAATACCAAAAAGATGGCCGAGATAGTCTCGCGCAGGCTCGCCGTCAACGGCTTTCCAAACGAGTATATAAGCGGCGACCTCCCACAGAAGAAACGGCTCCAGATTATAGAAAATATCAAGTCCGGGCGGACCACCCTGCTCGTCGCCACCGACGTGGCCGCGAGGGGCCTCCATATTGAGGACCTCGACATGGTGGTGAATTACGATCTTCCCGATGACTGCGAAAATTACGTCCACCGTATCGGCAGGACGGCCCGTGCTGGCAAATCCGGCAAGGCAATATCGCTGGCCTGCGAGACCTTCGTGTTCAATCTCGAGGCGATAGAAAAGTTCATCGGCATGAAGATCCCCACGGAATGGGAATTCGACGACCTGCTTGCCAGGGACATCAAGGACGCCGGCCCGCCGCCCCGCGACACCGACAGAGTTCGGCACGACAGGGACGAACGAGGCGCCAGAAACAGGGGTGAGCGCAAAGGCCGGAGGGACGACAGAAAGGAGCGCGGAGACAGGCGTCCGGCCGTCACGTCGGACCGGAAGCCCGCGGCGGCGAAAAAACCGCCCCGCGATCGCCAGGAGCGTCCGGCCGCCGCGGAAAAGAGGCCCAATCAGGAAAGGCGGCCCGCACAGGCGGCCCAGGGATCGCCGCGGCGAAAGCAGGAGACGCAGAGGAACGGAAACGGGCGTCAGCGTGATAAACGCGACAAGCGAAGGGCCGAAGACTCCCGGGCCCTCCCCGGACGCCTGCCGGCCAGCGCCACCCCCGAGGAGCGCCTGGCCTACTACCGGCAGAAATACGGCGAGGACTTCATGCTTGGCGACTCCTCGACCAAAAAGAAGGCCGGCGGCAGGGGATTCGGGGGCGCCATTAGAAAGCTTGTCGGCCTTTTCAAGATTAAAGCTTGACGCCCGTCCTGATAAAACGCCGCGCTTAGGCGCGGCGTTTTATCAATCGAACAGCTCCCTGAATTCCCCGTAGCCCTCCCTTTCGAGGTCCTCCCGGGGTATAAATCGGAGAGCGGCGGAATTCATGCAGTACCGCAGGCCCTCAGGTGCGGGCCCATCGTCGAAGACGTGGCCCAGGTGCGAATCACCGTGGCGGCTCCGCACCTCCGTTCTAATCATGAAAAGGGACCGGTCCGTGCGCTCCACGATGTTTTCGGCTGCCAGCGGCCTGGTGAAGCTCGGCCAGCCGGTTCCGGAATCGAACTTGTCCCTGGAGCTAAAAAGCGGCTCGCCGCTCACGATGTCCACATAGATGCCCTCCCGTTTCTCGTCCCAGTACTCGTTCTGAAAGGGACGCTCCGTGCCGTTATTTCTTACTACGTCATACTGAAGAGGCGTAAGCCTTCCCCTGATCTCCTCTTCGCTCGGGCGTGCGTACTTCGCCTTGTTGCCGGAGGCTTTTTGGTCGCCCTCTCCCCAGGTTTTTTTTATAAAGAGGTCCCTTCCCGAAAAGTGCCTGTAATAGGCGTATCGCCGCTCGTTCTTCCTGTAATAATCCTGGTGATAGTCCTCGGCGGGATAAAATCGCGCGGCGGGAAGTATCCCGGTCGCGATGGGCCGATCGAATCTTCCGGAACGGGCAAGCTCCTCCTTCGACTGTTCGGCAAGGCCTTTCTGCTTTTCATCCAGGTAAAAGATCGCCGTCCTGTACTGTGCGCCCCTGTCTACAAACTGTCCTCCGGCGTCGGTTGGGTCTATCTGCCGCCAGAATATCTCCAATAGCTTTTCGTACGATATTCTGGACGGGTCGAAGCGAATTAGGACCGCCTCCATATGCCCGCTCGTTCCGGAGGTCACATCCTCATACGAGGGGTTTTCAAGCGTTCCCCCCGTATAGCCCGATACGACCTTTTTTACGCCCTCCATTCGGTCGAACGGCGAGACCATGCACCAGAAGCAGCCACCGGCGAAGATGGCAGTCTCTTCCTCCCGACGGGAAGCGGCCGAAATGCCGACCACGAGAACCACAAGCGCGAGCATTATATAGTTAATCCAGTAAGTATCCATCATCATCCTCCTTCACGGTGTTCACAGGGCACCCTTCGAGACGGGAGGCTTGCCCTCTCATTCCGATAGATTTTCCCTGTACGGAATAAAAAGACGGGTATTTCCATTGGATTACCCTCTTTTTTCTTCGATCGAGTCAAAATTCTCTGATATGATCTATAAAAAGTATAATATGTTACGCTCAAGCCGACGACAGGCGGGGCTAATTTTTAAAACAAATACTCCAGAAGAGGTGGCACATGGATAATCATATCGATTTTAGCCGGCTGTCACGCAGGGGATTTTTATCATTTTTAAGCGCGATAGCGGCTTCTCTTACCGTTTCGGGACTTTTTTCTCGTTTTTCATCCGGCCGGGCCGAGGCGAAAGATGCAAACCTCAAAGGAAATATAGGGGCTCCAAAAATTGCCTATAAAGACAACGGGCAAAGGATCCTGCTTAAAAACGGATTTATAGCCGATGGAACGGGCAAAACCGGTTTCAAGGGCAATCTGCTCATTAACGGCGGCACTATAGAGGAGGTCTCCCGAGGAGAAATCGCCTTCCCCGGCAGAACCATCGACTGCGAGGGGCTTGTAGTCTCTCCTGGATTCATCGACATGCACTCCCACATGGACTGGGTGCTTCCCGGGGTGGGTCACGATAATCTGAAAACGCCTTTTACGGCGCAGGGGGTCACGAGTTTCGTGGCGGGCAACTGCGGCTTTGGGGTTGCGGCCTTTGCGAAGAACTCCCCCCACATGGAGCTCATCCAACGGCGTATTATGGACAGGATGTTTTCGGTAAACTGGACAAGCTTTGCCGAGTTTTTCAGATGGTCCAGATCGAGAATGCACACCCACAACATGGCTGTGCTCGCCGGCAGCGGAACGACACGCATGTCCATGCGCGGAATGAAGAGCGATCCCTTATCCGCGGACGAGAGGAAGGTGTATAAGAAGCTCCTTGAGCAGGCCCTCGAAGAAGGCGCACGGGGCGTTTCCTTCGGCCTGCAGTACGAGCCGGACATATTCGCCACCATGGACGAGCTCACCGAAATCGCGCGCATGGTAAAAAGCAGGGACGGCATCATCACCGTGCATATGAAGGCCTATTCCGCCCTCTCCCCGTCCTATCCAATCAGGCCCTTCGGCAGGGCGCACAACCTGCAGGCCATCGACGATATGATCGAGCTTACAAGGCGGACCGGCGTAAAGATGCAGCTATCGCACCTCATCTTCGTCGGGGAGCGATCGTGGAAAACCTGCCCCGACGCGCTCGAAACCATCGACAGAGCCAGAAAGGAAGGGCTCGATGTGCAGTTCGACACCTATGCCTATCACTGCGGGACATCAAATATAAACGTCTTCATTTCCAAATGGTTCCTATCCAAGCTGCCCGAAAACTACGAGAGCGAGTCCGCAAGGCGAAAACTCCGCATGGAGCTCTTTGTAATAAGAAAGCTCCTGGGCTTCGACTTCGGAGACATACAGGTTACGAACACCATGGACCCGGAGCTCGCGCAATATAACGGGATGTTCCTGGATGAAATCGCAAAGACCCGCAAGATGGACGAGTTCGACTGCATGCTCGACATCTCCAAACGCACAAAAGGTCGGGCGCGGGTGCTCAACCACCGCTACAGCAAGCTCGATAACGTACTCGACATGATAAAGCATCCCGCCTCACTCTTCATGACCGACGCGACGCCCACACCTGTGGGAGTGCAGAACCCCGGCGCCTACGGAAATTTCCCCCTGCTGTTACAATACGCAAGGGACCGCAGGCTTGTATCCATGGAGGAGGCCGTCCGAAAGATGACCGGCGCCTCGGCCGATCGCTTCAAAATCGAGAGGCGCGGCTATCTCAAGAAGGGATACGCCGCCGACATCACCGTCTTCAACTGGAAGACGATAAGGGACAACACCACCAGTAAAAACAGCTCGGCCCCTCCAACGGGTATCGAGGCCGTCTTCGTCAATGGAAGGCAGGTACTGGCAAGAGGGAAGGTAGACCCGGCCGTAAAGGCGGGCCTGATGATTTAGCCGGGGATATGGCCCGGCCCTTCGGGTGTCCATCGTGGCGGGACATGACGGCTGGTGGAATAGCGGAAACCTTAATAAAGAATCTGCACCACAAGTCTTCGCCTGCGGGGCCGGGTATCGCAGTCTATGAGGACCGGCTGCTGCCATGTCCCGAGGGTCAACTCGCCGCCGACTATAGGGATCGTGAGGGACGGCCCGAGTAGCGCTGCCTGAAGATGGGCCGCGCCGTTGTCGTCGTGCCAGGTTTCGTGATGGGCGTAGTGTTCACTATACGGAAGCAATCGCTCTAAAAATGCGTCTATGTCCTTTACGAGTCCCGGTTCGTACTCCACGGTTGTGAGCGCCGCCGTCGAGCCGGGAACGAACACGGTCAACAAGCCGTCGCTCACACCGCTTTTGGACGCTATCGAAGCGAGCTGTTGAGAGAGGTCCACGACGCTCCTTTTGCCTCCGGTCTCGACCTCGATGTAGTCCGTATGCACGGCCATATCATCCCCCAAATAAGGAAAGAGAGAATCTCTTTATGGAGAGCTCCGCGTCAGTGTTTGAAGGCCCGTTGGCCGGTATACACCATGGAGACCTTGGGCACCGCTTCGTTGCAGGCGACGATGGATTCGAAGTCGCGCTCCGAGCCGCCCGGCTGTACGATCGACGTAATGCCCTGGGCGATCCCCACGTCCACTCCGTCGCGGAACGGGAAGAAGGCATCGGACACCATGGCCGCGCCGATAAGGCCGCCTCGCGAGGTCCGGGTCTCCTCGTCTATTGCCTCGAGGTCGCCTTTCTTGCGTTCGCCCTTTGCAGCCTCGAGCTCGAACTGCTTATACGATATCCCATATCGGTCGTAGCATAGCAGATCGGCATACTTGGTATAGGCCTTGTACACCGCTATCTCGGCAACGCCCACGCGGTCCTGCTCGCCTGTGCCTATGCCCACGGTCACTCCGTCCTTTACGTACAGCACCGAGTTGGAGGTTACGCCTTGCTCCACGAACCAGCCGAACAAGAGGTCCCTGTATTCCTTTTCGGAGGGAGGGCGCTCGATGGCGTACTTCTGGCCCTTGTATTCGGCGGCTGCGGGCTTAAGGTCGTCTCGAGTATTTACGATGTTTAGCGGCGACTGCTGCACGATTATTCCGCCGTCGATGAGCGATTTGAAATCGACGAAGCGCATGGCGCGGAATTTTTCGAGCCGGTCCATGCGGTCTATGCGGATGATGCGGAGGTTCTTGCGCTTTTTTAAGATGTCCACGGCGCCGTCGGCGTAGTCGGGCGCGACGACCACCTCCATGTACTCGCGGGCGATGAGTTCGGCCGTCTCGCGGTCGAGCGTTCGGTTTATCGCCGCGCAACCTCCGAAAGCGGCTATGCGGTCGGCGCGGAAGGCGCGGTTGAAGGCCTCGGCGGGGCCGGAAGCGGTCGCGACGCCGCAGGGGTTGTTGTGTTTTACGATCACCGCGGCCGGCGAGTCGGAGAGGAATTTCAATACATTGAGCGAGTTGTCGATGTCCGTAAGGTTGATCTTTCCGGGGTGTTTGCCCGGCTGAAGCATCATGCCCTCGTCTATGCCGCTTACAAGGGAGTTGCCTGGGGCTACGAAACTGCAGCCGCCGAGCGCGAGGTTGCCGTTTACGAGCTCGTACATGGCGGCCTCCTGTCCCGGATTTTCGCCGTAGCGCAGCCCTTTTTCGACAAGGCTCCCTCCGTCCTCGAGTCTCCACGCGCGCTTGCGATATTCGAGCACCTGGTCGCCGAATCGAATGGTCATGGAATCCGGAAAATGGTCGTCCATTATCGTTTTATATGCCTGTTTTAAGTCCATCGGTCCCTCTGTATGTTTCGTTTAGTTGGATCGCGGCCGGGAGCTGGAAACCGTTGTCCCTACGCGAATGCCCGTAATCATTTACTCGCACCATTGCGTGTCAACGAGAAAATAAGGCCGTGTTTCATTCGCCGCCCCAAAACCGGAAAATTGGTTGCGTCGATTCCCTAAAATGGTCCACAATCGCAGGGCCATCTGGCACTATTTTAATATCTCAACGGAGTAATCATGCCGACACCCGAAAAATCCGAACCCCTCGAAACTGTCGCGGTGATAGGGGCCGGTTCGTGGGGAACGGCGGTGGCGGCGCTAATCGCGGAAAACCATCCCCATATGCGTGTCTTGATATGGGCGTATGAGAAACAGGTCGCAGATTCGATCAACAGGCAGTCAGTCAACACCTCATATCTTCCAGGCATCTCTCTCCCTCCAAACCTCAAAGCCGTGCGAAGCATACGCGAAGCCCTTTCCGGCACCAGGGCCGTGATCATAGCCACGCCCTCCAGGGTGATATACGACACATGCCGAAAAGTCTCCGGCCACCTTCGTCCCGATGCCTGCGTGGGCTTTTTATCCAAGGGGTTCTGCAAGGTCCACGGAAAGACCCTCACCATATCCGAAACCATAAGCGTAGCTCTTCCGGAAACCGGCAACCGCATAGCGGCCATCTCGGGCCCCACTCACGCCGAAGAGGTCGCAGCACGCCTTCACAGCTGCATCAGCATCGGTTCTCCCGATCGCTCCACGCGCCGCCTCTTTTCACGCCTCATTTCGTCCGCTTACATGCAGTGCAGAGAGACCGACGACATCCGCGGTGTGGAACTGGGGGGAGCTTTGAAAAACCCTGCCGCCATCGCAGCCGGCATGATAAGCGCGCTTCCCGGCTGCGGCGACAATCTTTCCGGCGCGCTCATATCCGAGGCCCTGAAGGAAATCCTTAAAGTTAGCAGGGCGCTTGGGGCCAGGGACGAAACCCTGATAGATATTTGCGGTCTGGGGGATCTGGTGGCCACGGCGCTCAGCCCTCTCAGCCGCAACCGCCGCTTCGGCAAGGACATCGCGACGCGCATGCTGAAGGGAGGGCAACCCCTGGGCCTCTTCGACCGCATGTTTCTGTTTTTCCGGCCCGGCCGCATGATGGAACGGATGACCGAAAGATTGAACTACCTGGCCGAGGGAGCCTATGCGATCGAACCATTAATGGAGATAGCCGGACGCAGGAATGTCGCCCTCCCTCTGTACCGCTCGCTTTACGAGGTTTTGCTAAACCGAAAAGACCCTTCCCTGCTTGTGGAGACCATCAAAGACCCGCGGCGCTTCGAATACCTCTACGAACGTGCCGCCTTCCAGCCCCTTCTCAGTAGAAGGGACATTCGCAAGCAGCCGGGGACGGCCTTCAAAAAACCGGTGCTCGATGCGCTCTCCCGTTCCGCCGTTATATCGGAGGACCGGGACGGAGATATCAAACGCGCCTCAGAGATGTTCGATCGCATGGCCGACAGGTACGGCACCATATCCTCCCTGTTCGCCTTCAGCCTGTTTAGCCTTATGCGCTCCATCCCATGGGCGGGGAGAAGGCAGCCTCTCGTTTCGGCTGCGGACGCTTCTAAAACAGGGCGCGGCGGCAAAAACGTCGCGACCGGCGACACCCCCGTGTACATCATTACTGCCAATTTAAGCGCCTCCGCCATAGAGATTGCGCTCGCCCTTCGGCGCTCGGGCATGCCTGTGCCCAGGTTCTGGCTCGAGCTCACTCGAGGCAGGGAGGTCTTTCGGGACTTTCTGCTTCGCCATTGCGGAGGGTTTTTTGTGGACCGATCGGCGGCTTCCTCTCCCCTTTATCGGGAACTGCTCGCCTCGTACCTTTCGTTTCTGGTTTCACACCGCATTCCCGTTCTGTTACACCGGACTGAAATCGGGCAAGCCGAAACCGACGAAATGGATGAAACCCTCATGACGGTGCTTGGCTCCATCCTCGATACGCACGAGCCGGTGCAGTTCTATCCGCTTTCGCTAATGGCGGAGCAAACGGATAAGGAGCGATCAAAGCAGATTCTCGAGATAGGCCGACCCGTCCCCTCCATGGAGGTGAACGACCCGGCAGAGCTGTTTGAAAAACTCGGGATTAGGGACTGAGGCTCGCTTATTCTGGGTTGCCCCCTCAACCTATCTCTATGTTATTGGCACTCACAAACCCAACCGACAAATATGAACTTGTATGAATATTCACTTAACTTCATAACACAGGCTTGATATATTAAACTGATGTGGGAGCTAAAAAGAACGGACCAATTGGCGAAATGGATAACATCACTTGATGATGATGCTCGAGAAGCTATTTTGAAAATGTTAATTGTAACTATTCAGCAAAAAATTGTTTTTTCAAGGAGAAAAAAAGGTATTAATTGTATTGGTGCAGTAGTAATTATGTCGCATGAAACGCGACGAATTGAGAAAGCTGCTTGAACGTGACCCTGAAGCGATACTGGATTTGATAGAGACGCTTTTCGCCAGAATCGAAGAATTGGAGCGTCGTTTAAACAAGGACAGCAAGAACAGCAATCGCCCGCCCTCAAGTGATGGATTGAGCAGAAAAGACCGGCGTGCACGAGAGCGCAAGAGCCGGAAGAAGCCCGGTGGTCAGAAGGGACACGAGGGTAGCCAACTGAAAATGAGCGCTCAACCTGATAAAATCAATGTTCATTCGGTCGAGAAATGAGGGAAATGCGATTGAGGCCATGGGAATCATTCCTGAATATCGCGGCCGTTTAATGCACGATTTTTGGAAACCGTATCTATCGTATGATTGTGAACATGTATTCTGTAATGCCCATATACTGAGGGAACTCACCGGCATACATGAAGATTTCAAACAGAAATGGCCGCTGGAAATGAAAAAATTGTTAGTTGAGGCCAAAAAGAAAGTCGAGGTGCGTTCTTTACGTTTGAATAAAGAGACCATAGGAATGTTTGAGGATGGATATGACCGGATAGTCCAGAAAGGATTCCGCAAGAATCCGGACAGGGATGATGGTACGGTGCGGCGAGGCAGGAAGAAAAAATCGAAGCCCCGCAATTTACTCGAACGGCTGAAGTTGTATAAGCCGGGCATACTTGGTTTCGTGAGGGATTTTTCGATTCCATTTGACAACAATCAGGCTGAACGTGATTTGCGAATGGTAAAAGTGCAGCAGAAAATTTCCGGGTGCTTCAGGAACATTGAAGGTAGTATGTTTTTCGCCAGAATCCGAGGATATATTTCAACGGTGAAAAAAAATGATGTCAATGTCTTTGAAGCAATTCAGGGGCTTTTTGAAAACAGGCCTTTTATGCCCGGGTGTGCGGAATAGTTACATTAATTCATCGGCTGTGATTTTCCAATCACTTTTTAAGAGCAATCGGATATAATATTATGGGGAATTCTAAAAGCCGGAATTTTCAGGTTTTCTTTGAGACGACAAGAACCGGCCTATCAGTACGCAGGATAACGCGGTGACGGTATAATCAATGTCATCGTTAAAACTGTTGATATAGTAAACGCCTTGCCGAAGGTTAAGTTTGATTGAGGTTACTTTAGGTATGGTGATATAGTATTGTCGATTGAAGAAGAGCCCCGTCACGGCCCTACATATTCACCCTTTTCCCATCTGCCTTTTTTTAAGATTTTATTTTTAGAGTTATAAAGGGTACCGATTCCGTGGATTTTGCCATCCTTGAAGTCTCCCTCGTAACGATCACCATTGGCATAAATTAAGACGCCTTTGCCGTGCCGTTTGTCATTCTTCCAGTCTCCCTCGTAACGAGCACCATTGGTAAAAATTATGACGCCTTTGCCGTCGAATTTGCCATCCTTGAAGTCTCCCTCGTAACGATTACCACTGGCATAAATTAATACGCCTTTGCCGTTTTTACAATCTCCTGAAATACAGGTTGGTTTTATTGATTTTTTCGCTTCGCTCCCCTGGGCATGGTTTAGGAAGGGAAGCAGCGCAATTATAGTTATCAGCATTATCTTTTTCATAACAGTTCTACTAATAATATATACTAAGGGAAGTCCTAAAAATGCAACTACTGAAAAATTCAACAGTTAGGTTTATCCGCCCGCCTTCGGCGGGCGGGGAAACACAGTTTTTGTGACTACCCAAAAGAATTAGGCTAACTTTCTCAGTCAGGCAGCCCCAAATCGACGCTTAATCCAATCCCCCGCTTTTTCCCACAGGCCTCCAACGCCCATAAGCGACAACAGAATGAGAAGCGCGCCCGTCAGGATAGGCGCGGTAAATGGGTCGGCGAAGATGATCACCCCCATTATTCCGGCAAAGATGATACGGCTGGAAGAAACAAGCGACCCGGCCGCGGCCTCAATGTATCGGTAGCCGATGGTGATGAGGACCTGCCCAAGCGCCGCCGATACCCCGGAGAGCAGCAGGTAAACGGCGACCATGCCGCGCGGAACGGAGCAGTCCCACATGAGGAATACCCCGCTCATGAGGCAACCGAAGAGCATCAGATAAAAAACTATGACCTCGCTCGAATCGTATTTGCGCGCCTCCCTTAGAAAAGGGATACCGAAACCAGCGACCAGCCCGGAGGCAAGGGACAGCAGGTCTCCCGGATTGACGTTTCGAAAATCCGGCGCCACGACGAGATAAACGCCCGCCATGGTCAAAAGGAGATAGAAGATGTTCCGCAGTCGAGTTTTTTCGGCGTTTATGAAAGGGGCCAGCAGAAACACGAAGGCCGGATAGGTCATGTTGAGCATGTTCGCGTTGGTAACCGTTGTGTACTGAAGCCCGCCGAAGAAGAGCATCACGGCGGTAACGTTAAACACTGCGCGAAGTACCACCTGGCGCAGGTTGTTCGGCCTGAAAGATCTCCGCGAGAGGAGCATGAATAGGCCTGTGACGAGCGTTCCAATGGCGAAACGCACGAAGGTAATCTGTATGCCGCCGATATCCGAGTTGTTGGTGACGAGCTTTCCGAAAACGGTCGAGAGCGCGAAGGTGAATTCGGCCAGGAGGAGCAGCAGGATGCCGTTATACATTATGGATATCTCTCAAGCGGACGCCGTTCAAGGAAGCCCGCACCGAAGCGGCCCAATGTGCGCCTAAGACTTAGCGCTCTCGATCTGGTCATGCAATGCCACTATGCGCGTTCTCAGTTCGTCCATGATCTTTTCGAGCTTTTCCACGCTGTGGCCGGCGGTCTGCATCTCGGGGCCGATCTTAACGCAAACGCTGGCAGGGCGGATGAACGGTGTATCGGGTTTCAGGATGCCGTATGAGCCTTTTATATAAATGGGGACAATGGGCACGCCGGTTTTTACGCACAGGTGGAAGAGCCCCTTTTTAAACGCCAATAGCTCGCCGCTGCGGCTGCGGGTTCCCTCGGGGAATATCATGATGCGGTTTCCGCGTTTTACCTTTTCCGCGGCCTCGTCCATGCTCTGTATGGCCTTCTCCCTGTTGCTTCGGTCAACCGAGATATAGCCGTTTAGCTTCATATGCCAGCCCATGAAGGGTATTTTGAACAGGGCCGACTTTGCCACCCATCCAAACTTCACCGGAAGCACCTTGCTAAGAATGAATATGTCGAAATGGCTGGAATGGTTCGACGCGAATATCTGTACCCGTGCCGGATCGATATTTTCCAACCCCTCCGTCCGTATCCTGATGCGGCAAAACCAGAGAATGGAGGCCGACCAGGCCCGCATGCAGAAATGGGCCACGCGCCCGCGCGGACTGTAGATTATTGAGCTTATGGATATAGTCCCCCAGAAGACGGTATCCACCGCGATGAATATCCAGCAAAAAAAGGAATTGATGACGTTACCGATAAATGACATCATGCCACCCACCAGTGGAGAAATGTACACAACGACGGCTGGTGTCCATATTTTCCCCGGCCCGATCGTTGAAAAAAAGGACGATATGGACCTCACCGGCTATTGTCAATGACATTTTCACGCTAATTACTTTCTGGCTCCGAGGCATTATCTATGGGAAATAATGGGAAATCCGTCGCCGTAATAGGCGCGGGCGCCTCGGGGCTCATGGCTTCCTGGCAGGCGGCCTCCCTTGGCGCACGGGTCGTATTGTTCGAAAAACAGAGGATGATCGGGCGCAAACTGCGCGCCACTGGCAACGGCCGCTGCAACATCACCAACAGGAACATCGACGTTTCCTTCTATCACGGGCGCAATCCGCGGTTCGTAAGGAACGTCTTCGCCCGCTTTGGGCTGGACGAAACGGTGGCCTTCTTCAGGGGCATAGGGATACCGCTCGTGGAGCTGGAATCGGGACGCATGTACCCGGCTTCGCTTCAGGCCGCAAGCGTCACCCGGATATTCGAATACGAACTCCAAAGACTCGGCGTCGATGTTCGTCTACATCGCAGGGTCGAACGCATCGATCCGCATGAAGGCGCCCTCCGCCTTACCACCGCCGGCCAGGAGCGGGAGGACTTCGAAGCGGTCATCCTGGCGGCCGGCGGCTGCGCCTACCCGCAGCTCGGCGCCTCACGCTCCGGATACGAGCTCGCCTCCATGTTAGGGCACACGGTGCACGAACCCTTCCCCTCGATCCTTCCCATTAACATCACCCTTAAGGCGCTCCACCGCCTCGAGGGGATCAAGCGCGACTGCACCGTGTCCGTTATGCGCTCTGGACGACTGGCCGACCGCAGTTCCGGGGAGCTGCTCTTTACAAAATACGGCATATCGGGCCCCGCCGCCCTCGAGGTTTCGCGCACCGTCAACGAGTCGCTTGAATCGGGGGAGGCGCCGGACATCGTGATAGATTTTTTTCCGGACATGGACACGGACGAGCTGGGATCCCTCCTCTCCGAACTGTGGAGCGATGTCGAACGCCCGGTCGCCCTAAGCCTCGACGGAGTTTTGCGGGACCGCCTCGGCGAGACTCTTGTAAAAATCGCCGGCGTCGATCCGGCTGTGCCGGTAAAAGGGCTCTCCGTAAGGCAGAAAACCGATATCGCCGGCGCGCTCAAAGGGCTCAGGCTGAAACCGGGCGCGCCGCGCGCGTTCAACGAGGCCGTGGTCGCCGCGGGGGGGGTGGATGTAGGGGAACTCAATCCAGTTTCGCTGGAATCGAGGATCCTTAAAGGATTGCATATAACGGGAGAATTACTCGACATCGACGGCGACAGCGGCGGATACAATCTCCAGTTCGCCTGGAGCACCGGGGCCCTTGCCGGAATCGCGGCCTCCTCCTGAACAGCGGCGTTTCGAGGGCTTGTCTTCAGAACATCGTCATAAAACCCTCGATCGCGGCGACCACGCCGCACGCGGCCTTAAGTCTCTCCTCGGAGTCGAACACCGCCGTAACGGTGAACGACACGAACTTGCCCCCGGAGCTCGGACGGCTGCTTACGGCGGCCTTTAGGCCCTGCTCGTGGAGCGCGTTTCTAATCGTCCCCATGATGTGCGGCGAGAACCTGTAAACAGCCTTGAACGTAATCTCGGTCGGAAATTCCGGAAGCTCTCTCGCCGCCTCTGGTTCACGGTTTTCCCGCATGGCGCACCTCCATGAATTTCAGCCGGCGGAGCCGGATGCCCTTCCCCGTCGCGTCCGGCGGCCCACCGGCCTTAGCTTCACCGGAAACGAGCCCTCAAAGCCCAGAAGCAGTTCCTTGATACCTTCGCCCCCGGAAAAGTTACCTACGCTCCCGTCGGAGCGGATGACCCTGTGGCATGGAATGAAGACCGGAAAATCGTTTTTCGCCATGCAGTTTCCTACAAAGCGCGCCCCGCCCGCGAAGCCCGCCCTGGAGGCCAGCTCGGCATAACTAAGCGTGCGCCCGAACGGAACGCTCATCAGGGAGCGGTAAACGGCCCTCTCGGCGTCGGTAAACGCGGAGAGATCGAGAGGGGGCAGGGGCGCCTTCTCCCCGTGCAGATAGAGCTCCAGAAAATTCAACGCCGCGCTTATCGGCGCGTTCCGCCGTCTCGGTATGACCCTGGAGAGCTCCTTTTCATCAATGGAGCCCTCGAAGGCCGCCATTCGGAGCGCCAGGTCGTCGGCAAAAAGGAAAAAGGGCCCGGAGGGCAGTTCGAACACCTCGTAGCCTATCCCGTTCAGTCGAACGAGCCTCGAATAAATCCCGGAAGCCTTAGTGTTACTGCTCATCCAGCGCCTCCAGTGCCGCCATGCGGTCTTTTTCAAGCTGTACGACGAGTTCCTTGACCGAGGCGAAGCGGGTCTCCTCGCGCAGCCGCTCGACAAATTCCACCTCCAGGGACCGGCCGTACAGGTTCCCGTCGAAATCGAAAAGATTTACCTCGATGCCGCGGCTTACTCCGTCGAAGGTCGGATTGGTGCCGATGTTAAGCATGCCCTCGAGGGCGGTGCCGTCCTGTGTGCGCGCCCGGACCGCGTATACGCCGTCTCCCGGAACGACCTTGTCGCGGTCATCGGGAACGATGTTCGCCGTGGGGAAACCGATCTTCGCTCCACGCCCCACCCCGGTCACAACGGTCCCCTTGAGGCCGTAAGGGCGCCCCAGAAGAGCCGAGGCAAGCCGGACATTGCCGTCCTCTATCTCGGTGCGTATCCAGGTGGACGAAACCGGCCGGGAGTAAAAATTTTTTGGCTCCACCCTGGTCACGCTGAAGCCCCGCGATTTCGAAAGCTCGCGCAGAAAGTCGATGGTCCCTTCGCGGTTCTTGCCGAAGGCGTGGTCGTAGCCCACGACCATGTCGATTACACCGATTTTCTTTAAAACGATTTCGTTGAAAAATTCAGCCGCGTTCATATCGGCCATCTGTCGCGTAAAATCGAGGAGTATGATTGTGCCTATTCCGCATTCGGCGATCGCGCGAAGCTTCTCCTCCGTCGTGGTCAGAATCTTCGGCGGCGTCAGGGGGGTAAGCACCCTGCGCGGGTGATCCGCAAAGGTAATGACGATCGCCTCTCCGCCCTTCCGCCGGGCTATTGTCAGCAGGGTCGAGAAGATGCGCCGGTGGCCCAAATGCACCCCGTCGAAACTGCCAAGAGTTACCACCGGATTGCCAAAAAGGCCCTTCTCTTCGGGAATTCCCCTTAGCACGTTCATCGAACGCCCCCGATCTTCCGCTGGATCTCGATGGCGTCCCATAGCACCAGGGCCGCCATGGCCTCCACCACCGGTACGATCCTCGGAACTATACAGGGATCGTGCCTTCCCTCCACCGTGATGTTCCGGTCGCCGCCGCCGGTATCGATGGTCTTCTGTTCGCGGAATATTGAAGGCGTCGGTTTTACCGCCACCCTAAGCACGATATCGGCGCCTGTCGTTATGCCTCCGAGGATCCCCCCGGCGTTGTTAGAGAGAAATCCGCCGTCCATCATCGGATCGTTGTTCTCGCTCCCGCGCCTGCGGGCCGCGTCGAAACCCGAACCGATCTCGACCCCCTTCACCGCACCTATGGAAAAGATCGCCATTGCCAGCCGGGCGTCCATCTTGTAGAAAACCGGATCGCCCAGTCCCTGCGGGACGCCCCGCACAACCAGCTTCACCACTCCGCCCACCGAATCCTTTTCGGAGCGAGCGCGCACTATTGCCTCCTCCATGAGAACGGCGGCATTTGGGTCGGCCGCGCGGACCGGGTTTTGTTCGATAAACCCTAAGTCCTCCACCTCCCCCCGTACGCCCGCGATCTCCTGGGCGAACGCGGTTAGATGTATGCCCCGCCCGGCAAGTACTTTCTTCGCCACAGCCCCGGCGGCTACCCGTCCGGCGGTCTCGCGGCCGGAGGAGCGGCCGCCGCCCCTGTGGTCGCGGATGCCATATTTCTTCCAAAAGGTGAAGTCGGCATGCCCCGGACGAAACAGGTCGCGGATGGCCTCGTATTTGGACGGGTCCTGGTCCCTGTTGTACACCAGCAGGCAGATCGGCGCGCCTGTGGTGCGGCCCTCGAAGACCCCCGAGAGGATGTGCACTCGGTCCTCCTCGGAACGCGGCGTGGTAAGCGCGCTCTGCCCGGGACGGCGCCGGTCGAGTTCGCGCTGAATATCCGTCTCGCAAAGCTCTAGCGTCGGCGGTACCCCGTCGAGCACCGCCCCCACGGCCGGCCCATGGCTTTCCCCGAAGGTCGTTACGCGAATCACTTCGCCGAAGGAGCTGGGCGATCGCATGCGCAGCATCATGGCCTCCGCAACCCTCTCCGACAGGAGTAGATGCGCGCCATCCTCGTTTTTCTCCGTTACGGTGAAGGCTATGTCCGCCAGATGTTCCGTCGCCTCGTAGAGGCGGGCGACCCGGGCCCGGTACTCTGAAAGGCCGTCCGAGCACTCCAGAAACGGGGGCAGGCCTGTTTTTTGCATGCGCGTCCAGAGCAGATGAACGGGGGCCTTAAGGAGCACCATAAGGGAGTCCGAGGCGAGCAGGGAACGGGTTTCGGGTTGCAGCATGGTGCCGCCGCCTGTGGCCACCACGCACCAGTCGCGCCCGGCGATGTCCGCGGCAGCACGGGCCTCGCGCGCACGGAAGGAGGCCTCCCCCTCTTCTCTGAAGATCTCCCGACAGCTCAGGCGCCTGCCGGTCTCAGCGAAATAAAGCTCCTCGATGTGCGCGTCAGTCTCGACGAAGGGCAGGCCGACGACCCCGGCCAGCCGCACGCCGATCGTACTCTTTCCCGAACACTTCGGGCCTGTAATCAATATCTTCATATAACATGCGCTCCACCGCGCCGCCGGCGGGGATCAAAAAAGCCGGGCGCTGTCCAACAGAATGGTGACCGGCCCCCAGTTGACGAGGGATACCATCATCTCCGCCCCGAACAGTCCCCGCTCGACTACCGGGTGGAGCTCCCTGCAGCGCGCCGTGAAACGGTCGAACATCTCCCGCGCGGGCCCCGGCGCCATGGCCTCCGAATAGGATGGGCGTCTTCCCTTTCGAGCGTCCCCATACAGCGTGAACTGCGACACAAGCAGAAGGCCCCCTCCCGCCTCCGAGAGATTGAGGTTCATCACTCCGGCCGCGTCGTCGAAGATCCTGAGGCCCAGGAGTTTCCCGGTGATGTACTCGCTATCCGCGTCGGTATCGTCGCGATGAAATCCGACAAGCGCCAGCATGCCCCTGTCAATTGAAGCCACGGCCGAACCGTCACACTCGACGCCGGCCTTCAGCACCCGCTGAACTACCGCCCTCATGGAGAATAGCGAACCGGGAAAGATTAAGCCGGGGACCGCCTATGATAGCTTCTGGCTCAGCACGCTTTCCGGCTGAACCCCTATCATCCGCTCCGTTTCGTTGCCGTCGGCAAAGAGTATCAGAGTGGGGATGGAACTGATTCCATATTTCTGCGCTATCTGCGGGTTCTCGTCGGTGTTGAGCTTGGTTATCTTCGCGCTGATGGCGCCCGACTGGGCCAGCCTTTCGAGTATAGGCGTCTGCATTCTGCATGGACCGCACCATGGCGCCCAGAAATCCACCAGCACCTTGCCCGATGCCTCCAGGACTTCCTTGTTGAAATTACCGTCATTAACCTCAAGGATACCAGCCATAGCTCCTCCTCTATCATCGCAGCAACTACGCTTTACATAACAGAAAGCGCCGCGCATGTCAATACAAAATGACCGGCCCCGTGGCAATTAATCACTTTCATATTTTGCCCCGGGCGTCCGATAATGAACTCAGGCGCCCCATGTCCCGTCACGGGCACCATGACGGCCCGCGATATATTACAACGAGGATTCACACCATGAAACGAATCATCGAGGGATTCCTGGCGGCATGTGTTCTTGCTGCATGCACATCGCTCATCGCCCAGACGACGCCGGCGCCCAAGGAGCCGGCAAAGACAACGGCCAGGTCGATCGAGGGCTTCAACAAGACCAAGTGGGGGGATTCGCTGAACTCGGTGAAGGAAAACCTGCTCGGCAAGATAACCTACACCGATGAAAAAAAGATAATCACCTCGCGAGACGGCGATATCGAATACCTCTACGGTTTCTTCATGCGCGAATCGCCCCCGGCGGCGGAAACGGGCGAAACAGCCGCCGCCGAGGCGGAGCCCAGGCTCTATTACGTCGCGGTGCGATTCCCCTATCTCGCAATGGACGAGGTAAACCGGCGCATCCAGGACCAGTACGGCCCGTTCACCGGAGAAACCCTGAAGAACAACCAGGGCGCGCGTATATGGGAGTCCGATAAAACATCCGTCGTGATGTGGGTTGACGAATACGAGAAGAGGCCCTTCAGCCGCAAGATCACCTATGTCGGGAAGGAGCTCGCGAAAGAGGTCAACAAATACCAGGAAGAGGTGTTCAGCCGCACCGAGCTGGAAATCCTGAAACGTCTGCAGCCCTAAGCCGCGAATACGGCGCAACGCCCCCATTCGGGCGCAGGCATTGAAGATCCCCCCTCAGCGCCTTTGGCGCGGCAGGAGCGCCATCCTCGCCCGCCGCAATTGCATTAATCGGCATTGTCTTTTCGACCGTGTGGAGAAATCCTGATCCGATCACAGGTGGGCCACGAAGACCGGTATGGCGCCAAGCCCGTCCGAAAGGCCGTCCAGCGCCTTGCCGATAACCGTGCCAATTTTCGCGAGCGAATCCATCTCGCCCGCCATGCCGCAGCCCGGCGTTTCGGATGTTACTATAAGATCGCCCGGCCGGATCGGACGATTGCGCGCATCGACCTTGCAGAGCACTTTTCCCGCCAGTGCGACCGGATAGGCCTTGCGCGAAGCTCCCGTATTATCGACCACCAGGGTCGGGTTCCCCGATACGATCCCAATTACCGAACGCATGTAAGCCCCGCTCGAGCGGGAAAGCCGTCCGCCGCCCTGAGCGCTGACCGCAAGTATGTCACCGGGGGATATGTAATCTATGTCGTCCACCTCGAACATCTCCACGATGTTTACCGGAAACGATCCCTCACGGCTCGGGTTGTGTATGCGCACCCTGCCATGGAACTCCGAAGAGCCCCGCACCATGAGCGCCTCGCCGTTGCCCACAAGATTCACAGTATCGTCGTACTCGTCGATCGAGCCAAACCCGTCGACGACAAGCGAGTAGGAATGCTCGCTCGCGAAAACCCCTCCCGCGCCGAAACGCGAAACGCCCAGCACGCCGCAGCCCCGCGGCCCGTTAGCCTCCGTTCCCGCCGACTGCCCGCGGACCCCCGAGAACGCGCCATGGCCGAGCACCCCCCACGAGCGCGGCGCGCCCTCCCGGCCCCCTGCGGCGATTCCCAGCACGCCGACAGCCCCCTCTCCGGGCGACTCGTTCTTCGCGTAGACCACCGCGGAGGCGTCCGGAGGCGGCGTCACCCCGGTAAACTCCTCACTGCGCTTTTCGGTAATGCTTATCGCGCCGGAATGGCTGGAGTACGCGTGGACCAGGGGCGCGTAGTTGTGGGTATGCGGGAGCGGCTCGCGCGCGTCCGAAAGCCGTACGTCGTCCGACTGGAGCACGGCCCCCCTTCTGGCCTCTCCGTTAGCCGCAAGAACCACGATCCCCGGCGCCTCCTCGGTGGCGTTTTTAAGCCTCCGATCGTTCCCCTGCACCACGACTCCCTCGGCATCCTCGCCGTCCTCGGCAAGCTCCACAATGCCCTTCGCCATGGTGGTCGCGTCTTTCAAACGGCGGTCGCTCCCCTGTACCGCGACGCCCTCGGCCGCCTCGCCGTCCTCGGCGAGCTCCACAATGCCCCTCGCCGTTGTGGTCGCGTTTTTCAGGCGGCGGTCGCTCCCCTGCACCGCCGACAGGGGCGAATCCTCGCCATCCTTCGCGAAGCGCAGAATGCCCTTCGACGAATCGCCGGCGTCCTTAAGCCTTCGGTCGCTCCCCTGTACCGCGACGCATTCGCGGTCCTCGCCATCCTCGGCAAGCTCCACAATGCCCTTCGCCGTCGTGGTCGCGTCTTTAAGGCGACGGTCGCTCCCCTGTACCGCGACGCATTCGCGGTCCTCGCCATCCTCGGCAAGCTCCACAATCCCCTTCGCGGTCGTGGTCGCGTCTTTAAGACGCCGGTCGCTCCCCTGCACCGCCGCCAGCGGCGAATCCTCGCCGTCCTTCGCGAAGCGCAGAATGCCCTTCGACGAATCGCCGGCGTCCTTAAGCCTGCGGTCGCTCCCCTGCACCGCGACAAGCGGGGAATTCTCACCGTCCTCGGCGAGCTCCACAATGCCCTTCGCCGTCGTGGTCGCGTCTTTCAAACGCCGGTCGCTCCCCTGCACCGCCGCCAGCGGCGAATCCTCGCCGTCCTTCGCGAAGCGCAGAATGCCCTTCGACGAATCGCCGGCGTCCTTAAGCCTGCGGTCGTTTCCCTGCACCGCGACATTTTCGCGGTCCTCCCCGTCCTCGGCAAGCTCCACAATGCCCTTCGCCATCGTGGTCGCGTCTTTCAGGCGCCGGTCGTTTCCCTGTACCGCCACGCCCTCCGCCGCCTCGCCGTCCTCGGCAAGCTCCACAATGCCCTTGTTGATGGTCGTGCCGTCACGAAGCCTGCGGTCGTTCCCCTGCACCACGCATTCCGGGTTGTTCTCGCCGTCGGCCGCAAGGCGGCATATGCCGTGGGCCATCGTCGTGGCCTTTTTAAGCCTGCTGTCCGCCCCCCTGACCACGCTCATCTCGGAATATACCCCGTCAGGGCAGAGACGGACCGTGCCGTAGGAGTTCTCCGTAGCCTCGGCCAGGCGCGAATCGTTCGCCTGCACCGCTATGCCGGGTTTGCTCTCCCGGTCGTAGGCAAGCCGCACCATGCCCGGCCGGAGCTCCGAAGCGGGCTTGAAGCGCGAGTCGGACGATTGTACGGCGAGTCCCGGCCTGTCGTCCCCGTCCTCGGCGAGCCGCACCACCCCCTTGAACACCGTTGTGGCGTCGCGGAGACGGCGGTCGCTGGCCTGCACCACCGTGCCTAGCGAATCGTCTCCGTCGCGGGCCAGGCGCACCACTCCAGCCTGGAAGATGGATGCCTGCGGAGTCAGTTCGCCGATGTTGTGGGTGTGGGTAAATTCGAAGGGGGCGGCGCTTACGGCGAAACCGGCCAGGCGGGCCCCGAAGGTTCTGGACTCTATCAGAACAGTGCTCATCTCGACACGGACATAGCGCGCCGGCGTCACCGCGGCCTCGTGAAAATAGGTGGTGGCCGGCTGCGCGGAAAAGAATTTTTCCTCCACGAGCGGGGCCCATACGGTGCGGTCGGCGCTGACCTCTATTGAATAGTTCTCGGGAAAACCATGGGGAATCATGCCGGCGGAGGCGAGCCACACGCCGTTGACATGAAGCGTCCTTCCCAGATCGATCTCTACGTGTTCACGGGACGCGCCTGTTCGGACCTCCGATTCCCAGAAGGACGCGCCGGCGCTTTCCAGCAGCAGCCTCGGCGCGTGTTCGTAGGACGAATGGCTCGACGCGCTCACCTCGCGGGCCCCGCCAATGCCCGCCCTTATGGCGCCGATTTCGGAAAAGTATTTTGTTCCGGTTTTGCGCGGTCTCGTTATATACAGCCTGATGAAGCGGGCAAGCGCAAGTGGGAGGTCGAGACGGTATGCCGGGCCATCCTCCATCTCGTATTTTCTCTCGCTCCTGACCACGCGCCATACCGCGCCGTCGACGCTCAACTCCAGCCTGAAGTCGTGGGGAAAGGTCACCCTGCCGGCCGGCGAAGCGTCTATCTCGACGCGGTCGACGGGAACAATATCTCCGTAATCGATGGTGATATACTCGGGGACCATGGAATTGCTTTTCTGGCTGCTCCAGTATCCATCGTCTTCAAGCACGGCGGCCGCCGGGTGCGCATCGTCGAGCTGGCTCGAAAAGGCGCTGATCGCGCCGCCGCGCATTGTTCTCAGGCTTACGTTGACAGGCTTCATCATATATCTCCGGACGCGGGAATAACGATCCTCGATCATCCCTTTCGTCGAAGGTGATTGTCAAATATTTTATTAAAGGCCAAAAAGTGTTTGATTTAAGACAATCGGCCCGATAGGCTCCATATATATGGATTTCATAGAACAGGCGACACCCCGCGGCATAACGCTCAAGGTATTTCCGAAAAAATGGAATTATCTTGCCTTCGACGAAAAGGGAAAAACCATTTACGCGGACGCCGCTGGCCTGAAGGTTCTGCACCGGGTCCCTCTCGTCATTTTCGTCGGCGGAAGTTTCACGGTAAAGAACAACGCGGGCGCGGAGATGTCCTTTTTAAAGGCCACAAGGGGGCAGATCGTAATTCCCTATGTCGATACAGACGCCGATCGCAGGCAGCGCTATATCTTCATCCCCGCCGAAAGAGGCATCGACCTTATCCCCGTAAGGCTTAAGGCCCTAAGGGACATCTCCTCGCTGGTGCGCGAGACCGAGGCCGGAACCAGACCCGACCATATAGTGGTAAGCGGCTCGGTGACACGCAACGACATTATAATCATCAAAAACAGGCTCGCCGACGCCCATATAATCCTGGCGGGCGGCAGGGACGAGGACGGCGGCGCCCCCAGGGAGGAGAGCGAGATCAACAGCTTCGACGACCAGCGCGCGACCGAGGTGGCGAAGGACGTAAACATAAACATGATGTCGAACAACCCGGTATTCCTCGCCCGCGTCCATCTGCGCGAGATGAACATCTCCAAGGTGAACCAGCTCATACTCGACTTCGACCTGTCCCCGCTCGAGGCGGAGTATATACTCAGTTTCGTTTCGACGATGCTTTCCAAAAGCGAAGAGGACGCTGAAATCCGAAAGAACCTCCCTAAACTGGAGGCCATTCAGGGCTCATTACGGTTTTACATCCATCTGCTCGGAAAGAAAGAGGCGGAGGTCCGCTCCATTATCGAGAGAATGAACGACGCCGCCCCGCTCGCCTCCTTTTTTACGCTGATCGCGAAGGTAAAGCTGATGTATCCGGGCACGGACGACCAGCTCCTCTTTACGGAATTCGAAAACATGTTATACGAGAAAAAATCCGCCCTTCAGGATGGGGCCTGACCGCCGCGGCGGAGACACGTCCTCGTCATGCGCATGCCCACTTTCAGTATCGCCCGAATCGCCCCGCTCGCCGCGATTTTGCTCCTTGCCTCCTCCCCGGCGCCGGAAGGCAATCGGGAGAACGGATGGTGGCGGGTCTATTTTGCAAATCCTGGGGCTTCGGCCTCCCGAAGAAACGACAACTCGCCCGACGCCGCCTTCAAGCGGCTCATCGGTCACGCCTCGCGGAGCGTTTACGGCGCGTTTTACGACATTTCAGACGAAACGATCGCCGCCCGACTGCTTGAGGCCCATCGCCGCGGCATAGACGTGCGCATAGTGACGGAACGTGACAACGCGCAAAAGGCGCCGCTGCGCTCCCTGGTCAATGCCGGAATCCCGGTGGTCACCGACAACGGGCCCGGCCTCATGCACAACAAGTTCGCGGTCGTCGATGGAGCGTTCGTATGGACCGGCTCATACAACCTCACGCTCAACGGCGCGATGAAAAACGACAACAACGCCATCGCTATATACTCCCCCGAGCTCGCGGAGATATTCACCGCGGAATTCATGGAGATGCACCGAGACGGCGTCTTCGGAAACAGGAGAGAGTTCGGCGCCTTCGCGGCGCTCACGAAGAAATACCATGTAAGGATCGGGAATACCGACGTAAACGCGTATTTCTCGCCGGACGACAATGTCGAGCGAATCATCCTGAAGCGCCTAACGAAAGCCAGGCGGTCCGTACGCTTTATGGCCTTTTCGTTCACAAGCAAACCGCTCGGCGAAGAGCTTGTACGGCTCCATAAAAACGGCCTGGACGTCGGCGGGGTCATGGAAAAGACCGGAACGAACAGCAGGGACTCCCAATTCGTAAAATTTAAAATCGAGGGCATTCCCGTAAGAATCATTTCCGGCATCGGGCGCATGCATCACAAGGTGATGATCATCGACGAGTCTATTGTAATAACCGGATCGTTCAACTACTCGCGCGGAGCGAACCTCAGAAACGACGAAAACATACTCATCATCCATAACGAGGAGATAGCCCGCGTGTACATGGAAGAATTCACGAGGCTTTACGAGTCCAAGGGCGGCGCGGCCCCTTCCGGGAGGAAGCTAATGCGCCCGTAATCGTACCGGAGACAAGGAGGCTAATCATGAAAAAGCTGCTGAAAATCACCCTCGTTCTAATGCTTTTTATCGTTCTCTGCGCGCTTCTTCTACTGCTCTACTGGTGCTTCAGACCCAACGCCGCACGCGTGGAGCCATCACTCAAGCTCGAAACCTGGAGCGCCGTATCCGACGGCATGCACAACTCGAACACCGACATGATCTTCTGGAAGGGGAATTTTTACCTGGTGCACGCCAACTCCCCCTATCATTTTGCGACCGAAAAATGCAGGCTGATGCTCTGGCGTTCCGGGGACGCACGCTCGTGGGAAAAGCTCTCCGAGGTGAACATACCGGGAGAGGACATACGCGATCCGAAACTCGTACCCATGGCAGGGCGCCTCTTCCTCTATGTGTTGAAGAGCACGCGCTTCATAGCCGAGCCCTACAGCACGGCGCTGCGAACCAGCGCCGATGGAAAGGAATGGACGCCGCTCATCGATATCGAGCCGGAGGGATGGCTCTTCTGGCGGCCGAAGACGCGCGACGGCCGTACCTGGTACGCGCCCGCCTACTGGCACGAGCACGGCAGGTCGATTCTTCTAAAATCCTTCGACGGCCTTCGGTGGGAGCGCGTATCGGCAATCCACGAGGGTGGATGGAACGACGAGACCGCAATCGAGTTTCTGCCCGACGGCAGGCTCCTGGCCACGGCCCGCCTGGAGGGCTCCGATAGCTGGCTTGGCGACGAGCGCGCCTCCACCCTTATAGCCACGGCGGCCCCGCCTTACACCTCCTGGAAGTCCGTGGAGAGCCGCGTGACGCGCCTGGACGGCCCGGCCCTATTCTCGTATAACGGAAACCTCTATGCCGTCGGAAGGCACAACCCCGACCCGCCCGGCTTTTTTTCGTATTACGGGAGCATTCTCGCCCGCAAGCGCACGGCGCTCTACCGCGTATTGAAGGACCGCCTTGTATATCTCTCCGACCTTCCGAGCGCCGGCGACACTTCATACGCCGGTGTTGTCATCCGCGAAGGCGCCGCCTATATAAGTTATTACACCAGCGACACGGCTCGGGACTACCCCTGGATCATCGGCATGCTCGCCCGAAGCGACATACTGATTGCCCGCATCGAGCTCCCACGCCTCGAGCGGCTGGCCGCCGAAAAAATGAAAGGGACCCCTTAGGGATGGACCTTCTGGTAAGCGAGCTTTTTTACTCCATCCAGGGCGAGACCACCCGCAGTGGATTTCCCTCCTTTTTCATCAGGCTGGCGGGGTGCAACCTCAACTGCGCATGGTGCGATACGGTCTACGCCCGGACGGGCGGGCGGCGCATGGCCATGGAACGGATATTGGATGCCGTAACCAAACACCCGCATGCCGACCATATCACGATAACGGGCGGCGAGCCGCTCTGCCAGGAGGGCACGATCGGGCTTATGCGGCGGCTTTGCGCCTCCCGCCGCATACGGCTCGAAACGAACGGAAGCAGGGATCTTTCCGAAGTCCCCGTGGAAGTCGTAAAGATCGTCGACGTAAAAACGCCCTCAAGCGGCGAGGAGGGCTCGTTTCTCATGGAGAACCTCGCCTTTCTAGCCGAGCGCGACGAGCTGAAATTCGTCATTGCCGACCGCGCGGACTACGATTTCGCCCGCACTTTCGTTAAAAAACATCTTGCCAAGCCTGGACCCGTTATTAATCTTTCCCCTGTGCGCGGGGTTATGGACCCTGCGGAGCTCGCCCGGCTTATACTCGCGGACGGACACGGGCTCAGGCTAAACATGCAGCTCCACACGGTCCTCTGGCCCGAAGGCGAGCCGAAAAAATGAAAGGGATGCGCGATGGACTACGTAGGTCACGTTATACGCCCTCCAAGCGAGGCATACAGCATGATCATACAGGTGACCGTTGGCTGCTCGCACAATCAGTGCACATTCTGCGGCACCTATAAGGACCAAAAATTCAGGCTGAAGGACATGGCCCTTATAAAACGGGACATCGACGAGATGTCTTCGTACCGCCACGAATTTACCAGGGCCTTTCTGGCCGACGGCGACGTGCTCATACTTCCAAATGAACAAATTCTGGAGATCATCCATTACATCAAAAAAAAGAACCCCGCGATCGAACGCGTCGGCGTCTATGGCAATACCAAGGCCATCCTCAAAAAAACCCCCCAGGAGCTTTCGGCGCTAAAGGGGGCCGGTCTCGGCATAGTCTACCAGGGGATAGAGAGCGGAAACAGGGAGGTGCTACGGCGCATAAAGAAGGGCGCGTTTCCGCACAAACAGCTCGAGGCGGCCGAAAAGATAAAGGCTGCCGGAATCCTCCTCTCGCAGACGGTGCTTTTAGGCATAGGCGGGACCGAGCTTTCGGAGGAACACGCTATCGATACCGGAAAGCACCTTGGGGACATGTCGCCGCATTACGCGGGGGCGCTTACCGTCATGCTGCTTCCAAACACCGAGCTGTATCGCGACATGCGGGAGGGACGCTTCGTACTGCCGGACAAATTCGGCCTTTTGAACGAACTGCGGCTTATGGTCATAAACATGAAAGTCAAGTCGCCCTGTTTTTTTACTTCGAACCACGCGTCCAACTACCTGCCCATAAGGGCCAGGCTGCCGGAGGACCGGCACAGGGTGATCGCTCTCATCGACCAGGTTCTAAAAAAGCGCGACGAGCGCCTATTAAAGCCCGAACACATGAGGGCCTTATAACATATCGATAAACGACGAGGTTATGATGGATTCTTCGATGGAAAACGCAATACGTTTTATAAGCGGCGAGCTTGTCGCGAATCCGGAGGCCGATAAAAACGCCCTCATCGACGAGGCGAGCCGCAAATACGACCTCAACCCAATGCAGACGGAGTTCCTTGTAAACAAGTACGTATTGGGCCAGTAGGCCCGGCGTCATAGCACCGGGCGGCCCGGAAACCCGAAGGGGCCGGCTTTCCTACAGCGGCGTACATGAGGGCCCCCGGCCAATGCGTCTATCCTTCACACGAAGCGAGAGTGCGTGGTTGGCTAAAGACCCATCCTTATCCCACCGCTTGCGGAACGCTTCGTAAAAAAAGAAGCGCCCGGGCCGAGGGGGAGAACGTCTGCGGGCAGCCCCCGCGCAAAGCGCGCGCGGGGCGGACAAAGCCGCGAATTCAGTCGTGTATACCGCACGCAAACGCCCCTCCGTTGGGACGGGCGGGACGTTCGGGCGCGATTCGGATGTGTCGGAAGGACCTATTTAATCGCGACACGCAGGTTATCCACGGCCACCCGGTATCCTCCGGAAACCATTACATAGCCTTTGTACATGTCCGAGGTGTCGGTAATCTTCGCCATGAACCAGGCTTCGTTTCGCGCCTCTTTTTTGTTTGCCGGGGCTTGATACACGTTATCTCGAGAATTGCCCTCGAACATAATGACGACCGCGCCGAGTTTGATATCCCCCTTGTTGGCGATCCTCGTTTTCCAGTAATTTTTGGTCCAGATTTCCTTGCCGTCGTGGACCAGCATGAACTGGCCTTCATACTTGGTCGCCGCGGCGGGCGCGGTCATAACTTTGGCAAGACTGATGTAGATCCAGGCCTGCGTGCCGTAAGCTTCCTTCGAGATAAAATAATCGTCCGGCTGGATGTAGTGCGCGTCCGAACCGTCCGCACCGGGGGCGTCGTAGCCCTTTTTGGACGCCGAAACATCGGAATCGTTTTTATTCCCGGTGATGGAATCCGTATTGATAGATGACACCCTGTTAAAGACATCCATGGCCATATCGCCCCTGGACGAACCCTTCGAACCGCAGCCGGCGGCGAGTATCGCGACCATCGCCACAGGCAAGAAAACAGCCACTATCTTTTTCATTTAAACCCTCCTGTGTAATATAGTGAATCGGCCTGCCTGCCGGTTTAAAGCACCGGGCATGGGCCGTTCAAGGTGGTGCGCCAAAGCACGATCTCAGGCTGCCGGCGGGTCAAAAGTCCACCTTTAACACACGCACGAACCTACATGCGGGTATTTCCAATTGTCAAGCGTATTAATATCAGCCTGCGCGCATCCCGCTTGCGCCCATACCGGCTTGACAGCGCCCGGCAAGCATATTATCAATGTACCGGCCGGTCCGCGCCGAGCCCGGCGATCACTTTCGGAGGGAGAGCATGGAACTGCAGGAGGCCTTGCGAAAGCGGAGGAGCATACGCAAATTTACAGGCGAGCCGGTGAGTGACGGCGAGATACGCTCGGTGCTCGAAGCGGCGGGGATGGCGCCGTCATGGGCGAACGTGCAGCCGTGGGAATTTATCGTACTTCGCGACCGCAGCCTTATGGAAAGAATGACGGCCACATACATCGACGGGAACCCGGCGACCAAATGCTCGCTTGCCGCCTCCGCGCTTATCGTGGCCTGCGCGATTACCGGGGTGTCGGGATGCTATGATGGCAAGAACCTCACGAGGTTCAACGAATGGTTTATGTTCGATCTTGGCATGGCCGTCCAGAACCTCTGCCTCAAGGCGCACGAGTTGGGGATAGGAAGCGTGGTGGCGGGACTCCTGGACCACGACCGAGCCAAAGAGCTTCTCGGCCTGCCGGCCGACAGGGAGGTGGTGGCCTGCATCCCGCTGGGCCGGCCGGCCGTAGCCGGGAAGGAGGGCCCGCCAAGAAAACCGCTTTCCCAGTTCGCCTTCCTCGACGCCTACGGGAATCCCTTCCCCGAATAAAAACGCCGAAGCGCCCAGGCATTGGCCGGCCTTACACTTGCCCTGGCCGGGCGCGCCGGCTTTCCAATTCCACGACGGGGACGACGTTTTAAAATTGCGCTCAGGGCAAAAAAACGGCCCTCCACGCATCATGCGGCCATGGAGGGCCCGTTTGCTTCCCTGTTAGCCGCCTATTCCGCGCTTTTCTCGCCGGTCTCGGGACCCTGGTCGACTCCCTCCGCGGCATCCGCCGGGGGCTTCTCGTCGAGCTCGTCCAGCTTGGATTTGGCCATCCCCGCAATCACGGAGCTTCCTTTCGCCAACTCCGTAAGCTTCTCCCTGGCGTTCTTCTCCGCGGCGGCCTTTTTATCCGGTTGCCGCTCTTTAAGAAGACTCAAGGCCGCCTCATAGTCTTTGGCCTCCACAACGAGGTTCTCGTCGGTGCTGTATCCGCCCTGCGCCCACTGTCCGGTAATCCATTTGCCCGCCATATTGCCGATGTATACCAGTACCCAGTCGGCCTTCTCCTCCTTGATGAAGCCTATGGTCCCTTTGGGTACGGTGCAGAACACCTTGCTTCCCATGTTCGGGCGCACGAAGAGGCGCGTGCTCTCCTCGATAAAAACGATGGGCTTGTCGGCAAGGTGCTTGGACTCCATGTATCCCTCCTTGCCGTCCGCAAGCCTTACCTGGGAAAGGTCAATTTGCATGCTCTTCTGGTTGATGTATTTTTCTTCGCTTAGAAGATCTACCGATTCGGCCTTTTCGAGCGTGGCCAGCCATTCCTTGAAATCCTTGTCCTTGTACACGGAAACCTGGTAGAGAGCGTATTTTCTGGCGATAGTTTTGTCGTCGGTCCCGACCTCCTTCTTTTTGCAGCCGAAGGGCGCTACAAGCGCGAGTATACAGGCGGTCATTATCAGCTTTTTCATGAGGGACTTCTCCTTTATCTGAGATGGAACACGCGGAAACGCGATTATGGCCGTTTATATAACGAGAAAATATCGGGCGGTCAATAAATTATTTTAAAACAATCCCATTTTTATGGTTGTGGCCGGGGCGTTTCCCATATTATGATGGCGGACCATGGATATCGAAATCGACAGTAAAGGAGATAAAAAGCGCCGGGGCGCAATGATCGTCGCGCCGCTCGCCTCCATGGTTTTAATAGCGCTTCTGGCCGCGTTGGTGCTCCTTTCGAACCAAAGGGCCCTGGTTCGCGGAACCGACGGGGCCTTCTACGTTGCGCGAAAAATAGTTATAGCCGGCGATCGCCTGTTCTGCCTTCGCTCGGCCGAAAGCCACTCTACGCGGAAGGCCGCGCTCGATTCGCGCGATGAAGGTTCCAAACCCGCCATGGCCCGGCTCGTCGAGGTGGCTTTTATCGAAATCATCCCCGAAACGCCGTCCGCTTCCGACGAGGCGGCCGGGGCCGTCCCAATGGCCTATATGGGGACCTATCGTATAAACGCCTCCGGCAATCCCGGATACCTGACAATAGGGGCAAGGAACGGCGCGCTCTACGGCTCGGTGCGCTTTCCCGAATGGGGCAGGGGCGCTGTCGAGCCCTTAAAGGGGCTATATATAAGGGGAAAGTTCATCGGATTTACGCGCTCCATCACCACGCCCGCCGAGAGGGAGCGCACCGGGTCGCACGTATATTTTACCCAGGTATACACCGGAGAGTACCGCGATAACGGCCGAGTCATACAGGGCCGCTACATGGTGGGCGGCTCGCCCCGAATGTGGCACGCGGAAAAAACGCGCTAAGCATCCGGCTCAACCCTCGAGCTTCATGCTTCGAATAATCTTGAAAAAGATCGGCTTGTATTCCGGAAAGCTCTTTTCCGTGGCGGTGCCCACCAGCACATAACCGCGGTGCCGCTCCACCACCAGGCACAGCATGACCTTCAGCCTGAGCGCGCCCGCCCGGTGGGAAAAGACGGTCATTACGGCCTTTCGCCCGTCCAGCTTGAAATCGTTTCGCTCCAGCTCGCGGAACTCGTCAAGGGCCCTGGCCATGTTCTCGAAGGTGATCTCACGATAATAGGAAAGCCCCACGTCCTTGGAGAGGTCCTCCACGGAGACGTTGATGTTCTCTCGGAAGGGATCGCCCTTTTCCTCGAGGGGGCTTAGGGCCTGCACCACTGTGGCGCCAAGGAGTCCCTTTGTCCTGATCTCCCAGTCGTCCGGAAAGACAATGGAAAAACCTTTGGAGCGATCGCGAAAATATCCCGGCTCCTTCTTGCAGCAGCCCATGGCCATAACGGCAAGCGCAACGAGCGGCAAGAGGGTGATGCGAACGATAGAATTTCGAGACATACGCTGCCTCCCTCGGAAAAGAATGGGGCGGCCGGACGGCCACGATTACGCGTATAGCACACTCGCCAGGGCATTGCAAGCGTATAATACGCCTTCATACCGCCCGTCAGCCGAATCCCGAAACCGGGCCAATAATTATTTGACTTTACGAAACGGGCCGGATAAAATCAGGGCGATAATTTGAAGGATGAAGGTAAACCAAATGCCCGGAAAAACGACCAAAAAGGCCGCGGCTGCAGCCCCCGTGCCGGGCCGCTCCCGAAAGAAGGCGGCGGGGGGGACCGATTACCTCATCGCTCTCCTTGTGGACGGGGCAGGCATCTACGCAACGTGGAAGCTCTCCGACCCCCTTTACGGAAAAATCCTAAGAAAGGCCCTCACCGACCATCAGGGCGACCCGTACCTGTTCTTGAGGGTGCGAGAGGCCGACTCCGGAGGCCGGGCCGAGCTTGACGAGATACCGGTTTACGGAAGGGAAAACCGGTGGCACATCTTCACCACCGGAGAGATGGCCGGCCGAAGGATAGTCATCGAGCTCTCCTACCAGACCGCAACGGGAAAGCGCGAGACGGTGCTTCAATCCGCCGAGATCGACGTGCCGCTGGGGGACGAGGCGCTTGCGGCCATCCTGGGCGGGCCCCTGTTCCACGACGAGCGCCTCCCGCGGCTTTACGAAGTTAGCGGCGTGCGCGAACATCTCGCCCCCTCCTCCCCCGGCCTGAGTTCCCATTAAAATGAAAAAGCCCCGTCGGCGGAAGGAGCCGCCCGCGCGAATACTGCTCGTGCTCCACGCGCACCTTCCCTACGCACGCGTACCGGGCGAGCGGTTCCCGGCCCAGGAGCTATGGCTGTACCAGAACATCGCCGAATGCTACATACCGCTCCTTCGCGTCCTCGGACGCCTTGCGGGACGCGGAATCCGGTTTCCGATAACGGCCTCGCTAAGCCCGACGCTCGTGGCGATGCTCGGTGACGATTATTATCGCGAAAAATTCTCCGATTACCTGGGCAGCGTCATCACGCTCTCCCGCGTGCACGCAGTGCCGGGAGGCGGGCTTTCGGATGCCCTGGAGCGCCTGGCGGACCGGCTGGAGGATACGCGCGCGTACTGGGACGGCGCTCGCGGCGACCTCGCCTCGTCCTTTCGCGCCCTTTCCGAACGCGGGACCATAACCCTCATTACCACCGCCGCCACGCACGCGCTGCTTCCGGCCTACCGCTACAGCCCGAGGCTCGAAAGGCTGCAGATACGGACCGGCCAGGGCCTCTTCGCCTCCTCCTTCGGCCCCGCCCCCCGCGGGCTTTGGCTGCCGGAGATGGGCTATCACGCCGGGCTCGACGCGACCCTCTCCGCCTGCGGCGTGGAGTACACCTTTCTGGAGGCCCACTCCGCCTATAGAGGGGAGGGCTCGCCGGAGCACGGAAACTTTATGCCATTCGCCGCGGAATCGGGCCTGGTGGTCTTTCCGCGCGAGCTCGCTCTCTCGGGGGCGGTCTGGGCGCACCGAACGGGCTATCCCGGCGACGGCCGCTACCGGGAATTCCACGCCGACTACACCTGGCAGATGTCCGAGCTGGAGCTTTCGCGCCTGGGGCTTGCGCGCGCGCCGCTCAGCATAAAGGTGCACCGCATAACCGGCGACGGCGTTTCGCGCGAGCCATACGACGCGGCCGCCGCAAACGAGGCCGCCCGAGAACACGCCTCCGACTTCATGGCGCGCATCCGCGCACGCGCCGCGGAGCTCGGACCGATTTTGGGAAGGGCGCCGGTATTCACCCTGCCCTTCGACATGGAGCTCTTCGGCCACTGGTGGTACGAGGGCCCGGAATTTTTGGAGGAGCTCGCGCTGCTCTCGTCCGCGGCCGAGGACATGGAATTCGTCACGCCGGAAGAGCTCATCCGCGAGGGGGTCGAGGCGAGCGGAAGGCCCGCCGAGGGCTCGTGGGGCAGGAGCGGCTATTTCGAAACCTGGCTAAACCCGGCCTGTCTGGTCGCCTCAAGCCAAATCTCCGAGCTCGCGGCTCGCCTCTTCGCGCTTTCGCCCAACGCGCGAACGCGCCGGGCATGGAGGCAGGCCGCCTCGGAGGTAATGCTGGCGCAGTCGTCGGACTGGCCCTTCTTTATATCGTGGGACCGCTTCGCCGATTACGGGCGAACGCGGCTTGACGAGCACATCACCGCCGCCACGCGCATACTCGCGGGGCTGGAGGCCGGAGCGATAGACGACGAATATGTTCAAACGCGGGAGCGGCTCTATCCCCTGTTCGCCTCCAGCGCCATGGAATCCGTCATCTGATTCTCCTCCTTCCAGCCGCGAAGCGCATGCCGGTAGAAATCGAAATCGGGGACGGAGGCCTCCAGTTTTTTTACGAGGAGCTTTCGCGCCCAGCGCCGCTCGGTGTACTCGCAGATGTCGCGGATGTTGCGGCCCGAAAGGCCCTCGCTCGAACCGCCCAAAACCTCAAGCTCCGCCTCGGAGAGGTGGCGGGCGTAGTTTCCGAATATCGACGCGCGCTCGCGCGCCGTGGGAAGCGGAAAGTGGATGGCCTGGTCGAAGCGGCTGATGAGCGCGTTGTCCAGGTCCTTTTTGCGGTTTGTCGCGCCTATGGTAATGGTGCTCGCCGCCGAGTCGAAGCCGTCCAGGCGACGCAATAGCACCGAGAGGACGCGGCGCGTCGCCTCGAACATGTTCTGGTCGCGCGACCCTGCCAGCGAGTCGATCTCGTCCAGGAAGAGAATGCTGCCGCCCAGGTCCTCGCATGCGTCGAAGATCTGCGAGAGGTTCTGCGACGACTGGCCGTACCACTTCGACATAATGGACTCAATGGGCACGTACACCAGCGGCACCTTTACCTCGCCCGCAATGATGCGCGCAATGGTAGTCTTCCCGACGCCCGGCCCTCCCTCGAAGAGAATTGCGCGCGGACGGTTCGACTCGAAGCTGCGCCTCGTCATCTTCGCGATGGAATCGTATATCTCCGGGTTCATAAGAGGCAGAATGATCGACTCGCGTATCTTGCGCTTTACCTCCTCGTAGCCGGCAATGTACGACCAGTCCAGGTGACCGCTGTCGCCATAGATGCTCGCGCCGAGGCGCCTGAGGCGCACCGCCGGATCGTCCTTCAGGCGCGCATAGGCGGTCTTAAAGATTTCGAGCGCAAGGGCGATCTCGTCCTGGCTAAAGTTTCCCTTTTTGGAGAAGTCGGCCCTGAAGTTTGCGGTGATGCCGAAAAACTCCGCCTTGAAATTGTCGAGCAGGTTTTCGGTTTTAAAGAGGTTTTTGTTCAGCGCCTGAAGCGCGTAGTAACCGTCGTCGAAGGCGTGAATGCGGACATTGCCGAGGTGCGCCTTTGCGATTGCGATAAATTGCATAACGAGGGCGTCGCCCAAAAACGGCAGGGCGAACGACACCATGGCGGTTCCCTTCTCGAACGAGAAGCGCGGCGGCGGAATCTCTTCGGGGAGGTTGCGCTTCTCCATAAAGGCGAGCACCTCGCGCTCCACCTGCTCCTTCATTCGGTCGTAGGGTATAAGCTCGATGTCGCCGTTTTCGCTCATGGCCCGTCCTCGTGGCGGTGGAGTGCGCCGGCGCGCGGCCAGCCCTCCCTTTGTATCCGCATTTCGCCACAAGTCAATCATTTATGGGGCGTGCCCCTCGCCTTGGGGTAAAACCGGGCCGACCGCACGAAAGGGCCCGTATTAGAGCGGGGCCGGCGGCCCGCATGCCGGGTCGGGCCGCTACGGGCTCCGCTAACGCTTCGGTCGCGGCGAAAAGACCGCCGCGACTACCCCTTCGCGTCCCTCACGCGGCTTTGCGCAATGGGCTAAATGCTGATATCGATTACTGATGCAGCGGGAGGGGGTTCATGGGGCCTATGGTAAACATAGAGTAAAAGGTAGAGAGAGGTGTTGGGTGTTGCATTTGGTTTGGGGGAGTGGATTGAAAATGGGTTGACCTGGATGAGTTTTTGTATAATAATGGATAATGGATATGGACATACACGCGGAAATAGGGCCATTCCCCGGCGGGCGCATCGCGCTGCGCGTGCCGTACGAAAAAAACATCATTGCTTCGATCAAGCGCGTACCGGGGAGGTCGTGGCATCCCGAACAGAAGCTGTGGAGCTTCCCTGACCGGCAGGAAGCGCTCGATGCTATTCTTCAAGCACTCTGCGCTGCGGGACAGGAAAATCCCAACCCTGGTATACCCAAGCTCACACCTTCGGCACCTGACCTCGACGCCTTCTCCTCGACACTTAAGGCCCGTAAATACAGCCGTAAGACCATTTCTCAGTACCTGCGCAACGCGCACGCCCTCCGCGAGCATGCCGGCAAGGACGCTTCATCCCTAACTCCCGACGATGTGAAGAAGTATCTATCTTATCTTGCGGATTGCGGCGCCTCAGCTTCAACTATTAACGTGGCGATTAGCGCCTTTGAGCTTTTCTTGCCAGGTCTGAAAGACGCCATGCCGGGCCACCAGCTCAAAAGGCCATCTAAGGACAAAGTTCTTCCAGTTGTCTTAAGCATACACGAGGTAAAGGTGATTCTTTCGTCTACGACAAACCTGAAGCATAAAACAATGCTTTCTCTCATTTATTCGGCAGGGCTTCGAGTCGCCGAGGCCGCAACACTGAAGATTGCCGACATAGACCGCCATCGTCGGCAAATTACCGTTCGGCGCGGCAAAGGGCGAAAAGACCGTGTTACGCTTCTTTCAAGCTCATTTGTCGCTCTGCTCGAACGCTACCTTGCCGAATATTCTCCTCGCGAATGGCTTTTCGAAGGGCAGGACCCTCGAGAACACATAAGCGTTCGGAGCATTCAGCATGTTTTCGCCGCAGCGTGCACTCGAGCGGGAATTATAAAAAAGGCCACCGTTCACAGCTTGCGACATTCATTTGCCACGCATCTGCTTGAGCAAGGAACGGACATTCGATACATACAGGAGCTTTTAGGGCATAAAAGCCCGGCTACTACTATGGTGTACACGCACGTGAGCACGGTATCGTTCAGGAATATTGTAAATCCACTCGACTCTTTCGATAAAGAGGTTTAAACGAAAGGCTTCGTATTTTACCGGTATATGCGAAATTCGCCTATACCTTGCTTTCAAGGATATAGGCGAAAGGTTGCGTTAAAAAGGAGTTATTTGTAATTGGCGCACCACCTTCCTTCGCCGCCGTCCGTGGCGGCTTTTATTAAAATACTTGTAACTACTCAGGTGTTTTTTTTTTCAACAAGAAAAAAATTTTGCTATTAATTTGAGGGAGTATATTTTACACATATCTTCATGAAACGCGAAGATATTGAAAAAATATATGACTTTGGCAAAGACGCAACTGTAAATTT
>Ga0302241_1000207_pt1 | contig 61795 bp, 50 predicted proteins | sample AAG_UR_Arg_MG_FD_193532 | JGI IMG/M metagenome (GOLD analysis project Ga0302241, IMG submission 193532) | Enriched activated sludge microbial communities from anaerobic digester in WTTP, New Holstein, Wisconsin, United States - AAG_UR_Arg | ecosystem: Engineered > Bioreactor > Anaerobic >... | reverse complement strand
TAGATTTCTCTTTCTTCTTCTGTCAGAGACATTTTATCCAGTATTCTGATTGCCTTTTCTATTGTATCTATTTCTTTTAAAGGCACAGGAAGGTTATATCCTGTAAATTTTTCTGCATATTTCAAAAAGTATATCCATCTATCAAGAGTCTTTTGTAAATCAGGCAGTTCTTTTGTAAATTTTTCAAGTTCTATAAAATGAATTTCGAGTTGATCATGGAGATCTTTATTGTTTCTCAGGTTTTTTATACGATAAACACTGTGGTAATCTTTTTCTTCCAGTCTGTTGAAATTCAATATATTTATACTTACCGTTCTTTTTAAATTATTATATTCTCTGCCTTCTCCCAGTTGTGATGAATATAGCCTGGCCCAGTAATAAGTTGCTCTCTTATTGTAATAGTATTGATCTGTTATCTGCATTTCGATATTATAAAATTCTCCCTTATCGTCTCTGGCTCTTATATCCAGTATTGTAAGTTTGTCTCTTTCATACTCTTTACTTCCAAAAGGATTAAGTATTTCTATTGATGCTATCGGCCTTGGCTGATAGTCTTCAAGTATGGAATTTAAAAGAGATATAAGTATATCCTTGTTCTGTTCCCTTCCGAAAATCAATTTGAAAGCAAAATCAACACGGGGATTTATTTTGCACATAAAATTCACTCCTAATATTCTCAGCAGATTGATTAATTCTATCTATATTTTACCATAGTCTATAACTTTTTTCCCAATATTTTTTCAGCACTCAATTGATAATGTTCTATCTTTGCTACAGGAACACATCCGAGGCTATACGGATCTTGATGTATTTTAATCTCCGGCCTGGCGGCACAATTATATACCACATAAAGCCAGTAATCCTTTCTTAATCTCTCAGCTGTCCTGTGTTCATTGGAAGACAGAGCTATATCTCCCACGCCTGAACGGCCTTTAACCTCAATAAATCTGACCTCTATTGCAGTATCAGGGTCATGCGGATGGGGCTTACGGGATATGAGATCAAAACCGCGATTTTCAGACTCAAGGCTCTGAACTTTCCAACCTCTTTCTGTTTCATACTTTATTACTGCATCTACAGCAGTCTTCTCAATTTCTTTATTTTGAACCATATCTATTATGGGAGGAATGCCTCTTTCAGGGTGAGGTAATACCCATGACCTTCCATGATGGCGAATATCAGATACAGTGCAATTTCTTTCCTTTGCAAGCTCTTCTCTTCGTCTTTCAAGACGATTATTCAGTTCATCTATTCGATCCTCTACCTGTTTAATATTTGCAGCCACAAGAGGATCTTTATCTCCTTCAGACTGTCTGTTATATAATTCAGCCATACGCATATTCTGGCGGTTAATAAGTTCTATCAGACTGATCTCAAGATGGCGTGATATGGTTTCTATCTCTTTTTTTCTATTTTCTACTATTTCCTCAAGAAAAGACTTTAAAGCCTTTTCAAAAAGAGTCTGTTCTATCTTTACCCTGTCAGGCAGATTAGAATCGTCTGGAAGAGCAGAACAGTGTTCTGCCACTGCATTACCGGGTATGAGATCAAGAAATATAGTAGGCTGCCGGACTGTCATATTCCCGTTCATCTCAGTCTGCAATACAAAAAGCCGGCGATGTAGCACATTACCTCTGCCATCTTTAACAGAAGCAGTAAAAACATCCAGTCTTACCGGTTCACTTCTATGAATATCATAAAATATTGCGCCATTCAGTAAATCCTGATTGACTCTCTCCAGTATAAATTCTCTTAAAGACTCAAACAGAGGATGTCCCGGCGTTATCCACTCCAGTGTAGCATCATCTTTAAGTAAAGCTTTATCAAAAACAATCCTCTTATAATCCCTTCCCAATTTGCCATAAAGCCTCTCCAGTCTCTCTCCGATCTGCCAGAGAGTGCGATTGACCCGGCCAAGAGTATAAACATGCTGACATGATTTAATCTCTTTAGGATATATACCAGACAGAGGAGAAGCTTTAACAAAAAAATCTTCTATTACTTCCGGCACCAGGCGACGCTCTTTTGCTTCTTCCTGCTTTCCTATAATAGCTGCAAGATTTAATTCCTTTTTGGCAAGTCCCTCAAGAGTGCTGTGAGTAATCTTACGAAATCTTTCTGTATCTACCTCTTTAATAATACGGTCAGTTATGGTTTTTTCAGTCAAATTATGGGCATACATATCCCTTACCATCTTCTCAAGCATATTTGAAGGGAATATATCTCCCAGAACATTAAAAACTTTTCCGGTACGTTTTGGGTCAAGATCTCTTTCTATACTCTCTATTCTTTCAAACAGTTTATTAAGAACCCGGCCTTCTCTTGTATTTATAGATACAAAATTAACTATGAGACAGTCCTTCACCTGACCATAACGATGAATACGGCCCATACGCTGTTCAAGCCTTACAGGATTCCATGGAATATCGTAATTAATCATAAACCAGCAAAACTGCAAATTAATACCTTCGCCGGCAGCTTCAGTGGCAACCATAACCTGACATTCTTCTCTAAAGGCTCTTTCAGAATATATACGGGTTCCGTAAGTATCTCTGTCACCTATCTTCATACCGCCATGAATCTGTGTGACAGTAAGATTCCAGGCGGTCATTTTTTCCACCAGAAAATCCAGTGTATCCTTATGTTCAGTAAAAATCAGAAGTTTCATTTTCGGATCTCTGAATATACCTTTATCAGTAATAACTTCTTTTAATTTTAAAAGCTTTGATTCTATTTCATTATGTTCCAGAAGCTTTACCTGATCAATCAGTCTGGTTAACTCCAGAATCTCTTCTTTCAATTCAAAGGGATTGTGTGAAGCCACTACCTCTTCAAGTTGAGCTATTATCTCAGTCTTTTCTGCTTCAGTCAATTCATCAAAATCTTCAGGTAACTTCTTTGCAATCTGTTCATTACGATAGCTCTCAGGGTCCTTTAATATACGCTCACGTCTTTCCCTCATACGTTCAAGACTTCTTCTCACGGCACAGGTAGATGAGGCAAAACGCCTCTGAAGCATAGCCATAGTAAACCCGAGAGCACGGCCTCTGGCAGAAGAGTCAGAAGAAGCTTTTATAGATTGATCCTCTACATAACGGGTAAGGGCATCATAAAAATCCATCTCCTGCTCATTAATCTGAAATTCAATAGTTTCCACATTACGCTTTGTAAAAATAGCCAGCACCTGCCCCGTCTCAGGATCAGGGAAATTAACCAGAGCCTCTTTCACCCTTCGCAGATAAAAAGGAGCTTCTCTGCGTTCCATAGCTTTCTCAAGACTCTTCACATCACCATAAATATCCTTATCCAGAAGCTCCAGAAAAAGACAGAAATTCTCAGGATCACCTTTATGAGGAGTGGCAGTCATAAGAAGATAATGATCAGTCCTGGAAGACAGAGCTTCACCCAGCTGATAAGCAAGAGTCTTTTTCTCTTTACTATAAGCACTCATCTTATGAGCTTCATCTACTATAACAAGATCCCAGCTGCTTCGTAACAGACTATCTTTAGCGTCCTCAATACAGGAAACCCAGGAAATAGAAGTTATAACCATATTATTTTCCTGCCAGGGATTTGCCCCGTAATTGGAACGAAGAACATCACCTTTTATAATCAGGAAATTCTCACGGAACTTATCTTTCATTTCCCTTTGCCACTGAAAAGTCAGATTGGCAGGAGTAATAATAAGAACCCTGCTGATTAAACCTCTTATCTTCAATTCCTTTATAAGAAGGCCCGACATAACAGTCTTGCCTGCGCCTGGATCATCAGCCAGAAGAAACCTTATACTGGCAAGCTTCAAAAAATAATCATAAACAGCCTCAAGCTGATGAGGAAGAGGATGAATATTGGCAATGGATAAACTAAAATACGGATCATATTCATAAGCAAGTCCGAGTCTCATAGCCTCAATGCCAAGACGGAAATGCTCAGAATTACCCGTAAAAGGTTCTTTCTCAGGAGTAGAAAAAAGACTTTCCACCTGTTCCGCAGACAAAATTGGATCATAAAAACTACCTGTATTAAGTCCCTTGCCTATAAGTTTAATAGAATCACCCATAGGAGTGATAACACTGACCTGCACAGGTTCTTTAAATAAAGGCCCCTGGACTATAGAGTTTGGCTTGAGATCTTGAATAAGCATAATTTATAAACCTCTGTAGCAATGATTTTGAAGCTTCTATAAATTCTTCACTATTTATAAAATATCCTTTAAATCTTATATTCTCTACAGGTGATTTAAAGTTTTAAAGGAAATTATCAAAGGAGGCAGCATGGTGTCCAATGGCATTGTTTTGATACAGCTAATTATGGAATTGATTTATTGTCCAGTGGTCGGAATATTGATTCCCTGATATTACTCGAAATCCTATATCTTCATGTAAAGCTTTCTCCACTCTTCGGCTTGAACGGATACCCTGACTGAATGCATATAACCATACTTTTACCATCATTAATGGCGAATATGGCGGTTGGCCAGGCTCCTCTCTATATTCTTTATAGATTTCTGACAGATCCGCCTCTTCTACTATCTCACTTATGAAATAGGCAGGATGATCTTACGGTAACCAGTCGTGCAAAGAAGGAGGAAATAGATATTGCTCATTTTGATTGTATTCTTTAAAAGTCTTTCTGGCTTTATCAAGGAATTCTATAGCTTTTTCTGGTCGCTTCAGGTTGCAATAGATTAATCCTTCTCTCTGATTACAGACGGCAATATTTAATAAGAGGTTTTGTTTCTGAAAAATTTTTCTTGCCTTATTGCATTCTTCCAGGACTTCATTGTATTTTTTCAGCTTATAATAAGAAATTGATTTATTATAATTACACATAGCTATGTCTATCTGCAAATTGTTCTCTTTAAATATTTCTTCTTAATTTATGGCTATAACATTTATTTCAATATATATAAGATATTTCCCTTTGATTATATCTAATTTCTGGATATAGATAATTTTTTTTAAAAATGTATCACTAATATTTAATTAGTGGTATAATATAGATGAGGTGATGAGGAAAATGGCTAAAATAAAGGAGATTATCGATAGTGGCCTGGAGGCAAAATTAAAGAGATTCGAGACATTAATGGGCTATTCCCTTTCTGATAAAACTAAGTTGGAATATATTAAAATTGCAAAAGCTCTAATAGATGGAAATTTACCTGTCAGATCCAGGAGCAGATATCTTCAGGCAAGATCTGTTGCAAAAAAACTTAAGGAACAGGGGATAGCTTATATTGATATCCCTAAATGGACCCGTCGGGGCGATACGAGAAACCTTGAGTATATCCAGAGGAAAATCATATCGGAAGAGGATTTTATGAAGATACTACAGGAATTGCCGGATACGAAAAAAGGAAAGGAATTAAATCTGGCTATGAGGATTGCTTTTTATTCCGGTCTCCGGCTCCATGAGGTTCTGAAACTTACTGATAAACACATAAAGATAAATGACCATATAATAATTAAGATTACCGGTAAGGGGAGAAAATTCCGGACCACCTATCTGCCCAGGAATATGTCAGAGGAGATAAAGGAGTTTAAAGGATTCAGTATAAGTTATGAATATACCAGGACAACCCTTGCCAGATCGTCAGGGAAAGCGGGAGTAGCAATTTCTTTTCATGCTCTGAGACATTCTTTCCTCACAAGGCTGGTTAATAAGGGGGTGCCTCTGCCACAGGTACAGAAGATTGCAGGACACAGTAACATTACGACCACGGCTATTTATTTGCACTTTTCCGATGAGGTAGATGCCAATCTGGAAAAACTGGGATATTAAAGAAGCTTATGGTAATTGCTTTCATAAAATATTCCCCATTATCTATGCAAGGGTTTCCACATCAAAACAGAATCAGGATTTAGTTCTTTAATAGAAGATATATCCAGAATACTCAGAAGTATATTTTTCAATTTTTCTACACTGCAAATTCCCTTAATCTTAGTACCGCAACAGGCAAGTTAGTATCCATCTCACAAGTCTGTCCCTGTCCGGGCTCTGGAGCAAAAGATATGCCGTCAAAGGAGAAAGTTATAACGTAAATAAATACAAAACTGTATATTCTGTAATAACAGATTTCATTGTAACAGGATCATAGATTTTGCGTAAGAGACCGGACAGGGACAGGTGTATATGTTTTTGGATACTTATTTACCTGTCTCGGTACTTAGATATACTTTCATCTATAGATTTTTTAATTTTTTCCTCTCGTATTTTAGCAACCACAGTCTCAAGCATAACTTTCCTTCATTACTCAATAGTTTCAAGATTTGTAATCCTCTCTTCATGATTCTCCAGTTGGTCAGTATGGTCCATCTGTCTTGACCTTAAAGCAGTTAATTTCTGAGCAGTATCAGTAAACTGTTTTGTTATTTCTACTGTATTTATGTATATCTTATCAAGTTTAGTATCTAAATTCTGAAGGTCAGCGTCTAACTTGTTTTCTAACCTGACAAAGTTTTTAAATACTTCTTTTGTTAAAGTGTAAAATCTTACAATTTTCAATTGATAACCGATAGCTAGCTGTTGAACAATTACGATATTTTAACAGGTTATTTCACTCATTTTTTATTTCTTCTTTTATCGGTACCTTCTCCAATACGTTAAGACCTCCTATGAGTCCTATGAGACCGAAAGCAATAAAAACGAGAGGAATAATGGCAAAGAAGAAATTATTACCAGTCACGTTTCTGTTAAGGACTGCTTCGTCCTGGCTGGCGGGGTTCACATAACATACGGTTTTTTTACCTGCACCATAGGCCTTAACAATATCATATGCCAGGGAAAAATCTCTCGCACCGTCAATAAAAGTGACTCTGCTTGACCTGTATGTATGTCCGTTAATTTTATAGGAATATACAATTTTCGGGTAATAATAATATGTTGATCTTGACGATTTCCCTCTGACCCTGGTCTCTTTTACTTCACTGGATATGATAATACATGGAGTTTCCTTCCAGTTTTTTGCATCAATAATATACATTACAGGTTTCATAATAATAAAATATGCTGAAACAAAACCGATCAATGATACAAAACCAAAAACACCTGTAATAAATAAACGGGCGGATTTATAATCCTTCATACTTATTCTGGGTACTTCCTGTTCCATATGTCACCTCATGATATAACCCTGAAAAGTGCCAAAGATACTAAATTTTATTAATAATGTTAATAAAAAATATTCATAATATGTAATTTTGCCATATATATTGACAGTTTGTTAGAAATTTTATTAAAATATCCATAGATAATGAATATTTTGTAAAAAAATTTACTTTTAACAAAAAGAGAGAATTTCTGATTAAATTATATATTAAAGAGAATGAATATGCAAGAACAGAAAAAATCTCAGAAAAAAAGAGTGGAAAGACATATTATAACCAAAAGCCATTATTTATATAATTTCTGTGATGATATTTGTTATAAATCGAAAAATCTATATAATTACTCAAATTATATAATCAGGCAGGAGTATATATTTAATCATAAATTTACCGGCTTTTATCAGTTAGATAGAATATTAAAGGAACATAACCAGGTAGATTATAGAAGACTTCCAAATCAAACCTCACAACAGACCTTAAGGTTACTGGAAAAAGACTGGCAATCCTTTTTTGCTGCTAATAGAGACTACAAAGAAAATCCATCTAAATATACCGGGAAACCGAGATTACCGAAATATAAGAAGAAACAGGGCAGACATATAGCAATATTTACAAACCAGCAATGTGAAATAAAAGATGGTTTTATAAAATTCCCGAAATCCAGTGAAAAGATACAAACCAGAGTAAAAGAGAATTTAGCCCAGGTGAGGATTGTACCGGGAGGGAATTGTTATATAATAGAAATAGTATATCAAATAGAGGTGCCGAAAAAATTCTCTGAAATAAAGAATGCCATATCTATTGATTTAGGAGTGAATAATCTTGCAGCTATAGTAAATAACATTGGATTAAAACCAGTTGTTATAGAGGGTAAGATTATTAAAAGCATAAATCAATATTATAACAAAGAAAAAGCAAGACTGATGTCTTTTGTAGGTGGTAGAGGTAACAGTAACAGAATAATATCCCTGACAGAGAAAAGAAACAGAAAAATTGATGATTATCTTCATAAATCCAGCAGATTTATTATTGATTACTGTAAGGAAAACTCCATAGATACGATAATAATAGGTAATAATCCCGGCTGGAAACAGAAGGTTTCAACAGGTAAAGTAAACAATCAGAAATTTGTTTTTATACCCTTTAAGAAATTGATAAACCAGATAAAGTATAAGTCGGAAGAAAAAGGGATTAATGTTAAAGTAGTCCAGGAGAGTTATACATCAAAAGCAAGTTTTCTTGACTCTGATAATATCCCTGAATATAAAGTAGAAAACAATGAGAAACATACTTTTTCAGGGAGAAGAATTTATCGTGGTTTATACAAAACAAAAGCCGGTATATTAATAAACTCAGATTGTAACGGTGCATACAATTGTATGAGAAAAGTAATTCCCAAATTTTCATTAGAAGAGGGAATAGAGGGTGTAGGGTTACATCCGGTTAGATTGATTCCATCATTACGGCAATCTAATAAAGGTAATTTAATAAATTTTGACAAAATTTATAATACTTTTTAATATTTTTATTAAATTATTTAACCTAGTTGAACTCATAATAGCATATTATTTAATAAAAAAATTCACTGAATAAACTATATTTTTGCACTTTTCAAACAAAGCTTTATTCTACCTTGTAGGACCTTCGCCAGAGATGCCCTTACGGGACAATGGTTTTTCAAAATTCTGCAAAAGTATAGTGAATAATAAAAAAATCCTTTAACTCGACTCTGGCCATTTGACTAAAAAAATGAAAGAGGAAATAAACAATCAATGGGAAAAAAATAAGACTTCCTCCCATAGATTTTACAATTTCTTCTGCCTTCGTGTCAGATCTATAATTTATGACACTTTCACCCGGCATATGTTCAGAAAGATAACTATCTTTCGGTGGAAGTTGGAATAAAGCCGAATTATCTCTCGTTAAATCATTTTCTTCGCAACCGGTAATAAAAATTAAAATAATAAATAGAAGAATTCTGAACATAAAACTCCTCATTGATTAAATATCAATTATCTCTATTTCTCTTTCCCCGGGCTTATCATCATCTTCCATAAATATGATTATATCTTTTGGACTTTCTTTCATTATATCTACAAGCATCTTCTCTGCTCCTTTACCCCAGTCTACAGAAAATCTGGAAAATAAACTCCTGCCACATGTTTTTCTGTAATTTCTGATAAGTTCTATTCCCAGACGAAGGGAATCTACATCAGAGGTAGTAAGTTTTTTATCTTTGGGCCTGTAATTTCTCAATAATTCTATTAAAACCATCATTAATTTCTGTTTATTACCTGGCTCTTTTTCCGTATCTATTATCCTGCAGAGTGGTTTAATGGCAGAAGGCCCCATAAGAGTAATCCCACCTGCTGTATAACGTCTCACTATATCGTGTTCATCCTGGAGATATTTCAATAATTCAGAAATAGAAGAAGGCCCCATATAACTGAAAGTTTTTGAAATATATTCCGGGAAATCTACCTTTGAATTTCTGCAAAGTTCAAGAAATTGTGGTATAACAGAAGGTCCCATATCAGAAATAGCCTGACAGGCAAGCTCTCTATAAGGTTCTTCTCTGTAATTTAAAAATTTAAAGAGAGTTTCCAGATATCTTACCCCTGTAGAAGAAATAATTTTTATTGCCCTTTTTTTTACAGGCCAGTGAGGATTTTCCAATATTACCTTCTGAAGATACCATAAGGGAGCATTACACCGGTAACTCTGAGAAATAAGAATATCTGTAGCAAAATTTATGAGATTTTCATCCTCTTCAGAAAGTAATTTTATCAGATCCGGTATTGCAGAAGGACCCAGTTCATTAAAAATATATGTAACTCTTTCTTTTATTAAACTATCGCCATTCTTCAGAGTTTCTATAAGTGGTATAATGACTTTCGGGCCGATCTTTATAAGGGCTCTTGAAGCTCTGTCTCGGACATCTGAATCTCTATCAGAAAGGGATTTTATAAGTGGTGAAATAGCTTTATCACTCATTCTGTAGAGAGCTTCTATAACTATTTTAGCATGAGAATAATTTTTTGTTTTCAATAACTCCATAAGATTTTGACCTGCTCTTTTATCTCCTATAGCTCCAAGAGCCATTATAGCATTACAGGCAACTTCTTCATCTTTATCACGACAGGCTTTTACAAGAATATCTACAGTATCAACAGAAAGGAGTTTACTCATTACGGAAGCACAATTTTTACGAAAAATACTGTTTTCATCTTTAAGACCTTCTATAATAATTGCAAGGGCTTCAGGCTTTTTTCCCAGAGCTTCAATGGCCGGAGTGGAAAAATTTTCATCTGAAGATTTAAGATACTCTATAAGAGGAGATATAGTTCTTTTATCATTTATATTACCCAGTATTTCAATAAGACATTTTTTAAAGGTTATATCTGTTCCCGTGAGGGCTTTTAGAATTTCATTCACACAGGGAGAGCCTATTTCTGAAAGAACACGTTTAATAGTAGTCTTTTGTATTTCATTACTGTAGCCACTCAGTAAATTCAAAAGTTTTTCTATAGATTCAGTAGCCCTCAATTCTCCTAAAGAATCTATAACTGATACCATTACCCTGTCATCAGCATAATCGAGAGCTTTTATAAGTCCCTCTATGGATCTTTTATCCTGTATCTTACCAAGAACTTCTGCAGAAAGTATTTGAATATTCCTGTTTTTTGTATAAAGTCCATGGAGAAGAGGAAGCACTGCAGGTTTTCCAATAGCTGAAAGCCTTTTATTTAATACCTTCTGCCAGTATATATCTCCCGAAACTGCTGAATTTATAAGTACCCTTGCAGATTCCTCACTTCCTATTTTTTCAAGAACTTCTGAGACTAATTCTCTTCTCTCTTTATCCATAAGATAAGATGCAAGTTCTTTTACAGAGTAATCTCCCAGTTTTACAAGAGAGTTAAAAGCCTTATCTCTGTCCTGATGATAAGGAAATGCAGTGAGTTTTTGCATGCAAAAACTTATATTAAATTTTCTTATAAAAGAATTGAATAATTGTTTTAACATATTATAGATTTCAGCTTTCAGCTTTTTATTCCTTAAACTGATAGCTGATAGCTTTATAAAAATGAGAATTCCTATCCACTTAAATTATACTTAAAAAAATTCTAGAAGTAAATGTGCCTAATTAGTTAAATAATAATAATATAAATCAAAAAGAAACAGATAATAATTAAAGAAAAGCTTGACTGTACTAATTATGTCACATATAATTAGTAATAAATTCAATTAAATTTTTAAGGAGGAAATCGGCACAAACCGAAAAAAATTATGAAAAGAGATAAGGAACTAAATGCTCTTAAAGAAATGGAGCTTTTCAGAAAAGCTATAGAAATGGGAGCGTCTGATTTACATCTCTCAGCAGGTTCATCTCCTATAATAAGATTAAATGGAAAACTCCATCATCTTGATTACGCGGCATTGATGCCGGAAGATGTCCATGAAATTATATCCCTTATAACTCACAACTATCAAAAAAGCATGTTTTACAGCGAAACACCTGTAGACCTGGATTTCACTCTGGAGGTACCTGATTTAGCAAGATTTCGCGTTAATATATTCAAACAATTAAATGGTGAATCTATAGCTATGAGAGTACTGCCCAGTGAAATTAAAACAGTAGAAGAACTATTTTTGCCAACAATAGTAAATGATCTTGCAAGATTGAGAAACGGTCTTATACTTGTGACAGGGAAAACCGGTTCAGGTAAATCAACTACCCTTGCTTCTATGATAGAACTGGTAAATAAGGAATTTTATAAACACATAATAACCATAGAAGATCCTATTGAATTTGTTTATAAACCAAAAAAATGTCTTATAAATCAGAGAGAAGTAGGTATACATACACCTGATTTTGCCACAGCTCTCAGGAGTGCTTTAAGAGAAGATCCTGATATAGTAATGATTGGAGAAATAAGAGATGTTGAAACTGCTGAAATGGCATTAAAAGCCGGTCAAATGGGAGCTCTCATACTATCAACACTTCATACCCGTAATGCCTATGAAACTATTAACCGTTTAATAACTCTTTTCCCTGCAGATCAGAGAGCAAATGTTAAAAATCAATTTGCCGATGTATGTCAGGGAGTAATCTGTCAGAGTCTTATACCGAGGAGAGATAAAAAAGGAAGAATTGTTTGCTGTGAACTTATGTTAGGAACCCCTGCTGTAAAAAACTTAATAAGAGAGGATAAATTACATCTAATTTATAGCACAATACAATTAGGAGCCCATGAAGGCATGGGTACAATGGAACAATCCCTTATAAAACTTTTAAATGACGGAATTATAGATCTTGAAGATGCCCTTATGGTAGCAAACAATAAAAAAGCTTTCCTTTCGGAAATTTCTACACAGCAGGAAGAAGGTTTCAGCAAATCTGAATTAACCTTACAGGAACTTGATTAATCTTTAAAGAGGCTAAGGATGGAGAATAAAGATATAGAAAAAATTGAGCAGATGATACTTAATAATTTTTCAAACCCTGAGATGAAATCACTTATTGATAAAATAGCTGCCACTTCTGATAAAGGAAAGATTAAAAAAAATATTCTCGATGGAAATTTAATCGAAAAATACAGGAAAATGTCTGCTACGCCACTAAATAGTGAGGAAATAGAAATAATAAAAACTATATACCTTTATCTCTGTCTTGAAGGGAAAGCTGAAAAAATGAAGAAAATGATGGAAAATAATATAAAACTAAAAACAACTCCCTATGCAATAGGAAGTGAAAGATTAACCTTTCTTCAATGGAAAGATAAAAAACAACCGCCAAAATTATTTGAATAAAAATTCATGAAAGGATCATTAAAATATATGAGTGATGAATTAGAAAATATAATTCAAATGACAAAGGATTCTGATCCCAAAAATAGACAGAGAGCCATAAGAATACTTGGAAATACAAAAGATGACAGAGTAATAGAACCTCTCATTGAAGCACTGAAGGATGAAAATAATGAAGTCAGAAGACAGGCAGCAGATGCTTTAGGTACTATAGGAGATGAAAGATCTGTTATGCCACTGATAAAAAGCCTTCAGGATCCAGATGATTTTGTAAGAGGTATTGTCACCTGGGCTCTTGGAAAAATAAAAGACGTAAGAGCAGTGGATCATCTTATAGAATCACTTAATGATAATGACTGGTGGGTAAGACGAAATGCAGCAGAAGCACTTAAATTAATTGGAGGAGAAAAAGCAGAAAACGCTCTTACTATATTAAAAAAAGAAGCAGAAAAAGCAACAAAAAAAATACTTATTGTAGATGATGATAAGTTTATCCTTGAATATATGCAGATAAACCTTGAATTAGACGGTTACAAAGTAATGGAAGCTTTTGATGGTGAAGAAGCTATACAAAAAGCTATAAAAGAAAAACCTGACCTTATTTTGCTGGATATTATGATGCCTAAAGTAGATGGATGGAAAGTATGTAAGACCTTAAAGGAAAACCCAAAAACAAAAGAAATCCCTATTATAATAGTTTCTGCAAAAACACAGGTAGATGATTTTATAAGAGGTATGGATGCCGGAGCTATTTTTTACATAATGAAACCTTTTAGCCCTGTCCAGTTAAGTGATGCTATACAGAAAGCTCTTAGTGGACAAAGTTAGTTAGCTCCTTTTAAATACCTCTAAGAGAGGAGGACTATCTAGTCGTATAAATACTGAAGCGATTAGAATAGTTAAATGCGTCGTCCCTTTTACTCGGGCTTAACGTTTATGGCTCTTGGAAGAATAGATATAGCAGTAAAAGAATTTAAAAAAGCCGTAAAATTTGATTATACTGATGTAGAATCTCATGCCAATCTTGGTCTGGCTTATTATGAACAGGGGAAACTGGACCTGGCATTAAAAGAATTTGAAATATGTCTGGAACTTGATCCGGAATATGATGCAGCTCTTGGTAATATAGGTAATATATACAATATAAAAGAAGAAAGAGAAAAAGCTATTGAAACATATAAAAAATTACTGGAAATTAAACCCAACAGTTTTGAAGCTCATAATAATATTGGATTAACATACTATGAAATAAATGAACTGGATTTAGCAGAGGAATATTTAGAAAAAGCTCTCAAACTGGAAGAAAATCAGGGTATTATTTATAATTTAGGTCTTGTAGCCTATAAAAAGAAAGATATAGATAAAGCTATAAATTTATTTAATAAATCATATGAAATGGATTCCCAAAATCAAAACACTAATTTTAACCTTGGATGTATATATATGGAGCTAGAAGATTATGAAAAATCTATAAAATATTTCAAAAACTCGGTAGATATAAATTCTCAGGATGGAGTGGCGTGGGAAAAACTCGGTAGTGCCTATCTAAAAGTAGAGGAATTTGAAGAAGCTTTAAAGGCATACAAAAAAGCTTTAGATATAGACCCTGATGATGGGGAAACTCATGAAGGACTGGCCCGTGTATATATTAAAATAGGACGGGATAATCTGGCTGAAATAGCAATAGAAAATACAATATCCTTAGATGAAAATAAACCTTCCTCTTATTATGTAAAAGGTCTTATTCTGGCAGAAAGAGGAAACCTGAAAGAAGCCAGAGAATGCTATAATAAAGCAATAGAAAAAGGTTATAATCTATCTGATATATATACAAGTTTAGGAGAACTATGCGAAACAGAACATAATATGGAAGAAGCTATAGAAAACTATGAGAAAGCAATAGAATTAGGAGCCAATACAGGAAATGATTTCTTTAATCTTGGATATGCCTATTATCAGATAAAAGAACTGGATGAGGCCATTGAAAATTACAAAAAGGCAATAGAAAAAAATTTTAGAGATATAACTTTTCATGATTATCTCGGGAAAGCTTATGCTGAAAAAGGAGAAGAAAATCTGGCAAAAAAAGAATTTGATATTGCAAATAAATTATTTTCTATTTAAAAGTAAGCTTTCAGATAGCTGACTGATAACTGAATACTTATGAAAATAATATGTATTTTAAAGCATGTTTTAAAATAATATATTCTGTTCCATCTAAAGTTACAATACCCAGGTTATATTTATTAAACCATTTTATCTTTCCTTCTAAAGCAGTGTTATCTAAAAATTTAAAATTACATTGAAGGTTATCTTTTATTGATATAACAAGATATTTATCAGTAGGAGAATTAACAAATCTTTTAATATTTTTTTTACTTATCCTTGGAGAAGTTGTTTCTAAAGATATATTCTGACTCTCATCAGATAATATTTCAATATTGTCCTGAGACATTAAATCACCTGGTTTTCTAAATATAATATTATAAAACAAATTATATCATAAGTATATTATACTTGCAAGGGAAGATATGAAGGAAGAATTCCTTTTCAATACAGTAAGAAAAAAATACAGCCATCCTCTTGAAATAGAATTTTTAAAAAAAATGTCAGAAACAGGTCTGGAAGACTATGAAGAAATAATAATTAATAAATATTGTAAAATTCCTGCTTCAATTCTGGTAATCGGTTGTGGTGCCGGGAGGGAGTCTTTTTCACTTATTCAAAAAAATCTGAATGTAACAGGGATTGATATAATAGAAGAATTAGTAAATATATGTGAAAGTAAAGCCAGAAAAAATATTATAAAAGCAAATTTTCTAGTAATGAATGCCTGTAATCTCGGATTTAAGTCTGAAAGTTTTAATTACATAATTCTTCTGGGACAACTTATATCACTTATTCCTCTTAGAAAAAATAGAATAGAATTGTTAAAAGAGTGTAAAGGGGTATTAAAGAAAGATGGCATTCTCATTCTTACAACTCATTCAAGAGAAAGAAATCTTAGAGAGAAATTAAAATGGAATTTTATAAATCTTATAAGGAAAATAATACCTCTCTGGAAAAATTTTGAAGAGGGTGATAAATGGATAAGAGCTATAAGTGGATACAATCTAACAAAAGAAAAAACATTCATCCATCTCTACACACCAAAGGAAGCTTTAGAGGATATAGCTCAAGCAGGCTTAAAATTACTATCCTGCAGATGTGCCACTGAAATAGTAAATTATAGAGAATATCCTGAAATTCGAGAAAAAGATAAATATATTATTTATGTGACAATTAAAAAGTGAAAAGTGAAAGATGAAAAGTTTATTCTCTTCACTCTTCACTTTTCACTCCTTTATTTCTCAGAAGAATTCGAAAAAGGCCAGCGAGGAAACATACTCTCATCTGATTTATTATTTTTTACCTTCTCTTTATTTTCTTTCTGGTTGGAATCTTCCTGAGAACCACCGGGCCAACGTGGAAATTCCTCTCTTGGTGTAGGTGTTATCTTGCTGGAAACAACATTGGAGGGAAGATTTCCAATATTATTATTTCCTGATGTATTTTCAGGATTTATGGATGCAGGAGGTATATCGGGTATAGAAGGTTTATCTATAGAATTTGGATCTATAGATTGTTTTTCTATAGTAAGATTTACAGAGATATCCTCGATTGCACTGGCCCCTTTTCCGACCGACGCCAGAGCATCACCACAAAGTTTACCATCAACCTTTACACTAAGAGGTATTTTTTCTCCTATAAGCACCCATAAAATATTATATTTTCCTTCATCATCTGTTATACCAATCCAGGGAGAATTATCCAGGATAATAAATGCATTCTTTACAGGTTTTTCTTTTTTATCTAGAACTACTCCTGAAAGAGAACCTGTTTCACTTTTATCTATAACTTTAAAATTCTTTTTTGTACTTATATCTCCATAATTTACACTTATAGTACCATGACCTATTTTTGAAGCACTAAATATACCTTCTTCAGGCTCAAGGTTTCCTCTATCTCCTTCATAGAACCAGTCCAATTTAGGTGTTTTAATTATCTGACCTTTTCTATCATAAGTAACCACTTTAAATTCCAGAACACCACCAACAGGTATGACAGGATTTTCAGGATAAATCTCTAATTTTGTTACAGCTCCTGGAGGATATTCACCGTTTATTAAAACCGGTGCACTCAAAGAAACATATCCATCCAGAACAACCACTACATAAGCAGGACCACCTTCTTTTTTCAAAGGGACATTGTTCAGTGTAAAACCACCATCTGAAGAAGTCAGACAGGAAATAGATGGATCCTCTTCTAACATAACATTCACACCTGATATACCCATATGACCTTTGGGAACTATTTTAGATTGTATAACTGAAAGGGATTGAAAGTTTTTTTCAGGTTTATCTCCATTTGCTGGTGCTAATACATATCCACTAATTGTTCCAGTAGTTAAAGGTAAAGGGGTAGAGTCCTTTATTACAACAGAATTTGCATCCTCTGGAATAGGCGGAGGATTAGATGTGGCAATAATATCCATAATTTTCTCTTTCCATTTTTCTAACTGAATCGAACCGGAACCAACTATAGTAGAATGTTTAACAACAAATAATGTAAGGGAAATATCAGAAGGAACATCTAAAATTGAATATTTTCCATCTTTATCAGTTTCTGACATTAAATTTGTACCGGGAATAACTACCTGTGCACCATCTACAGGAGAACCTGATGCTAAAGATACTTTTCCAGTGAGGGTACCTGTATTGGTACCTGCAGGATCAAGTATTGTAGCTTCACTACTGGCAGTATATGTTGCACTGGCAGCAATGACTTTAACAAAACCTGTTTCATTGCCTTTAAAAAGCCCTGTATTTGTAACTGTACCTAATTCTTTTTTCTCATTTTTATCTCCATTTAACACTGACCAGGTAGCAGAAGAAAGAGGTATAAAATTTCCTTCAGGATCTTTTCCAACTGCCATAAAAGGCATAAAATCACCTTTCATTACTACAGCTTTCTCAGGAATGACTTTTAACGTATCAATTGCTACAGTAGCAGAACCAATAGCTGATACAGCTGTTACCTGAACTACAGGTTGAAATCCAGAAGCACAGATAAGCATCTGATGTTCTCCAGGTTGAATATTGGAAATTTTAAAATTTCCTTTATCATCAGCATCAACTTTAGAATTCCCTATAATAACTCTCGCACCGGAGATAGCTTTATATCCTTCTGGAGGTACATTTTGTTCCAGAGCAATTAAACCAGTAGACAATCCACTTCTACCGATCTGAGGTTTAACAGGTGCATAAACATATCCTATTTTACTACTTAACTTTGCATTACTGTTGTTTCCTGATGTATCTTCCTCATCGCACCCTAATGGTATTAAGCATAAAAATAAAAAATTTAAGCACAAAAACAACAGTAAAATTTTCTTAATCATTAAATTCACTCCTTAAGTTATAGCTTTCCGCTATCAGCCATAAAGATTTAATATTATTATAACACTATTATTTTTTAATGCAATCCCTATAAAATATACAATTCCTATAAAATTTAATGCAATTTTAATACCAAAATTTACTAACAATACTCATATTCCTTAGAAAAATTATTAAAATTTAATTTAACTAAAGGTTCATAAACACCAAAATATCGGGATTTATATTGCGAATCAAGTATTCCTACTCTGGAATCTACAAAATCATAAACAAGAGCATTCATTTTACCTTTATAAGGACGTTGTATTCTACCTACAGCCTGTTGAACTTTTCTTTTAGACCTTGATGGACATGTAAGAAATAATCTATCAAGAATTTTCCAGTCAAGACCTTCTTCCGCAATTTTAGAAGTAGCAAATACAGCATTTAATTTTTCTGAATTTACAAGTTTTACTATTCTGGAACGTTCAATCCTGGGCAAATCACCGGTTAAAACAGCACTTGCTGCATCAGGATAAATTTTCTTCAAAAACTCATTCAATATATAACAGTGTTTTACTCTCTCTGAGAGAATAAGGCAGTGGTGTCCTTCTTTTATTTCTTCCAGAAGAATATTTATTATAAGATCATTTCTTTTTTTATCTTCCGTTAAAGCACTGACCATAGCAGTAAAATCATCCTGATAATTATAATAAAAATCGGTATCAACTCTTTTAAAGGCAGGAGTAACCAGATTCCCATCCAGAAGAATGTCACACTGTGTAATTTTATAAACTGTATAACCTATCTGATAATACATCATAATACCCAGTCCATCACATCTGTAAGGAGTAGCAGTAAAACCAAAACGATAGAAAGAAGGAAACTCCTTTATAACCTTCAGAAAAGAACTGGCAGGTGTATGATGAGCTTCATCAAGTATTACAAGACCAAAATGTTTTATAAAATTAGATGTCAATTTTCTTTTAGCCAGAGTTTGAACCATACCAACTGTAATATGTTCTCCTACATTCCATTTACCTTCTCCTAAAAAACCTATTTTCTTTGAAGGAATTTTTAAAAAATTTTCTATTCTTTCTATAGCCTGTTCAGCCAGTTCTTTAGTATGAACCAGCCAGAGAGAAATTTGCCCTGTTCGTGCTATTATCTCAAGTCCTATAACAGTTTTCCCTGATCCACATGGAGCCTCTATTATACCCTGCTCTAATTTAATAGCTCTCTCTACTGCCGGTATCTGATAATTACGTAACTTTATGCTGGAGTTGCATTTTATCGGTTTATTTATTACTCTCAGATCCTTTATTTTATAAATCAAATCGGAATTTCTCAGTTCTTTAAGTAAAGAATTTCTGAATCCTCTGGGTAAAATAAGCCAGTTATTATAATTTTTCCAGAATTTAATCTTTTTAGGAATATTTCCAGTCCAGAAACCCATTTTTTTATTTTTCAAATATACAGGATTATCTATTGTCAGACGATTTCTGATTTTACTTGCAAAATCTCTCGTAATAGTATCCAGATTTAAAGAAATATGTCTCCCTATAATTAATTCAACAGTTCTACTCATAATTTAAATGACTTATTCTCCCAACTATAAATAAATAATACAGGGATTTTTTCTGGCAATCCATAATTCATTACCTCACTTCATCTCGTTGATTAAAATATTTATTCCTTACAATTTCACGAATTTTCATGTTAACAAGGATATCTGTCATATAGCCGACTTTTTTAAGACCGGGGGTTTTTTCCACTTCTTCTCTGGCTTTATTTTTCAGTAAATCTTTTTCCTTATCCTCAAGACTGTTATAATATTCATCAAGATAGAGTCCCTCATCTTTTGCTTGACACTGTTCCTCTTTTTTTCTAATTGTCAAATTTCTTTTTTGTTTTTCCTCCTGTCTCAGTTCCACAGGTATATTAAGATTTTTTAATGCAGTATCACGTTCTTTTAAAGCCTGATCTATACAGTGTGGAACAAGAGCAAAAGACTGAGGGGCCTCGCCGCCCGGCATATTTTCAACCACCCAATTTGCAGCAAATGAAATATCATAAAGACTGTAGCCGTCTTCCAGTAATTTTTTTATTTCTTTTTCTCCTTTTTTCTTCTTTTCTGTTGAAGCTGTTTGATTGAGTTTGTTATAAAAAATTTCTATAATTTCTTTAATAGCTCTCTCTCCTATATTTTTTTCTTTATGGGATTCTCCCTGGGGGGCCCATGTTTTTAGAGAGAGAGTGTTTTTTAATATATTATTGTATTTAATGGGGTCAATTTTTGGTATACTACCAAAATCTATACCTAAAGAACGGCTTTTTGTAAGGTTTTGTTTTTGTATATAATTTGGTAGTATACCAATTTTTGGTATACCTGGTTCTTCTGGTATACCAATTTCTGGTATACCAATTTCTGGTATACCAGTTTCTGGTATACTACCTTCTTCTGGTATACCAGTTTCTGGTATACCAGTTTCTGGTATACTACCAGATTCTAGAGGTAGTATATTGCTGTATCGATTAGTTTTTTCTAGTATACCAATTTCTGGTATACCAATTTTTGGTATACTACCAGATTCTAGAGGTAATATATTATTGTCTTTTAATTGTTTTTCTGGTATACCAATTTTTGGTATACCAATTTTTGGTATACCAAAAATTGGTATACTATCTGTTTCTATACCAATTTTAGGTATACTATTTTGTGGTATACCTAAAATTGACCCACCTATAATTTCTCTGGGAAGTAAAATTTGATATATAGTTCCATCCTGATCCCAGTCAATTTCTTTTATATAATTATTATCTTTTAGTTCTTTAATGGCTTTAGTTGCAGTATTTCTTGACATATTTGTCCTGTCTGTGAGAATTTTCTTTCCAACTTTACAATAAGGTTTATTCCATCCATGGGATAATCTATAAAGATGAAGATATACTACCTGGGCAGAGGGAGATAGATTACTGCAGAGTTTATCAAAGAAAAAATTATCTACCATAGTAAAAAAATCCTGAACAGGTTGATAATTTTGTTCTAAATATTCTAATATTTTTTCAGTTGGTACACGTTCTTCTACAGATTCTTCCTCTTCTATTTCTTTCCTTGCAGGTAGTATTGATATGGGGGAAATATCCTGACTATGAGAATGTTTTTTCTGTGCTATCTCCTGATCTCTACTTCTCAATATACTGAGAAGCCTATTCTGCATTCTGTTATCAGGATCTTCTCTAATCAAGTTTCCACACCTCCGAGGATACAGCTTTTTCTATTATATCAGGACTTATAAGGCTATTTTCTTTTCCCTGAAGAACCAGATCCATAAGAGCATTTTTACATATTTTACATATTTTTCTTGGTTTACCTTTACTGTACTTAAATAATAATTCATAAGCTTTATCTGTAAAAAATTGTCTTGAATTTAATTGTAGACCGGCTTTTTCAAGTCTATATTCTACCATTCTTCTTGTATCATCTAAATTTAATGGATTTAATACGTAAGAGACAGCCGTTCTATCGAGAAAACTTTTTTTACGACGGATTTTTGGTAGAAATTCCATTTGAGCAAAGATTACAATATTTATAAGGAAAAAATCCGGTGTCTGATAATTAAGAAATACCCTGAGAGCTTCAAGAAATGTAGGAGTTAATTTTTGTCCTTCATCTATCACAAGGGTTACAATTTTATTTTCGTTTACCCCTTTGTCATAGAGATAATTTTTTACACTTTCTTTGCACCCTATAGTAGAACGCATATCGGTTTTTATATCATAAAGACTCAGGAGTTTAGATAAAAACTGAAATTCAGATTTAAAAGAAGGATCATAAATTGTTCTAATTATATATCTCTCAGAAGGATCTGTGGCTAACAATGTTTTCAGAGTCTCCATTAAAGTTGTTTTTCCTGTTCCTATGTCTCCGAGTATAATATTAAGGCCCTGTCTCAATCTTACTGATATTTCTAATCTTTCAAGACATTCTTTGTGCTCTTTTGAGGGATAAAAAAAATAGGGATCAGCTGCTAAATTAAAAGGTTCAACTTTTAACCCTAATAGTTCATAATATTCCATATTTTTATCATCCTCCAAGAATCTTTTTTATTTTTTTTATGGAGTAACCTTTTTTACGCAGTTCCTGAATTTGCATTAATCTGTCAACTACAGAATCATTAAATAATCTATATTTTAAATCCGGTATTCGTGAAGTTTCCTTTATCAATCCTATGTTTAAATAATAATTTAACGTATCTTTTGATAGCCCGGTTTTACTTGCTAAATTACTGATGAGATACATTTATATTACCCCTTTTTATTTTTTATAAAAATTTTAGTACTCCATACCTGTAGAGTTTTATTTAGACAAAAAAAAACAAAATCCTTCCTAAAAAATTTATTTTTTAAATTTTTTGGTCAGGATTATACTGATTTAAATCAACGATTTAAATCTATAAAAACTATAAATTTGCTAACTCTTCTTATTTTTTATTCCACCTGAGAAGCTACTATTGCAACAGTATCAACTATTTCTCTATAAGAACAACCTCTTGAAAGATCACTGCATGGCTTTGCAAGACCCTGTAATATAGGGCCAATTGCCTGGGCACCTGCAAGTCTCTGTACCAGTTTGTAACTTATATTAGCTGCGTTTAAATCCGGAAATATTAATACATTTGCTTTTCCTGCTACAGAACTACCAGGGGCTTTTTTAATACCTACTGATGGAACAAGAGCTGTATCTGCTTGCATTTCACCATCTACATTTAACTCTGGTTCCCTATTTTTTATTAATTTAAAAGCATTTTTTACTTTATCTACCATTTCATGATTTGCACTTCCATAGGTTGAAAAAGAAAGCATTGCTACTTTAGGTTCCCAGTCAAGAAGATTTCTGGCTACTTTTGCTGATGAAATGGCCATATCTGCAAGTTGTTCTGCCGTTGGATCAGGTATGACTGCACAGTCAGAAAAAATAAAGATTCCTTCTTCTCCATATTTACAATCAGGTATGACCATAATAAAGAAACTCGAAACAGAGTTTATCCCAGGAGCGGTTTTTATAATTTGAATAGTGGCTTTCATTACATCTGCTGTAGCACTTGATGAACCTGCAACCAGTCCATGGGCAATGTCTTTTTTTACAAGCATGGAACCGAAATAGAGAGGATGAACTATAGTTTCCTTGGATTTTTCCTGGGTCATGCCTTTGTTTTTTCTTAATTCATAATATTCTTCTGCAAATTTTTCTTTATGAGGAGATTGTTCTGGATCTATAACTGTTACTTTCTCGATATTAAGCCCGATTTTTTCAGACTTCTTTTTTATTTCTTCTTCCTCTCCAAGAAGTATTAATTTTGCAAGCTTTTCCTCTGTAATATCTTTTGCTGCCTGTATTACTCGCTCATCTACCGATGCTTCTGGAAGAACTATTGTAGCTTGTTTAGACCTGGCTTTTTTATAAAATTTTTTAATTAGTTCCATAAGTATTACACAAAATGTTTGTGTTTTCCCTCCTTAATGTTAAATATTATTAGCTATCAGCATTCAGCTTTTTATTTTTAGATGATTGTTGATAGCTGACTGGCGTATGCTTTAAATTAATAATAAATTTGCTTCTTTATTGTTCGAACCTAATTTTATTTTTTTTATATAGCTACTATTGTGATTATATTTTAATAAATCTTTTATAGTAACAAATTTGAAATCATCAAGAAGTCTGTTGAATTTATCTTCACATTCTTTTAGATTTACATAATGAACAAATTCTTTTGTCCAGGGTAATTTAATCTTTGGATGATGAATATCCATTTCCCAGCTATGCAGATAAGATACAGCAGGCATTTTTAGTTTATTTAATTTTTCTACTTCTTTTTTTATTATGTTATAAGGTAGAAGCCTCATAATCCAGCTTCCTGTAAAGGGTAGTTGTCCCATAATAGATTTAAATGTAGAAGGTGGAAAGATATTTAATGTTCCATTTTCTGTTTCAATTTGATGGGGAAATGGTAAAGCTTCAGGATCTCCTATTATCCATGATGGAGTTACACTGGAATCATAAAGAAGACCTTCTTCTTTTATAATATTAAGAGCCCAGTAGGATTCTTTTTTTATTGACCACTCAGGGGCTCTATAACCGAGTATATCCTCACCAGTTATATTTTTTAATATATTTATTGATTTTTTCAGGTCTTCTCTGAATTCTTCAGGAGTTAGATTATAAACCGTCTGATGCCTGTATCCATGAGTGGAAATTTCATGTCCTTCATTAAATATTTTTTTTACCAGTTCGGGATAGCGTTCTGCGATATAGCCCAGTATGAAAAAGGTACCTTTTATATGTCTTTTTGATAACATATCTAAAATCTTTTCAGTACCGATTGTTACTCTGCTTTCCAGACTTTTCCAGATTGAAGGAGAGAGAAATTTTTCTACTCCACATATATGGTACCAATCTTCTACATCAACAGTAAAGGCATTTAACACGTCTGTATTAAGAGGCAAAGTTTCTCAACTTTTAGCTGAGTAAGCTCTTGCTTTTCCTTTCTATATATAATAATTACTGAGTTTTAAGCATTCCCAGTTTAAGAAGTAAATGATCTCTCATATCTTTATCATAAATAAACATAAGTCCTGTTAATATATTTCCCAGAATTGGAAGTGGATCTTCCCAGGCAAAGATTGCATGGGTAATATTTTTTTCAAAAAAATTAAAAAAATCCGGTAGTATTTTTAACCTTTCAGGATTTGATATGAAATTAAGTATATCTCCTGGTATAAGCCATCTAAATTTTGTGCCAATTTTGTATTCTTTTATTTTTATTACTTTTTCTTTAAGGGCTATTTTATAAAGTAAATATGGGAAATCCACACCTGAATAAATGGCTAACTGTAAAGAACCCCAGAATCTTGGATTAATTTCCATCAGATAAGGTGTATTATCTCCTGGATTTACTTTAAATTCAACCATAGCTACGCCAAACCAGTTTAGTTTTTTTAGAAGTTCTATAGCAAGGTCAGTTATTGATGGACGAAGACAGCTTTCACATAAGGTACTGGCTCCTCCTGTTACGGGATATTCTCTAATTCTTCTGTGAGTAAATGAAGCAATAAGGTTTGAGTCCTGATTAAAAATAGCTGATACACCTATTGCTTCTCCTCCAGAAGGTATACGTTCCTGAATTAATGGATAAGGAAATATATTATGAATTTTTCTATATTCTTTCTCAAGATCCTTTTTAAATTCTATATATTTTACACCTTTAGCGCCAGAACTTCTTGTTGGTTTTATTATAACAGGAAAATTTATTTTATTTTCAATAGCTTTTATATCATTTAAATCTTTTATAAAATAAGTTTTTGGACATGGAATTCCAGAGTTTGAAGCAAATTTTACAAGTTCCCCTTTATTCATCGCTATAGCAAGAGTTTCTCTATTTACTAGAGGAATAGATACATCTTTTGAAAAAGCTTCCAGATTATCAGTTATTAGATTTATAGTATCTTCTTCCATAGGAAAGAGAACAGAATATTTTTTTTCTTCTAATTCTCTGGATAAAAATTCTATAAATTTTTTTGGATTTTTTTTTACAGAAGGATATAGAATTTTTTTATTACAATAACGAGAAAAAAAAGAACTACATAAGTTAGTACTGTCTCCACAGGTAACATTTATGTTTTTTTTACCGAGAGAACGCACTACTGCAAGTGTTTTATGCCATCTTCCATCAGTTACAAATACGCCGGACATAATTATAGTTTTACACCGCTTTTTTTCAGTTCATTCTTAAAATCAGTAAGAGCTTTTTCTGTATTTGGATCTAAATTTTTAATAGTTAATCCGCTATTACAGGTTTTTAAAGCTAATTCAGGGTTACCATCAATATTATATATTTTTGCCAGTATGTAATAAGTCTTTCCATAATAGGGATTTATCTTCTTTGCTTTAAGACAGTAGTTAATTGCTATATCTCTATTTTTCTGATATTTTTCTCGATATTTTTTATCATCCTCTGGATCTTTAGCAAAACTTACAGATAAATCTCCGATACTGCTGAGAAGATTTTCTGCTTTTTGTACACAGGATATAGCTACATCACCTTTATTCAATTTTGATGATACATATCTTATTCCTAAAAGGACTCCTACAATTATAAGAAATACTAAGGCCCCAATAATTGGATAGGGCATGTTAGCTTTTCTTTCGCATTCTGGATGATAATAGGCAAAAGCTTTAGATACTGCTGTTTCATTATGGCGGAGTTTACTTATATCATCGGGCACTTTACAATAATGACATATTTTTATATACTTAGTTGTATCGTGTTCGCATTTTGGACATACATGTCGCCATTCTTTAGTTACATCTTCCAGATCTATCTGTCCTTCAATTAATTGTTTTTTTATTTCTATCAGTTCTACTTCCATAGAAGTTTTACACATTGGACATGGATGTAAAATGATGGTTTTAGGACGAATTTCTTCCATGATTTTTCTCCTTCAATCTTTTATAAAAATACTTTATAATAATAAAATTTGCTATTTATGTTATAAATACCTTTTTAAAAAGGAATTTTATTTTTTGAAAAGAAGATTATAGAGGTCTTATTTATTATTTAGGAGAGAAAAATTTTATGGAAGAAAAAATTAAATCCCTTGAAAATTGTGGACTTTTTTCTGAAATTTCTATTGATGAACTTGAGAAGTTAAGTAGTTTTTTTACTAAAAAGAGTTTTTCCGATAAAGCTATTATTTTTCGTGAAGGAACTGTTGGGAGAGAACTTTATATAATAGAAAGTGGTGTAGTAGCTATTACAAAACAGGTGAAAGAGGGGACAGATACTGTTATAGCAAGGTTTGGCACGGGAGATTTTTTTGGAGAACTTACAATGTTTGAGGATTTTACTCGAACTGCTACTGCCAGAGCCCAGGGTAAGACAACTGTTCTGGTTATCAGCCATGAGAATTTGCTGACAATGCTGGAAAAAGATTCTAAAATGGCAGCTAAACTCTTTATCTCTTTATTAAAAATTATGTCCCGTAGAATAAGACAGACCAATTTGTCTTTGAAAGAAGCTATAATCTGGGGTTTTGAAGCTATGGGCTATAGTGATTAATTATAATATTCTCATATTTTCCAGGTTACTTTTAGCTTCTTTATTATTCGGATCGATTTCCAGAGCTTTATTAAAGGATCTCACAGAAGCTTTTAGATTTTTTTGTTTTTCATATAGTTTGCCAAGTCTGCAGTAAATTTCAACTAGATTCGGGTTAGATTTTAAAACCTCTTCATAATGTTTAATAGCTTCTATTTCATTTCCTATTTCTTCATATACTATTCCGAGATTATAGCAGGCAGAAGATAAGGCTGGATTTATCTCCAGGGCTTTTTGATATGAATATATAGCTTCCTTAAGCATCTTAATAGATTTATATGCTTTACCAATATTACAGAGGGCCATATAATTTTTGGGATTTAATTCAATAGATTTTTTGTAGGCTTCAATAGCTTTTTCATTTTTTCCCTGATTTTTATATATATTTCCTAATTTGAAATGAGGTATATCCAGAGACGGATTTATTGATATGGCTTTATGATACAGGAGTGTTGCTTTATCGATCTGCTTAAGTTCCACATAACACTGTGCCATATTACAATATATCTCCGGTTCATCCGGATTGAATTTTAATACATTTTCATAAGCATTTAAAGCCTTTTGCAAGTTACCCTGTCTCTGATATATTTTTCCTATATTGGAAAATAGTATTTTTAATTCAGGATCAATTGACAGTGCTTTTTTATATATGTCCAGAGCTTTATCCCATTGTTTTTTATCAAAAAGTACATTTCCAAGTTCTACATAGGCCTCTGACATAGCAGGATTCAGTTGAATACTATGTTCCAGATGTTTTTTTGCTTCGTCTAGATTCTTTAGTTTATAATATCCTCTACCAAGATGATAATGTATTAATCCAATATCAGATTCTATATTCAAAGCTTCTGTGTATTTTTTTATAGCTTTTTCTAGATTTCCTTTTTCTTCATAGAGGAGACCTACTTTATAATGTATATTTCCTATTTGTGGATTAATGTTCAATGCTTCCTTATAAATATTCTGTGCTTTATCTGTTTCAGACATCTCTTCATAGAGCATTATAAGGTTACTATAAGCTATTATACTGCTTGAAGTTAATTCAATAGATTTTTTATAATTACGTATGGCCTCTTCTATATTATTTTGATTTTTATAAATATTAGCCATTTCAATATAGGCTTCCGGAATATTTTTATCTAATTCTATGGTTTTTGTAAATTCCATAAGAGCTTTATTAATTTTTTTCTGGTTTTTGTAAAGCACTCCAATACTGTATCGGGCTATGGCCATATTTGGATCCAATTCCAGGGCATGTTTATATGCTTTCATAGCATTATTAGTTTCTCCTTCTTCTGCGTAAATGGTTCCCATTCTGTAGTAGGCGAGAGCAAAAGTGGGATCCAGTTCCAATGCTTTACTATATTCCATTTTAGCTTTTGATAATTTATTCTGATTTTTATATATAGCACCGAGACCACAGTGGGCAGATGCATTTTTTGGGTCCAGAATAGTTACCTCCTGAAATTTGAGTAGGGCTTCTTCATGTCTTCCCAGAGAAGAATAGGCCATACCAAGACCATTATGTGCAGATGTGAGTTCCGGATCAATCTCTATTGCTATAGTAAATACTTCAAGGGCTTTTTCATATTCTCCAAGTTGTAAATAGATTACTCCAAGTTTACTGTAGGCTGAAACTCTCTTATCATCAATTGTTATAATAGAAGTTAATTCTTCTATAGCTTCTTTAATATTATTAGTTTTTAGAAGGCATGAACTTAACATATCACGAGCTGACATAGAGTTTGGAATAAAACTTATTACTTTGCGAAATTCTGAGATTGCTTCTTCATATTTTTCCTGTTCATAGTAAATTTTACCTAAATCGAAATGAGCAGAAGGCAATTTTGCATCCAGATTTATAGCCTGTAATAATTCCAGCATAGCATCCTGTAGTTTTTCCTGTTTTAGATATACCTTTGCTATTCCGTTATGGGCCAGAGCAGATTCATTGTTTATCTGCAATGCTTTGTTAAAATAATCTGTTGCACTTTTTATATCATCCTGATTGAGTGCAATATTTCCAATTCCTATATAGGAATATAAATCTTCCTGATCCAGTTTTAAAGCTTTTTCATGGTATTTAATGGCTTCTTCAGGTCTTCCTAATTTAAAATAAGTATTCCCAAGAGCATTCAAAGTGTATATATCTTTGGGCATGGCTTTAAAAGCTTTTTCAAATTCTTCAAGAGCTTTTTCAAAAATTTCCTGTTTGAAATATATATTGCCCAGATTATAATGAACCTCTCCTTCACTGGGGTTAATACTGAGAGCTCTTTCGTAGTTTTTTATAGCTAAATCTATCTGTTCCTTATGTTGATAAATTCTTCCTAATCTAAAGAAAGCAATAACATCTTCTTTTCCGCTATCAATTATATTCTGATATTTTTTTTGTTCCTTCTCAATATCGTGTAAAGCAGGATTATAAAAATCTTTGGATTTTTTTTTACGAGGAACAAGGTCTCTTAATTTATCAAGCATTAAGGAACTCCTTTCTAAAGTTTAGAGTTTAAGGTTTAAGGTTTTTATTATATTTATTATTCTCACTCTAAACTTTCAACCTTAAACTATGTAAAAGTGACTCTTAATTATTCTTAGTGAACTACCTTCCCCTGAAGGGAAAGGCTTCCTGTTTCTCAGACGATACTTGCCCCACACCCGGAGGTTTGGAGTAGAGGTTTCGTCTCCACAGGCGTTATTTCCCTATGTTCCGTAGGTATCGGTATATAGTTAACAGATGATAGTCCTTCATATAATACTGTTTTAGCAGTTTTTATATCTCTATCTTCTGTTAAACCACATTTATCACAATGATATACTCTTTCAGAAAGACCAATTTCTACCATATTACCGCAGGTATAACATCTTTTCGTTGTAGGAACATATTTATCTATTATAAGTACCTGTTTTGACTTTTGCAGTTTAGATTTAATTGTTCCTAAAGCAGAATATTGAACCTCTTTTCCAAATAACCCTTTATGCCATCCTTTTATATTTTCATCCTGCATTATTACTAACTGATTTTCTCTTAATAATTTTGACACTATCTTATTGGCCTTATCTTTCCTGCAATTATTCAGATATTCATATTCTCTCCTCAGGAGCATTTGCATTTTATATCTATTCTTTGAACTCTTTCGACGACGGTGTAATTTCCTCTGTATACGTCTCAGGCGTTCACTTTTTCCAATAGATATATTATACTTTTCTCCAACTGATGTGGTTATTGTTGTTTTTATTCCAAAATCTAACCCTGTAGACGGGTTCTTTATCCGGGGTATATGGTCTGATGTTATATTTATGTAACAGGTTAATTTTATATAATAACCTGAAGGTTTCTTTATTAATTTCCCATTGGCCAGTTCATATTGTGACTTTATCTGCTGGAGACCTCTCACTATTAAATATCTTTTTATTCCATTTATTTTTATTCTATTTCTTCCTGTTATCTTATGAGTTACTCCATATTGAGATAATTCGATGGCAGTGTACTCTGATTTAAATTTTAATTTCCCGACTTTCTTTCCGATTTTTTTTGTGGAGTGTAATCCTTTGATATTCCATTTTAATGTATTATGCACATCCTGACGGTTCTTTGCAGGTAGATATTTAAGCTTTCTTTCTTCAATTTCTCTGTCTTTGTTTAATACTTTAACCAGTGGAGATTTACTGTCATATTCGAAGGCATTTTCCATAGCAAGTACGTGATTATATATCCATTTAGCTTCTACAAAAAACATCTTTAATTTTATTTGTTCTTCTTTGTTAAGATGAGAAGTGTCTATTTTCAGTTCAAATACCAGAGGTCTCTGACTTTTACGCTTTTCTTTTGTCTTAAGTAAGGTTTTTCTCTGTTTATCAAATTTCTTTTTTTTATCTTCCTCTGACATTCTCATTTTAGCTAAAATCTCCTTAATTAAATTTATAGCATATTGTTAGCTTTTTGTCAACCTGCCCCTTATCCTATCACCTGCCTGAAGGCAGGAATCTTCCCCTGAAGATAAAATTTTACAGTAATTATTTGAAAAATTCAATAAAATTAATCAAAATCCTCTTTTTTCTGAGTTAGTAGAACAAAGTCAATAAAATTCATCTGGTAGAAAAGAAAATTTTTTCAATTAATTCTTTAGAGAGATTATTATTATTTTTTATTTCAATCTGTTTTAAAATATATTTAATAGTTTCCTGTATGGTTTTTTTAAAAATATTGTTATTTTCCTCTTTATATATATTTATAAGAGGCAGAAGACATTCTTCTCTACCAATCTTACTTAGAGCCTGAAGTGCACATATTTTAACTTCTATATCTTCTTCTTTAAGGACATTTATAAGAGGGTCTATAGCATTTTTATCTTCAAGTAATCCAAGAAATTCTGCAGCATGATCTCTACAGAGTGATTCTTTATCCTGGAGGATCTCTATAAGAGGAGATACTGCACTTTGAGGATCAATAGTTATTAGTGTTTCCACAATACTTCTCATAAATATAATATCATCTTCTTTAATGGCTTCTATCAGAGTTGGTACAACAATTAAATCCCCTATTTTTGCAAGGGCATCTATGGCACAGAGACGAATGAAATAAAAAAAAGGGCTTTCATCTTTTAATAACAAAGCAATTTCTTCTGTTGATCTTTTATCTCCTATCTCTCCTAAAGCTATTATGGTTGATACTATAACTCTTACATCTGGATCTTTCAGGTTTTCAATAAGGGGAAGAACTGCATCAGGTTCTTTTTTCTCACCCAGTATATCTGCACAAAATTTTCTTACCAGAGGTTCTCTGTCCTGAAGTGATTTAATTAAAAGAGGAACAGTAAATTTACTCTTTGATTTTTTTAACTCCCTATAGGCTTTCTCTATTTCTGAATAGTCTGGATGTGACAGTGATTTTATTAAAGATAGAATTTTTTCTTTCTGTTTTGATGACATGTCAAAATTATAACATAAGAGAATTAATAAGACAATTAGAGTTTTTACAAAAAATTATTCAGAAAATAAATAAGTTAAATTATTAGCTTCAGTAAAAATAAACCTTTTATGTTTAAAGCTTTCAGCTCTCAGCTTTCAGTTTATATCAATCTGCCATCAAACGTAGTAAAAACAGCCTTGAGGCTACGGAAAAACGAAGTTCTCCGAAGGACAAAAAGATGGCGTATTTAAAGGAAGTTCTAAGTTAATTACATGTCGAAATTTAAAGGATATTGCCTCAGGTAAAGAAGTATAAGCATTCATATTTTTTTGGAGTAGCCTCAAGGCTGTTTTATCAGTACACTTGATGAATAATTCGTATTAGGAGCTGAAAGCTAATAATAATTTAACTATTCTAAGCAGGTTTCAACGGAGAATTGGAGAATTTTAAAATTATCGGAATTAATGTGATTTTATGACGCCTAATATTTCTATACACAGATTGGCTGATTGCTGATAACTGACTATTAAACAAAGGAGATCTTTCATTGAGGAAAATAGTAATATTAATTATTTTTATAATTATCTTATCTTTTAAAAATGCTTTTTGTAGTGAAGTTATAGAAAAGCTTATTACAGATCTGTCTTCTTCTAATGATACAATTGTTCAATATTCTATATGGAAACTTGTTGATATTGGATCTGATACTGTAGAACCACTTATAAAATCTCTATCGAGTGATAATAAAGATATAAGATTAAGATCTGCCATAGTACTCGGATTAATTAAAGATGAAAGGTCTTATAAGCCTCTTCTTGCTTTATTTCAAGATAAGGATAAAGAAGTTCAGGCTTCTGCAATTAAGGCAGTTTCCAGTTTTAAAGATTATAGCACTGCCCCTGTAATAATGAAATATCTTGATGACTCTGATGAGCTTGTTCGTATGAATGCAATATTAGCTCTTTATAATATTGGTAATCCTGCTTTACTGGATACATTAAAGCCAAGGCTTATAGAATTTTTAGAAAAAGATGATGATTCAGATGTTCGTTATTATTCTGTAAAAATTCTGGGAAGTCTTAAAGATAAAAAAACCCTTTCCTCTATACTTTCTGCACTGAAAGATGAAAGTGGCAGAGTTCGTCTTGGCGCTGTTGAATCATTACCAGGTCTTGCTGATAAAACATGTATTAAACCTCTTATAGATGTTCTGGATGACAGTCGTTCTATGGTATCTCATCAGGCTATATTAATATTGACATCTCTTGGAGAGAATGCTGTAAATGATTTAATAGACGTATTAAAAGATGATTCTTCTTCTGAACTAAAAAGAGCCGGAGCGGCTCTGGTTCTTGGTAAGATAAATACTCCCATGGCAAGGGAAGCTCTTTTAAATTCTTTAAGTATTGATGTTGATATAATACGCCATTCTGTTTTCTGGGCCTTAAGTTATAGCAATGATCTACATATTGAATCTTTGCTTATGGAAGCAGTGTTGCATGAAGATAATTCAGTCAGACTGAGTGCAGAAGAAGCTCTTTCTAATATTCCTCATGCTCTTCCTGTGAATTATCTCCTGAAAGCATTGAGAAATGAAAAAATGGATATAAAACGGTTTGCAGCTTTACAGCTTGGAAGGACCGGTGCTGATGAAGCTGTTATACCTCTTGTAGAGGCACTTCATGATAAAGACTATTTTGTCCAGAGATATGCAGCAGAATCTCTAATAGATTTGGATAAACCACAGTCCATATCTTTAATTACACCTAATTTAAAGGATGATAATGAGATTGTAAGAGCTATATCAACTTATATACTCTCTAATATAACTCTGAATAAAGAATCACTTTATCCTCTTATAGATGCTCTAAATGATAGGGATGTTGTAGTTAGATTATATGCTGCAGATGCTCTCGGAAAACTTAAAGACAGCAGAGCTATAGAGTCTTTATTGAAGTCTCTTAAAGATGGTGAACCTGTAGTCAGATTGTATACAGTAAGAGCTTTAGGAAACTTTCCCGATGATAAACGATTAATTTACCCCCTTATAGATGCACTGAGTGATAATACCTGGCAGATAAGAAGAGAAGCAGCTATTTCTCTTGGTAATATTTCCTCCCCTGAAGGGGTTAATTCTCTTATCAATTCTCTTCAAGATATGAATGAATATGTAAGAGGAGAAGCAGCTATTGCCCTTGGGAAAATAGGTAATAAGATGGCTCTTATGCCTCTTATGAGATCTCTTAAGGATGAATATAGTTCTGTTCGTAAAAATTCTGCCCGTGCTCTGGGTAATCTTGGAGATAAAGAAGCACTTGTAGCACTCAGGAATGCTCTTTATGAGGAAGAAAGTATAATAACTATAAGGGCTATTAAGGAAGCTATAAAGAAACTGGAAAGAGTGAGAGGTGAAAAGTGAGAAGTTAATTGCACCCACCCGTCACGCATCACGATATGAAAGGTGATTATCTATGAAAAAGGCTATAAGTAAAATAATATTAAGTATTGTAATTATAACTCTTTTCTTAACTACTGGATGCAGTTATTTTGAACTTTCTACAGAAGAAGAAATAATACTTGGTCATCAGATAGCTCTGGAAGTAGAATCCTATTATGATCTTTACAGAGATCCAGAAACTGTAGAAAGGATTCAGCGTATTGGCCGTGATCTTTCCAGATTCACTACCAGGCCTTTTCTTTATAAATTCAGTGTTCTTGATTCTGAGGAGGTAAATGCCTTCGCCCTCCCGGGAGGGCATGTTTATATATTTCGTGGTCTTCTGGATATGGATCTTTCAGATGATCAGTTAGCAGCAATTATAGGTCATGAAATAACTCATATAGAGGCCCAGCATTTTTCTCAACTCTATGAGAGAATGAAAAGAAAGGAGATTTTTTATACTGTAGCTATTCTTGCCACAGGTGGTGTTGCCTACAGGCCAATTCAAATACTTTCATATCTTGATGCATATATATTTGAACCTAAATACAGCCGTGATAATGAAACAGAATGCGATCTTTCCAGTGTTCAGATGCTTATTCAGTCTGGTAGAAACCCTCATGAATTTTCAGAACTTTTTAAGATGTGGGAAAAAGAGAAAAGGGATACCTTATGGTTTCCAGGCTGGATGAGCAGTCATCCGGATTTTATAACAAGAATAGGTAATATAAATGAAGAAATCTCTCTTCAGAGCAGATTATTACAGTCAGATAAAAGCTATATAAATTTGCTTCCACGGCTATCTTCTTCTTTTGAAAAAGAGGAAATAAAAGAAGTTCCTGAAGAAGAGCTGGAAGATTACCTTGCTTTTGACTATAATAGTGAGAAATTAACTGTTAGCTGGATTGGAAATCCAGAGGATATAAAAGAGTTAGAATGTTACGGGCTGAATAAAAAGCATCATGCCATATCAGATGAAAGAACAGATATTTCTCCTTTTACTTTAGCTCTGAAAGAGGGAAAAACAATAAAATATGTCATAGCTTCAGTAAGATATAAAAATGGAGACTTCTGGTGGGACGTAGTTAGAGTCCAGTGAGTGGATAATCCATAAAACATAAACTGTTATATATCCTTCACACATCTGAAGCCCGTATAGGCATCCCAGAAATTTTCTTTGGCCCAGTGGCGGTTTGAGCATCTGAAGTAATAGGAATGTGAATTTCCACCACATCCGCCTCTGAGGATTTTATACTGACCTTCTTTTGGACCGGGTGGATTTTTATAGGGAGAAGATATATAGTATTTTGGATCATACCAGTCAGAACACCATTCCCATACATTCCCCGACATATCCATAACACTATAAGAAGATTTTCCTTCTTCTATACTTCCTACAGGTTGAATTTCTTTTCCCATAGAAACACTTTTATTTATATCCCATTCCATTCCCCATGGATATATAAATCCCTCTGTTCCCCTGGATGCTTTTTCCCATTCTGATTCTGTAGGCAGCCTTTTATTTGCCCATTTAGCATAGGCATATGCCTCATACCAGCTTACACCTACCACCGGATAGTCAGGATGGTTGATACCACTTTTATTCTGACCTGAAAGCCACCATTTTGGTTCTTCATAGACATTTTTTTCTTTCCAGATCCAGCCTTCCTCTGTCCAGAAGATGTGGTTTTCATAACCACCTGCTTCTATAAATTTCTGATACTGTCTGTTACTTACCTCATATTTATCAATATAGTAAGCTGATAGAAATACTTTATGTTCTGGTGTTTCAGAAAGAAAATATTTATATGATTTTTTGAATTCTCTGGCAATTTTTTTAATTTCTTCTTCTGAAGTTCCCATTAAAAAATCTCCTTCTGGTATAAGAATCATTTCTCCGTGATCCTGAATTACCCCAGGGAGATTTTTTGTGTTTTTTGATAAAACCGTACAGGTTAATATTAATATAAAAAGTAATAATAAAAATTTTGTCATTTAATTATTATTAGCTATCAGCTTTCAGCTTTTCCTTAAGCTGATTGCTGATAGCTTTAAACATAATCTAATAATTTAACAATATTGAAAGATGGAAAGTGAAAGGTGAAACGAAAGAATAAGTTTTTTCACGGTTCACCTTTCACCTTTTAACTTATTAAATTATAGATTGACTCTTATTGACCACCCTGCTGTTTTAATATTTCTTCTGCAAGTCCCACATACTTGGCACCTTTGCCTTCCACAGCTTTACCGGTTTTAAGTTTATCAGCACTTTCCTTGAGATCTTCAATAGCTTTTTCTCTCTTCTTCCTGCTCTTTTCTGCTTTAACTTCTCCGGCGGCCTGTATATCTCTACCTTTATGAATGGTTTTATCAGCTTCCATAAATTCACCGAGGGCTTCTTTTTGACCCTGTATAGCTTCTGCTTCAAGAGTGCTCTGAGTAACAATTTCCTCATAGGCAGCCTCTTTGTCTTTTATAGCAGTTTCATGCATCTCTTGAGCTGTCTTTGCCACTTTAAGAGCTTCCGTCTGAATCTTGAGAGCTTCTCCTTCTGCTTCATGAGCAGCAGTTAAATCTTTAAGAGCTGCCTGTTTTGCTGAGAAGTCTGCATCCTCTATAACATCTCCAAGCTGTGCTTTCTTGAGAGCTTCAGATTGCAGAGTTGTAGCTGCTCCCTCAAAGGCTTCTCCAAGTTCCACAGCAAAGAGACCGTCTTCTTTTTGCTGTAAGCCTTCTGCTTTGAGGGCAGAACCTTTTGTCTTTTTCTCTGTAGCTTCAGTTTTCTTTGCGCCCGCTTCGGCAAGTTTCTGTTTTGATACTTCTCCTTTAGCAGCTGAAGCCTGTTCTTCTATAGCAGCTTTTCCCTTCAGATGGGTCGCACATGTTTCTAACTCTGCTGCTCCTTCTCTGAGTTCTTTTGCTTTTGTTTTAAGTTTCTTTGCCTCTTTTTGTTCTGCACTGGCTTTTGCAAAGGAAGTATCTGCCTCTTTTTCTCTTTCTGCCTTTATGTCAGTTTGTACTTCTATGTGGTGTAAAGCATCTTCCAGGAAAGGTTTTTTATAATCACTTTTTACTTCCTGCAGGTCAGCAGCAAATTCTTCGTCAATAGCAGTTTTTTTAGCTATTATAGAAGCCAGCAAATCAAATTTTTCTCCTTCTGCTGTAAGAAACTCTGCTTCTTTATCTTTTACTATAGCTGTTGCATCGGATTCTGCTGCTTTACCTTTCAGTTGGGTAGCAACTGCTTCTTTTGCGGCAGCTTTCTCTTTTTTCTTTGCTGCTTTATGAGCCAGTCTTGCTGATTCAGTTGCAGCTATGTTTCCTTCTTTTTCTAAACCGTGGGCAACCTGGAAATCCAGTTTGGCCTTACCGAGGAGATCAGCACCCTGGGCAGTTTTACTAAGACCTTCTTCTAAATCCATAAAACCTTCTCCTTGAATCTTATCTCCTTCAACTTCTATATTAAGATACTGACCTATCTTTTCGGCGTTTTCCTTAACCATTTGTGCTCCTGCTTCTCTATCAGCTATGGCTGTTTCAATCTTCCCTAGAGATGCTTTTTCAAGTTCATCAGCTTTTTTCTCTACCTCTAACCCCATAGCCAGTCCCTGTTTGGCAATTTCTCCTATTAACATAGCACCTACACTATCTACTACACCTGTGGCGAATTTGTCTGCTGCTGCAGCTTCTGCTGCGTGGGCAGCTTTTTCTTTGTCCATATTTTCTCCCATTTTCTTTATGGAACTTGCTTCTGCTTCATGACCTGCTTTTTCTATTTCTTCTCCTGCATTTTTCAAAGCTTCTGCTTCTGCTTTCATTTTTTTACTGGTTTTTAAATCTTCTATCTCTGCTTTAAATTCTGTTCTTGCTTCTTCCTGTATTTTCTTTCCTTTTAACTGAGTTGCCATACCTTCTTCTTTAAGATGTTGGCCTATTACAACCGCATCTGTCTGTTCGAGGATGGGGCATTTTTCAGTTTTTTTAGGAGCTTTTTTTTGAGTTCCAACTTGACTTGCTCTATGTTCGGATATTTTCATTCTAAATTCTCCTCCTCTTTAGAAGTTTGTTAAAATATAAACCCTTGACCAAATCTATATTATCATTTCACTTTATAAAAGTAAATAAGTAATTGTTAACATTTTGTTAAAATTAGCTAGGAAAAAGCCTTTTAATATAGAATATTTTAAAATAATTAAGAATTAGCAGAGTTTTGTTTATACTCGACACTGGCTATTCAGACCGCAAGTCCAGAGAGATTCTGATAAAAAGTCTTTAATTAAAAGCTATGAAAGTTCATCACTTATCATACGTATAAGGGGGGCTCATTTATGAGTCAGGCAAAACTTAAGGAATATCAAAAAAAATTGTTTGAATATGATTATACACTTAAAAAAATTGATACTATATTGCTTTCTAAATTATCTTCTGAAGAAAGAGAGCAATATAAACTTAATCGTGAAGCATGTCAGAGGGTTAAAACTAAATGTTCTCAGGAAATGGCAGATTATGCCAGACAGAACAGGCTTTCTCTGCTTGTACCTCCTCTGTCTAAGGAAGAAAAGGAAGATTTAATTCGTTCTATAGAAGAAGGTCCCAAACCCGGACAGTCAGAGAAAGCCATCAGATTTGATGATATAAGAGAAATAGAATCAGAACCTGAGTTGGAAAAAAGCAGTTTTAAAACAAAACATTTATCAGAAGTTCTGGGAGATAAAGAAGATGAGGTAGAGAATGATATTGTAGAGGATAATATTGTAGAGAGTGATATTGTAGAGAGTGATATTGTAGAGGATGATGTTCCAGAGTATAGATCTGAAGTAATTCAGTTTATAAGGGATTTACGAGAAGGTCTGGTTTTATTTTATGGTGAATAGTGTTTTTTATATTCATCAAATTTAGAATATTAAGGATAAATGTTAAAAGTGCAGAGATATATCAGTTGGTCTTTTATAATATATATATTTTTTTATTGTTTATCATCTCTTTCTGTTTTTTCTCATAATCAGATTAATAAATGGGCAATTATTATAGCGATAGATAAATATAAGGATCGCAACCTTCTTTCTCTAAAATATCCTGAACAGGATGCTTTGAAATTTAAGAAACTTCTCATAGATTATGCTTCTTTTCCTGAAGATAATATAAATATGTTAATTGGTAAAGAAGCTACTAAATCTAATATAAAAAAAGCTATATATGAGAAACTTGCTTCCAAATGTTCAGAAGAGGATGAGGTTTTCATTTTTTTCAGTGGTTATGGAACATTTATTAAAGATGATAATGGAGATGAAAAAGATGGTCTTGATGAGTGTATAATTCCTTATGATGGTAAAATTTCTGACCCCAATGGGAACTATATAATAGATGATGAGCTTGGTAACTGGCTTAAGGCAGTAAAATCTCGTAATGTAGTATTAATATTTGATGCTGAAAAATCCTCCGGTATGGATGATTTTATTGCCAGCAGGGGAGGGATTTTACTTATAACATCTTCTGATTCTAATCAGTTAATCAGAGAAGAAGATGAACTTAAGGGCGGCACTTTTGTGCATTTTTTTATAGAGGCTATAAAAAAGACAAAAAGTGATGAAACTTTCTCTATAAGCCTTCTACAGGCTTTTGATTATGCCAGAAACAGAGTTATATCCTATACAAAAGCTCATAGTTATACTCAGACTCCATGTATAAAAGGTAAGATTTCCAGAGAAATTTTATTCTCTACAAAGCATTTTCTACAGGAAGAGCTTAAGAATTTACTCGTTTTTACTTCTGATGCATCAGGAAACAGAGATATATATCTTTTGTCTGCTTCTAAGAGTATTAATTTAACTCCAGAAAAAGGGGAGGACTATAATCCTCTCTGGTCTCCTGACGGGGGAAAAATAGCTTTTGTTTCTAATAGAACAGGTAATTTTGATATATTTATTATGGATTATGATGGTAAAAATCAGATAAATCTTACCAATAGCCCTGAAAATAATTATATGCCTTCCTGGTCACCTGATGGTAGTAAGCTTGTCTGCACAGGAAAATATGAAGGCCGTGAAAACATATTCATAATAAATGCTGACGGTACAGGACAGAAACAGATAACTTCCGGTTCCTGGAAAGATACAAAACCACTCTGGTCACCTGATGGTGACAGATTGGCTTTTATGTCCAATCGCACCGGAAGTAATGAGATTTATACTGTAAATCTGGAAGGATCTGAACTGGTGAATTTGACAAATAATTCCCTTGAAGAAAAAGATTTTCTCTGGTCAGGAGATGGTAAAATGATTGCTTTTACAGCAAAAAAAGAAGGTCAATCTGATTTATATATAATGAATAGCGACGGAAATATGCAGATTAATCTTACTTCTGACAGAGGAGAAGAATATGATTTTTCCTGGTCTCCTGACAACAGTAAGATAGCTTATACTAAAACAGAAATTTCTGATAATATTGCTCAGCTGATTGTTATAGATATTTATGGAGGAATAAAAAGTCAGCTTACTTTTGATGAAGTATGGAAGAGATATCCTTCCTGGTCACCTGATGGGCAAAAAATCGCTTTTTCTTCAGGGACTAAGGCTCCAAGTTCTATCTGTGTAATAAATATCGATGGTACAGGTCTTTTAAAGCTGGTAGGGGGAATTGCAAATAATCAGGAACCTGCCTGGTGTCCTGTTGAATTCACAGGGGGAAAAAATGAATAATGGTCCACCATATCACTCTCCATCAGGCAAAATTAGAGAAATAGTCTTTCTTGGATTACTTACAGCACTTGTTGTTGTATCTACCATGTCTATAAGAATTCCCACACCTACTGGAGGATATATTAATCCAGGAGATATTATAGTTATCTTTTCAGGTTTTTTTTTGGGAGGAAAAAGGGGATTTATTATAGGAGGATTTGGTTCTGCTCTGGCAGATTTATTGGGTGGATATCCTGCTTATATACCTATAACATTTATTACAAAAGGTACAGAAGGTTTTATTGCCGGTTATATTGGTAGAGATTTAAACAATAGGGAGAATTTTTTAAATTTATTACTGGGGGCAATTCTAGCCGGTTTCTTTATGGTAACAGGATATTTTGCAGGAGAAACTATATTTTTTGGACTGGGAGTGGCATTACCTCCATTAATTCCAAATATATTTCAGGCCTTTACAGGTATAATTGGTGCTCTTCTTGTATATAAGTTAATTGGGAAAGATATCAGAAGAAGGCTAATATTATGAAAGTAACATTAATAAGAGTTCTGGGGAAGATATTTATAAAATCTGATTACAACAGGGATTTTATAAGTGAACTAAAAAAAACAGTTCCTTCAAAGAATAGACGATGGAATAGTGCTTTCCCTATGAGTTTTTTCTATCGTTTAATGACTTCTCTTCCAAAAGAAAAATTACTTAATGAAGAATATATTGTTAAAAATATTAAAAGTTTATGTGATAGAGGAGTATTGCAAAAATCCTGGGAAGTGGATGATGTTTATTTTGAACATATAAGGGACATGTGTCTTAAACATTTTCTTGAGGTTTATTTAAGTGAAGATGGAAATACTATAAGGATTATTGCTTCAGACAGAGTGGATTATGAAGAAATAAATATATCTCAGGATAAATTACTAATAAAAGCCCTCCAGTATAGGCCCGGTAAAATTGTTAATTTTAGCTGGGATATTGATACAGTAAATCCTGTTGATAATAAAAGGGATGAGCTGAATTTTCAGTTCTACAGCCTGTCAGAAGATAGATGGATTTATGCTACAAATTTCTCCCATGGCCCAAAGGAAGAGATAACTTCTTTTATTTCCTCTAATACAATGAAGTTTAAAGTTAAATATACTAAATTTGTTTATGAATATTCGTGGGAAGGAACTTTTTCCTGCCCTGAAAATACCCTGTTTAAATTTAAAGGTCTTTTTTTTCTCGTGATAGGTGAAAATGAAGTAAAATTACTCGGTGATAATCTGGAAGGCTGGTCTAAAGCTCAGCAGATTATAGAATATCAGAAGATTTTACAGAGACTGCCTGAGATAAAAACAGATAGGAAGAATATTCAGAATTTACTCGATGGAAGACCCTTTGAGATAGTGGATATAGAATCTGCATTAAAACCATGTTGGCCGGAAAAATCACTTGAAATTATAGAGTAGTTCAGGGAGGTGTTATTTGGTGATACTGAAATCTATAAATTGCAGTAATTGCGGTGCCGGTCTTGAATTATCCGGGGGAATTAATGAAATTTTTTGTTCTTATTGTGGAACTCAGAATTGGTTAACAGATGTTTTAGATGTTCCAGGTGGGCTGGTTTGCATGTCCTGTAATACCAGAAATAAAGAGGACAATCTTTATTGTCAGAAATGTGGTCTCAGTTTAAAAAAACAATGTCCTTTCTGTTCAGAGATGCATCCCCTTAATATTGAATATTGTTTCAGAACAGGTCGTAGCATAAAGGAATATGAAGATGAGATAAAAGAATACTGTGCCAGTATTCATAGAAATATAGTATTTATCCATGGTGGAAGTTTTTTTATGGGGCAGAAAGATATTGTAGAACCGGTTCGCAAGGTAAATCTATACAATTTTTATATAAGTAAATATGAAGTTACAAATAAAGAATTCTGTATTTTTTTGAATTCTGAAGGAAATCAGATAGAAGGTGGTGTTGAATGGATATTGATAAAGGATGACAGACACGCCGGTATAAAGTTTGAGAAGAAATCCTTTATGGTTAAACCGGGTTATGAAAATCATCCTGTAGTATATGTGAGCTGGTATGGAGCAGTGGCATATTGTAACTGGCTGAGTCACTTATATAATTTAACAAAGTGTTATGGAAATATAGATAGAGGAATAGAAATAAGTGAAAAGGGTTATAGACTTCCTACAGAAGCAGAATGGGAATATGCCTGTAGATCCGGTTCGTCTGCGCAATATTACTGGGGAAATAATATGGATGGTTCCTGTTGTTGGTACAGTGATAATTCTTCTGAGAATCATCATCCTGTAGGACAAAAAAAACCAAATACTTTCGGTCTTTATGATATGCTCGGCAATGTATGGGAATGGTGTAATGACTCCAATGGGGATTATCCTTTTTTATTCTGTCCTTCCTGCGGTGCAAAGAATAAAGATGAAAATAAATTCTGTGGGAGATGTGGTGCCAGACTTCTGAAAAAAAGAGTGTCTGAAAATATGGTTAATCCTGTTGGTTCTGTAACAGGTGTGAGAAGAATTATTCGTGGTGGTGGATGGAGTACTATTGCCAGAAATTGTACTGCAGCCTATCGTATTCTGGAGAAACCGGCAAATCGTTATAATTTTCTGGGTTTTCGACTGGCCAGAACCAGCTAAATAAAATTTAAGAAAGGTATAAAATTATGAAAAAAACTGGAGAGAAGAAAAAATTTACAGATTACCTGTTAATTTTAAATGATGAAGAGATTTATTGGAGTGTATGGGGACAGCTTTTTTATATGGATGGGCAGAAAGAAAGTACACTGAAAATTTTAACTTCTATAGAACATTCTTTATGTATATATTTTCATGTATTTGTAGAATATTTTGAAATAGAGCTCGAGGCGGCTATGGATAATTATAATGATACTCTCTATGAAAGAGGCAGAAGCAAACCAACGGCATATGATCTTGGGAGATATGAATGTGTTCGATGTGGAGGATGTTGTTGGGCCTGGCCCTGTAGTATTACACCTGATGATAGTCTGAGGATATCCAAATACCTGGGAATATCGGAAAGTGTTTTCCTGGAGAATTATACTGTAATGATTAATAATGATCTCAGAACTCTTCGCCGTACAGAATGGACAGATGTTTCCGGTACCAGACAGGATGGTTATCGATTATGGGATATTAACACTCCCTGTGTATTTTACGATGATAGCAAAGGATTGTGTAACATTCATAGTGTTAAACCTGAAGAAGGTAGAGTATATAAATGCTGGGAAGAGGGAAAAATTTTGAATGATAAAATGCAGGTTCTGAGAGAAAAATATAATAAAAAATTAAGGAGTTTACTCGCCGGAGGGAAGTAGGGGAAACCTCATATAAGATTATAATGTTTCACCATATAATATGATCTGTTCTGCTCACTATTTGCCATTTCTTCCGGGGAAAGTTTTAATCTTTCCAGACCTTCTTCTTTAACTATTTTATCTACAGCAGAAAGACAGAAAAAATCACCTTCTGCCATCTTTTCCATAAGAAGGGGAATAACAGAACTTCCCATTTTCGTTATTTCATCAAAAGATTTATTTTTGCAGTAATCAACGGGGTTTCCTGAAAAGCGGAGGGCAGGAGTTTTACGGAACTTCTGCCATTCACTGTAAAGAGTATCAAAATTCTTTTTAACTTCCGCCTCTACCTGTGCCGCCTTTTCTTTTACCACGGTTTTCATTTCCGGGGTTATTTCCATAAGTTTTTCCATAAGCTATCCTTTATTTCTTTTGACACATACTGCTTATAAGGCATACAAATAGAGCGGCCATTTTAATATGAGGGTCTACAGTTTTATCCATATAATCATTTATATCCCAGCTTATTATATTATTTGAAAATCGTGTACATACACTCATAGACCCGGGGCCTGTTATATCCCAGTCTGTAAAATCTCCCGAAAATCTGCTCCTTACCCTTAAGACTGTCTTATCTCCTCTTACTGTCCAGTCACTGAAATCATTTGAAAAAACTGTTTCCATGTTTATTACTTTACCATTTGCACTATAGGTCCATCTGGAAAAATCATTTAGAAATACTGTCTCTATACTTCCTGAACCAGAAGGTAGATTTACAGACCACCTGGAAAAATCATTTATAAATACTGTCTCCATTGTTCCACTGCCCTCTTTAAATCCTATATTCCATCTGGAGAGATCCCCTGAAAATGTTGTTTCTATAGATACAAGATTCCCATGGGCCAAAAGGTTTTGACTGGATAATAATATTATTAATATAAAAAAAACTAAAGTGATTATATTTTTCATAATAGCCTCCTTTTAAATCGTGACAGGTAATGAGTGTTTTATAGTTGAGGGTCGAAAGGCGACTATTAAAAAATCTCAGTACGGCAACAGATAAGTTAATATCCATCTCACAGGTGTATATATTTTTAAATTTTTTAGATACTTTTTTATCTGGAGCGGTACTGAGACTTTTTAAATCCTTAACACTAAATTCTTCACTTCTACCGTCTTTTCACCTTTAACTAATGTCCCCTGTATCCCTTATACCTACTTCTTTGTTTTTATCCCTTGAGGGAACTGTCTTTTTCTCCAGATTATGTATGGCTTTTACATATCTTACAGTGGATGTTCTGGCCCTCATAACTATAGAATGGGTAATGGCCTTATTTTTAGTATATTTTACCCCCGATAATAAGTATCCTCCTGTAACACCTGTGGCACTGAATATTATACCTGTGCCCTTTGCAAGATCTTCTGTAAAAAATACTTCTTCAAGATCAGTGTAACCGGCCTCCATAACCTTTCGTTTTTCTTCTTCGTTCTGGATCCAGAATTTTGTCTGTATCTCTCCTCCCAGGCATTTAAGTCCTGCTGCAGAAAGAACTGCTTCAGGAGAACCGCCAATTCCTGCATACAGATGGGCATCAAAATCTTCTATAGCTGTACAGAGTACTCCTGCTACATCTCCATCTGATATGAGTCTTATTCTGGCACCGACTTTTCGCACATCTTCTATTATTTTTTTGTGTCTTGGCCTGTCTAAAATGATCACTATTATATCACCTATTTCACAACCCAGTTTTGCCGCTGCTATTTTTATATTGGTGCTTATAGAAGTATTAATATCCATAAAACCTTTTAGCTCTGGACCATAAGCCAGTTTTTCCATATAAAAGCAGGGAACTTTCATAAGGGAACCTTTATCACCTATAGCTATTACGGAAATCGCATTGGGAAGACCCATAGCCGTAAGGGTTGTTCCGTCTAGAGGATCAACGGCGATATCTACTTTTACTGCTCCAGAGCATCTATTACCTACCTTTTCGCCTATATATAACATTGGCGCCTTATCCTTTTCTCCTTCTCCTATTACAACAGTACCATCAATATTTACATAATCAAGCATACCGCGCATAGCATCCACTGCTGCTTTATCTGCCCTTTCTTTGTTTCCCCTTCCCATCCACCGGCTTGCCCTGAGAGCTGCCGCTTCAGTTACCCTCACAAGTTCAAGGGTTATTTCCCTTTCTTTTTCAGGACCTACCGTTAATTCGAGATCTGAATCCTGTATGGCTTCTGTCAAATTTATCACATCCTTTGTTAGATTATTTTCTATTCTTTTCGTTAAAAACGTAATAGATTCCTTCATAAATTTATATTTATCCTCAATTCAATAGATACTTGTTATAAATAAATAAATATATTATACTTATACATAAAGAGAGGATGGAAACTATTGTTTGCCTTTGAATATATAACTACTATAATAGGAATAATTTTTCTTTCTCTGGCAATATGGATGATATTATGGATTTACAGAGATGCCAGAAAGAGAAATATGATGGCTTTTTTATGGGCCTATATAGCCATACTTTTACCTGTAATAAGCTGGATTATATATTTATTTGTGAGGAATCCTACCCCTTCGGTTCAATGTCCTGATTGTTTCGAAAAAACCTCCAGAGATGATGTACTCTGTAGAGGTTGTTCATATAATTTTATCAGAATTGCCCGGAAAAGAGGAGTAAAAATAAGGTTTTAAAGGAGTCTGGACTATGGAGAGAAAATTAGTTTTTTTATTTACAGTTTTTTTTCTGGTTCTGTGTGGTTCTTTTCTTCTGGCTAAAGAGACTATTAGAAAAGAGAATTTTATATTGTATGTTACCAATTTAAATGGTAATTATGATATTTATTCTATGAAAACTGATGGCTCAACCCAACAGAGACTTAGCACTAATAGAGAAACTGATTCTTTACCACAGGGTTCTCCTGATGGAAAATATATAGGTTTTATTTCTACAAGGGGTGGGAACCCTGATCTGTATATAATGAAAAAAGACGGAACTCAGCCAGTGAAGCTTACCAGTAATCAGATATATGATTATGAACCTTCTTTTACCTGGTCTCCTGATGGGAAAAAGATAGTCTATGAAACAGATGTTGATGGTAATCCAGAGATTTATATTCTGGATATTGCCTCTTCCAAAAAAACGAGATTAACAAAAAATACTGTTTATGACGGCCATCCCACCTGGTCTCCCGATGGAAAATATATTGCCTTTGAGTCCTGGAGAAGCGGAAATAATGAGATCTATACTATGAAAATCGATGGGACCGACCTTATACGTCTTACTAAAAGTGAAGCCGATGATTATTTTCCCACCTGGTCTCCTGATTCTAAGGAGCTTGTATTTCTGACTTATCGTAAGGAATTTGCTGATGTTCAAATAGTTGGTGCCAGAGGTTCCTACGGGCCTTCCCTTATGGATAAACAATGTGATAAAGAAGCAATTCCTTCCTGGTCGCCTGATGGAATTTCCATACTGTATGTTTCCTGGGAAGAAGGGAACAGGGAAATCTATACTATGACCTGGGATAGCTATTATAAGACCTGGTATCGGAAGAATCTTACGCGGCATCCATCAGAAGATACCACTCCTGTATGGTCCAGAGATGGTAAAAAGATAGTCTTTGCTTCCAATAGAGATGGTAGTTGGGATATATTTATAATGAATAAAGATGGTTCGACTGTTAAAAATCTTACCAGAACACCGGCAGATAATTATTATCCTTTCTGGTGGGAATTGAAATTGTAAAAACTGACTGGTGAAGAGTGAAGAGGTAAATAGTGATCACTGATTACCAATTACTTATTATGCTTCACACATGACGCACTCAATATTTTACGGAGGTGTATTATTATGTTATATGCTGATAAGGCCATAGGCGAAGCTTTCAGGAGAACCAGGTTATTTTTCTTTAAGCCTTTCAGTCTTAAGCGATGGCTTAAACTCGGTCTGGTTGGTATCTTTGGAGGGGTATTACAGCAGGGCGGAGGAGGAAGTTTTACCGGTAATGATCTGAGTAACCTTGGTAATTCAGGAGGAGATAACAACTGCGGTACTTCTGAGATGGGACAGAGTGTAAAGAAAGCTATAGAGTCTCTTGAAACGTTTTATAGGGAACATAGCCTTATGATATTTGCTATTGCAGGAGTTACAATTATTATTTTTATTGCTTTATCTTTACTGGTTACATATATAAGATCGACTATGTTTTTTGTATTCATAGAATCACTTGTTCAGAGAAATGTTTCTGTTCTTGGTAGTTTTAGAAATAACAGAGGTAAGGGATTTTCACTCTTTCTCTTTAATGTCCTTATGAGAATAATCTTTTTTGTAATTATGATAATTATTTTTTTACCGATAATATTCTCTCTGTGGAATATGATAAATTCCCATCAGAATATTAACATTTGGGCCTTTCTGTCAAGTTTTCTACTGTCTTTTATAGCTTTCTTAATACTTATTATTATATTTAATTTTATATGTTCTCTTACCTATGATTTTGCTGTTCCTATTTGCTATTCTGGTGAATCCGGAATACCTGGAGGGTGGATAACTCTTCTGGGACTTATGAGATCCAATCCGGGTCAGATTGCTTTTTACTATCTTATAAAGATAGCTCTGGCTATAGGAACTGGTTTTATAATGGTTCCTCTTAGTTTAATTCTTCTTATTATATTTATTCCAATTATAATGATAGCAGTTATTTTTTATGTAATTGTGGCAGCTCTCTTTGTTAAGTCTCAGATTTTAGGTATAATAGCAGGAATAATTGTAACTCTTTTATTTATAATGGCTATTTTAGTAATCTCTTATTTATTTTTCTGTGTATATTTACCGGTTCATGTTTTCTTTAGATTTTACGCTCTTGTTTTTCTTGAAATGTTAACTGAAAGAGTTATGAATTTTGGTAAGGCTTATGAGGAAGAAAATTTAGATCAATTTCAGGGTTTAGTTTAAATTCTGACTTTATTAAGTGTGATATTATGAAATATAAAATATTTCTTTTGTTTTTATTATGTCTTGTTATATTTAAAGCTGTTTCCAGCAGTCAGGAAAATGAAACTCTTAATGTTATAAATAATTCCATAGTAAGAATTAATTTTTTCTGGACTGTTACTAAAAACAGGACCACTATTCCCATAGAAGAGAGTAATTCCCTGGGAGTCCTTGTTTCTGAAGAAGGCCATGTCCTTACCTGTTATCATAGTTTATCTCTCAGTAAAGATACTGCTGCCCGTTATGGCAGATCTTCTTCAAAGGTTGCTGATTCTATAAATATAGTGCTTCTCTGTAATGGGGAAAAGAATTCTTATCCGGCCAAGGTTGTAGCAGTAGATGAATGGCGGGATCTTGCTATCATAAAACCTTATGAAAAGAAAAAATTTGCCCCCCTTACAAAGATAAAAGCCGGAGGTTTTTTGAATTCGGGAGATATTTTTTATGCCTCAGTAAATCCGGAATCTCCCTGGAATAATATATCTTCAGGAAGACTGCTATATAAAGTTTTAAATGATAATGGCCGTGAAGTAATGGGATTTATAATGAATATAAAGCCAGGTAGTTCAGGTTCAGGTATGTTTGATTCCAATGGTGATATGGTGGGTCTTATTTATGCTACAGGGAGTCTTACAAAAGATAGTAAAGGCACTCTATCACTTGTAATTCCCGGCTCTTCTATAGCCCTTTTTCTGGAAAGAAATGATATCGTATTTCTGCGATCCAGTCCCTGATAATTTATATGCATAGGAATTTTCATTATTGTTAAATTATTAGCTTCAGTAAAAATAAATCTTTTATGTTTAAAGCAATCAGCAATCAGCTTAAAGAAAAAGCTGAAAGCTGAGGGTTGAAAGCTGATAGCTAATAATAATTTAATCAAGAAATTTGACAAACCCTGTAAAATTTGATTAAATAAAGATTTAATTAGAAAGAGAATCTTTTGGAGGATTTTTATGTGTGAAGAAAAACTTGACAACACAAAGGAAGAAGAAAATGAAGAGGAAAAACTGACAACAAAGTTTTTCAAAGATATTAAAGAAGCAAATAAAGAGATAGAGATTATATTCAGAGATGGAGAAAAATGTAAAGGTTCTATTGAGTGGTTTGATCGCTGGAATATAATGATTTCCCTTTCAGATAAAAAAGAGTGTCTTATTTATAGACATGCCATTAAAGGTTATAGTGCCTGTTAATATAACTTCCCTTGCTGATTATCTCTCTCTTTTTTGCTTAATCTTATTTTTCAGGGGAACTGTATGTTAGGAACTATATTTGGCAAATGTCCTATTTGTGGACATAAGACAATTAAAAAAGAACTATTACTGTATCGTAAAGAAAAGCTTCCTGAATTTAAAAAAATAAAGGAACAATTATTTCGTAAGATAGATAGTTATTTTAAGCACGAAGATTCCAAAGAGAAAGTATTTCAAGGGCCTGTAGAGGAAATAGTAAGATCAGCTGATGAACTATGTGATATAGAAACTTTGACTGAAAAAGCCATATCATCAGGACAGTCTGAAATTCCTCCCAAAACTATTCCCAATATACCATCCAGGATATATATATACAGATGTAATAAGTGTTTATTTGAAACTACGAGGAATGATTTTTTTTATAATCTGGAACTTCCGGAACATGTGATTAAGAACCGTGAAAAATTTCTCCTTACTCCTTCTTCCCCTGAAAAACAGGAAGCACTTCAAAAGTTTATCAGAGGTTCCTTTCCTGAACTCTATGAGATATCCTATGAAGCTCTTTATTCTAATAAAACGTTTCTTTATAATAAAATAATCGATGAACGGCTTAAACATCTTGAAGAAAATGCATCAAAAGCTATCGAACATAATTCCCGGGGACTTATATTTTATAATGAGGGTAAATACAGAGAAGCTACAGAAGAGTACAAAAAAGCTCTTTCTTTTGAGCCAGATATGGCTTCTGCTTATAATAACCTTGGCCTCTGTTATCTTGAACTGGGTGATGTTGAGGAATCCTTGAAGAATTATAAGAAAGCTATAGATCTTCGGTCTGATTATCCCATTACTTATTATAATCTTGCCTGTACTTATCGCTCTCAGGGACAGTTTACAGAAGCTATAGAAAATTATAAAAAAGCTATTCAGTTTGCTCCTAATGATTCACGAATAAGAAATGACCTTGGATATACTTATTATTTATCCAGGCAATATGACCTGGCTATAGAAGAATATAACATGGCTATTGATATAAATCCTGATGATTCTATCATAAGGAATAACCTTGGTTTAGTTTATTATCAGAAAGGAGATTTTGAAAAAGCTATAAGTGAATATAAAAAAGCACTTCAATTAGAACCTGAGCTGGTAGATGGCCATAGAAACCTTGCCAATACCTATTATGAAATGAAGAAATTTGATCGGGCTATTGAAGAATACAGGAAATTAATTGAATTGGAACCTGATTATTCCATGTCCTATAATGATCTTGCTCTGGTTCTTTATGAGCAGGGTAATATTGATGAATCTATCGATTACTTTAAAAAAGCCCTTGAATTGGAACCGGATTGCGCAACTATACGGAGAAATATTGCTCTGGCTTATAGAAATCAGGGACACCTTGAGCAGGCTATGGAAGAATATAAGAATTTGATTGAAAAAGATCCTGCTGATATGGTTGCCTACAGTGGACTCGGTAAAATTTATCATGAACAGGGAAAATTTGATGAAGCTTTAAATAATTATCTGAAGGCCCTGGCTATTGCTCCTGATGTTCCAAATATACACAATAAACTCGGTCAGCTTTATTTGCAGCTAGAAAAATTTAAAGAAGCAGAAGAAGAATTTAAACTTGCTATAGAATTGGATAAAGATTATACTATGGCATATAATAACCTTGGATGTGTTTATTTCAGACAGGAAAAACTTCAGGAAGCAGGAGAGCAGTATAAACATGCCATAGAATTAAATCCACGGTTTGCTCTGGCCCATCTCAATCTTGCATCTATTTATTATAGATTACACAGACTGGATGATGCAATAAAAGAATACAATTCTCTTATTGATCTTGGTATTTCTGATGCTTTTATTTATAAGAGCCTTGGAGAGATTTATTATGATCAGAATAAAATTGATCTGTCTATTACTCATTATAAAAAGGCTATTCAACTTGATGCCTCCTATTATCCTGCATATAATAATTTAGGAACTATTTATTATAATTTTGAAGATTTTACTAAAGCTATAGAACTTTATAACAAAACTATAGAGCTTGCTCCAAATTATCTAATCGCCTGGGAAAATTTGGCTCTTTCATTTCATAGACTTGGAAAGACTTCTGAAGCTATGAAAATTTATAAAATAGCTCTTGGCAAAAACCCGGATCAGGCTTTTTTATATAACAGTTACGGAGAATTTCTATATAGCTGTGAATATATTGAAGAAGCCAGAGAAAAATATGAAAAAGCAATAGAATTATTTCCTTATTATCCTGTAGCATTAAATAATCTCGGATGTTACTATTGTGGTGTGGGTAATCTTGAAAAAGCCGTGGAGTATTATAAAAAAGCAATAGAATTAAATCCTTTATATGATCTTGCTTATTCTAATCTGGGAAGTGCTTATCAAAAACTTTCCCTCTTTACAAAAGCTATGGAAGCTTATAACAGGTCTCTTGAGTTAATGCCCAATAATCCTAAAGTTTATAATACTCTTGGTGAAGTTTATTACAGCCTGGGAGATCTTGAAAAAGCTCTTATTAACCATAAGAAATCAATAGAACTTGATCCATCCTTTGCACTGGCTCATAATAATCTGGGATGTGTATATTACAATCTTGGTAAATTCAATCTTTCTATAAAGGAATATAAAATAGCTATTGAAGAAGTGCCGAATTTTGCTAATGCCCACTATAATTTATCTCTTGCTTATTATAGTCTGGGCAAGTTCGATCTGGCTGTAGAATCTGCTGAAAATGCCATAGAACTTTCTCCGGATAATGAAAATTATTTAAGGAGTTTAGAAGAATATTCTTTAGCATTAAAAAAGAAAATGGATAGCCGGAGAAAATCTTCGCATAAGAGAAAAGGAAATAAAAAAAGGAAATAAAAATATTAATAAATCTATTGAATTGTATATGATTCAATGTTATTATTTAAGAGGGGAATTATTTTGATATTAATTGATTATCGGGGTGAGTTTTTCTATGAATCTTAAGCAATTAAGTGATGAAAAACTAAAAAAACTTATTCAAATAGCTCCAAATAAATCCATAAGTGACATTTTTCATGAAACCCTGGGCTCAGCAGAAAGTGAAGGTCATTTCCGGGAACTCGCCAGAAATAGAGTAGAACAGATGCAGGAAGAGATAAAATTAATTATGTCTTACTTGGATGGAAGTAGAATGAATAGATAATTGCCTCACTAAAGATTGTCTCGAATTAGTTTTACAATTTTTAATCTAAAGAGTTCTATTTTTTTAGATTTAATTTTACATTCAGGTAGCAGGAATTCACAGGTTGATATATATAATGCTGTATCACAACATTTAATTGCTTCTTCATATTTTCCTTGATTAAATAAAGCTATTCCTTTATAGTACCAGGAATCCCCATATTTCGGTTCAATTCTTAAAGATTTATTATAACATTTGATTGCTTCTTCATATTTTCCCTGATTAAATAAGGCAATGCCTTTATTATTCCAGGCATCGGCACAATTATAGTCAATCTTTAAAACCCTGTTATAGTATTTTATAGCATCTCTGTAATTTTCCTGATTGAGTAACATATCACCTCTGTCACATATGATTTTTTTATATTTTTCCAGCTTATTTATGGCAATTTTTTTATTATTTCTGGCAAGAGTAAAGTCCGGGTCAATTTCTAAAGCTTCATCATAACATTTAATTGCTTCTTCATATTTTCCGGCATTTATCAAAGCAACGCCTTTGTTATTTCTGGCAGATATGTCTCTGGGGTCAAGGGTTATAGCTTTTTCATAACATTCAATGGCATCTTCATATTTTCCCTCCTTGTCCAGGACAAGCCCTTTATTAATCCATGCATTAGTATGATTGGGTTCAATCTTTAGAACTCTGTTATAAGATTCAATGGCATCTTTATATTTTCCCTCTTTGTCCAGAGCAATGCCTTTGTTAAAATATGCAGTGGTATCGTCAGGGTCAAGTTCTATTACCTTGTTATAACATTCAATAGCATCTTTATATTTTCCCTGATTAAACAGGTTGTTCCCTTTGTTAAAGTAAGCAGAAATATATTCAGGGTCATAATCCAGTGCCCTGTTATAACATTCTATGGCTATATCATATTTTCCCTTTTTTGATAAAGCATTGGCTTTATTAAACCATGCTGATGTATCTTCATGTCCCGATTCCAGAGCTTTATCATAACATTCTATGGCTATATCGTATTTGCCCTGTTTGGAAAGGGCATTTCCTTTATTTACCCAGGCGGAGGTGTCTTCGGAATCAAGCTCCAGTGCCATATTATAACATTCAAGTGCTTCTTCGTATTTTCCGTCTTTAACCAGATTCAGTCCTTTATTAATCCATGCAGTGGTATCGTCAGGGTTAAAATCCAGCTCTTTTTCATATACTTCACTTTTAATCTTAATTTCTTCCAATATATCTTTTATACTATCCAGAGGTGTTATTTTTACTCCTTCTGTTTTATAGTTTCTGTTACGTGCAATAACGACAATAGACTCCAGTTCTTTTAGAAAATTTTTGGGCATAAAAATTTTTTTTATTTCTTTCTCTATAATTTTTACTTCTCGATGGCATAATTGCCATTCCTGTCTTTTTTTATTTAATAATTCTCTTTGTTTTTCTTTAATAGTTCCTTCATGTTCAAAGATTAGTTCTACCATTGATCTGTAAAGTTTGATGTATTCAGGATTTGAAGTGCTATATTTTAATCCTTGGATTTTGTTAAGGGCTTCTCTGGCTTTTTCTCTAACAATTTTATCTTTATCTTTCAAAGCTTTTTGAAGTGGTTCCAATGCTTTTCTATCTCCCAGATTACCCAGAGAGATTACACAATCTATGCGAATATAAGAGTTCTTGTCTTTTAATGTTTTCACTAAAAGATTTAATGGATTCTCTCCTATTTTTATTAAGCCTTCCCAGTCTTTTTTGGCAAAGAGGTAATGAAATTTTTCTGTATTATTTACAGGTTCCCAATTCATATGCTCAAGAGCTTCTGCAGAAGCTCTTCTTATATACCAGATATTATCTTTCAATGTCTTCAAAAGAGGTTTTATTGCTCTCTTATCTCTTATATTTCCCAGGGTCTTTGCAGTATCTGTTCGGATATAACGGTTTTCATCTTTTAGCCCTTCTATAAGGACTTTTGCTGCTTCTTTACTGTTTTTAAGTTCATCCCAGTTCATTTTTGCAAAGAGATAAGTGATTCGTTCTGTTTCATCTTCTGGTTGCCATCCCATATTATTCAGGGCTTCTGCTGCTCTTTTTCTGACAAAAAAGATTTTATCCTTTAAAGTTTCTACCAGAGGATTAATAGTTTCTTTCTCTCTTTTTTTCCCAAGTATTTCTGCCGCACAGGCTCTGATATTTTTATTCCTGTTTCTGAGGGCATCTATAAGATATGGTAATATCTCTTTATCTGTTTTAGAAAGAACCTGGACGATTTTATTTCGCACTGTTCTATTTTTATCATTAAGATATAGAATAAGTGATCTTCTTGCTTTTTTATCTTGAATTTTTGCGATGGCTTCCACTGCATTCACTCTGACAGGGTTGTTTTTATTTTTTAAAGCCTTTAGAAGATGAGGTACAGCTTTATAGCCTATTTGGACAAGCTTTTTTACTACTTTATATCGAAGAGATACATCTTCATCGTTTAAAGCTTCTATAAGTGGTTTTACTGCTCTGTTGTCACCTGTAATAATTAAAACTTTTAAAACATTTATTCGAATTTTTCGGTCTTTTTCCTTTAAAGCTTTTATTAATTGAGGCACAGCTTCTTTACCTATTTTTACCAGACTTTTTACTGCTTTATCCTGAAGATTATCTTCCTTCAGGGCTGATATAAAATATTTTGTTGCTCTTTTATCTCCAATTTTATCCAGGATTTCTAAGATGTCTATTTGAATTTCTCTGTTTTCTTTATCCAGAGATTTTATTAATTGAGGTACAGTTTTTCTTCCTATTCTTAGAATGGTTTGTTTGACTAAATTTAAGACTTCTTTCTTTTTTGCTGATTTTAATAAGTTTATTAGTGATTTTACTGCAGGTTCTCCAATTTTTACAAGACTATCTCCCAGATATTTCAGTATATCCGGGTGTTCATCTTTAAAGATTTCTATCAGGGGTTTTACAGCTTTTTTGTCTCCAATTTTACCCAGAGCTTCAATTATCTTTATTTGAATTTCCAATTTTTCATCTTTCAGAACTTTCAGGAGAGGTTCTACAGCCTGTTCATCTTTTATATTACCCAGAGCTTCAATTACTTTTATTCGAACATACCAGTCTTTATCTTTTAGGATTTCTAAAAGAGGTTTTACTGCTTTTTTACTGCCTATTTTGCCAAGACTTTCTGCTACACTGGCACGGACAAATATATCTTTATCCTGGATCATTTCTAAAAGAGATTTTACTGCTTTTTTACTGCCTATTTTACCAAGAGCTTCTGCTACACTGGTACGAATAAAGAAATCGTCAGATTTTCTAAATTCTATAAGGGGTTTTACTGCATCTTTTCCCATTTTCCCGAGGGTGTTTGTGGAATTCCTTCGAATTTCCCAGTTCTGATCCATTAAACCTTTCAGGAGAATTTTTATCCCTTCTTCTCCTGTGGAGATCATATTATTCCAATCCCTCTTTGCAAATAAAAAAATTGCTTTTTCAAAATCTGATGAGGGAAACCATCCAAGTTGTTTCAGTGCATGTGCAGCATGTTCACGAACCTCCCAGTCTTTATCACTTAAAGTTTTTATAAGTTCATCTTCAGCTCTTTTATAGCCAATATGTCCCAGGGCGTCTGCGGAATTCCTTCTTACTTCCCAGTGTTCATCCTTGAGTGCTTCCAGGAGAGGATCTACTGCTATACTATCTTTTATGATTCCCAGAGCTTTTACTGCCTTTACCCTTACATTACGATTTTTATCTTTTAAAACTTTTATAAGAGGTTCTACTGCTGTTTTATCTTTTATTTTGCCCAGAGCCTCTGCTGCATTCATTCGTATTTCCCTGTCTTCATCAGCTAAAGCCTCAAGGAGAGGTTTTACCGATGCTTTTCCCAGTTTACGTATCATCTCCCATTCTTTTCTTTCTATAAAGGTTCTGACTTTTTCAATTTTTTTTTTTGTTTACAGTAAGGAGAAGTTTTTGTTAATTTTTTTATTATTTTGCTAATTTCTTTAGCTTTGAAGGGCACAGTCAAGCAATCAGATGCACCTGCCTGTTTTGCCATTTCTCTATTTTCTTTTTCATTACCTGATTTTAAAATTACAACAGGAATATTTTTTGTATCGTCTGATTCTTTAAGGAGTTTGCACAATTCAAAGCCATAAGAAACAGGATGGATTATATCTATAAATATGATCTCAGGTTTTTCTTTACGGGCTTGTTCCAACCCTTTTTGTCCATTCATAGCTATAGATACATCGTGGCCTTCTATGATAAGAGATGTTTTGATCATTCTACACATATAAATATTTTCATCTATTAATAAGATTTTAGCCATTATAGAAACTCCATTACATAGTTCGGATATTAATGCTATTAATATAATATATAGTTTTTGAATGGAAATCAAGAGGTGGTAAAACTTTACCTGCTTGAGTAAAATAGAAGTTTGTGTTAGAATAATATTATATAGACTGTTCTGGATTTGATGGTTTATTACTTCACCCAGCCAGGAAAGCCATCCCACCAGGAATTATTTGTGAGATTAAAGATATTACTCCCATCGCTATTCATAACACAGATTTCCCAGTATGTATCTTCACCTGTAGTACTGCGGTTTGACATAAAGGCAAGTTTTTTCCCGTCAGGTGACCAGCAGGGAGCTCTATCATCAGAGGCTGGATTTTTAGTAAGATTGACCTTATTACCTCCATCTTTTGAGTTCATAACAAATATTTCATCCCCGCCATCTACATGGCATGTATAGGCAATTTTTGTCCCATCAGGTGACCATGCAGGATCTTTGTCTTCGGTAGCAGGAGATTTAGTTAGATTTGTCTGATATGTTCCATCTGATCTCATAACAAATATTTCATAATTCTGTTCTCTATTTGTGGCAAAGGCAATTTTCTCCGCATCAGGTGACCAGCAGGGCATAACATCATCTTTCTGAGTTTTTGTAAGATTTATCTGAGATGTTCCATCTATATTCATAAGGTAAATCTCCAGATTTCCATCTCTCCAGGAGTTAAAGCTAATTTTATTGTTTTTAGGAGACCAGGCAGCTTCATCATTCCAGAAGGAAGTTCCAGTTAGATTCCTTATACCTGTACCATCCTGATTCATTTTAAATATTTCCCTGTTTCCTTCCCTTGTTGAGGTAAAAGCTATGAATTGTCCATCAGGAGACCAGGTGGGGTTAGTATTGTAATTTGTGTCATGAGTTAAATTTGTTCCTGTCTTCTGGCCTGCTTTCATAACAAATATATCTTCATAATTTCTATTTTTATCCCAGGAGGTATAGACTATTTTTCCAATACTTATAGTTCCCTGAGGGATATTAGTCACATTCAGAAAACCCGGTGAGGGAGATGGAGGAGGTGTGGAAGAAACAGAAGGGACCGAAGTTATAGGATTTTGCTGCATTGTTGAAAGACTCGTTGTTGTCATATCAGTAGATGGACTTGCTAGAGATTGGGCAGATGGTGTTGTAGGAGAAGAGGTTACTTCTGAAGCAACTTTGAAATAGGAATAACAGTTACTCCTGGCCAGATTACCGTCTACATACACATTTATGGGGCCGTTACTTATTCCCTGAGGAACTATGACATATATGGCTTCAGGTTGAACACTTTCAATTGTTCCGGGGGTACCGTTAAAATCTACTCTGTAAATACCAGTGTTTCCTGCTAAAAAGCCCTGACCACTTATTTTTAGTTTTGCTCCATAAGGTGCTTCAAGAGGTTCTACGTTTGTTATAACAACTTCTCCATCACTTCTCTGCACCGGTTGTGTTATAACTGATGGTGTGGGATCTGTAAGAGGAGAAGATTCAGGGAATTTATATCCGCAGTTGGAACAGAACTTATCTCCTGCTTTATGTTCTGCCCCGCACTTTGGACAGTAATTCTGTGCCATTACTATAGAAAAGGTTATTATACTTATTATAAGGATAAGAAATAATAGAATTTTAGCTATTTTTTTCATTTGTTTGCCTCCTTAATTGGTGATAGGTTAAAGGTGATTCGTAATGCTTAATGCATAAAGTACATATATTTAATTACCATTACAGTAATTTACGTTTCACGTTTTATTCTTTTTCACCGAAAAATGTTGTAAATTGCTTAAATTTGAGAGAGCTGTTTTCTCTGTCATATTTTCCGTCTTTATAACGAATAAGCTCTTCTTTTTCGGCTTTTATTTTGAAATTATCTGTTTTGAGAACGTTTATGAGAACTTTTACTACTTCTTTATCCCATTGTGTTATACTGGGATCTGTGAGAATATTTAGAGCTTCTTCCACAAAAAAAGCTCTCCTGTATGGACGGTCAGAAGTCATGGCATCAAAGGTATCTGCTACAGCAATAATTCTTGCTCCCATAGGTATATCCTCACCTTTTATTCCCATGACATAACCTGTACCATCAAAGGTTTCGTGGTGGTAACAGGCCAGCTCTCTTGCATCATCAAGATAGGAAAGATTTTTTAGTATTTCATTTGTCATAATTACATGTTGTTGGATTTCTTTTTTTTCTTCTGCACTCAGAGTACCTTCTTTTTTTAATACACTGTCTCTTACACCGATTTTTCCGAGGTCATGTAAAATAGCTGCAGTTTTTATCAATTCAAGTTCTTCTTTATTGAATTTCATTTCTATTGCCATAAGTTCTGAATAAAGTTTTACTCTTTCCACATGGCCTGCTGTATATTTGTCCCTTACTTCCAGTGCCACATTAAGGGAATGAATAAACTCCAGAATGAGCATTCTTTCTTTTTCCCAGAGATTGGCCACGTTGATGGCGGTGGCAAGAAGTTGACTCATGTGTTCAAGCTGTTTTAACTCTTCTTCCTGATAGTAGAGTCTTTCTTTTTTAGCGAGATGGACATTTGCTACTGCTCTATCATTAATAACAAGAACATAATTCATCCAGCAACCGTGCTTGAGTTTATCTGAAACTTCTGCTTTGTCCCGCGGTTCATCAATTGTATCTGAAAAGATGATACTTTCTTTAGTAACTATGGCATGACGGATACTATCCATAAGAATTCCCGATTCCAGGAGTAAATTCCATTCTTCATCAGTATAACCTTTTGTAATTCTGAGTTTTACCGCATTTTCTTCGGTAAGAGGCATATGTTCAATATCAAAATCTTCTCTGATAATTGCTATATCAATCCTGTCTGCGCCAAAAACATCAACTATTACCTCCATAATTTTTCGGGATACACTTTTGAGATCTATATGGGGTCGATTTATTTCACTTATTATTTTTCTATAACCTTCATTTACTTTATCAGGATTTATATTCAAGATCTTCAGTCTCCTTATACTGAATGTTTTTCTTCTGTATTAAGGATTTTATTTACTATTTTTATTAATTTGTTTGGTTCAAAGGGTTTTCTCATAATGGCATCTGCTCCCATTTCCTTACCTTTTTCTGCTTCTTCTCTGTCTGCCATTACTGATAAGATTAATACAGGTGTATGTGCTGTTAAAGGGTTGCCTTTTATTTTTTTAAAAACCTCCCATCCATCCATTTTGGGCATCATTATA
>Ga0302241_1000184_pt1 | contig 65970 bp, 49 predicted proteins | sample AAG_UR_Arg_MG_FD_193532 | JGI IMG/M metagenome (GOLD analysis project Ga0302241, IMG submission 193532) | Enriched activated sludge microbial communities from anaerobic digester in WTTP, New Holstein, Wisconsin, United States - AAG_UR_Arg | ecosystem: Engineered > Bioreactor > Anaerobic >... | reverse complement strand
ATGTCTTGGGGGAAAATAGGAAGTATCTGTTGCATATCTGTGTTTTTGGCAAATTTACGACATTTATTGTCTGCGATAGATGAAAGGTAACCTACTGATTCTCAAAGATGGGATCAGGAGTTCTGAATTTTGGTCATTAATGCTTTCATGATGCTGCTGCACGGTGAATAATCAGTAAATATTCAGACGAAATTGAAGATTTCTATGAGAAAGTCCTGATTTCCCGGATTAAATATAGATTCACGCGTAACAATGACTTGCTTCATAGATGTTTAGAGCTTGTTTTGCAAAGGTTCCTTTTTGTGAACTTTGATTTAACATAAACTGGTCAGCATTGAATTTGATAATTATTACCGCTGAATTAAAGAACAGGTGAATGTCAATTTTAATCTAAAATCTTTTTTGCTTTTATAACCACAAAACTACCGTTACCATATCCATTCTGAGCCTTCTGGATCTCTGTGATCTTTTTGGGCAAGTCGAATATGGTCTGGTAAGTTTTAATAATTCTGAAATTGCTATCCATCAGATACTTATAGATTTCATTGGTACTATAGAAAATAGCATCTTTGTAAAAAATGCTTTTATCTTTAATACTCAGGTATAGTTTGCCAACGGGGCTTTCTCTGTCAACAAAACCCAGTATAATGCAGCCGTCTTTTTTTAATATCCGGTTCGATTCTGCTAATGACTTGTTTATGTCATCAACAAAACAAATTGTTGTTACCATCAGTACAAAATCATAACTGTTATCCGGTACAGGAAGGTTTTCTGCAATTCCATCAATAACAGACAAGCCTCTCTCCATTGCTTTTTCTCTCATTGCTTTGGATGGTTCAACACCTTCCTTGATCCCAAGCGGCACAGCAAATTTTCCGCTTCCAATACCGATCTCAATTCCTCTGCCACTCCTTGGCAGAGCTTCCCGAATGGCTGCAAGTTCTGATTGAAACGCGTAATGATTTTCAGAAAACCATTCTTCATATTGGTCAAGATGTTTATTAAAAGGTTCTGTTTTTGCCATGTTAATTATTTTAGTTTCAATGATTTAGCGAATTACTTATTGCTTAATTAACTTATAAAAACATCAATCTTTGATTTTTAAACTAAATCAGTAATAAACTTCATATCAACTTCTTATGCTTTTTATTATCGAATTACTAATAACTACATATAAATATATGGTCTTTTTCTCCGAATGGTTTGCGGCTAAAATAGTGTTCATTCTTCGCATAGCCAAATTATTTCCGCAAAAAATGCGTTGGTTATGCGTTTGCTCAACGCAGTTTTTCTATGTATCAGTAATTCTTTTAAAAGACAACTCAGGTAATATGATCTTAATTTCTTGGTCGTTGTCTTCTTTTTTCCAGTAAACAATGAAATTCACCCTTGCGCTTTTGAGTTTGTAGTTAATTATTTTCCTGTTTTCAATTTGTTCAGTAAAGTTTTTTGAGAACTTTAAAACAGTTCTCCCGTTTTTGCTCAGACATTCATTACCATTTACTGTCAGATCATCACCGCTTATAAGCTGAGCAACCAGATGTTGTTTGTACATAAAATAGTCAAGCCATACATCTCTATGTGACAGATGCATAGTTATTTCGTCTGGTGGCAAATGAATTGCTTTATCTTCAATTCGCAATAGATTGCCGGTTCTGATATGATCAAGGAAGCCTGTGTTTAAATGTATGGTCAGATTGTTCTTAGCTCTTGTCATAGCTACATAAAGCAATCGTTTATTTTCGTCAGTAATGGGATTGAAGTTTTCAAGCATTAAAAAAACATTGTCAAATTCTCTACCTTTTGCTTTATGAATGGTTGAAACCAAAATTGTTTCTCCCTTTTCACTGAAAAAATCTTCCAGTCTTGATTCACGAATAAAAACATCCAGATCCGATTTGTATTTGGTTTTTGTATTGGTAGACTCAAAATCTTTAATGAGGTTATTGCAAATTTCCAGTTTACTGCTGTAGCGATATTTATCCTTAAGATTTCGTTTGGCGCTGTTCCAGACTTCTTCACTGATTGTGTAAACATCATCAGTTAAGTTCAGTTCATTCAGAAAGAAACGAATTTCATCGAGATTGTAAAGACTGAAACCGTCGCTGGATTGGATCAATTTTGCCGGGATATTGTATTTTAAAAGCAATCCTGCAATTTGCGAAGCTTCTTCGTTTGTTTTAGTCATCACGCAAGTTGTTCCTGAAAGCCCGGTATTGAGTATATCCTTCACAAGCGGATTTATCAGATTGCCGTTTTTATAGCAGACAATTTTTATTTGTCCGTTTTCATTTTGTTTTGCAATGATTGTTGTTTTTTTAAACGCCTGGTAATTAGCTTAACAAACTGATTTGAGAAATCAACAAGATTATTTTTACTTCTGTAGTTTTCAACTAATTCGTGCTTGGTAGAATTCTCCGACTTAATAAACTCTTCGAGATATTTTGAATTTGATCCCCTGAATTCATAAATGTTCTGGTCGTCGTCACCTACTGCAATCACTCGCATTTCTTCATTTTGCTCCATTAATATCTTTATCAGGCTGAATTCATCTTCATCCATATCCTGTGCTTCATCAATTACCAGAACTGTTTTAGTGATGCGATTTTGCTCAACTTCCTTGTTCTTGATTTTTTCGATGGTTTTTTTAATTATTTCATCTGATTTTTCAAGACTTCCTATTCTGCCCAACAAATCAAAACAATAGGAATGGAAGGTTTTCATTTCTATAAATAGCGCTGCATTACCAATAAGCTGAAGTAGTCGTTTTTTAAATTCTGTAGCTGCTGCTCGCGAGAATGTAAGCATGAGCAATTGCTCGTGCTTTACATCTTCCATTAAAAGAAGTGAAGCAAGTTTATGGACTAAAACCCGTGTTTTACCACTTCCCGGACCGGCAGCAACAACAATGTGTTTGGTTTCATTATCGTTTATGATTCTCAATTGAGTGGGTGAAAGTTCGCCAAAAAGTTGTCGGAACTTGGCAGGAGTAATATTTCGTTTTATTTCGTTTTGCCTGCTTCCTTTGAAATATTTATTCAGAAATGATGAATAGTTGAGCTGAAAATAATCATCCACGAACTGCAGTGCATTTTTGTAATCCCTGATCATCATGTCTGCATATTCGCCAACAATATGTATTTGCTGAACCTTATTCTCATAAAACTGATGAAGTTTCAGGTAATCATCCTTGGTATATCTTTTCTTGTTGTCTGGCTCGGTTCGCTCAATCGTCAGAGCATTATATGTAACAAGAAAACCCCCTTCGATTTTTATTGCTTCAATTCTTGATAAATAAAACAAAGCATCTTCTATATCCTCGATATCAATATTGGTTTTGTACAATTCCGGCGAGTTCTCATAAGCTGTTTTAAGCTCATGAACAGAAAATTCAACGAGAACTTCTTCTTTCTCAGAATCCTCTTCTGACTGGCTTGTAATACTATTATTGTAAAGAAATTTTACAATAAACTCAGCTAATTCGTATCGCTTATCCAATTTTTCTTTTAGTGACTCTTTTGGGTAAAGCGAAATAATAGCCAGGTAATTTCTTGATTCCAGACTTTTACGTTTGATCCAGTTTTTAATAGCCCAGAAATTGAAAATGGTTCTGATCTTTTGTGTATTTATATCATTAAGATCCTTTGCTTCAGCTTCTTCGATAAGTTCTTTTAAATGGAAGACCTTTTCTTCCTGCTCAATAAACGGGAGTAGTAATTTTTCTATTTTAACAAATAATTTCAAAATATTGAGCGAACGGTTTATATTTTCACCTTTTTTGATAAAAGCTGTCAAATCCTTGTTGTCAGCCAGGATTTTCTCTTCACGAAGAAGATTTATAATATTAATTACTTCAGCTTTTATAATTCCCAGATGATCGCTGATATAATCAACTCTTGATTCTCCGATCTCGTCACCAATAGCATGCTTTCTACTCTTACTCGAGAAAAGTTTTTTTATGATCCGCGTTGCATTTACTTTTTGTTTTTCATTAAATCTTTCAGACTTTCTTATTTTTTCAATAGCGTCCTGAGCGTTTTTTGTAAGAATGCTATTTGCAAATATCCGAGGCATATTTTGCCCGCGTTTAAGATAACCGGCTTCTTCCAATGCGGCAATAGCTGTAATAACACGGGTTTCAATCTCTGCCACACTGTCATCCCAACCTGCTTTTCTTGCAATTTCCAGAGCTGAATTTGAAACTGTTAACCGTAGTTGTGTGATTTCTTTAATTGCCTTCCAAATCTGCTGAATTTCTTTTATTGAAAGCTTCGTTTGATTCAGTAGAATGAAATGTTTTGCTAAATCCTCTTCATTAAACAGCACAAAACAATCTGCCGTAATATTTTCATCACGTCCGGCTCTGCCAGCCTCCTGAATATAATTTTCAAGTGAGTCGGAAATGTCATAATGGATCACCATGCCCACGTCCTTTTTATCTACTCCCATTCCAAAAGCAGAAGTAGCAACCATTATCTGTACTTCTCCGGAGATAAAAGCATCCTGATTGGCTGATTTTTCTTTTTTCTCCATTTTTCCATGATAGGGCTTTGCGCTGAAACCGTCTTTTGTTAACCTATCTGCAAGTCGGTATGCTCTGAGTGTTCGGGAAACATAAATAATAGTAGGACAATTCTTTTCTAAGATCAGTTCTCTGACTGTTTGATATTTTTCTTCTTCATTTTCTTTTTTAAGGACTTTGTAATGCAGGTTTGTTCGTGATGTTTTTGATGTAAAAAGTTCAAGATCCAGCGAAAGCTTTTCATTAAAATAATCGCATATATCTTCTATTACTTTTTGTTTTGCTGTTGCAGTGAAGCATGAAACAGGAATTCCGTTTTCGAGATTTTTCTTTTTCTGTATGTTTCTTATGAAATCACCTATATAAAGATAATCCACTCTGAAATCCTGTCCCCAGGCTGAAAAACAGTGCGCCTCGTCAATCACGAAACGTGCAATTTTTCTTCCTAGGATTAGGCGTTCTATAGTTTTTGATCGTAACGATTCAGGTGAGATATAGAGAATAGATGCTGAACCTTCTTCAACCCGCTCGAAAGATTTTGCTCTTTCAATAGGATCAAGTAAGCCATTGATTGTAACAGCATCGGTGATTCCGATTTTTTCGAGATTGTCAACCTGGTCTTTCATGAGCGATTGAAGCGGGGAAATTACTATGGTTAAAGCATTTGAGGTTTCTCCGCTCATCAGGGCAGGTACCTGAAAAGCAATGGACTTTCCTCCGCCGGTAGGAAAAACCACAAGTAATGATTTATTTCTGAGAGCCGCATTTACTGATTCCTCTTGTAATGGTTCACCTCCAATAAGTCTGTATGAATCATATCCAAAAAACCTTTTCAATCCGCTACACGCATCCAGAGCTTTATTACAATATGAACAACCCGACAAACATGGATTGCTACGTAAAAGGAACATGATCCGTTCAACTTCGGGATAATTTCTTAAAACCCATGGCGGAGTGACCGAATCTGTTTTTTTGTGTTCGATAAAAGAGTGAATCAGCGCCAGACAGTAAGCAAGTTCAATTGGGGAATCAAGAATTATATTGGTTAAATTAGCATGTTCGCAAATTTCATCCTTGAATTTTTGGCGAATAAGGCTTTCAACATCAGTGCTTTCGCTTTTGTAGGATATAAACCGGAAAAAGGCATTAAACTCCCTTTTGTCGTTTAATAATAAATAAAAAATTTCTTTGATTGTGCTGTTTGCCTGCCGGAATGCGGCAATTTCATCATAAAATAAATCTTTTGCCTTGATTGAATCATTCAAAGGATTATTAATGTCATCTGATTGAAGTTTGTCGTCTTTCAACAGTGAATGATATGGTTTGGTAGGAAAAAGAAGAGGTGAAAGAAATAAAGTGTCAATAATGTTGGATAGATTTATTCCGGCGTAACTAAGAGCTTTGCCAATGTATTTTATATCGTGATTAAAAATATTGTGCCCGCTAACGAATTGTGTGCCATGAAGAAATTGAATGAATTCTGCTGTAGAAGCTTTGTGAAATGAATTTCTATTGTCCCTTATACTCCCAATATCAAGAATCTTATGACTTTGCGGGTCAATTTCAGTATCAATAAAGGCAATCGGGTAAACGGTATGTCCTTGTTCCTGTATCATTATTCATTTTCTCAATCCTGGAATTACTATTTACATCATTCTTTTGGTGTAGAGGTTATACGAAAGATGACAATCAATTTGCGCGATAAAGATACAATTTTGTGTGTAATTGCAATACAGGATAAATTGTTGTGGATTTTTTATTGATGCTTAATATTGTTAAGGTTTTTATTAATCATGCTGCTATGATCAAAGTTTTCTGTTATGGTTTTCGTAAAATTCCCAAAACAGTTAATAAGTAGTATTAAATAATTTTTTTCAGATCATTGAAACAGCTATTTTCCAAGCTATAATAAATCTATAGTATAGGTTTTATGATAGTCGCATCATATCAGAACCATTTTTTCTTTTTCAGATAAATCACCATACCTAAAAATGTTACAATGATGATCAGCCAGGCACCAAAATAGCCATACTTCCAATCCAGTTCAGGCATATTTTTGAAATTCATTCCGTAGATACCAGCAATGAAAGTCAGCGGAATAAATATGGTTGCAACAACTGTGAGGGTTTTCATTACCTGATTCGTTCTGTGTCCCTGTAGCGAAAAGAACATATTTGTTGCGCTTTCGAGTGAGGCAAGGATCATATCACTGCTGTCAATCAGGGTAAGGCACAGGTCTTTAATTTCCAGAAAGTATTTTATATGCTTTTGTTCAATATATCTGCACTCACCCCGTTCCACTATCTGAGAGAATTCTTTAATTGGTAATATTGATTTCTTGATAAAATTAACAAACTTCTTGTGATTTTCAATGATTTCCAGTGTGTTAGGAGCAAGTTCTTTGTTAATGTCAGAAAAATCAAGTTTTTCGATATCCTCGTCAAGCTTATTAAGGGTTTTGAAATAATTATCAAGAATTGACTCAAGCATTGCATATAGCAGATAATCAACGGTGCGTTCCCTTAAAATACCTTTGTTTTCTCTTAACCTGACTCTAAGATGTTCAAAAAAATCTGCTTTTCTCTCTTGAAATGAAATTAAAAAATGGGAACTGAAAACAAAGCTTATTTGTTCTGTAATCATTTCATTTTCAGAAGGAACAATTGATTTTAAGGTCAAAAAGGAAAAGTTATCATACTCCTGAAATTTGGGTCTTTGGTTAATATCAAGAATATCCTGGATAACTAAACTGTGAATTCCCTGTTTTTCACAAATTGATGCTATAGTGTCAGTGTCGTGTAATCCATAAATATTCAGCCAGTAATTTTCTCCATCTTTTTCAAGCTTTTGTATATCATCAGCTGAGATATTCTTTACTTCTTCGAACCCTTCCTTTTTATATTTAAAGAGCTGAATATCAATTTTGTCAGTTTTCAGATCTCCCGTAAAATCATATTTAGCCGGGTCATCCTTTTTGCGGTTAAGCTTGTGAACAAATTTTATTGGCTTAAGGAATTCCATTTTCAGATTTTATTTTAACTGATACAATGTGTTATTTGGGGGATTTTTATTATTAATGCCCCAGCAATCGGACAATTGTTTTTTTTATTTTTCTTAATCCAAGAATAAAAATTAAATTTTGCATTATCGCTGACACCAGGCTATTTAACCTGTTTGTTGACTATTTGTTTGTTGTGTAACTACACTTTTGTTTCATGATTGTTTATCAATTGCTTTAAAAAAATCGTTCAGTTTTTGGCGGTCAAGTTTCCCACCAGTCCTGACACTACTGCAAAGGTCAAGCCCGAATGGTTCAACAGTCTCAATAGCTTTCCTTACATTATCTTCGTTAAGTCCTCCGGCAAGAAATACTGGAACAGGAATTGATCTTCTGATTTCGCGGCTCAGTTCCCAGTTATGAGTCCTGCCTGTTCCGCCTAATTCTTTAACTGATAAATTGGGGTTCCCGCTATCCAGTAGTATTGCGTCAACATATTTTGAAATTTCAATAGCTTCTTTTACTGAATTGTGGTCAATAACGTGAATTACCTGAACCAGTTTCACATTAGGCAACTCATTTCGTATCAGCTCATAATCACGATTTTCCAGTTCGTCCACAATTTGAATTGTCGAAGTCTGAACTCTTTTGTAGTGCGAAATAATATCTCTGGAATTTGTTTCGCTTGTTAATAAGAACGTTGAAATTGGAGGAGGAACTATTCTAACTTTCTGGTATATTAGTTTGTCTTCTATCACGCCGGGACCACTTGGCATATGCCCGACCAGACCCAATGCGGAAGCATCATATTCTATGGCCAATTTTGCCTCTTCAACACTGCTGATACAGCAAATCTTTACTCTTGGTCTTCTCATATAATTAATTCATTGCAAATTGTTAGTCAGGACGATTTTCAACAGTTCCATACACGCAACAAATGTAAATCATTCGTGAATATTTACAAAATATTATTCTGGCAGACAGCCCTTGTCTTTTTGAAAATCAAATAATATTATGATTATCAGGGTAATATGGTGCTGCGTTTGAGAAAGAAATACTTGCTGATATCTTTATTGGTTTTGATCCCTGTCCGAAATCGAACTGTGTTCTTCCGGAAATAAAATCGAAAATAACTAAAATCTATTTTGATTGTAACAGCTTTAAGATAAGCAGTTTGACATCAGTTAAACCTTTGTTTGTGAGGCCTCTTTCTTCTCCACTTTTTATTTCTGCCATCATTCCCGGAAAAAAGGCCGTTGATGACGATTTAGTTTCAATTAAGCCTTCACCCTGGATGAAATACATTATCACATCAAAATCGTTAATGTGTTTTGCAATTATCTCTCCGGGTTTAAGTGTAAGATGGATAATTTCAAGGTCGGGTTTTGAAAACATTATTTTTCCGTCCAGTTGAAACGGAACTTTAGGAGCTGATTCTATTGTGGTAATTTTTAGCATGGTAAATGATTGAGTTTTTATTCAGGATTTTGGTTTATAAAATAGTTGGTTTAGTTTGTACCGGGTGGCAAGTAACGGATGTTTCCATATCATGCGTGGGCCGGCATAACGCATGACTGTTTTTATATTTTCGCGCATTGCAGGACTATAACAATGAACCGGACAAGTTTTACACGAAGGTTTATCTTCGCCGAAAGGGCATCTTTCAAGGCGTTTTAAAGCATAATCCCTGATCTTGTTACAGGAAGGGCAGGGGATTTCATGATTATGACCACGACAATATATCGTAATCATTGCAGCTACAGTTCTTTTCTCTATTTCAATATGTCTGGATCTTTGTATTCTGAACATGATTCTATGTCATTCAGGGTAGAGTCTCTATTTCGGGATAAACAGCCGGAATAACATTACTGTTCAAATTTTTGTATTTCTCTTGTTTTGATAAATACAAGGTAGGGTTCACAAAAAATAAACCTCGGGATTTTTATGAAATAATCCCGTAGGTTCGGAATTATCAGGTTTTGATCATTGTAAGCAGCATTTTAAACTGCACCAGAGCCGATACTGCATGAGGTACGTTTGCAGGCATAATTATTGCGTCCCCAGCTTTCAGATTATAACTTACCTTATTGATCATAACAATGGCTTCACCTTCAATTATATTAACAAGGGCATCGAATGGCGCAGTATGCTCACTCAGACCCTGACCGCGGTCAAATGAAAAAAGAGTAACGTTGCCTGTAGGTTTCTTAATGATTTGTTTGCTTATTATTCCGTTAGCTGAATATTCAATAAGCTCACTGAAATTCATTATTTTTGAGTGTTCAAATCCTTTGTTTTCCATTTTTCTGTTTTTTGGTAGAATAAAAAAACGGGTGTTTATGAACACGCACAAACACCCGTAAATTATCATAAATATTAATAAGCCAGCAATTCTATATCTTCATCTACATCACCAATGGTTGATATGTTGAATCTGTCGCCCAGTAATTCTTTTACTGCCGGTGAGAAGAATCCCGATACTGTTGGTCCGCGCTGAATATTTTTTACGCCGAGAGATAATAAGGCAAGGATCACAATGATGGCTTTTTGTTCGTACCATGCAATATTGAATGCCAATGGCAGTTCGTTGACATCATTGAGCCCGAAAATTTCTTTCAGTTTCAGTGCGATCACTACCAGTGAATAAGAATCGTTGCACTGACCTGCGTCGAGTACGCGTGGGATACCATTGATATCACCCAAAGGAAGTTTGTTATAACGATATTTAGCACAACCTGCTGTTAATATGACAGTGTCTTTTGGAAGTTTTTGAGCAAATTCGGTATAATACTCACGTGATTTCAAACGTCCGTCGCAACCTGCCATTACAATAAACTTACGGATAGCACCTGATTTTACAGCTTCAACTACTTTGTCGGCAACTGCAAACACCTGATTATGAGCAAATCCTCCGATGATCTCACCTTCTTCGATAGCTGTTGGCGGCTGACATGTTTTAGCTAATTCAATGATTTCTGAAAAATCTTTGGAGTTGCCATTAACACGGTCAGGAATATGCTTGAATCCGGGGAATCCTGATGAGCCTGTGGTGAAAACCTTGTCCTTATAGTTTGCCTTTGCAAGTGGGGGTACTATACAGTTAGTAGTGAAAAGTACAGGTCCGTTAAAAGTTTCAAATTCTTCACGTTGTTTCCACCATGCATTTCCATAATTACCTACAAAGTGTTTGTACTTTTTGAAAGCAGGATAATAATTTGCAGGCAACATTTCACTGTGAGTATAAACATCAACGCCGGTTCCTTCAGTTTGCTGCAGAAGCTCTTCCATATCTTTTAAATCGTGCCCGCTGATAAGGATGCCCGGGTTCTTACCCACTCCGATATTTACCTTTGTCATTTCGGGATGACCATAGGTGCTGGTATTGGCTTTATCCAGCAGTGCCATAACTTTTACTCCGTAGCTTCCGGTTTCAAGAACCCATTTTACAAGGTCTTCAGGGCTTAAACTGTCGTCGAGGGTGATTTCCAGTGCTTTTTGCATAAAAGAATAAATCTCATCATCTTCATAGCCAAGTACCATGGAGTGCTCTGCATAGGCAGCCATACCCTTGAGTCCATATATGATGAGTTCGCGCAATGATCTTATGTTTTCGTCTTTTGTGGCAAGTATGCCTACAAGAGGAGCTTTGGCAACCATTTCTTCAACGGTTTTAGCTTCCCATGTTGCACATTCATGCAAAGTGGCAGGATTGAGTTCGATACCGGCTTCTTTAAGCTTGATTTCGAGTTCTTTGCGAAGTTCTATGCCTTTGAAAATTCTTTTTGTAAAGACATCAAAATCAAAATTGGCGTTGGTAATGGTTGTAAACAAACTTTCGGTTACAAACCTGTCAACCATTCTGTTTACAAGATTATGCGCACGGGCTTTGTTGTGTATAACTGAAAGCCCTTTTAAAACAAAAATCAATAAATCCTGGATATTGGCAACATCATCTGTTTTTCCGCATACACCACGGGTTACACATCCAGTTCCTTTTGCTGTTTCCTGACATTGATAACAAAACATTGTACTCATTTTAATTTGTTTTTTTGTGTGATTAAATATTATTTAGTTTAACTGAGTTCTGTAAGTTTAGTCTTAAGTTTTGGGGATTTTATTCGTGATTATAACCATTCTTCTTTTAATACTTCACCCTGCAGGCTTATCATGGCGAGTTTCAACGGAATCTTTCTGTCTGCCATTGCAATGGCTGTTTGCGCAATACGCTGAAGTGCGCTGCAACATGGTACTTCCATAATTACTACAGTAAGTGTGTTGATATTGGCATCCTGAATCATGGCAACCAGCTTATCAACATACACATCGAGGTTTGAATCGAGCTTTGGACAAGCAATAGCAAGACTTTTGCCCTTCAGATAGCGCTGATGAAAATCGCCGAGTGCAAAACCAACGCAATCGGCAGCAAGCACAACATCGGCATTTCTTAAATATGAAGCATTGGGATTGAGTAAGTGAAGCTGAACCGGCCAATGGCGTAATTCCGATCTGCCGTTGCTTTGAATCTTTGGCTCATTGGCAAGAGGTTCAGGAGTTATTTTACTAAAATCTATTGAAGCCAGACCCGGGCAGCCTGTATGATTGGCTTTTTTCTGTTCTTTTATAACCTGTTTAAGGGTGGGTTGCCCGATACCTTTTTCAGGTTTTGCACCAGGACTGAGGTCAATATTGTTTGTTTTGATATAGTCAATAGCTTGTTTCAGGTATTCTGTTTCATTATGGTCACGTAGATGCTGCAAATGAGCAAGAATAGTATTTCTGCCTTTTTTAACCATTTGTTCCATTACCAGAATTTCGTCATAGGGCTGAGCTTCGCGCTCTTCAATGCTGATAGCGCCAAGAGGGCAATGCCCTATACATGCTCCAAGTCCATCGCACATAATATCACTAACCAGGCGTGCTTTGCCGTCAATTATTTGCAATGCGCCTTCATGGCAGTTTGGGATACATTCGCCGCAGCCATTGCATAGATCTTCATCAATTTTTATAATCGTTCTCTTCAATTCTTCAGGATTCAATTTTTATTTCAGATAATTTTTTGTTTTTCAGATAATCGGTGAAATGGGTAGTAAAGTCTTGTGCTACACTGCCATATATACATTCAGTAAAGGGGCAGGGCATATTTTTTATACTACAGTATTTTTCTTCAATTTCACCTTCGATGAGCTGGTAAATCTGAAGCAGGTTTATTTTACTGGCATCGCGTTTCAGAACAAAACCACCTTTTGGTCCCCGGTTCGAATCTAAGAACCCGTATTTTACCAGTCTTTGCAGTACTTTAGCCAGATGATTACGTGAGGCTCCCGTTGTTTTGGCAATCTGACCAGCATTCAATCTTTCCTCACTAACTGCAATGAGTGCCATGCTATGGATTGCAAGCGATGCAGCCTCTGAGATACCAATAAATGAAGCCATAAATATGAAAATAGTTAATTAAGTATTTGAATGCGCAAATTTACGAATATTTTTTAAACTGCAAGCAAGGTTATGACTCAATCCATCAAAATTGTTTTTTACGCTCAAATACAAAGGCACAGATCATAGCAATGCAAATATTGAGTTTGCGAAATCTCGGATTGCAAGTTCTAAAATCTTGTGATTCAGGAAACTAATTTCTTTGTGAATAGAAAAAACTCGAATGCAGAATAATATCTGCTAATTATCAGATACTTTTTATTAAATTTCAACTAAGTACCTTAATTTCAAATAAATAAACAATACGGGATTATTATACTGTATTATTAAACAAGCTAATCTGAACAGGATGAAATTGTGATGGTCTAACCTCTTTGGACAATATTTTTTACAAATATAATTGTTATTGGTTAGATGAGAGTGGACTGGGGGGAGACTAATAACTTCCATGATTTATTGATAACTCATGCAACCCTCCTGTAAATCTTATTTGGCGGTACATCCCCGATAGATGAATGATCCCGTCTTTGGTTATAATAGTTAATAATACCGGTTGGAAAAATATAACAGACCAATTTTCGCTCCGCTCAATTGTTCTGAATGTTTTAACCACCGGCATTAACGATTGTAATTTACAAAACAGCTTGGACTATTTTGTAAATACAATTCGTATAAATTGTATGCAAACTGATTGTAATTCGATTCCGTTTGCTGGTTGTTCAAGGTAAATCTTGTCATGTTTTATGGTGCGGAAGAATCGCTCACTGTATACATTGTCTATTGCTCTTCCTTTTCCATCCATTGATATTTTTACCGTTTCAAGGCTCTTGATGAAATTCACGTACTCATCCGAAGTAAACTGACTTCCCTGATCGGAGTTGATAATTTCAGGCTTACCATATTGTGTTACAGATTTTTTAGAGTGTTCACAACCCATTCGGCTTCCAAGGTATTTGATAAACTCCAGCCAACAATAAAGCGACTGTAAACATCCATAATAGCCAGCAAATACATAAATCTTTTGGGCATAGGAATATAACTGATATCCAATGACCATACATGGTTGGGTCGGTCAATTTTTAGATTACGCATCAGATAGGGAAATTTGTACTTAGCAGGATCCGATATTGTGTTACGTGGCAGGCAATATACAGTTTTCAAACGCATAATACGCATTAAACTCCGTACATGACAGCGACCAATATTGTACCCAAACTTCCTGAGCTCCTTGTACATCCTGCGAGTACCGCGGGTTGGGTCTTCCAAATAAAGCATATCAAGCTTCTGCATAATCTCCAGATCCTTATCCGAAGCTTTTGAGGGTGTATAATAAAGCGTACTACGCGATACACTCAATAACTCACATTGCTTACAGATATTCATCTGATTGTCACAGGGTTTTATTAATTTTTTACGCATTTCCAACGGAATCATAGAACCTTTTTTTAACCAGTTATTGTAAACCGTCAATTGACCAATCTGAAGAATAAGGTCTTCCTTTTCCTTTTTTAGCTTTCTGATTTGTTCGTTCTATTCTTTGCCACTGTCAAAAGTCCTGGTAGCATTCAACAGATACTCTTTCTTACAGAGGCCTATGAGATTTGGGTGAATCTGGTAAATCTGTGCCAGCTCTGATGTGGTTTTTACTTCTTTGATTGCTTAAATGGCTACCTTAGCTATAAATTCTGTACTAAATATTCTTCTTGTTCTTTTCATGGTACAAAAAATTTAAAGTTAGTAAATTTCTGCCCAGTTTTATTAGGTCAGCACATTTAAAACAATATTTATCATGAATCGGATTTTATGTGTTATTGTGAATATTATACTGATAATTTAAATTATTGTAATTTTGCGCGCCAATTTTTAAAACTTATTAAGACTAACTAAAATTTTTAAAGTATGAAAAAATCATTTGTTTTGCTTGCATTAATGTTTTTTGGAGTTTTTACAGCATTCTCTCAAACTACTGAAGCTGAAGAATCTGTTAAGAAAATAAAAAGTGATATCCCTGATGGCTGGGGAAAAGGCGGTTTGTTTTCTGTGAGTTTCACACAGGTTTCTCTCACTAACTGGGCTGCTGGCGGTCAAAATTCACTTTCAGGTGCAGGAATGATTAGCTTGTATTCAGATTATAAAAAGAAAACTTTTATTTGGAACAATAGCCTTGACTTGGGTTATGGTTTGATGAAACAAGGTGAGGATAATGTTTTTAAAACTGATGATAAGCTTGACTTTGTATCTAAAGCTGGACGACAGGCTTCAAAAAACTGGTTTTATACTGGTTTGCTGAGTTTGAAAACTCAAATGACAGATGGTTATAATTATCCAAATGATTCTGTAGCAATTTCAAAATTCATGGCTCCCGGTTATATACTTGGCGCTTTGGGGATGGATTATAAACCAGGTGAGAAATTATCAGTTTTCATTGCTCCTGTTACCGGGAAGATCACTGTGGTTAATGACGACAGATTATCTGCTTTGGGTGCTTATGGAGTGAAGGAGGGTAAGAAAACACTAAGCGAATTTGGTGGTTATATCCGTGCTGCCTATAAGACTGATATTACAAATAGTATTGCTTTTCAAACCAAAGCAGACTTTTTCTCAAATTATCTTAACAAACCGCAAAATATTGATGTAAGCTGGGAAACACTGCTGCTGATGAAACTTGGAAAGCTTATAACTGTCAGTTTCTCAACACATCTGATAAATGATGCTGATATTATTACAATGTTTAAAGACGATGGAGAAGGAGTTTCTAAAGTTCAGTTTAAACAAATTCTTGGAGTCGGACTTTCATATAAGATCTAATGCAATGAATTACGATAAATATTTGTGTAATTTTGAAGCGGTAATTATTGGATTCTTACTAAAATAATTACTCGTTTTTAGTTGAATAATTGTTTTTTTAATATTTTTATAACCAAAATTTGTTAATTATGAGTCTTGTTAAAGAATTTAAAGAATTTGCCATGCGTGGCAATGTTGTAGATCTTGCTGTTGCAGTTGTTATTGGTGGTGCTTTCGGGAAAATCGTTGCTTCTTTTGTAAGCGATGTTCTTATGCCTCCTCTTGGTTTATTACTTGGAGGTATGAATTTCGAAGATCTTCTGATTACAATTAAGGAGGGCGTGGGTGATGTTGCACCTGTTACCATTAATTATGGAATGTTTATTCAGAATATTGTTGATTTTCTGATAATTGCATTTGCAATCTTTATGATAATCAAAGCTATCAATTCAGCTAAAAAGAAAGAAGAACCTGCGCCGGAAGCTCCTGAAGCTCCTACAAAAGATCAGGAACTTCTGACGGAAATCAGAGATTTGCTGAAAAAATAAAAATATATCTGGAATGTTGTAAGAACAGGCTGTAGATGAGATTTTACAGCCTGTTTTTTTTGCTGTTGGATTTAAGCTTTTTATCTTGGTTGAGTTGAGTTTGCCAAACTAACTTACTTAGCTTCCTTCAATGATTTCACTCAATTCCAGCCAAAGATCAGTTAATTCATCAATTTTTTTCATTATTTCACCTACATCGTTTGACCATTCCTGTAATTCCTCAACTGTGCCGGTGCCACTATTGAGTTTGCTTAGAATACCCTCCTTTTGTTTCTCAAGCAACTCAATTTCTGTGGTCAGCGTTTCATATTCTTTTATTTGCCTGTAAGTTGGTTTGTTTGATTCTTTCTTTACTTTATTGATTGGTTTTTCCGCTGAAGCCCGTTTTGCTTTTAATGCCTTTTCCTGCTTTTGTTTTGTTTGGTAATATTCTGAATAGTTCCCGTAATAGTCTTTTACTTTTCCATTTCCTTCAAAAGCGAAGATGTGGTCTACCATTCGATCCATGAAATAACGATCGTGCGACACTATCATCAGGCAGCCTTCATAGTTTTGGAGAAATTCTTCGAGTTTATTAAGGGTTTCTATATCGAGATCATTTGTAGGCTCATCAAGAATGAGAAAATTTGGGTTCCGCAATAAAACAGTTAAAAGATAAAGTTTGCGTTTTTCGCCACCGCTAAGGCTCGAAAAGTAATTATAATGTATATCGGTATGAAAATTAAAATAACTAAGAAACTGTGTCGGTGACATGCTGCCTTTTCTTATTACAATTTGCTCGGCGATTTCCTTAACGATGTCAATAATACGTTTGTCGCCTGTAATAGGCATTCCATCCTGTTGAAAATATCCAATTTCAAGCGTTTGTCCTTTTACTATTTTTCCTCGGTCGGGTTTGATTTCTCCAATAATGATTTTTAACAGTGTTGATTTACCTGTTCCGTTTTTTCCCACTACACCAATCCTGTCACCCCGTTTGAAAGTATATGTGAAATCCTCAATAAGTTTATTATCGTCGTATTGCTTTGATATATAATTTAATTCCAGGATCTTTCCACCCAGTCTTTGCATTTGTACACTGAATTCACGGGGTTTGTCATCTGCACGTTTTCCTTTTACTTTTTCTTCTAGTGAATAAAATGCCTGTTCACGGGCTTTTGCTTTGGTAGCACGTGCCTGAGGCTGGCGCTTCATCCATTCAAGTTCTGAAATATAAAGCGATCTGGCTTTTTCCCATTCGGTTTTTCCTATTTCTGCCATCTCAGCTTTTTTCTCAAGGAAATGGGCATAATTACCTTTGTATCTGTATATTGTCTGATTATCAAGTTCAAGAATGATATTACAGACTTTATCAAGAAAATACCTGTCGTGAGTTACAATGAAAATACTTAGATTTTGTCGGTCAAGAAAATTTTCAAGCCATTCGATCATAGCAATATCAAGATGGTTAGTAGGCTCATCGAGTATAATTAGGTTTGCCTCACCAATCAAAGCCTTTGCAAGAGCTACCTTTTTTCTCATTCCGCCCGAAAGGGTTTCAATGGTCTGATCCAGATCGTTGATATCGAATTTGCCCAGAATCTCTCTTATTGATGCTTCAAAATTCCAGGCTTGCAGCTCGTCCATACGGCTGATTATGTCAACCGGAACATGTTTGTTTGATTGTGAAGAACCTGCATAATGTTCATATTCACGAACCAGCTTTGTTAACTCGTCATCGGCATCAAAAAGATAGTCGAGTATTGTGGAATTATGATCCATTACCGGATTTTGCGATAAATATGAAATCCTTACATTATTTCCTATGGTTACCTTACCAGAATCTGGAGCTTCTTCACCGGTTATTATTTTGATCAGACTGCTTTTTCCGGCACCATTCCTTGATATCAGCGCTATTTTCTGTCCGGTTTCAATCCCAAAGCTAATGTTTTCGAACAGTAATTTTTCTCCGAAAGATTTAGTAAGATTCTCAACCGATACTATGTTCATTGTTCATTGGAATAAAAATGTGTTTGCAAAGGTAAGCCAATGCAGATAAAAACAAAGGCTGTAAAAGTTTACAGCTTGGGATATTATTTATCAGACTCTGAACCTGAATTAATTATGTAGTATCCGGTAATTTAAATGCTGCAGCCAGTTCCTTTAGCTGTTCTTTGCTCAATCCTTTTGGTTCGCAACCCAAGGAACGTGCAAAAAGATAGATCTGTGCTGCCTTACTTAATACATCAATAATGTCAAAACATTCCATAATATCCTTGCCAACAGAAAGAACCCCGTGCTTTTCCCATATCAGCACATCATGCTTTTCAAGCTCTTTAAGTGTTGCCTGTGCCAAAACATCTGTCCCAGTGAGGGCATAAGGCACTATTCCTATACCTTTAGGAACCAGAACACGGGCTTCAGGGATCATTGACCAAAGCGTATGAGTAAGATGCGATGAGTCAAGAAAAATGTCGCAGTGCGAAAAGGCAATAAGCTCAGTAGGGTGGGTATGGAGTACAACACCGTTATTAATACTGTTCCTTTTCAGAAAGTTTTGAATAATCAGATGTGAAGGGAGTTCAGAAGTTGGTGTTAATGCTTTTCCACCAATTATTTCTATTTGTTGCTTTTCATTTGAAACCCTGATAAGCAGCCCATTATTCAAAGGTGATCTTGCAATATCGCGCATGCGCTTTCCTGCACCCGTTACAAAAAACATATTGCCATCAATTGCTGAAATATCTTCAGATATATTAATTGTAAACACTCTTTCAGACCCTGTAAAAGCTTCTGTTCTATACTTTTCTGTGAGATTTACCGAAATATTACCTCCATTAGCTTCTGCCCAGTTACGTTGCCACAGAAAACCAGCTACTTCGGCTATTCGATCAAGTTCAATAATGAGCTCCTGATTTTTATCTGCAATATTCATTGTCCGATATTTTATTTAAAATCCCAGGTCATTAAAGCAGAACATTCTGGATTGTACACCCTGTTTTAAAAATAAAGGGCTAATTTACTAATTTCACTAAAGCTGCCAAATTAGTACTTTTATGTTATGCAATGAGTGTTTTGTGCTGAAATATTTTACAGCACAAAACTGAAAATATAAAACCAGGGCAGATCTGTCGCGAAAAAAAGTATTTTCAACCCCAGTTAATTTAAACTCAAACATTCATCCTGATTAATTATGAAAACATTAATTTTGCCGTTACTCTAACCGACTAATTTTATTAAACTACAAAATATATCAAAAATGAAAAGTAAAAATCTTGGATTTAACTCCAAACTCATTCATGGCGGTGGCTATGAAGATCCACTTGGAAGCGCTACTGTTCCTATTTATCAAACTTCAACTTTTGCATTTAAGAATGCCGATCATGGTGCTGCTTGTTTCTCTGGCGAAGAGGCAGGTTATATATACACTCGCATCGGGAATCCTACTATTGGTGCTCTTGAAAATCTGGTAGCCGAACTGGAAAATGGTTATGGTGGTATTGCAGTTGGTTCGGGTATGGCTGCTGTTAATACAATTTATTTCGGATTGCTGAATCAGGGTGATCATATGGTGAGCTCAGCGGCTGTTTACGGACCTTCGAGAGTGGTTATGGAACAGCATTATTCACGTTTTGGGGTAGAGTCAACTTATGTAAATACTGCTGATACCGAGGCTATATTAAAAGCTCTAAAACCAAATACACGCATGATCTATATTGAAACTCCGGCTAATCCTACAATGGATATAACTGATCTTAAAGCTTGTGCTAAAATTGCAAGGGAGAATAATCTTTATCTGGTGGTTGACAATACATTTTGTAGCCCCTACTTACAGAAACCTCTTGATCTTGGTGCTGATATAGTGTTTCATTCAATGACAAAATTTCTGAATGGTCATGCCGATATAGTTGCCGGAATAGTGATTGCAAAGGAAGAAGGATTATATAAAAAGCTTAGGTCAACTATGACAAATCTTGGCTGTAACATGGATCCTCATCAGGCATATATGGTAATCAGGGGTTTGAAAACTCTGGGTATCAGAATTGAAAGGGCTCAGCAAAATGCTATGAAAATTGCGGATTATCTTGAGAAACACCCCAAAATTGAATGGATAAAATATCCTGGCTTGAAATCGCATCCTCAGTATGAATTAGCCAGATCGCAAATGTCAGGTCCGGGAAGTATGCTTTCGTTCGAACTCAAAGGAGGACTTGAAGCTGGCAAACGCCTTATGGATAATGTAAAAGTTGCTTTACTGGCTGTTTCGCTGGGCGGTGTTGAATCATTGATCCAGCATCCGGCTTCAATGACTCACTCCAAAGTTTCGGCTGAAGCTAAACTTAAAGCTGGAATTACTAATGGTTTGGTTCGTTATGCCGTTGGTATTGAGGATGTTGAGGATTTGATCAGCGATCTCGATCAGGCTTTGGCTATGGTTTAAACAGTAATTGTATTAATTATTGATTTTTACTATTTTCATTTCTTAACTTTGCACAAATGGTATCTTTCTGCTTGTTTTATAAAAGGAATGGAGCCGGGATTATAATATATTGAATAATAGGTTGTTAAAGAATAATAATTCATGGAAGGACTTTGGCTGGCATCAATAAGAAGATTGTTAAAAGAAAGCAGGTTTCTGGTACTTGTACTTGCTTTTATGCTGCCTTATTTTTCTTATAGTCAGAAAGTGGGTCTGGTATTAAGTGGCGGAGGAGCAAAAGGAGCTGCGCATATTGGTGTGATAAAGGCTTTGGAAGAAGAAGGCATTCCCATTGATTATATTGCAGGAACTTCGATAGGTGCAATAATAGGAGGATTATACGCCATAGGATGGACTACCGGTCAAATGGAAGAAGTAATACTGTCAGAAGAGTTTAAACATTGGGTTGATGGAGAAATAGACGATGAATATAAGTTTTACTTTAAGATGCCTGAACCCGATGCTTCATGGGTTAGTTTTAATTTCAGCCTCGATTCGGTATTACGTTATAAAATGCCGGTAAACCTTATTTCTCCGGTAGTCATGGATTATGTAATTATGGAGATTTATTCTTCAGCAGCTGCAGCCGCCGATTATAATTTTGATAGCCTTTTTGTACCTTTTCGCTGCATGGCTGCTGATGTGCTTGAAAATAGGGCAATAGCACTAAAAGAGGGTGATCTTGGTCATGCCATCCGAGCATCAATGACTTTCCCGTTTTATTTCAAACCCATAACTATTAACGATCGTTTGCTGTTTGATGGTGGTATGTATAATAATTTCCCTGTTGATGTAATGTATGACGAGTTTTTTCCTGAGATTATAATTGGAAGCCGGGTAGCAGGTGATTTTAATATTCTCAGTGAAGATAACCTTGGTTCGCAACTTGCTGCAATGCTAACCACTACCACCGATTACGAAGTTCCTTGCGATAATGGTATTCTTATTCAGCCTCAGTTGAAAAATGTGAATCTAGTTGATTTTAAACACAGCCATGCATTTATTGACAGCGGATATGTTGCCGCAAGAAGAATGATCCCTGAAATCCGTTCTTTTGTTTATGATACCATCCCAAAAGAAGTAGTTGACAAAAGAAGACAAAAGTTCCTTGAAAAGAATCCTCCGTTGATTGTAAATAAAATCTATATACAAGGGCTGGACGATAGAAAAAGCACTTATATAAACCGAATACTAAGATTAGGAGAAGAAACTCTGCCTCTTGAAAAAATTAAACCCGAATATTTTAAACTTATTATTGATGGTAAGATAGACCACATATTCCCCCGTCTGCAATATAATAAAGCCACCGGCTTTTATGATTTGTATCTTGACGTAAGCAGAAAAAATGATATCGTAGTGGATATTGGAGGAAATGTATCCTCTTCGTCAATTAATTCAGCTTTTGTAGGTATAAGATATAATATGTTAGGTACTCATGCACTTGCAATTTCATTGAATTCATATATCGGGAGATTTTACAGTTCAGTACAGGGTGCAGCCCGTTTGGATTTTTCATCAGTAATACCGTTTTATTTCGAACCGGTGATTACGCTTAGTCAATGGGATTATTTTACTTCAAAAAAATATTTTGTTGAGGACATTGTACCTTCTTTTTTAAAACAAAATGAGATAAGCTGGATGTTTAACCTGGGCTTCCCTGTTGGCAGCAACAGCAAAGTAGTTGGAGGATTTTCGTCATTCAGGCTTAGAAACGATTATTATCAGACCAATTATTTTACAAGAGCCGATACAGCCGACCAAACCTCGTTCAAAGGGCTTAACCCTTACATTTATTACGAAAAGAATACACTGAACCATAAGCAGTTTGCAAATAGCGGTAGTTTTTTTAATTTCACTGCACGTGCATTTTATGGTAAGGAAACTCATGTACCGGGTTCTACCTCCCGAAGATTAATAAGCACTGAGAAAATTCAGAAATGGTGGCAATTAAAAATGTCATATGAGAAAATATTTCCAGTATCAAAGCCATACCGTCTGGGTTTGTTAACTGAAATAGTGTTTTCAAACCAAAAAATATTCAATAACTATACTGCTACTGTTTTAAATGCACCGGCATTTTATCCGGTTCCTATAAGTAAAACGTGGTTTTCACCTGATTACAGGGCACATAGTTATGCTGCAGCAGGATTAAAGAATATCTTCATTGTTCGTCGCAATCTTGATGTAAGGCTCGAAGGTTATACGTTTATGCCCTATAGACCAATAATAAGGAAAGATGATTATACTGCCGGATATGGTGATAAATATTCAGTATTCAATTTTGCTGCATCGGCAGGCATAATTCTGCATAGTCCTATAGGACCTATCAGTTTTACTGTTGATTATTTCAATAAAAATGAAGATCCTGTAAATCTGTTGTTCAACCTGGGATACATTATTTTTAATAAAAGAGTGCTGGATTAACTGAATCGTTGACATAGGCGTTGTATTTCAGTGTTGTGTGCCTGGAGTATTTTTATAAAGATGCGAAAAACCGAATTATAGCCCCATTTTAACAAGATATTCTTACACCTTTTAAAACTTGGATTAACGGCATTAAGAAATATTGTTATTTTTGCAATCCTTTTTTTAAATCAAAATCAAATTACTTTTATCTACATTTAATTATTTTATTAATCTCTCCTCGGAAAGGCTTTTAAGAGATGCTGTTTTGTTAAAGTATTATAACTGAAAGCCATACCGGAAAATCATTAAAATTAATAGTATGGAAACCAAAGATCTATCTAATCAGACTCCTGAAAAGGAAGAGAGCACTGCAACTTCTGCAAGCGTAACCCCGGAAACTCCGGATTTGTCAGAACCTGATGCTGTTGAATCAGTTGGCAACAAGGAATTATCAGCAACAACCCCTGAAACTGAAACAGAACATATCAGCAAGGAGCCACTAATGTCGGAGGCTCAGACGCTGGTTGATGAAACTAGTTCAACTGTTGAACAATCTGAGCCCATTATTGAGGCAATTTCTGAGAAAACCGAAGATTTACCGAATGTTAAGGAAATACCTTTAATGGAAAAAGAATCAGTTGAAACCTCGATTCCGGAAAAGGAATCAGTAACGGAAGTTCATACACCTTCTGAAGTTAAGGAAACGAAAACTGAAAAAGTGGAAGTCAGCGCAGAGATAGATAAAGATGAGATTACAGATAAGCTGGAAGAAAGTCATGAAAAACAGGATATAGCTGCCGCATTGCCCGATAAAACCAGGAAGATGTCAGAAAAAGAAGAAGATACTGACGACGATCTTGATGATTCTGATGAAGAAGACGAAGAAGTGGAAATAAGTGAGGAACTATACCGGAATTTGTCAAGAGCTGAGCTGGTTGAGCAACTTGAGGCATTGGTACAGGAGCCGGACATTCTTTCAATTAAATCGAAATTAGCACTTATAAAAGTAGTATATCTGCAAAAAGAAAAGGAAGAATTGCAGGCAAAATACGATAGCTTTCTGGAAGAAGGCGGCATACCCGAAGATTATGCCCCCGAACAGGATGAGCTTAGCGAACGCTTTTATAAAGCCAACAGTATATATCGCGAAAATCGTCAACGCTATAACGAAGAACTGGAGAAGCAAAAACTTGTAAATCTCGAAGAAAAGAAAAAAATTCTTGAGGAACTGAAAGCATTAATAAGTTCAGAAGAAACCCTGAAAAAAACTTACGATGAGTTTAAAACCCTTCAGGAACAATGGAAACAGATTGGCATGGTTCCTAAGAATGAAATCAACCAGCTATGGCAAAACTATCATTTCCTTGTTGAGAAATTCTTTGATAAGGTAAAGATAAATAAGGAGCTCAAAGATCTGGATCTGAAGAAAAACCTCGAACGGAAAATTGAGATCTGTGAAAAAGCTGAGGAGTTACTTCTTGAAACATCAATAATTAAATCATTTAAACAACTTCAGCAATATCATGAAGAGTGGAAGGAGGTAGGTCCCGTTCCTCAGGACAAGAAAGATGAGATCTGGGAACGTTTCAAAACAGCTTCGGATCAGATTAATGAGCGCCGCAGGGAATATTACAGTGAAAAACAAAATGAGCTTGAAAATAATCTCCTTGCAAAAACAGCATTATGTGAAAAAGCTGAAAAACTTATTTCCAATAATCCTGCTACGCTCAGACAGTGGCAAAAGCGCACGAATGAAATAAACGAGCTGATGAATATTTGGAAGACAATTGGCCCGGCTCCGAAAAAACAGAATAATGAGATATGGAATCGTTTCAAGACCAGCCTCGACACCCATTTCACCAGCTATAAGGAATATCTGGAAAAGTTAAAGGAACAACAACTCAATAATTATAATCTTAAACTTGACTTATGTGCTCAGGCTGAAGCACTTAAAAACAGCAGCGATTGGCGTAAAACCACTCAGGAACTGATACAGCTTCAGCAGGAATGGAAAACAATTGGTGCTGTTCCCCGCAAACATTCTGATAAGATATGGAAGCGTTTCCGTTCAGCCTGCGATGAGTTTTTCCAGCGTAAAGCTGATTTCTTCTCCAATATAGCTCAGGTTGAAGAAGAAAATATGATGAAAAAGGAAGACATCATTAAACGTTTGGAGGAATTCAATTTTACGGAAAATAGAGCTGAAAACCTTGAAGCATTGAAAAATTTCCAGCGTGAATGGCTTGAAGTAGGACATGTTCCTATAAAAGAAAAAGATAAGCTTCAGAATAAATTCCGCACTGTTATAAACAAGTATTTTGATAAACTGAAGATTGATGCATCGGAGATCACGGCTTTGAATTATAAGAACCGTATTGAATCCATAAAAGATATGCCAGATGCAGGAAAAATGCTTTACCGCGAAAGAAATGCCCTGCAGATTAAGGTCACTAAATTGCAGGAAGACATCAAGTTATGGGAAAATAACATCGGATATCTGGCTGTATCCAAGAACGCTAATATTGTAAAGGAAGAATTTCAGAAAAAAATTGACCAGGCTAAGCAGGAATTAGCGCTTATGGAAGCTAAGCTGCGCTATCTGAGAGAAATGTAATAGTATGGCAGGTAATACCTTTGGTACTGTGTTTCGTCTGACTACTTTTGGCGAATCGCATGGTACTGCAATTGGTGGTGTTATTGACGGATGCCCTGCAGGCGTTGTTATTAGCACTAAATTTATTCAGGGTTTTCTTGACAGGCGTAAGGCAGGACAATCGGGGACAGCATCGCCAAGACAGGAATCAGATCTGATAGAAATTATTTCCGGGATTTTTGAAAATAAAACAACCGGGGCTCCTATTGCTTTTTTAATTAAAAACAAAGATCATAGACCTGAAGATTATGAGCAACTAAAAAATGCTTTCAGACCTTCTCATGCCGATTTCTCATGGAATATTAAGTACGGGATCCGCGATTACAGGGGAGGTGGAAGATCATCAGCACGTGAAACTGCGATCAGAGTTGCAGCTGGAGCTGTTGCCATGCATGTGCTTAAACAGGCCGGGATAGAAATAACTGCATGGGTGTCAGCCATTGGTACTGTTAGTATCAGCAAATCACTCACTGATATTTCGCCATCCGATATTTACTCAAACGAAGTGCGCTGCCCTGACCCTAATGCTGCCGTGCAAATGATCGAATATCTTGAAGAATTGAAAACAAGAGGTGATACTGCCGGTGGAATAATTAACTGTATTATTAAAAATGCACCTGCCGGACTGGGCGAACCCGTGTTTGATAAATTACAAGCCGATCTTGCCAAAGCAATGCTTAGCATAAATGCAGTAAAGGGTTTTGAATATGGTAGTGGATTTTCCGGCTCTGCTATGAAAGGTTCTGAACATAATGATATCCCTGAAGGTATTTATATTAATGAAGCAGGTAGTGCTTTTCTGAAAACAATGACAAATTATTCCGGCGGAATACAAGGCGGTATTACAAATGGGCAGGATATTTATTTCAGAGTTGCCTTTAAACCTGTTTCTACCCTGATGAAAGATCAGCAAACAATTGATAATACAGGGCAGCCAATAATTCTGAAAAGCAGGGGCAGACATGATGTTTGTGTTGTTCCCCGTGCTGTACCAATTGTGGAAGCTATGACTGCACTCGTTTTATGCGATCATTTTCTGAGAGCAAAATTGTCAAGAGTGTAAACCCATAATTGAACATTACCAATATGATGGTTGTTATTGGCATACTGTCAAAAAAAAATATTTGGTTCAAATAATTATTAATTAAACAATTTTGTGAATTTATGAAGACGAAACTTGCATTATCTGTAATGTTTTTAGCAACACTTTTTGTTGTGTCATGTGGAGGCCCTCAGGGCGAAAAAGCTGTTACAAGCGATGAGAAAACAGCAATGGAAGCCAAAGGCGATTCATTTCTGGCTGATGTTGATAATAGTATGATTGAATGGATTGGTACCAAACCTACCGGACAACATAATGGTGTTATCAGCCTTGCAAAAGGTTATGTATCAGTAGAAAATGGGAAAATAACCGGTGGCGAAATGATAATTGATATGAGTTCAATTGTTAATCACGATCTTACTGACTCCGAAACAAATGCTAATTTAGTAGGCCATTTGCTTTCTCCTGATTTCTTTGATGTTGAAAATTACCCCGAAGCCCGTTTTGAATTTACATCGGTTTCAGAAAATGAAGGAGTACAAACAGGTGAAAATGCTTTTACCCATTTTGTTTCCGGCAATCTGACAATGAAAGATGCAACCCGTAACGTTGCTTTTCCGGTAAATATCGAAATCAGGGATGGAGTTGTAAAAGCTATTACTGATAATTTTATTATTGACCGTTCAGAATGGAATGTTAAATATGGTTCAAGAAAGTTTTTTGATAACCTGAAAGACAATTTTATTCATGACGAAATTTCACTGAAAATCTCATTTGTAGGTTTGAAAGGATAAGAATATTTTTTAGGAAATAAAAGAACGGGCCAGAAGCCCGTTTTTTTTTACTTGTTTTTACAGCTTATTAAAACAACCAGTTCCTTCTCGGCAGGTTAAGTCTTAGTGCAGCGCCAAAAAATATATCTTTTTCTTCAGTAATAATGTCATTGCTTTTTATGCGATACCTAAAATCCAGATCCATAAAAAGATTGTGTCGGAGCTGATAGCTTACCCAGGCTTCTGCAATGAATAAATCTGTTCTGACACCTTGCCCCACCTTGTTTCCAAGCTCTCTTTCGTATGTGTTGTAATCCAGGAATATATTGCTGCCCCAGTTACTGTTGTTGGTGTCGGCACCATAAAACGCACTTACCAGGTATAATCCTGAAGTTATTCTTGGAAATGGCTGGGCATCAATATTTATTATCAGTTCGCTGAAATTTGCGCCAAGAGGATGTGCAAGAGCCTGATTGTAATGTGAGTATGAGTTTACTGGATAGGTGCCGTTAATTGTATAATGAGTATAGGAATAAGGCCTTACCCTGTTATACTCCACCTGAATGTCAAGGTTTGAGATATTGGCAACATCAATGTATTTTATTCCCGCCTGATAGCCAAATTTATTGGCAGCATGTCCGTTTCTTGCTCTTAGATCATTGAGTCTGAATTCATTAAGCATGAACTGCCCGTATAGTTTAATATCTTTAAATGGAATAAAACCTGCATTGATACCTACCAGCATTTTATCAGGGTCGCCGAGCTGGTGCTCAACTGAGCGGTAAAATATTACAGGGTTAAAATAATGCAGATCAAATCCCCGTCCTGTTCCCTCATTATCATGAAAGACAACAGATTCGTAAAGTCCGATATCAAGATTATCAAACAACTGTGTGCTCAAATAATGCATAGCCATATATTTAGCAGGATGCGGGCTTGATCTGTTAGTTCCTGTTATTAATCCATAACGATCGGTAAAGCGGGTGTATAGATTTGTATAATTGAACCGCCATACTCTGGTTGTAATTTTCAGAAATAAATAATCAGTTGCGAAATCTGACAGAAGTAGCGATCGTATTCCATGTCCGATAAAATTCCTGTCCTGCCCGAATTTTACATTGATTTGTTTTATAGGGCTGAGTGTTATATACCCTCTGGCATGAAAAAAATCAAAACCTGAAGTTTTAAATTTTTTTGTAAGGTGAGCACCTGGATAAGAACGATATTTATTAATAAATTCTCTTTCATGGTGAGGTGGTTTCATCTGGTTTTCAGCTATGAATGTATAAAACCCGATTTTCCCATCAATATCACCTCTTATTTCAACAGTACGCGTGTTGGTGTACAAAGTTTCTTTTTCATAACTTGAATATCCGCTACTCAGGTATAATCCGGGATTTATAAACAGATTAAAGTCTTTTTCGTTTACCTGAAGAAAATTTGCCTTGCTCCTATAGAAATATCGTAAAACAGGCTTTTTACTGTCATACATATTATGATTGCTGAAAGGCAAATTATCGGATTTAAGATACTCCAGATTGAATTTATCAACAAAAGAAAGGTTAATGTCGAGTGTGTCAAGCATTTTGCCTATCTGACCCATATCTGAGCGCTCAAAAGGCCTTGAATCAGTAGAAAAGTGCATGTCTGCAGTTTTGCCAGCTTTAATAGTATATCGCTGATAAAGCTTTTCCGCAGTTCCTCCAAAAATAACCCCGGTGCTCTGCGCAATCGTAAATAACGGGAAACATAGAAAAAACAGAGTTTGTATAATAGTTTTAATACGTGTCATGAGCTTAAGAATATCTGCAAAGGTAGATAGAATAAATAAAAGCCTGTTTGTTAATAGTTGGTAATTTGCTATTTGTAAATTACAGAGATCAACTGTTCTTTGATTCTTCTTTTTGCTGATCGAGGGTAGAAAACACCGAGTTGTTGCTAAGATATTCCGGTACTATTTCCTTCATCTTTTTTACCAGAGCATAAATGTCATTTTCAACAATTATTTCCGAAAGCTGATTAAGGTATGTTTCGGCTTCTTCGCGTGTATAGACTCTTACCTTTGCTTTCATAATCTTGGGGTGATGTGTGGGCAGTAAATTTTCGCCGAGCAGCAGCAGTTCTTCATATAATTTCTCACCGGGGCGCAAGCCTATTTCTACAATTTTGATGTCTTTATCAGGCACAAGACCTGAAAGTTGTATCATCCGCCGGGCTAATTCATAAATTTTAACCGATTTGCCCATATCGAAAACAAATATCTCACCGCCTTTTCCCATTGCACCGGCTTCCATAACCAGATTACAGGCTTCAGGAATGGTCATGAAATAACGGGTTATTTCTTTATGAGTAACAGTAACCGGACCTCCGCTTTCAATTTGTTTTCGGAATATTGGAATTACTGAACCATTGGAACCCAGTACATTGCCAAATCGTGTGGTTATAAATCGTGTGGTATCATCGGCAACCGACTGTATATAAATCTCAGCAATTCTTTTACTGGCTCCCATAACATTTGTGGGGTTTACAGCTTTATCGGTTGAAACGATTACAACCTTTTTGGTTTGATGTTTTAGTGCCAGATCTGCAATTACTTTGGTTCCGAATACATTAACCGTAATGGCTTCATAAGGATTTTCTTCCATCAATGGCACATGCTTGTAGGCAGCAGCATGATAAATAATTTGAGGCTGATATTCTTTAAAAAGTCCTTCCATCCTGAACTGATCTTTAATATTGGCAACCTGATAAACAACCCTGCCAGCAATATCTGAAAATTCAGGAGTGTTGTTTATTTCGAACTGCAGATCAAAAATCGCTGATTCAGCCTGATCAACCAATATTACTTTTTTGGGATCATAGTGCAATAATTGTCTGACAATTTCGCTGCCTATTGAGCCGGCAGCACCAGTTACCATAATAGTATTGTTTCTGATATCACCGGCAATGTTTTTGTTGTCAAGCTTAATCGGTTCTCTGCCAAGTAATTCCTCAATATGCACTTCACGCAACTGAGTACTGCTTAGCTCTCCATTTATCCAATTATCAATAGGTGGTACTACCTTTACCTGAAGATTATATTCAAGCCCTTTTTCAATGATCTCTCTTTTATGATTTGTGTCAAGATTTGGGATTGCAATAATTATATCCGAAATACTGTTTTTCTGAATATAATTAGCATTCAATGCTTTTTCAGGTGCCACAACAATTATTCCGTCAAGCATTTTATTTACAATACTTGGATTATCATCAACAAATGCCACTATTGTATACTGGAAAGTCTGGTCATGCCTCAAAGCGTTTAAAGTAAGAAGCCCGGTTGAACCTGCGCCATAAATCAATACGCGCATCCTTTTTCTGTCTTTTTTACTGATTATTTCAGAATAAACTGCCTTGATAAGCAGGCGATTACCTATTAGAAAAAAGGCAAGTAACATAAAATGGATCATGATCACCGACAAGGGAGGAATATATTTACTGCTTATAATTCCAAAACGATTAAGGGTATTGATGATCACTAAAACCAGAAAAGCATATGAACACGCTTTAAGTATGTTCATTGCATCAGTTAAACCTGTTTGCCTTATAACTCCTGTGTATGATTTCGTTCGAAGATAAAAGAAACCATAAATTAAAAAGACAATAATGAACTGACTTGCAATTAGTTCAGGATTAATTGTTAGGTATTCGAATTCATGACGGATGAATACCGCAAACACGTAGGATATGCTTGTTATTAATACATCGTAGATAAGCACAACCCATCGTGAAAGAAACTTATTCGATAGATTGTTTAGTATAAAATCCCTCATAATTGTGTTGGTATCAAATACTTATATTTTTGTGAGTTTTTTGCAAATATATATTATAAATGTGCAATTTGTTCCGGTTTTTATTGTTAGTATCTTGTTTTATTTATAAAACAGTGATAATCAGAGTTATATTGTTGCTGATGCTTTGGTTGACAGGAAAAACTTTCATAAAAGTAATAGAAATAACATTAGCTATATTTTTTGTTAATGGATTTGAGGAATTGAAATCATATATCTGTCCCAATAAATATTTTCTCTTAAGATTGGTATCTTTGCATTCTGATTTCATTGTAAAGCTTTAATTAAGACATTGTTTTAAAACATAATAGAGTGAGCGAAATGGATATTAAAGTTGTTTCGGTAAATATCTCTGTAGAAAAGGGGACAATTAAAAAACCTGTTGAATTCATTGAGATTTCTGATAAGGGAATTATTGGCGATGCTCATGCAGGCAACTGGAACAGGCAAATAAGTTTGCTTGGAGTGGAGAGTATTGAGAAATTCTCAAAAGATTCAGGAATGGATTTTAAACCTGGAGAATTTGCTGAAAACATCACTACTGAGGGATTTACTTTGTATAATGCCCGTCCTCTCGACAGGTTTGTTATAGGGGAAGTGGAGATGGAAGTAACTCAGATAGGTAAAAGTTGCCATGGCGATGGCTGCGCTATCTACCGTGAAGTTGGAAAATGTGTAATGCCAAAAGAAGGAATTTTCTGCCGTACTACCAAAAAAGGTTTGATCCGTCCCGGTGATATAGTGAAATATTATCCAAGGATAATGAAGATATTCATACTTACAATTAGCGATAGGGCTTATTATGGTGAATATCAGGATCGTAGCGGACCTCGTGCTGCTGCTTTGACAGAAGAGTATTTCAAGAGTCAGGCATATGGTTGTGAGATCTCCCGGGAAATAATTCCGGATGATGAGAAGCAATTACGTCATAAACTCATTGAGTGCCGTGACAATGATTATGATGTCGTTTTCACTACAGGGGGCACCGGAATTGGCTTCAGGGACATAACTCCTGAAGTGACATTATCGTTGCTTGATAAGGAAATACCCGGGATTATGGAACATATAAGACTAAAATTCGGACAGGTAAAACCGGGAGCATTGCTTAGTAGAGCAGTTGCAGGATTAATGGGCAAAACCCTGGTTTTCAATATGCCGGGAAGCGTAAAAGCTGTTGATGAATATACTGGTGAGATTTTTAAGAATCTCAGACATTTAATATATATGATTCATAGCCTTGATATTCATTAGAACCTGGAATCATAGAAGAAATGAAGCTATGGAATAAAGATTTAATGCTTAATAATTATTTGAGAATCAGATATTAATTGTTATTTATGGCGAAGTGAATTATGAAAAGAGACAAAGCGCTTGAATTATTGCATGAACACATTAAAAATCCGCGAACTATTGCTCATTGTCTGGCATCTGAGGCAGTACTTGGGGCTGTTGCAAAATATCTTGGAGAAGATGAAGAAAAATGGGCTTTAGCCGGATTACTTCATGATCTGGATGTAGAGCATACGCAGGAAAATATGGAAAAGCACGGATTGGAAACAGTTCGCATTCTTGCTGACTATGATCTTGATGCAGATTTGTTAGATGCAATTACCCACCATAATGAAATGAATGGGAGCGGAGAACGTAGTACGGCGTTTCACCATGCACTTGCTGCAGGCGAAACCATTACCGGACTTATAACTGCTACTGCATTGGTTTACCCTGATAAAAAAGTGGCTTCGGTAAAACCTAAATCAGTAGTAAAACGAATGAAAGAAAAAGCTTTTGCAGCTTCGGTGAACCGTGAAACTATCATGGAATGTGAGAAAATAGGTATGCCACTTCCTGATTTTGTTGAAGTTGCGCTAAAAGCTATGGTTGGTATAGCTGATGACATCGGATTATAGAGTGAAATAATAAACATCTTTAAATAATGTTTTATAAGGAAACCATTAGAAAACATACAACAAACCTATTTCAGTCATGTGGAACAAAATACCGGCATTCCTGAAAAATAAATATCTGATAGCATCATTATTATTTGTGGTATGGATGTTTTTTTTCGATCGCAATAGCCTGATGCAGAAGAAAAAGTATAATAAAACCATTACTGAACTTGAAGAGGTAAGGGATTTCTATATCAGCGAGATTGAGAAAGACAGTATTACCATGCATATACTGTCGTCAGATACTGCTACACTTATCCGTTTTGCTCGTGAAGAATATCTGATGAAAAAAGATGATGAAGATGTTTATGTAATTATTGAAAAAAAGGCTGATACCACTGATGTGAAAAACAACTCAGCCAATTAATTCATATAAACATATCTGTTTGTGATTCAGTGCGTTGTTTTGTTTTATCTTTAAATATCCGTGATTTCCTAACTGCCTAAAAAGGAAAGTTCAGGTTAAACTGCAATGTGATATTTTCTTTGAAACTTTTAAGAGAATAATGGCCATAACGGTAAAATATTCCTGCTCCGATATTGTAAAACTGCATATTTAGCAGGTTATTGACAAATAAGCCCGATTCGATAAACCCTTTTCTGTAATCATTCAGAACAATGCTGTGATATTGCTGATCTTGCTTTTGAAGTTTACCAAAACCTACATGGGTGGCAATTTGAAATTCAGGCTCAAATTTTCTGGTTCTGATAAGTAATTTACCAAAATTATGTGTCAGAAAAATATTGAGATATCTGTCGGTACTGAATTCATTAAGACGCATGGTGGCAAAACTTCCGGGAGAATGGATTGCAACACGGCTATAGCTGCTGAAACCTGAAAATAGTTTCTGATAAGGTACATTACTGTCAATAAGTCCTGCATTTATCTGCACTGAAGTTTTACCTATCAGCTTTTTATAAAATGTGTGTTCAATTTTAAGCTCATATCTGTTGTGAGGAAAATCGCTGTCAGGCATGCCTTTTAATCCCTTAGTGTATTGAAAAAAGATTATCGGATAATCACTTCCAAGCGATAGTCGTGAACGTGTGGTCTGAACAAATTTTTCGCGCCACTGAAATCGGAACCTGGCTCTTAACTCAGTAAAAATAAATGGTGCTGAATACGGGTCTCCTTCTTGTTTAAAATATGTATACTCATATTGTGGCATATTGTTAACCCTCTGAAATTCAAGAGTGGAGAGTAAATATGACATGAATCTGTGTTGAATTCCCGTAACAACTGTTTTTGTATTGTCCATCTGGTTTATTAGCCAGTTTCTGTATGCGTTTTGATGTATAAGACCGGAGCTCTGGATGAAAGATTCAATCTTTCCAACTTCATTCAGGTCGTTTTCGTAACGCAGGAACCATCTGGAATCCTTGAAGTGATTAAAGGTCAGGCTAATATCTCCACCATATTTGAATTTTTTGTCTCCAAAACCATATCCGATATAAACTCCCGCACCAAAAACTTTGCTGATTTGCTGACTGCTTGACAGCCCAAAACCCAGATAGAATTTTTCATATCTGTTTAGCCGCATCAAACGATGCATTGGAATATTGAATTTCCCTAATGGGATATTTCCATTTACTAAAGTTTCAGTTAAAAGGGCAATACGATCAAAATTATGAGCCTGCCCCAAACTGTCTATAACTTGATAGGTGCGAAGATCTTTTTTAGTAAGACCTTGAGACCTTAGCTTTTCCCATTCCTCCGCACTACGGTGGGTTGCTTTATGGTCAAGTTCTATACTGACCTCGTCAAAGATCTTTTTTACAATATTTGGATTAAGCTCTATATCAGTTATATAGCTTCTGCCCTGACCAACCGGATAAAAAGTATTGACTTCGGCAGTTTTAAAAATTATATCGGTGTTCAGTTGAACAGGGAACCAATACAAACCGTCAATCAACTGGTACATCTGTTGGATCTTCACTGACATGCCTTTTTCCTGTAAAGCCGGTTCAGCAATAACATTCTGGATAGCCCAGCGGTTCGAATTAATGTAAAGCAAACCCTTTAACCCGTCGAAGTTCAGATTTGGCTTTGGCTTATATGATATAATGAAGGTAGTATCATGCGAACCACTCATCAGTAAAGTGTCTTCAATTATGAATGAGTATCTGGAAATGCTTCCTTTGCTTATGGGGTTCAGATAATTTTTATCAGAGATACTTATGACATCATCATAAAATGATGTAGACTGAATATGTGAAAGAAGAAAAATGAAAAATGGGTCTTTTAATCCTGAAACCCTGCTTGCTATTATTGTCTGATGATTACGACCCGGATACAAGAACTTTCGTTGAGCTACTGTTTCCATAATGAACAGGTGTTGTTCATCAAGAATGTTTTTTAAACGGATAAGAGAGGAATCGGCTGTGATCGTGTCAGCTTTCATCAGGCTGTCAGCATCAACAGTGAAGATCATTTTATCGTAAGAAGTATATGAAAATGCTGGCAATTTCTCATAATTATTGATATCGCGGTTGTTTACTGCATTGTTAATGATCCGGTGAGCAGGGTTCTCTCCGGCTATTACTATTATTTCAGGAAGGCTTACAGTTATCCTTTTCATCATGATTTTTGGCTCAAATTCAGGATCTTCCACATAATAAATTTGTTGGGAATAGCCCACGTAGCTGAACCTAAGAAATTCAACAGGTTCTTTTGAGCTTAGACTAAAACGTCCGTCAATATCGCTTACACCGCCAATATTGCTTTGATTGACAACTATGTTTACAAAAGCCAGAGCCTGTCTGGTTTCTGAATCAAAGACCTGCCCTGAGATCGTGTAAGGTTGGGAATAAATAGTTGCTGACAGAAAAGTAAAACAGGCTGCAATTATAGCCACTGATATTTTACCTGGGGATTTTAAAAGCCGATACAGATGATCTTTTAGTCTTTTTGCTTTCATTATCAAGTGATTACCATGCCATTTTTTTCAAACTATTGTATGAACCGGATCTTATCTAAAATCATCTGTGGTTATTTGTGTCCAGACCATTATTAAACGAATGATCCGAAGCAAAATGGCTCTTTTACACCTCAGTAAGCTTTTCATTATTTCGGTGTCTGTTGGCATCGCGTGTGTTTTTCTTTTCAAGATTTCTGATAATGGCTTCTTCAAGATTTACGCCCGTTTGATTTGCAAGGCATATTAAAACAAAAAGCACGTCAGCAAATTCATCAGCAAGATTAATATCGCTCTCACCAGCTTTAAATGATTGTTCTCCGAATTTCCGGGCCATAATTCGTGCAACTTCACCCACTTCTTCCATCAGTAATACAGTATTGGTAAGTTCATTGAAATATCTTACTCCGGTGGTGTTTATCCATTTATCCACCAATTGTTGTGCTCCTGTTATTGTTAGCATGGTAATATGATAATGGTTTGAAAATTAGTAGCTTATGTTGCTGAAATAGTTGTTTTATCAGATTAATTACAAGTTCAATCTCAGCGTTTTGTGCCGTTTGAAGACATGATTTTATGACTATTCAGTCACTTCAAGCTGAAATCCTGTTCCGTGAATGGTAACAATGGTAACTTTTGGATCGTCTTTAAGATATTTGCGAAGGCGGGCAATGAATACATCCATGCTTCGACGTACAAAGTAATTTTCGTCGCCCCATATTTCTTTTAGTGCTTTTTCGCGGCTTAGCAGTTGATTCTGATTTTGGCAGAGCAATCGCAGTATATTATTTTCTTTGGGTGTGAGGGTTTGCTGACTATCAGGTGATATCAGCCTCATGTTAATAGCATCAAATGTATAAATTCCAATATTATAGATTTCTTCTTCTTTTGTCAGTCCACATCTTTTTAAAATGGCTTCAATGCGAAGCCCAAGTTCCTCGCTGTTGAAAGGTTTAGTAACATAATCGTCGCACCCGGCTTTGAATCCTTTTATTCTGTCTTCATTCAGTCCGCGGGCAGTGAGAAAAATAATAGGAATTGAAGGGTTTTTCTTTCTGATGCTTTCAGCAAGCGTAAAACCGTCCATTTTGGGCATCATTACATCCAGAATACACATATCAATGTTGCCTTGTAAAAATGTTATCCAGCCTTCTTTACCATCGCCTGCGTGTACTGTGTCATACCCAAGTAGTTTAAGATAATCACATAAAAGCAGACTGAGATTAGGATCATCCTCAGCAACAAGAATTTTTATAGGTTTCTGACTCATTTTAATATTACAGGAATAATTTATTAATTGCAGCAAAAATATAAAAAAAGCCATTATAAAAAATGGCTTATGATGGGGTTTTAATTAAAAATGCCCGATATTGGGATTAAATCCGACGCTTTAAAGGCTTTTTCGGCTTTGATTTAACAGTTTCAGGTTGTAATGCAATAACGGTTTTAAAGAGCGAGGCAATACTATCATTGTATTTTTCAATGATTTTTTTCTTCGCAATTTAAGAGTTGATGTCAGTTCTCCGGTATTTGGAGTCCATTCGTCAGCAAGCAAGGCAATTTTTTTAATCTGTTCATTGCTGCTGAGTTTTTTATTCAGATTTTTAATTTCCTCTTCAAAATGTTTGATTATTTCAGGCTTTTTGATAAGATCAGTTTGATTTTGGAAGTTGATCTTTTGCTTTTTTGCCCATTCAACCAGATTACTGAAATTAGGAATTATCAGAGCACCGGCATATTTTTGGTTCTCACCTACAACCATTGTTTGTTGAATATAATAGCTTTCTTTCAATTTGTTTTCAATTTGCTGTGGCGCTATATATTTACCATTCGACAGTTTAAATATTTCTTTTTTACGATCAGTGATTTTTAGAAATCTTCCGTCAACAATCTCACCGATATCCCCTGTGTGGAACCAGCCATCTTCATCAATTACTTCACTGGTTTGAACCGGATCCTTGTAATATCCCTTCATAATATTAGGTCCTTTGGCAAGTATTTCACCATCTTCATCTATTCTTATTTCAACTCCTTTAAGAATAGGACCCACGGTTCCAACCATGACCTGCCCTGGTTGAGAATAATTTACACTAAGAATAGGTGATGTTTCAGTCAAACCATAACCTTCATAAACAGGCAGCCGTGCTGCCCAGAAAATACGTGTTAAACGCGGTTGGAGAGCAGCACCGCCACAACCAATAAAAGTTATATTAGGACTTAAGACATCTCTCCATTTGCTGAATACTAATTTATCTGCAACTGCTAATTGAGCTTTATATAAAATATTTTGTTTTCCGTAAGGAACATATTTACCTGCAATCCGTAATGCCCATGCAAAAATTGTTCGTTTTACCGGACTTAAAGTTCTTGCCTTTGAAATTATTTTTTCGTAAATAGATTCAAGTAAACGCGGAACAGTAATAAAACCATCAACCTGCAAATCTTTTATGTCAGATGCTATGGTACTTATGCTATCAGAATAAAAAATGCTGACTCCCAGATAATGGTACTGGTAATTCACCATGTGTTCAAAAACATGCGATAATGGTAGAAAACTAAGTACTTTATGGTTATAATTAAGATGGTTAACTTTTGAGGAGGCAATAGCGTTACTGACAAGGTTTTTATGACTGAGCATCACGCCTTTAGGGTTGTCAGTAGTGCCTGATGTGTAAATAATTGATAGCAGAGCCTCTTCCGAAATACCGGCTTTTATCTCTTTAAGCCTATCAATTAGCTCTGCTGAATTCGATTTTCCAAGATCTGCTATTTCCAACCAGTTTTTTGCCCCTTCCACTTTATTGAATGTGTATATGTCCTGAACCAGAGGTAGTTTGTTTTTGACTTCGCTCAGCTTTTTGTACAACGATTTATCAGAAACCATTACTATCTTGCTATCTGAATGATTAATGATATATAGTAGTTCGTCAGTTGTTAATGATGAATGTATTGGTACATGGATGGCTCCAATCTGAGCCATACCCATATCCATAAAATTCCATTCGGGACGATTATTTGTGATGGTTGCTATCTTATCGCCCTTCCTGATTCCCAGCGATAATAGTCCATAACTGATATTGTTGGAAATATTTATATATTCATCTGCTGAATATTCGATCCATTTACCGGATACCTTATGTCCAATCCTGAATTTTCCAATAGTTTCAGGGTTCGCCTTGAACCTGTCGAAAAGGTCAAAAATACGTTTCTCTGTCATTTGGGGAATTATAATAATGGCTGCAAAAGTAATGTAATTGTCTTTGTAATTGTAAATAAACAGAAATTTAATTGATTTGTTTATAACTTGCTAAAAAAGAATAATTTATTGCCATGCCAGGTGCCAATTATTAGCCTGAATTTTTTAAAAAATCTGTTCTGTTTATGAATAACTAACTAACGATAATTGATTTTATCATGATAAAACAATAAAACAGGCTATTTAATTGTATCTTTACACCTGCCGGGCGTATATTGTTCTTTAGAGCCAATGGTAAAGCTTTTCAGAATTAATTGTCACTTCAGCAAAACTATGTACTACTTATTTATTAACATTTATTAACACTTTTTGCTCTGAAATTCTGAAACAATTTTTTGAGAAAGTAACTTTTATCATTAAAATACGTCATACATAAAAAATAAGAAGACATATTGCGCAAATGACAATATCAGAATACAATTCATGTGTTGATAGTTTTGCCGACGGAGTGTATCGTTTCATCCTGAAGAGCATTGGAGATGAGGAACTTGCACGCGATGTGGTTCAGGAATCGTTTACACGGTTGTGGGAAAGGCGTAAGGATGTAAAGAGTGAGAAAGTAAAATCGTACCTGTTCACAACTGCTTATCATACAATGATTGATACAATAAGAAAAGAAAAAAGGCAAACCAGACTTGAAGATTATCATACGTCAGACATGATTTTTGAATCTTCTGAAATTGATCTCAAAGCTGTATTGAATGAAGCCGTTGATAAACTTCCTGAAATACAAAAATCAGTTGTGATGCTAAGAGATTACGAAGGTTACAGCTATGAGGAGATTGGGCATATAACTGGTTTGAACGACTCGCAGGTCAAGGTTTATATCTACAGGGCAAGAGTTTTTTTAAAGAATTATATTGGTAGTTTGCATAATGTAATTTGAAAATGACAGAAATCAATTATAATAATTACGAAGCTTTTTTCCTCGATTATCTTGAAGGAAGGTTAAGCCAACGGCAGATTGCCAAACTCAAAGCGTTTGTTGATTCACATCCTGAATTAGAAGATGAGTTTGAAAGCCTTGAATTGGTGAAGCTTACACCTGATGAATCAATAAGTTTTAAAGGAAAAGAAATGCTTAAAAAGCAGCCTGTAATATCTGTAGGCGATGTGAATGAGCAGAATTATGAGGAGGTTTTTGTAGCTGCTTTTGAGAAGGATTTGTCTGAAACACAAAGCCTTGAGCTTAATCAGTTTCTGGATAAAAACCCGGCTTTGAGAAAAGAATTCAACATTGTTGGGAAAAGTCGTTTATCGCCCGATACCAGTATTATATATCCAGATAAGGAGGGTTTAAAGAAAACTCTGATAGTACCATTTGCATCGAGATTGTTTTATTATGGAGTTGCTACTGCAGCTATATTCCTGCTGCTTATAGCCTTGAAATTCATTTTTATTCCTTCAGAACCGGATAAAGAGAATAATTTATTTACTGAAAATCCTGTTGAAGATAAAGTTATTGAAACCCCGAAGGACATCCCTCTTATTCAGGAATCTGAAATAAATGAAATTAAAATTGAAGAAATTCATAATCCCGGCAAAAAGACTTTACTTGCTGAAGCTGAAAAAGCGGAAAAAACTGAGGGTGAACTTTTTTCTGAATCCCTGGCTGACGCACAACTTCCTGTAAAAGTGGAAAATATTGGCACCATGAATACATTGTCAGCTATAATCAATATTGAGAATAATAAAATAGTTGCAAATCACAGTTATTATTTCTCTGAAAATTTTAACGATTTAGCTATTGCTCAACAAATGCGCAATGCCGATGCTCCGGAGAAAGATTTTAATACCGGTCGTCTTTTAGCTAAGGGTTTGGCAGTTATTAGTGAAGTGTTCAAACCTGAAGAAAAAGAACTTAATCTCATACCCGGCAAGAATGAATTATTGAAGATTGCTGATATCGGGATTCAGGGATTTGCCTGGTTAACAGGTGCTGATCTGGAATTCAGTAAACAAGAGGATGAAAATGGCAATATCACATCATACGCTTTTGAGAGTCAGTCGCTTCAGATAAGTCAAAATCTGAATAAAAATAAATAATACTCCCTTCAGTATTAATTTTTAACATTTTCATTAAAACTTCCTGTAACAAAAGATTGAGTGTTTCCGTCATAATGATGTTAAAAGAAACTTATTTAAAATTTTTGCTCATGAAAACATTTTTTAAACAAACCGCTTTTTTCTTATTCCTGCTTCCCGGACTTATTTTTGCTACTTTAGCCAATGCGCAGAAGCCTGGCAAAGGCAACAAGAATGTTATTAAAGTTGACCATGAGGTCAATGATTTTTCAGCTATCAAGGTTGGGTCTGCATTTAATGTTATTATTGAGAAATATGATTCTTCGCTTGTTAAAATTGAAACAGACGAAAATTTACAAAACCAGATTACAGTTGTAGTTGAGAATGGAACACTTATAATAGGTTCGAAAGGAATCTCAAATCCCAGTGCACTTAATGCATATGTTTTTTATACAGGTCTTGTATCGGTTGATATTAGTAGTGCTGCCACTTTAAAAAGCTCAGGACCCATTGTAGCCGATCAGTTTTCACTCTCTGTTTCAGGTGCAGCACAAGCCAATACCGAATTTGATGTTGAGCAGCTTGATTCTAATATCTCGGGTGCTTCCACTGTTAAAATTAAAGGTAAGGCTAATTTGCACAATACTGAAGTAAGCGGCGCATCAGGACTTAACGCTGTTAACCTCCTGACTTCGGTTACAAAAGCAAAGGTGAGTGGTGCTGCCAAAGCAAAAGTTACTGCAACTGATAAGATTGACTGCGATATAAGCGGAGCAGCCAGACTTGAGTATTTTAACGGGAAATCTGTTGTGAGTACCGGAAAGACCGGAAAATACAGCATATATATTGACGAGGATATCAATATTGATTCTCTTAATTATGCTGAAGTTCCACCATCCAATTATAGCGATTCGGTTAGTATAAGAATAGGAAATTTTGAAATTGAAGTTTATGACGGAGATAATACTCGGGTAAAAGTTGGTAACGCCGAACTTGAAGTTGATGAATCAGGAAGAGTTGCATTTAAAAAGGGAGAAAAGAAAGCAAAATTCAATGGACACTGGGCTGGTTTTGACATCGGAATCAATGGATATCTTACATCCGGAGGCAAACTTAGTGTACCAAATGAATATTCTTTCCTCGATTTGCGTTACGAAAAAGCAATCAATGTGCAGGTCAATGTGTTTGAACAAAATTTTGCGCTGGCCGGTAATAAATTTGGTTTGGTTACAGGTCTGGGTTTGGAATGGAATAATTACAGGTTTGACAATGATGTAAAACTAGACATATCAAAGGATAAAATTGCTCATATCCCACTGGACGGAATAAAGTCAACCAAAAGTAAACTTACTGTACTGCACCTGAATGTTCCATTATTCTTTGAATACCAGACAAATTCAAAAAACAATATTAATAGTTTTCACATTTCTGCAGGTGTTGTGGGTGGTGTAAAAATAGGCTCGCATTCAAAGAATGTTTATGAGAACGGAGGTCGGCGTAAGGAAAAACAAAGAGATGATTTTTATCTTAATCCTCTGAGCCTTGATGTTATGCTTAGAGTTGGCTGGGGGAAACTGAATTTATATGGTAATTATTCGTTGCTGCCACTTTTCCGTGAAAACAGAGGACCTGAATTATACCCATTTTCTATTGGGATCACAATATTATCTTTTTGATAGTATAACGAGTTTTTGTTCCGGGCTGCTATTTTTAGCAGCCTTTTTTGTTTCAGTTCAAAGTATTTTTGTAATTTTACAAATTGAATTTTAAATACTTTATTTTATGTCAGGTCACAGTAAATGGTCAACAATTAAAAGGAAGAAAGGAGCTTTGGATGCCAAACGCTCAAAGATGTTTTCAAAAATCATTAAGGAAATAAATATTGCTGTTAAAGAAGGTGGTGCTGATCCGGATAGTAATCCACGACTTAGAATGGCAATTACAAATGCCAAAGGTGTTAACATGCCTAAAGATAATGTCAGCAGAGCAATTAATAAAGCCTCTGATAAAGATTCAGAAAGCTTTGTTGAAACTACTTATGAAGGCTACGCACCTAATGGAATAGCAATATATGTTGAATGTACTACCGATAATCTTCAACGAACAGTAGCTAATGTAAGGTCGTATTTCAATAAATTTGGGGGAAGCCTTGGCACTAATGGTTCATTAAGTTTCCTTTTCGACCGCAAAGGTGTTTTTACCGTTCCAAAAGCTGATATTGACCAGGATACTTTTGAAATGGAGCTGATTGATGCAGGTGCTGAAGAAATTGAACTTGAAGAAGAATTTTTCACCGTTACCACTGCAATGGAAGACTTTGGCTTGATGATGAAAAAGCTTGAAGAGTTAGGTGTAGAACCTGAAAATGCTTCGCTTCAACGTATTCCCAAAGAAACGGTTACACTTGATCTGGAATCAGCACGAAAAGTCATGAAACTCATTGATTTTTTTGAGGATGACGACGATGTTCAAAATGTGTTTCACAATCTTGAAATCAGCGATGAATTAATGGCTGAGCTATAATCCTGGCTTTAACCGGGATTCAGGATTGAATCTGTAAAAAGCTATTATAAAATCTTTAATGGAAGGTGAGAGGCTAAGAAAAGTTTGCTGAGGTCAGCAAATCAAGAAAGATACTTTTGCTTGTGCCCGGAACAGGACTTGAACCTGCACATCCTTGCGAATACTAGTCCCTGAAACTAGCGCGTCTACCAATTCCGCCATCCGGGCATGAAAGAAAAAAATCAACAATCAAAATAAATTGTTGATTTTTTTGTGTTTAAACATCAGTGCCCAGGACAAGACTCGAACTTGCACATCCGTACGGATACCAGCCCCTCAAGCTGGCGTGTCTACCAATTTCACCACCTGGGCAGATGCATTTATTAATGTTTGTTAAAGAACAAATCCCGTATTTGAATTTGGGGTTGCAAAAATACTCTTTTTTACAATATTGCAATATCAATGATAAGGATTTTTTTATTTGGATTTTTTATTTCTGGAAAAACAAGCATTTTGTGTTCAATACTATGAATTATAAGGGAAAAGAGCCCAAACTAATCCAATTTTACTGCTCTGACTCATGAAGTTGGGATTATTTTAATATTTTTGGCAACTATTCAGAATAAAATTTAAATCTTAATAATATGTTCAGTACCAATGATATTGCTTTAATTAAGTCGAAGGGTATAAATCCTTCAGTGGTTGAAAAACAGATAGAGAATTTCAAAAATGGGTTTCCGTTTATGCAGCTTCTGGCTCCTGCCACAATTCAGCATGGATTACGCAGGTTGACTGAAGATGAGGTGAATGTATATTCTCAGAATTATGAAAGTATTATTAAAGGGAGGGAAGTACTGAAATTTGTTCCTGCCTCAGGTGCTGCAAGCCGTATGTTTAAATCTCTTTTTGAATTTATTGATAAAATTTCAGCCTCTCCTGAGGATGTTGATTTGCTGAAAGACAAAGGGTTTAACTCACCGGCTTATTTTTTTGAAAATATTAAGGAATTTGCTTTCTATGAAGAACTTAAGGAAGCATTGGAAAAAGATGGGCTTCAGCTTGATGAATTGGTGCAGTCTGGTAAATTTTTAGCAGTATTAAAAAAACTTCTTGATAATGATGGATTGAACTATGCCAATCTTCCCAAGGCTTTGCTCATGTTTCACAGGTACAGCAATGAGTCAGGGCGCACAGCTCTTGAAGAACATCTTGTAGAAGCGGCTAATTATGCCTGTAATGACCAGGGTATGGCGAGTGTTCATTTCACTGTTTCGCCAGAACATGCTGATGGCTTTAAACAACTGGTTGATGATGTTCAGGCAGCTTATGAAGAACGGTTTGAAGTACGTTATGAAATTGAGTATTCAATTCAGAAACCTTCAACTGATACAATTGCTGTAGATCTCAGTAATGAGCCGTTTAGGGAAACTGATGGCAGTTTGTTGTTCAGACCCGGAGGTCATGGTGCTTTGATTGAAAATTTGAACGACTTAAATGCCGATATCGTTTTCATAAAAAACATTGACAATATTGTACCCGACCGCCTGAAAGAAACAACTTATCTTTATAAAAAAGCCATTGCTTCAATGCTTGTAGAACTACAGACCGAAGTATTTGGTATGCTTCAGGCTCTTGAAAATCCCGGTATCAGAAAGGAAAGGATCTATGACTTTTCAGTGTTCTGCAATGAGATGCTAAATATCAGGCTGCCGGATAATTTCAAACAATTAAAGGATGAAGAGCAGATTGAAGTTTTGAAAAAAGTTTTGAACCGCCCTATACGTATTTGTGGAATGGTCAGGAATGAAGGTGAGCCGGGTGGAGGTCCGTTTTGGGTGAAAAATACTGAAGGAAACATTTCATTGCAAATAGTTGAGTCGTCTCAGATAAACCTTGCTGACGAATCACAATTAAAAATAATGCAGGCTTCCACTCATTTTAATCCTGTTGATCTGGTTTGCGGACTAAAGAATTATAGGGGGCACAATTTTAATTTACCCGATTTTGTTGATCCTTCCACCGGTTTTATTGCTGAAAAATCAAAAGACGGCCGTAAATTAAAAGCACAGGAACTTCCCGGATTATGGAACGGAGCTATGGCTGACTGGATTACAATTTTTGTTGAAACGCCAATTATTACTTTTAATCCTGTAAAGGTTATTAACGACCTGTTGAGGAAAGAGCATCTGATGTAACAAGCCTCAATTACAGCTTTTTATCAGATTTTTACCTGAAATTTTCAAATATTGAATTATAAAACCATCTTTTTTTTATGTTCTTCATTACTGATAGGACTATATCTCTGAGAATAGGCAGTCTCCGCTTTTTACATTCAGGCAGACTGTGTTAACGATTTTGCAAACAAAATATTAAGTATGCTTGTTTGTATCAATAAGTAAATCAATTAATAAATTAAACATAATATTATGAACAATGCTATTTTTCATTTTGATAACCCTGCGAATGAGCCAGTTAAGTCGTATGCACCCGGTACACCCGAGCGTAAAACTATTTTAGCTGAACTTGACAGGATTAGTTCGGAGGTTATTGATATTCCATTAATTATCGGAGGTAAGGAAATTCGTACTGGTGATACAGGCGATGTTGTAATGCCTCATAACCACCAGCACAAGCTTGCAGTATATCATAAAGCAGGCGAAAAGGAAATAAAAATGGCTGTAGAAGCTGCTATGAAGGCACACAAGGCATGGGCTGAGATTTCGTGGATCGAAAGGATATCAATAACTTTAAAGGTTGCTGAGTTATTGAGAAATAAATACCGTGCGCTTATTAATGCTACCAGTATGCTTGGTCAAAGCAAGAATGTTATGCAGGCAGAAATTGATGCAGCTTGTGAAACCATTGATTTTCTGAATTTTAATGCACATTATGTTTCAAGAATTTATGAAAATCAGCCACATTCAGAGCCGGGTATTCTAAACCGCATTGAATATCGCCCTATCGAAGGCTTTATTTTTGCTGTTACTCCGTTTAATTTTACCTCTATTGCATCAAATCTGAATCTGGCGCCGGCGGTAATGGGAAATACTCTTGTGTGGAAACCGGCTACTACTGCTATTTTGTCGAATTATTACCTCATGAAGATCTTTATGGAAGCCGGTTTACCTGATGGCGTTATCAATTTTATTCCGGGTCAGGGTTCTTTAATAGGTAATATCGTGATGAGTGATCCTGATTTTGCCGGATTGCATTTCACCGGTTCAAACCGCACATTTAATCAATTATGGCAGGCAAGTTCAGCCAATTTGCCTAAATATCGTACTTATCCCAAGATCGTTGGAGAAACGGGCGGAAAGGATTTTGTTTTGGTTCATAATTCTGCTGGAGTTGATGAGGTGGCTACAGCATTAGTTCGTGGTGCTTTTGAATTTCAGGGTCAAAAATGTTCTGCGGCTTCACGGGCTTATATTCCTGAATCGTTGTGGCCTGCGATCAAAGAAAGAATGTTGGAAAAACTTTCGCATATAACTGTTGGAGATGTGAAGCAGTTCTCAAACTTTATGAACGCAGTAATTGACGAAAATGCTTTTAACAGTATCATGGGATATATTAATAAAGCCAAAGCTTCAACAGATGCAAAAATCCTTCACGGAGGAAATGGAGATAAATCAGTTGGCTATTTTATCGAACCTACTGTTATACAGGTGACTGATCCTTATTTTGTTACAATGGAAGAGGAAATATTCGGACCTGTTTTAAGTGTGTTTGTATATAAAGATAAGGATTTTGACAAAACCCTTGAACTGGTTGATAACACCTCGCCTTATGGATTGACGGGATCAATTTTTGCACAGGACAGAAATGAACTTGTTAAAGCTTGCCGTGCGTTGCGGTATTCGGCAGGTAATCTTTATTACAATGATAAACCAACAGGTGCAGTTGTAGGACAGCAGCCTTTTGGTGGAGCACGTCAATCGGGTACTAACGATAAGGCAGGAAGCTATCTGAACCTGCTGCGCTGGATAAGCCCTCGTACAATTAAGGAAACTTTGATACCTCCTACTGATTTCCGTTACCCGTTCATGCAGGAAGAATAGAAAAATTCATTACCATAACTGGTAAACTAAGGGATAATTTTGAACCTGTTAAGACTGCTGATGTGCGAATAAAGTTTATTTTGTACGTCAGCAGTTTTTATTCATTTTCGTCTTCAACTGTGTAATCAAACCTCATTTCATAATGCTGTGGTAATCTTCTGCCTTGCCCTTCAATGAAGACATTGCTGAAGATAATATTCCCATCTTCGTCAAATTCTCGTTTTACCGAACTGATAATATTCCCATCCTCATCCATTTCTTCCTGCAAAACAGCATTACCTTTTTCGTCATATTTCATTTCGGTAACATGATTATTATCTCCGTCTTCCCAAACTTTTACCACATTGCCTTTTTCATCTTCTTCGTAATATACCTTACTTATAACGTCTCCGTCTTCATCAAAAAATGTTTCTGAAATCTTATGACTACTGCTGTTATAATGGGTCAGAATATGAGATTCTTCGCCGTTTTCATTATTAGTTTTTTTATGCTCTACTGTATTTTCAGCTTCGTTATAAATAAATTCATCCAAATAAATAATATCGCCATCCGGATCAGTAGTCAGTGATCTAACAAGAAACTCACCACTATATTCATTTATCATTTCCTGCTCTGCTTCGCCTTCATCATCAGCGGTTACAGTTTTTATTATTCGGTTCTGAGAATCGTAATAATAGGTTGTTTTATCATATGAACCATCAAGATAATGCTTTATCTCAGCGGTTAATAATCCATTTTCATCGCGTTCGTATGTTTTTTCGTCCGATGGCTCATTATTATCAACAAAAAACTGTTCATGTACCAGTAATCCCTTGTTGTCGTATTTTCTGACAACCCGTTCAATTATTGTTTCATTATTGTCATAAATTATTTGCTCGGTAATATTTCCTTTTGAATCATACTCGCTTAGGCTGTATAGCCAGAATTCCTGCTGATTGTCATTGGTGTTTCCCGGTTTTAGATCTCTTCTGTAGATAGATATACGTTTTTTCTGAGCCATAAAGTTTTTGAAAATTTTGGATTGCGGTGCAAAACTAATCAAACTTAACGGTCTTAAGTATTGCACTAAAATTAATTTCGGTAAATTTGCGGTTTATTAATAATTATTAACTTAAAGCTATTAAAATGAAAAACTTACTAATTTTATTAACAGTAGGAAGTGTAATTATGATGTATAGTTGCAAAGACCAGCCTCAGTTAAAATACCCTGAAACACATAAGGTTGATCAAAATGATGTGTATTTTGGTGTTGAAGTTTCTGACCCTTATCGCTGGCTCGAGGACGATAATTCAGAAGAAACTGCCGAATGGGTTAAGGCTCAGAATGAATTGACCTTCAGCTATCTGGAGAGTATTCCTTTTAGAAATAAAATTCGTGACCGGCTTAATAAAATGTGGGATTATCCCCGTTATGGATCTCCTTTCCGTGCAGGTAAATATTATTTTTACTTTAAAAATGATGGTATGCAGAACCAGAGCGTCCTCTACTTTCAGGAAGGACTTGAAGGTGAAGCAAGTGTATTTCTCGATCCAAATACTTTTTCAGAAGATGGAACTGTGGCACTTTCAGGTTTGAGCATTTCAAATAATGACCGTTGGTTTGGCTATAGCATTTCACGTGCCGGTTCTGACTGGAATGAAATAAAGGTTATTGACATTGAAACCCGGGAAGAACTGCCCGATCTGATCGAGTGGGTTAAGTTCTCAGGGATCTCATGGTGTGGCGATGGTTTTTATTACAGCCGCTATGATGCTCCTAAGGCTGGTGAAGCATTATCAGGTAAAAATGAATTTCATAAGGTGTATTTTCATAAACTTGGAACTCCTCAAAGCGAAGACGAACTTATTTATCAGAACCGCAATTATCCTTTGCGTAACTATCGTGCCAGTGTTACTGATGATGAACGTTTTCTCATTATTTACGAATCGGAAACTACAAGTGGTGAAGCTATGTATGTAAAAGATCTGAGTAAGAAAAATGCAGGCTTTATTCAGATAGTTGATAATTTTGAAAAAGACTATTCGGTTCTCGATAATATTGGTAATCAACTGCTTGTACTAACAAACTATGGCGCACCACGTCAGCAACTGGTTCTTATAAACCCCGATAAACCCAAACCAGAAAACTGGAAAACCATTATTCCTGAAAAAGACGAAGTGCTTGGTGGCGCAAGCCTTGTTGGAGGGCGTATTATTGTTCAGTATATGAAGGATGCTACAAGCCGTGCCCATATCTACGATTATGAGGGAAATTATATAAATGAAGTAAATTTGCCGGGAATAGGCTCATTATCAGGTTTCTCAGGCAAAAAAGAAGATAATATTGCTTTTTATTCATTTACTTCTTTTACTCATCCGTCAACAATCTTTAAATTTGATGTAACAGCCAATGAGTCAACGGTATATCGCGCTGCTGAAATTGATTTTGATGCTGATGCCTATGAAACCAATCAGGTGTTTTACACCAGTAAGGATGGAACTCAGATACCAATGTTTATCACTCATAAAAAAGGACTTGTGATGAATGGTAATAACCCGACATTGCTTTATGGATATGGTGGGTTCAATGCTTCAATGACACCATCGTTTAGTGTTAGCCGTTTGATTTTACTTGAAAATGGTGGAATTTATGCGCTTGCCAATATCCGTGGTGGTGGTGAATACGGTGAAGAATGGCATAAAGCAGGCACAAAACTTCAGAAACAAAATGTTTTTGATGATTTTATAGCCGCTGCTGAATATCTGATAGATCAGAAATATACCAGCCCTCAGAAAATTGCTATTCAGGGTGGCTCTAATGGTGGTTTACTTGTTGGTGCCTGTATGATACAACGCCCTGATCTGTTTAAGGTGGCATTGCCGGCAGTAGGAGTAATGGATATGTTGCGTTTTCATAAATTCACAATCGGGTGGGCATGGGTAGGTGACTACGGTTCGAGCGAGAATGAAGAAGAATTCCATTATCTGCTCGGATACTCGCCGTTGCACACTCTTAAGGACGGTGTTGAATATCCTGCTACTCTTATAACAACTGCCGATCATGATGATCGTGTAGTTCCCGCACATTCATTCAAGTTTGCTGCAAGGCTGCAGGAAGCTCATAAGGGGGCAAATCCGGTACTCATTAGAATTGATACCAGTGCTGGACATGGAGCCGGAAAACCTACTGCAAAAATTATTGATGAGCAAAGCGATATTTGGGCTTTTGTTTTCAAAAACTTTGGTATTACGCCCAAATACTAAATTGCCTGTTTATAAACCGGCGGAATTTTATTAAATCTGCCGGGATTTTTACATAATTACCCTTACAGGGTTTGAACACTATATGACTATAGACGTACAAATAATCAAGGCATCAGGTGATGCTGAGGTGTTTTCTGAAGAAAAGCTCCGAAATTCATTGCGTAGGTCAGAAGCTACTGATGAAATGGAGAATATTGTGGTAAACGAGGTTCTAAAACAACTTCGTCCTCATATGACAACCGCTGAAATACATAGGATTGCATTTCGCTTGCTAAGAAAACTAAAATCATCATCCGCTGCTCGTTTTAATATTAAAAAAGCAATAATGGAGCTTGGTCCGACCGGTTTCCCTTTTGAACATATTGTTGGAGAAATTTTTAAGAAACAAGATTATTTGGTTGAGGTTGGAAAGATCGTCAAAGGTTTATGTGTTGATCATGAGATAGATGTGGTTGCAGGCAAAGATAATCGTCTTGTAATGGTAGAATGTAAATTTCATAATACTCCCGGAAAACTTTGTAATGTTCAGGTTCCCCTTTATATACGATCGCGCTTTAACGATATTGAAAATCTTTGGAATACAATCGAGGAAAATAAATATTTCGAAGGCTGGGTTGTGACAAATACAAGGTTCTCCGGTGATGCATTACAATATGGTAATTGTGCAGGATTGAAACTCATGGGGTGGGATTATCCTGCAAAAGGGAGCCTGCGGGAAAGTATTGAAAAATTCAGGCTCTTGCCTGTGACAGTGCTTACTGACCTAAACCGTAAACAAAAAACACAATTAATCGGGTCAGGTGTCCTGCTTTGCACTCAACTGATACAACAACCCGGTCTTTTGGATCAGATGGGACTTGATAATAGAAAGCAAAAAAGAGTGATGAGGGAGCTGGAAGAGGTAGTTTCACTTACAGTATAAGTTGTTAAAACTGATTAAAACTTTGAATTGCATGATTTAATTATAGGATTTCCAATTATTTGTTATGACCAATAATGATAATCTTAATACTAACTGGCGGAAAGTAGCGGCTGCTGTTTATAAAAAACCTACTGACGCTAAAATTCTTGGTTCGGTTGAAATTGATGTTACTGATATTGAGGAATATATCAATAAAAAGCGTAAGGAAGGACTTAGAATTACACTCACACATATTTTTACTTTGATTATTGCAAGGGCGCTGAAAGAAGATGTCTCTGAACTAAATGTATCAGTTGTACGTGGTAAGGTCATTCCCCGTTCTTCAATTGAAGCCAGCGTAAGTGTATTGCTTCGCGATAATCAGCTTAGCTCGGTTAAAGTTCCTGACGCTGATAAAATGACCCTTAAAGAACTTGCTGATTTCCTTTTTCAGGGAATAAAAGAATCACGAAAGGGTTCGGAAAATAAAACTATGAAGATGAAAGGCTTGCTTGGCTCAATTCCATGGCCTTTTCGCGGATGGATATTCAGATTTTTTAAAATACTTACCATTGATCTTGGTTATTCAATTCCAAGTCTGGGACTCTCATCCAGCAGCTTTGGATCCTTTGTAATATCAAATATTGGCAGCCTTGGACTTGAAGCCGGATTTCCTGCATTATTCCCGGTTTCAAATGTTTCGTTTGTAATGATACTGGGTGGCGTGGATACAAGACCCTGGGTAGTGGACGGAAAGATCGTTCCAAGGCGTATATTATGGCTTGGAACTGCCATAGATCATCGTGCTGCTGATGGTTTTCACGGTGGTAAGCTTTTTCGCTATATTCGTGAAGTGTTAAAAGATATTGAACAACTGGAACGGAAACCATCATGGTGCGAGTAACAGGTATTTCGGGTTTTGCTAATTTTTAGAGTAATTTTGAATAAAGCAGCAGAAAAGATTCCGGTTTGATGATAGAATTATCCTCTGTGCTTCTCTGTGTCCTCTGTGGTGAAGAATAACCACAGAGAACGCAGAGGTTCATATAGAAATACGTTGAAAAGCTTCTGTGCCCTCCGTGCCCTCCGTGGTGAAAAATATAACCACAGAGAACGCAGAGGTACACAGAGAAATACGTTAAAAACCTCAATGCCTCTCCGTGCACTCCGTGGTGAAGAATAACCACAGAGAACGCAGAGGTTCACAGAGAAATACGTTAAAAACCTCAATGCCTCTCCGTGCCCTCCGTGGTGAAGAATATAACCACAGAGAACGCAGAGGTACACAGAGAAATATAAATAAAACTATCAGTGCTTCTCCGTGGTAAAATGAAATACCATCAAAATAATTGTACCACTAACATGAATTATATTGGTGCCGTACAAGTGTCAGAAAATCATCATTTTTCTGAAACCGAAGTTTCTCAATAATACCTTCCTTGATATTTTTAGGATTTATGTAATTTCGTTTAGATTTGTGATTATATAGCTCCAAAATTAATTACCGCCCAAACCTTAAAAGTCAATATAGTATTTATGCGCTTATGCCTCTTGAATGGTTTGTCCACAGTTTTGCTTAAATAATTTCTTAAAAATACTTCTTTGTATACCTTAGGTGTTCAATTGATTACATAGTGTGATAAAACCGCATTTTGTTTTATATGCCTTTTATTGCTATCGTATATTAATGTGGTATGTTTGTAGAGCAAATAAAACATTGGGGCGACTTTAGCTTTACATTCTAAGAATAAACAAATAATGAAAAGGATTTTTCTTTACGTCTTGGCAATTACTGCTGCTATTATAGGCGTACAGTCCTGTTCGACTTATCATTTCCGTTCAAACTATAAGGATGCAAACAGATTAATATACGAGACAAACAATCTTCGGACAAAACCATTTTTAAAAGTCCATCTTAAAAACGGTGATATCTGTATTTTAAAAGACTCATGGAAAATTGATACTGCTTTGAATATGGTTACAGGTTACGGAACACAATTTGATTTTAACCGAAAACAGACATTTGATGGTTCAATCAATATTCCAATTGACAGTGTTGCGATTTTTGAAACAAATACAAAGATCTTGCACCCCGAAGCTAACAGAATTACTGCATTGAGTTTGATGGCTGGTCTTGATGTTGCCATAGGAATCATTTGCCTTGCAAATCCAAAAGCTTGTTTCGGCTCATGCCCAACTTTTTACCTGAATGAAAATGATAACTTCCATTATGCTGATGCAGAAGGATTTTCAAATGCTATATCTCCTTCTTTGGAATATTTTGACATTGATGCACTGAACCATAAATTAATAACGGATAACACTTTGTCAATCACAATGAAGAATGAGGCTTTGGAAACTCATTGCGTGAAAGATGTTAAAATACTTGCTTATCCTCTTAAAGAAGGTGAAAGAGTTTTTCACTCTCCAACAGATGATTTTTTCCTCTGCGAAAATTTATATATGCTGAAACAAGCTGAAGGTGAAGAAGGTGATATTACCGATTATTTAAAACATGACGACAGACTGGAGAGATTTTCTCTCTCTGATAGTAATGATTTGAGTAGTAAGGAAGAGATTTACTTAACATTTGACAATGTTGAAAATACCAATAACCTGGGTTTTATTATTAATTTCCGACAAACACTTATGACAACTTATTTTATTTACAGCGCAATGGGTTACATGGGTGATGAAGTTGGAGATTTTTTTGCGAAAATAGAAACAGATGAAAAAATAAATGCTAAACTGGGAATTGGAATAAAAGAAGAGCTGGGCGATATTGACATTTATATTTGGAACAATCAAAAAAATGATTGGGAGTTTCAGGATGGATTTTATGAAACAGGACCTATCGCAATGAACAGACAATTAATTCCTTTGAAATATTCATATTCAGGTTCTGAAATAAAAGCTAAAATAATATTAAATAAAGGCCTTTGGCGAATTGATCATGTTGCCTTAACTAATATAAAAGATAAAGTCATTCCGCTGGAATTGTCTCCCTCCTCCGTTTATAATAAAGGAAAAATAGACAGCACTGCATTGAGCCAAATTAGATCGTCTGATGAATATTTAGTTTCAATGCCCGGGAGTGAATATAAATTCAATTTCATGTTTCCGGGTGCAAACACCTATTATGAATTATTTCTATACTCAAAGGGATATTACCTGGAATGGATGCGGGAGCAGTGGATTAAGGATAAAGATTTGCTGAAACTGAAAAAATTGCTCAATAACCCTAAAAAATATCTCCGTGATGAAGTAAAGAATTACAAGCTGTACGAAAACACAATGGAACAGGAGTTTTGGAATTCGAGAATTGATACTAAAACATTTTCCTATCATGAAAAATAAAACCTTCCTTTTAGGGCTGTTGATATTAATAATGAGCAGTTGTTCAGTGCCGGCTTATTTACCATCTTTTGATCAGATTGATGTTAGCGAGCGGGGTTCGCACATCAGACTAGTGCATAAGACAAAATCAAATATTGAGGGAGAACTGATTTCTATTGATAATAATGAAATTGTGGTTTTGGTAGATGATGTTGAAAAATGTATGACAGTTCCGGTCAGTGAAGTAAAACGCTTCTCATTAAGATATGCTCAACCAAAAAATTATGATTGGACAATTCCCGTATTTACTTTGGCAACACTTTCTCATGGCTGGTTTCTTTTCTTATCAGCACCTGTAAATCTTATAGTTACTATATCTGTGACAGTTGCTGGAGAAAATGCTTTTAAGTATAGCGACAAAAATATGACTTACGACCAGTTGAGAATGTTTTCACGCTTTCCGCAGGGAATTCCGCCAAACATTGATATAGCGGATATAAAATAAACATTGTAGCTAATATTAGCCTTGAGATTAAGGCGGCTTTTGAGAACCTTAAATATGTGAATAAGTAGTTGTTTTTTAGCGCTAGGGAAATGAAGTGGTTTGTAAGCCTCCACATCGTAAAACTTATGTTTGCTGACCAAAATGTATAGTAAAAGAAAAGAGGGGTCTATCAGTTAAAGACAAGTGTTTTCATTGTTTTAATGTTTATACAACAATGGATTTAGGATTCGGAAAAGGGTGATAATCCCGATAAATTGTAAACTATTAAAAGTATGAACAATAAATTATGATTCGCAATGTTGATGTATTTATTACAGTATATAAAATAGGGCGGGATTCAAAAATGGGCTATAAATAGAGAAAATAATCAAAAAAAGTCCAACGGGCTTCTGACTTTAAAATTCTGTAAATCAGTACATTCGTTAAAATGTTTTAGTTAAACTACACTAATAATAACAGCATACAATATGTTTAAAGGAATAACTATACCTGATTCCATTAGTTCGCAGGAAAATTACAAGCGTAAATACAATTTCTTTGAGATGTATTATGCATTTACTCAATTACCTGGTGCATTGGTAAAGCTTATTAAAAATAAAAGAAAACAGTTGATTTCTGAACAATTTGTTGAGCGTTTGCAATTAGCTGTAACTGAGGTTAATGCGTGTGCTGCGTGCTCTTATGCCCATACTTCCATGGCATTGAAAACGGGTATAAATGCTGAGGAAATCAGTAGCATGCTTAGTTGTAGTACTGAATTTATAATTCCGGAAGAGGCTAAAGCGATATTTTTTGCGCAGAATTTTGCGGAGAATAGGGGGAAGCCTGAAAAAGAAACATATCAATCTATTGTTGAATATTATGGTTATGAAAAAGCTGAAATTATTCTTGCTGCCTGCAGAGTAATGATTGCCGGTAATATTTACGGTTTGCCTTTTAGCGCATTGCAATCACGTAAAAATGGCAAGCCATACAAAAACAGTTCTTTGTTATTTGAATTGACAATGCTTATTGGCGGAGTACTTGTTTTACCGTTTGCACTTCTTCATGGATTGTTAAAAACATTGGTTTATTAATCTTTTCCTTCATATCTTTGAAAGCGTAGCTTAATTAAAAATAGCAGCATTTCAGATCCAAACTATAGAGTAGTAATTATGGTACCGGTGGTTGCTAAACCCTATGTGCTTCTTCGTGTCCTCCGTGGTGAAAAATATAACCACAGAGAACACAGAGGTTCACAGAGAAATGCGAAGAAAATCCTTAGTGCTTCTCCGCACCCTCCTTGGTAAATAATATAACCACAGAGAACACAGAGGTTCACAGAGAAATGCGAATAAAGCCCTCTGTGCTTCTCCGTGCCCTTCGTGGTGAAGAATATAACCACAGAGAACACAGAGATTCACGGAGAAATACAAACAAAACTCACCGTGCTTCTCCATGTCCTCCGTGGTGAAGAGTACTACCACAGAGAACACAGAGATTCACGGAGAAATACAAACAAAACTCACCGTGCTTCTCCATGTCCTCCGTGGTGAAAAATATAACCACAGAGAACGTAGAGGATCACAGAGAAATGCGAAGAAAATCCTTAGTGCTTCTCCGCACCCTCCTTGGTAAATAATATAACCACAGAGAACACAGAGGTTCACAGAGAAATGCGAATAAAGCCCTCTGTGCTTCTCCGTGCCCTTCGTGGTGAAGAATATAACCACAGAGAACACAGAGATTCACGGAGAAATACAAACAAAACTCACCGTGCTTCTCCTTGCACTCCGTGGTGAAGAGTACTACCACAGAGAACACAGAGGTTCACAGAGAAATACAAATAAAGTCCTCAGTGCTTCTCCGTGTCCTCCGTGGTGAAGACAAATTACTAAGAAAATGTTACTGCTATATACAGGAAAAATAGCCCTATCGCAAAAATGCAGGTAGATTATTTTTTAAACACTAACCAATGACTCTTCCAGGACAATTGCTTTTGGGAATAAGATATTATTTTCAAGATGAATATGCAGATGAAGATCATCTTCAAATTCCTTTAATAATGCAAAAGTTACTCTGTATGTATTGCATGCATCAGCAGGAGGGGAGTAATTATCAGATAATGAAGAGATCTTTCGAAAACGCTCACCTTCATTATCATGCTCCAGCATCATCATTTTAATAGGATTCTGTACTGTTCCAAAAGGAGCCTGAACTTTGCTTCCTGATTGTTCAGCCTGAACCATTTTGCGAATATGCGGAAATAGCATCAACTCTTCCTTTTTCATGTGTACTGTAAGCTCATCTGCTGATTCTTCGAAAAGCTTGCCAATCTCGATTAGCTCAGGATGATGTCCGCTGTGAACCTTTATCACTTTTTCCAGATATGGCTTTATCTCCTGAATTTTTGTATCCACATAACGATGATGTTTCTTCTCAATATAATCAGCAAGTAAATCAAGCGGCCAGGAGTTATAATCAACCGTTGATTCTTTATTCCATGATACAATCTGATCTAATTGCTGTAAAAGAGTGCTGTATTCAATCTGTTTCTGATTACAGGCATCTTCAATAGTTCGGTTGCCGTTACAGCAAAAGTCAATTTTGTTGTTTTTGAATACTGAAGCAGTCCTGTAATCCAGCGCAACCAGTTCTCCAATGATACTTTCTTTTGTGATTTTCATAACATATTGATTTTGTGATTATTATTTGATAATATAATTTAATGTCTTTATTGATTGTGGCTATCGTGTTATCATGTTTTTAGAGTTAATAGTGTTTAATTGAAATTATAATATATTGAATTTTAAGCTATTAGTCTGATTTTATAAAATGATCATCTCTTATTAGCTGGTTAACTAGCTTATTTGCGACAGAACTATCGTAAATACCAATAAAAATTTTTTTATCTTTTTATTACTGTTTCTCCTGACTTCAATGCAAGTGCAAGATCATAAATGCTAGTTGTTGTTAACATATTTTTTATTTCACTTCTTACTTTTACAAATCTATCATGTACTGCACATGGTTGATCTTCATTACATTCGCTTAGCCCAAGTCCGCAGCCGTTAAAAATTGCATCTCCATCAATTGCTTTAACTATATCACCCAGATTGGTTTTTTTCATTTGTTTTAAATCAACATAAAAGCCTCCTGTAGGACCTGTAAGTGAGTTTACTATATCATATTTAGTCAGAGCTCCCAGGATCTTAGCCGTAAAAGCTTCAGGAGAGCCTGAGTTTTTTACTATATCGCCTATTTTAACCCTTTTACCTTCAAGTGATTGGGAGGCTATATAGATTATTGCTTTGATTGCATGCTCGCAGGCTTTTGAAAACATAAAACAGGGTTTTAAAGAGCAAAGTTAATACAAATTATTCAATTCCGATAGAAAAGTCGCAAATAAATTTAAATAATTTGTTAAAATTTTGCTATAAATATGTAACATGCATATAATACGAATTGTATTTACAAAATAGTCCAAGCTGTTTTGTAAATTATGCCCGTGGTTAAAACATTAAGAACAATTGAGTGGAGCGATTATACGAATTGTATTTACAAAATAGTCCAAGCTGTTTTGTAAATTACAATCGTTAATGCCGGTGGTTAAAATATTCAGAACAATTGAGCGAAGCGATTATACGAATTGTATTTACAAAATAGTCCAAGTTGTTTTGTAAATTACAATCGTTAATGCCGGTGGTTAAAATATTCAGAACAATTGAGCGAAGCGATAATTGGTCTGTTATATTTTGCCATCCGGTATAATTGGTCTGTTATATTTTGCCATCCGGTATAATTGGTCTGTTATATTTTTCCAATCGGTATAATAAGTGTAAAACACTGAGATAGTTTCTTTATATGTGCGAGGAATTGATTAATAAAATAAAAGTGGGTTGATGATTGATTGACTTTTCCTTGAAATCCCTAACAGGCAAAAACTGGAATAGGATGATGCAATTTCCTAATGTTATACAAAAGTTTTTGTAAGCTTATTGATTTTGTTTTACATTTGCCGGCTCAATTTTTTTAATCTGTTTTCAGTAGTTAAAAACCTGCCTGGATGTTTAAAATCAGCAATATAATAAATAAGAAAGAAGGTTTTTTGTACTGAGATTTTTTAAAGAATAACTTAGAGTCAAACTTTTACCGGGACTTATCCGGGAATAAATCAAATAATAATTAATTAAAAAATCGAAACATGAGAAAAGCTATGAAACACTTTGGATTGGCGATACTTGCCTTATTGATTGCCAATCATTTGCTTGCCAGCAAAAATTCAGGATCAGAAAATACAATGGACCGTTGTTCCTATGAATTATGGATGCCTTCGGTTATTGCTACAGGTTCGCAGATTAGCCCTATTATTACGTTTAATGGCAACGAAGCACAACAGGTAGTAAATTTTACCACCACTATTAAATCATTGAAGTCTGATGAAATTGTTTATCAGCATACTGATCATTTAACTGCCGATGAACTGTCTGATGCTATGCCATTAGGTTTTCCTTTATGGGATGCAACAGAAGGTAATTATTCTGCGATCCTTAATGTTGAATACCCTGATATTTCGGAAACTCAATCTATTGTTACGCATTTTGAAGTTGTAAACAACAGACTGATTAAAAAGCCTTTATACGAGGTTTTTTCCAGTTCAACCTGCGGTCCGTGTGCTTATGCTAATCCGGTTTTAAATGCAGTATTAGAAGCCAATCCAGGTACGCATAGCCTGATAAAATATCAAATGAATTGGCCTGGTAACGGTGATCCGTATTATACTCCCGAAGGAGGCGTAAGAAGAACTTATTATTCTATAAACAGTGTTCCTGCATTGAGGATAAATTCTTCAACTGCTTCACCGTCACAGATGACACAGGCTGTTTATGATTCTTACATCGGATTACCAACCGATATGGAAATCAATATTATTAATGCTCATCTTGATGAAGATTTAAACATTACTATTGATCTTGGAATTAATGTTTTGACTAATTACAATGCTGGTTTAAAGGCTCATATTGTTGTAGTCGAGAAGGTTACTACTGGAAATGTGGCAAATAATGGTGAAAGGTATTTCAAAAATGTGATGTTGAAAATGCTGCCTAATGCTTCAGGAACTACGTTGCCGGCATTGACTCCCGGAAATACACATACAATTTCTCAGTCATTTAATATGGGTTCAACCTTTATGGAAATTCCAAACAGACTTGCAGTAATTGTTTTTGTTCAGAACGATGGTGATAAATCAGTGATTCAGAGTGAAATGGTTAATGTTACGCATAATTTTGAAGATTATAATGTAACATTCAATATTACTGATAATAGCGGAAATGCTGTTGAAGGAGCAAATATCTTCTTGTCGCAGTATGGAGAAAAAATAACCGGTACATCCGGTCAGGTAATGTATGAAGATGTTGTACCAGGAACTTATACTTACGAAATTTTTTCTGCCGGATTTATATCACAGGAAGGTACAATACTGGTTAACGATCAGAATCTTGTGTTAAATATTCAAATGTTAGCTCCTGAAGCTTGGTTTTTTGAAGATTTTACCAATGGAATACCTTCAAACTGGACAACACACAGTACCTCTCCCGATTTTTTATATTCAACAGGTGGTAAAGTTATATTCTTCAGACAAAATGCAAATGTTGCAAATCCGATTATACTGGTTGCCCCACCATTAGATCTTAGCAATGCAGATATGATATATTTTGATGCAGGGGAAGTTCAAGGCTCTCCGCAACTTTTGTTTGGAACTATGTCAGATCCCAATGATCCTGCTACCTGGACTGAACTTGAATTGTACAATCCTCCGGCTCAGTGGAATACATTTTCATACGATCTGAGCCAGCTTGATGGACAAAAAGATAATGTTTATCTGGCATGGAGGCATTCCGGATCTATGTTTACTTATTTTTCTTTTGATAATGTTACAATAACAGCTTCACAAACACAAACATATTCACTTTCATTATTTGCCGATCCTCCGGATGCAGGTATTGTAACAGGCGCAGGAGATTATCCTGCAGGCACTCAGATTACTCTATTGGCAACCGTAAATCAAGGGTTTAATTTTCTGAATTGGAGCGATGCATCTGGTAATATTATTTCAACAGAACCTGAATTTGAATTTACTATGCCTGCTGAAAATACAATTTTAGTGGCTTATTTTGGAGTTGATTTTCTTTTGGGTGATGCCAATTGTGATGGTGCTGTGAATATTGTTGATGTTGTAATAATAGCTAATAAAATTTTGGGATTGGAACCTGAACCATTCTGTTTTGAAAATGCTGATATAAATGGTGATGGTGTAATAAACCTAAATGATCTTATTGCAACTGTAAATCTGATACTTAATTAAAAGAAGCCGGTTTATCAGAATTTATTATTAGTGATAAAAAATGATTTTGTGCCGGGTGGTTTTCAAAAGGCTGCCCGGCATTTTTTATTACCGGAGTTTAATGATTTTTTGCTCCTATTGTAACCTTCTGTTAATTATCACAAGAAGGGTGATATAATATATGTTTTATTAATGAAAGTGTGAAGTAATAATAAGGTTTTTGCTGATTAAGGCTGAGCTGCTTTCTTTAAACCCTGAGAACGCTGATCACAACAAAGTGAAGATTGAGTTAACGGAATTCTGAATATCAATTCAATTTTAAGTTGCTTGCCAATCAATAGATATCAGTCAAAATAATTTGCTAAACATCCAAACATTAAGCAAATAATACGAATTGTATTTACAAAATAGTCCAAGTTGTTTTGTAAATTACAATCGTTAATGCCGGTGGTTAAAATATTCAGAACAATTGAGCGAAGCAATAATTGGTCTGTTATATTTTGCCATCCGGTATAATTGGTCTGTTATATTTTTCCAATCGGTATAATACTTGATTACCGATTTGCATATTAACCTGAAGAGTTCTGCAATAATTCATTATTTTGTATGACTGATTGAAATTTTTATTAATTTAGCCAAAGTTTCTTTGTTTTTGTCCGGATTTTGAAATGAAAGTCATGATTTCTAACATAAAAAATATTGTATGGCAGTATTATATATTGCTATTATGTTTGTTCACTTTTCATGCTTCTTATTCGCAGGAAAATCCTACTGAATTTAATGACTTTTTGCTTGAGTGGAAAGAATTTACATTTAAGCAGAAATTAGAATGGCTTATCGAAAATCCCAGTACTTATTATTATGATAACAGCGAATTTATTTCGTTGGTTCAAAAAGAATTTGAAGTGCTTCCATCTGATTCTGACAGCATTGTACTTAAAAACCTTCAAATCATATACGGCAATCTTTATTCTGTTGGATACCTGAATATATGTGATATTATTACAAAACGTGGTATAGAATTGTCGGAAAGTCTGGCACTTCCAGAATATCAAATATCTTTTTTAATTAAGAATCGGGATATTTTAGTAAAACAGGAAAAGTTTACTGAAGCTGAGAAATACACAATTTTGGCTTCGGAATTAATGATAGATAACAAATTAAATGCGTACGAAGGTCTCATTCTTCGGGCTAAAGCACTTGATGCATTGAACAAACGGTATTATAAAGATGCTCTTTCTTTGTTTAGTGAGGCACTACAATGGTATAACGAATATGGAAGTCTTGTTGAGAAAGCTGCTGTTTACAAAGATATTGGCGAGCTTTTTATTTTTATTGAGGATTACAAGGAGTCTGAGAAATATTTACTTCAGTCCGCAGCATTATACGAAGAAGAAAACGCACTTCATAGATTATGTGGTGTTTATAATAATCTGGGTATTGTTTATGATATCATTGATTCCACAAAATTGGCTGTTCAGGTTTATAAAAAAGTAATTGATATTACCGTGCGTCATCATTTTATTTTTGAACAGGCACAGGCTTATTACAATTTGGCTTTATTAATGATTAAACAACAGAAATATAATGAAGCATCAGCCAATATTGATTCGTCTTATGCTGTATGCAAGCGTGAGAACTTTGAGTATGGAGAAATGCTTAACTTATTGGCTAAAGCAAATATTGATCTGCAAAAAGGAAAATGGCAGAGGGCTTATATCTGGCTTGATTCAGCAAACGAAATATACAAAAATTTTGAAGACAAGGAAGTAAAAGCTGACTTTTTGAAATTATACAGCCTTTATTACGAAAATAAAGGAGATTTTAAAATGGCATTGCAGTTGTATAAAGAATTTAATGAGTTTACTGACAGTATATCTGAAGCTAAGCGTAATATTGTATCAATAGATTTTCAACAAAGGATTGAAAGAGAAAAACATGAAAAGGACCGCGCAATGATGGAGCATAAAATAGTTGTCAACAAAAAGAGTGCTCAGTTTGCTTATTTTGTTTTAATAATTTTTGTACTGCTGTTTTTCGGTGCTTTCTGGTATTTTTATCAAAGTCGTAAATCGCTTCGACTCGCACGTTTATTAGCCGTGGAAGAAAGTAAGAACCTGAAACTATCAATGGAATTAAAAGATCGTGCATTAGCTGCAAAATCTTTGCAATTATCGAGTAGCACCGATTTAAAAAGAAAAATATCAAAGGCTCTTCGCGAAATGAAACCACAAATTGACGATAAGTTTAAAGAGGATCTTGATAATCTTTTATTGTCAGTTGAAAGCGATTTGCCGCAAAATACATGGAAAGAATTTGAAGCAAGTTTTGAAAAAGTACATGAGGGGTTTTATAAGAAGCTGAATGCTCTTAGTCCGGAATTGAACCCCAGTGAAACAAAAGTTGCCAGTTTCCTTCGTCTTAAACTTTCTACTAAAGAAATTGCTTTGATTACAAATCGTAGTACTGGTACTATCAGGAACCTTAGAAGTTCGTTGAGGAGTAAATTAAAATTGGATAATACAGAAAATCTTGCTGCCTATTTGATAAGCCTCTGATTATTATTAATTTAGCTGTAATAGTAAATATAGTAGATTTTTCTTAAAATCCCAATATGACATAAGTAAGTCATATTATTAACGATATTTGTACATGTTTGTAAAATATATGACATTTTTATGACAGTAAAAATAAGCGTATTTAGTTTTTAATTCCTATTTTTGCACCTTCGTTTCAGAATGTTCTTTTTTTATTGTTATTTTACACATTTAGTTAGTATTGATATAAATATGTTTAAATTCTTTTGATTTAGCTGTTAAACAAGCCAATAGGATGCCCAATGTGTTGCTCACGATTGCAATATATTGCGTACTTAAGCTTTTTGCAGAAACTATTGTAAATGATTTAATTAGCTTGTAACTAATTGATAAAGAATGTAGTAGGTTTATGGAATATTTGTTTTTAAAAAGTCAGTTTTATACATCGTATTATTATGGCTATATGTTTTTTACTCCTTATTATATAATACAAGCAAGTTACACTTTAAAATTTGATTATAAGTAAAAAACGGAAATTATTCTGATTATGTGATTCACTGTAAGTTACCCATATATTACCGGATGTATTAATTCGGATTTATGGAAAGGTCTTGAAAAAACCTTATCACGCTTAATAAAACATAAAAATTGTGGTAACACTTCAAAAATCATTTATTTAGTGCAGCTTTTAAGCTCTTGAACCTAATATTTATAAGCCTTAGATACGCTTTGTCGTTTGTGATAATAGTATGAAGACATTCAATAAATTGAGAAAGAAATGAACAATTTAGTAAATAAATAGTTTATATTAGGCTAAGACAGTTTGTTGGTATAAATAGAGTTTTCAACAAGCTGTTATGAGTGCATTTTATATATTTTGATAATTAATTAAAAGTTTGATATTGAAGAAATTACACTAAGGATGACTAAAAAACACCAGAAGTTTATTTTTAACTTCTCTTACTCTTTA